>ENA-OQEN01000850-OQEN01000850.1-human-gut-metagenome-genome-assembly--contig:-NODE-850-length-12424-cov-5.084411_pt1 | contig 12424 bp, 15 predicted proteins | sample MGYA00242791_ERZ504627 | MGnify/ENA primary metagenome ERZ504627 (study PRJEB26092, sample SAMD00036316) | human gut metagenome | host: Homo sapiens | study: EMG produced TPA metagenomics assembly of... | reverse complement strand
GTTCTCACATCGCATCTCTATGCCCAAGATATCAGGCTCAGCCTGCGGGCTATCGCTGCGCTCCTGCAGGCGAAATACAGCCCCTCCTGAAGTTACGTTCTACAGAAGCATGACCCGCCTACGAGACGAGCCAAGTTCGCATGCTAGGCCCCCACTGCCCACGGCTGTGTCCTTGAGTGAGCAAGGTTGCATAGACAGTGCCTTCGGGCGAGGAGGGATGAGCAAAAGCGTAGCGTTGGTATATTGCGTCAAGAATCAATTCTCCACTAAAATCCTGACGAAAGAGCGTCGTCCAAGCGAAGCGCGTTTAGCTCTTTCATCAGGCTGCCTTAAAAGAGAAAAAATTGATTCAGCAATATACCATAGCGAAGTGTTGCTCATCCCTCCTCGCCCATTTCTATACCAGCATCAAAAAGGAGCCCGTTTCCCATCCGAGTGGATGAAGAAACGGGCTCCTTTGCCGTTATCCGAGTATCGTCAATCAGAACAGTACCTTTGCGAGGTGCAGGTAGTCCGGGTCGAGGATCTTCTTGTTGTTGACTGCATCGTGCAGGTCGATCGAGACAACGCGGCCCTTGCTGTAGCCGAAGACGATGTCCGACAGGCCCGAGATCAGTGCAAGCGCAGCCTGCTCACCGAGCTGGCTGGCGCGGACGCGGTCGATGACCGACGGCGAGCCGCCGCGCTGGATGTGTCCAAGAACCGAGACGCGCGTGTCGAGCTGCGTCTTCTCCGCGATGTACTGGCCGATCTCCTGACCGCTGCCAGCACCCTCTGCCACGACGACGAGAATGTAGCGCTTGCCCTTCTTGTAGGCTTCCGTCATGTTGTCGCAGATCTCATCGAGGTTGTACTCCTCCTCCGGCACGAGGATGTACTCAGCGCCGCCCGAGATGCCCGAGACGAGAGCCAACCAGCCGCAGTTGCGGCCCATGACCTCGAGGACGATGACGCGGCGATGTGCCGAAGCCGTATCGCGCAGCTTGTTGATCGCATCGATGATCGTATTCGCAGCCGTATCGCAGCCGATCGTGTAGTCAGAGCCCCAGACATCGTTGTCGATCGTGCCCGGCAGGCCGACGATAGGGATGCCCGTCTCCTTCGAGAGCAGCGATGCGCCGCGCAGCGAGCCGTCGCCGCCGATGACGCAGAGGCCCTCGATGCCGCGGTCCGTCAGATGCTTGTAGCCCATCATGCGGCCTTCCGGCGTCTTCCAGCGTTTGCAGCGTGCCGTGCCGAGGAACGTGCCACCGCGCTGGATGATATCACTGACGTCCCTGGACTTCATTTCAAACATATCCTCTTCCAGCAGACCGTGATAGCCGCCGCGGATGCCCCATACCTTGACACCCTCGTACAGAGCCGTACGGACGACAGCGCGAGCCGCTGCGTTCATGCCTGGGCTGTCGCCGCCGCTCGTCAAGACTGCAATACTTTTCAACATAATGGAAGTCCCCCTTGAATTGAGAATTGCTAGCATATTGACTGAATCAAAACCATAGTATGACGTTTATCATCTTTAATCATACCATAAAAGCCCCGAAGAAAACAGGGATGACGGTTATTTTTTCGGACCAGCACAGCCCTTGACAAAAGGCCATGAGGATGATAGATTTTAACTAGATGCTGTGCAACTGACGGAAGTGGATGACCACAGGGAGCACAGGGAAGAAGAGCCGACCGTCTGGGCACAGCCTGGATTTGTGTCGGCTTTTTTGTATGTGAAAAAGGAGCAATAGGAAATGAAAGAACTGGAACTCAAATACGGATGCAACCCGAACCAGAAGCCAGCCCGCGTCTTCATGGAGCACGATGCTGAGCTGCCGTTCACCGTCCTCAACGGCCGTCCGGGCTACATCAACCTGCTCGACGCGATGAACAGCTGGCAGCTCGTCCGCGAGCTGCGCGAGGCCACCGGTCTTCCGGCTGCCGCTTCTTTCAAGCACGTCAGCCCGGCAGGCGCTGCCGTCGCCGTTCCCCTCTCCCCCGTCCTCGAGAAAGTCTACTTCGTCGAAGGCGTAGAGCTTTCCCCGATTGCCACGGCTTACATCCGCGCGCGCGGCGCGGACCGCATGAGCTCCTACGGCGATTTCGTCGCCCTGTCCGACGAGTGCGATGCCCAGACGGCTTCCTTCCTCAAGCGCGAGTCTCCGACGGCATCATCGCGCCATCGTATTCGCCAGAGGCTCTCGAGATCCTCAAGTCGAAGCGCAAAGGCACCTACCTGATCCTGCAGATGGATCCCGCCTATCAGCCGGCAGAGCTCGAGCGCAAGCAGGTCTTCGGCGTCACCTTCGAGCAGAAGCGCAACAACGTCGCCATCACGGAAGACTGCCTCAAGGATATCGCGACGAAGAACCACGATCTGCCGGAGAACGCCAAGCGCGACCTGCTGATTGCCCTGATCACGCTCAAGTACACGCAGTCCAACTCCGTCTGCTACACGAAGGACGGCCAGGCCATCGGCATCGGTGCCGGCCAGCAGAGCCGCGTCCACTGCACGCGCCTTGCCGGCACGAAGGCCGACAACTGGTTCCTGCGCCAGAGCCCGCAGGTCCTCAACCTGCCGTTCAAACCGGAAGTCCGCCGCCCGGACCGCGACAACGCCATCGACGTCTACATCGGCGAGGAGTGGGAAGATCTCCTGGAGACCGATGACTGGAAGCGCGTCTTCACTGAGAAGCCGCCCGTCTTCACGCGCGAAGAGAAGAAGGCCTGGCTCAAGAAAGAGACGGGCGTCTCCCTTGGCTCCGATGCCTTCTTCCCGTTCGGCGACAACATCGAGCGCGCACACAAGAGCGGCGTGACCTACGTCGCCCAGACTGGCGGCTCCATCCGCGATGACAATGTCATTGAGACGGCTGACAAGTACAACATGACGATGGCCATGACACACATTCGCCTGTTCCATCACTGATCCACCAAATATCGACAGCAAAAATCCCGGCGCTTCCGCCGGGATTTTTTATTTTGATTCATGATGAAGGATATCAATATACTATACATTATAAATTTTTAGTATTTTATGTTTCTGAACAATAAGTGTATAATATGCTTAAAGGATAATAGATATTGAAATGAAGTGACTATTAAAATGTGACAAACGTCACACAGACATTTTCCTTCATCTTTGAATAGAAAGGCGGGATCGGACATGAAAGAACGGCCGCGTGTCGTCATCCTCGGTGGAGGTATCGGCGGTATCAAAGCAGCGCAGCAGCTGGCCAATCAGCCGGTGGATGTGCTGATCATCGATCACAACAACTATCAGGTCTTCCAGCCGCTCCTTTATCAGGTAGCGACGTCGATGCTCTCGACGGATGAGGTCGTCTACCCCATTCGTGGTTTCTTCAAAAAAGCAGCTAACGTGGATTTCCTTTTAGCAGAAGTCCGCGGCATCCAGCCAAACGAAAAAATCGTTAAGACGAGTCACGGGAATGTTCCCTACGACTATCTCATCATCGCTCTTGGCTCGACGCCGAATTTCTTCGGCAACAAAGAAGTAGAACGAAACTCGTTCCCATTGAAGACCCTGCAGGATGCCATCCGCATCCGCAGCCATCTCTTAAGTGTCTTTGAAGAAGCTTCTGCTGAACCAGACCCTGAAAAGCGCAAGGCTCTGCTGACCTTTGTCTTTGTCGGCGCTGGCCCAATCGGTGTCGAAGGTGCAGGCGGCGTATCCGAGCTCGTTTACGATGTCCTGCAGAAAGAGTTTCACCATATTGACTTCGAGGAAGTCAGCATCCATCTGATTGGCGCCGACCATGCGTGCTCAGCATGATGTCCGAAAAGCTCCGTATAGAGACGCTCAAGGTCCTGCAGAAAAAACGCATTGACGTACAGTGCTCTATGCTCGTGACGGGCTACGACGGGGAGACGCTTTCCTACCGTCCGATGAATGCGCCCAAAAATGCGCCGTGCTCCACGCTCAAGGCGAAAACGGTTGTCTGGTCGGCAGGTGTACGCCCCGTGGACTGTCTCAGCAGCTTTGCCTGCGAAAAAGACCGCGGCAAACGCCTGCTCATCGATGATACGATCCGTGTCCCAGGCATGCAGGATGTCTTTGCTATCGGGGACTGCTCAAGCTACACGCCGCCCGGTGAACAGCGTCCTCTGCCGACCCTTGCGCCCGTTGCGCTGGCGGAAGGAGAGCTCGCCGCCAAGAACATCCTGCATGATGTACGCGGAGAAGAGATGGAACACCTCCATTACAAGAGCAAAGGCGTCATGGCCATCATCGGCAACAGTGAAGCGTCATGGAAGCAGGCCCTCTGCGCGGCCGCGGCTTTCTCGCCTGGTCGGCCTGGCTCTGGATCCATCTGCTCACGAAAGCAGGCTTCCATGCCAATATCTCCGTCACGTTTAAATGGATTTTCAATTATCTTTCGGGGACACGCCTTGGCCGCCTGATCACGCGTCCTGAATTGCAAGGCCTGCCTGAATCCATAAAAAATACGCCGGAAGTTAAAGATGCCGGAGCAGAGAAACAGGCGTCGTAATGCATGTAAAGCCAAAAGCTTTTACATAAAGAAACGTTACCTTTTAGTCCAGATATATAGGAGGGATTCACATGATTCCAGAAACGAAACTGAACAGCCAGTATGGCCTTTTCATCGACGGGGCCTGGCGTCCGTCAACCGATGGCAAGACATTTGACTCTTTTTGCCCTGCGACTGGTGACAAACTCGCCAGTTGTGCAGAAGCCACATCGCAGGATGTCGATGCTGCCGTAGACGCAGCCTGGAGAGCCTTTGCCACGTGGAAGAAGACCACGGTCAAGGAGCGTGCCACCCTTCTCAACAAGATTGCCGACATCATCGACGCACATACGGATGAGCTGGCTCTCATCGAGACCCTCGACAATGGCAAGCCCATCCGAGAGACAAAGAATATCGATGTGCCGCTTTCCGCTGCGCATTTCCGTTATTTTGCCGGCTGCATCCTCTCTGAGGAAGCTCCGCCACGATGCTCGACAATACGACCATGAGCATCATCCTGCGTGAACCGATCGGCGTTGTCGGCCAGATCGTACCGTGGAACTTCCCCTTCCTCATGGCAGCGTGGAAACTCGCACCGGTACTCGCCAGCGGCTGCTGCACGGTCCTGAAGCCGTCAAAGACGACCTCCCTCTCCGTGCTGTACTTCGCCGATCTCATCAAGGATGTCCTGCCGCCAGGTGTATTCAACGTCATCACGGGCGCAGGCTCAAAAGCCGGCCAGTACATGCTCGACTACAAGGGCTTCTGCAAACTGGCCTTCACGGGCTCAACGGAAGTCGGTCTTTCCGTTGCCAAGGCTGCGGCCGAAAAACTCATTCCGGCTACACTTGAGCTCGGCGGCAAATCCGCGAACATCTTCTTCGCGGACTGCAACCTCGAACAGGCTTATGATGGTGCCCAACTCGGCATCCTCTTCAATCAGGGCAGGTCTGCTGCGCTGGTTCGCGCATCTTCGTTCAGGAGGATATCTATGACGAATTTGTAGCAGAACTCGCCAACCGCTTCAACAAAGTCAAGATTGGCCTGCCGTGGAAGGAAGATACGCAGCTCGGTGCGACGATCTATAAAGCTCAGCTCGATAAGGTGCTCTCCTATGTCGAACTCGCCAAAGAAGAAGGTGCGACCATCGCCTGCGGCGGTGAGCGGGCAACTGATGGCGAGCTCAAGAACGGCATCTTCATGAAGCCGACACTCATCACCAATGCTACGAACGATATGCGCATCGCCCGCGAAGAGATCTTCGGACCTGTCGCCGTCGTCATCAAGTTCAAGACGGAAGAAGAAGTAATCAAGATGGCCAACGACAGCGATTACGGCCTCGGCGGCGCTGTCTGGACACAGGATATCAACCGTGCCTTCCGTGTTGCTAGCTCCATCGAGACGGGCCGCGTCTGGGTCAACACGTACAACCAGATTCCTGAAGGCTCGCCGTTCGGCGGCTACAAGCAGTCCGGTATCGGACGCGAGACGCACAAAGTCATCCTCGAGCACTACACGCAGATGAAGAACATCCTCATCAATCTCTCGGGACAGCCGTCCGGCTTCTACCCGCAGAAATAAAACACACCACTCCTTGGCTTACCACATTCCCATCCTACTTTTCCTCACATACAGCAAAAGGCTGCCGCAAGTCCGGCAGCCTTTTGCATGTCCAGAAGCCGCATGGAATCAAAATGCCCTGTACCTTACGGATCAGATTATTACAAAATTCTTGCGTGTTTTCTCATTTGCGATACAATAAAAGAAAGACACAGATACACGTGAGATATGAGAAATGAGGCGATTTTGATGTTCCAGAAATTCGGTGTGCTGGCCATGGTGCCCGTACTCGTCGCAGCAGCCCCTGCCTATGCCGAGTGGCACGGTAATGCCCATATCGAGACGGTCGAGGTGACGGGCAGCTATCTGACGGACAACACCTCCGAGGCCGGGCTCAAGAAGGCCCGCGAGGAAGCGCATAAGGATGCCCTGCGCCTCGCTACGGAGAAGGCCGGCGTCTTTGTCCAGAGCTATTCCAAGACGCACAATCAGGTGCTTACTGAGGATGAGATTCAGTCCATATCCGGCAACATCCTCGCCGTCCAGAACGAGTCGTATGCGACGAGTAAGACGAGCGACGGCTACACGCTCGTCACCTGCCATCTGACAGCCTACATCCAGCTCGACCAGGTCGACCTCAACCAGGCCATCCAGCAGATCAACATCGAGGGCGAGAACCGAGAGCTCAAGGCCGTCATCGAGGGCCTCAAGCACAGCCAGGGCAAGGCAGGCGAGCTGCCATACGGCACGGCCTACTTCCAGAAATTCGCCCAAAACAGCGCCCTGCTCAAGAAAGTCTGCGAGGTCGGCTACGATGTCGACAGCGTAAGCTACGACAAAACGACGGGCCTGATCCGCTACAACCGGTTCACAAGAGCCGTGGACGATGATCAGCTCTATGCGTTCCACGTCGAGCTCTCCTATCCGGATAACACCGAACGCATCTACAAGATCACAAAAATCACCGAGAAACCGTTCCAGGCCACCGAGTTGAAGTTCAAGAACGCGCGCGAGACCATGCTGCCGATTGCCACCTACTCCACTGACGACTACTACCGCCGCCTGGTCTGCAAGCAGCTGCAGCTTCCCGAGTACGCCCACCTCAAGCAGCCGGGCTGGGGCCCGATTCCTCTGCTCGCCCCGCCGCTCTACACCGACAAGCTCAACATGAAGCGGATAAACGGCATGCTCTACTGCTCGCTGGCCGACACCGAGGACGGCCTCGCCAACCTGCTCTTCCCGAGTTTCGCCGTCCGCTACGACCCGCAGCGCAAAGTCCTCGAAGAGGCCGATATCCTCTACACCGACAGCTGGATCCCCGCTAGAACGGAGTATCTCGCTGCCATCCCCTACCTTGATTTCCTCTACCACGATGGCGACTTAGAGAACCCCTGATGCCACATCGGCAGCAAGTGCCGCGCATCTTCTACCAGCTCGATTCCATGCCGCGCCTGGCCACCGGCAAGATTGCCAAGAAAGCGCTCAAGGACATGTACGCCGAAGCGCATAAGCACTGAGGAGCCGTACCGATAACAATAAACGAAAATAGCATCGATGTTTCACGTGAAACATCGACGCCTATTTTTGATTTCACTGCGCCGCGATGATCACGAGCCAAATCCCGTGATGCCCTGCATGAACGCAGCCAGCCCGATGCTAGCGCCGGTAAGAGATGCGCCTGCCAAACAGCAATATCCAAAACAACCACAACCTTCTGCAATCGATGCCGAATTGATTTCGGTAGTCTTGCTGTCAAAGATTATTTTGCTATTTTATCTCCTCTTTAAATGTTCACGTGAAACAGTGTCGGAACCGATGAGTCGGCACATGTCTTCGGGAGTGGGGGCCTCGATGCGGATCTCTTTGCCGGTATCGGGATGGAAGAAGTGGACGCGCAGGCGTGCAGGGCCTGGCGCGAGATAGCATCACCTGGGCCGCCATAGGCAGTGTCACCTAAAAGCGGATAGCCGAGAGCGGCGAAGTGGACGCGAATCTGGTGGGTGCGGCCCGTCAGCAGATGGATCTTGAGCAGGGAATATGATGGCCACGATGCGATGGTCTCGTACTCCGTCAGGGCGCGCCTGCCATCGGCGCGCACCTGCCAGTGATTCGCCTTGCTCGGGTCACGGCCGATTGGCATGTCGATGCAGCCGCTTGGACGGTCCAGATTGCCTCGCACCAGTGCCAGGTACTCGCGTAGATCTGGCCGTGATGCTTTGTCATAGCGTGCTGGATGCGCGCGGATTTGGCGAGGATGATGATGCCCGTTGTGTCTCGGTCGAGCCGGTAGAGCGGATGGATGCCGGCTGCTTCTCCCCTGCGCTCGAAATAGCCCGCCACGGCATGGACGAGCGTATCGCGCGCCGCGCGATGCGTCGGGTGGACGATCATGCCCGCGGGTTTGTTGACGACGAGGAAGGTTTCGTCCTCATAGAGGATGTCGAGCGGCAGATCGACGGGCACGACGGACAATACTTCCTGCCAGAGCAGTGTCAGCTCATCGCCCGTATGGACGCGCAGGCGGGCATCGCCATGCTGCTTCCCATTGACGAGGATCGTGCCGTTCCACTTGATGTGCTTCCAAAGCTTCGCCGAGAGCCCGAGCGGCGCGCGCACGAGTTGGCGCAGTTCCCTGCCGTCATGGGCAGCATCTACGATGTAGGAAATCTTCAATGGGATTCTTCCTTTCTTCCAAAAGCAAAAGGGGATGTTTCACGTGAAACATCCCCTTTGTCTAAGATGCATTAAAGCGGATTCTTTGCCGGTGTGCCGGCCTTGCGCGGATAGGCCTTGGGCGTCGGCATGGTCTTCGTCACGGTGATGATGGCGCGCTTGTCATCAAGGCCAGGCAGATGGACTTCGCGCACATCAGTGTGGCTGCCGCCCATGACTTTGATGCTTCGCCGCTTCCTCGACTTCCTCGCATACGCCCTGCCCTTGAGTGCGAGGAAGTGGCCGCCGCGCTTGACGAACGGCAGACAGTACTCGCAGAGGATGGGCAGGCGGGCAACGGCGCGCGAGACGGCGAGATCATACTGCTCGCGGTACTTCTTCATGCGCGCCCCCTCCTCTGCTCTTGCGTGGACGCAGTCCACATCTTCGAGGCCGAGCTCATCGACGACCGTCTGCAGGAAATTGACGCGCTTATTCAGCGAATCCATGAGCGTCAGGTGCACCTGTGGGCAGAAAATCTTGAGCGGCAGGCCGGGAAAGCCCGCACCAGTACCGACATCAATTATCGATATCTTACCATCAAACAGCGCTGAATCGTATGCGGAGAGCGAGTCGACCATGTGCTTGATGGCGACTTCATGCTCCTCTGTAATGGCAGTGAGATTCATTTTCTCATTCCACTCCACGAGCAGCTCGTAGTAGCGCGTAAACTGCGCGAGCTGGTTCTCACTGAGCGTCAGGCCGAAGTCCTCCGCTGCTTTCTTCATCTCATCTCGAAACATCCATCTTCCCCCTCTCAATCTTCCACGTTCTGTTTCGCTGCATCATGAAGACGCTTCTGTTGCTCGAGCCAGACGAGCAGCACGGATACATCGGCCGGCGAGACGCCGCTGATGCGCCCCGCCTGACCAACCGAGCGCGGGCGGATGGCCGCGAGTTTCTCGCGCGCCTCATCGCGCAGACTCGGCACATCCTGATAATCAATATCTTCCGGCAGGAGTTTCGCCTCGAGCTTCTCCATATGCGCGACCTGCTCGAGCTGTTTCTTGATGTAGCCCTCGTAAAGGATGGAGGTCTCCACCTGCTGGCGAACTTCCTTCGCGAGCTCCGGCAGCTCGGGGTACGCGAGGCGCAGCTTCTCATAGTCGACCTGCTGGCGGCGCAGCAGGTCGGCGAGCGGCTGAGCGCTCTTGATGGGCTCGATGCCCGCTTCTTGCAAGCGGGCGTTCGTCTCCTGGCTCGGATTGATATTCGTCTCCTTGAGCAGCTTCATCGCCGCTTCGATGGCCTCTTTCTTTCTGGTGAAGCGCGCCCAGCGGTCGTCCTTGACGAGGCCGACGCGGCGGCCGTACGGCGTCAGGCGCAGGTCGGCATTGTCCTGGCGCAAGAGGAGACGATATTCTGCACGGCTTGTCATGATGCGGTACGGCTCATTCGTGCCCTTCGTCACGAGGTCATCGATGAGCACGCCGATATAGGCCTCTGAACGTTTGAGAATGAGAGGCTCTCGCTTCTGGATAAACATAGCGGCATTGATGCCGGCGATGATGCCCTGCGCTGCCGCCTCTTCGTAGCCCGACGTGCCGTTGGCCTGCCCTGCCGAGAAGAAGCCTTGATATCCTTGAACTCCAGCGTCGGCTTGAGCTGCGTCGGATCGATGCAGTCATACTCGATCGCATAGCCCGCGCGCATGACGTGCGCGTGCTCGAGGCCCGGGATCGTCTTGAGGAAGGCGAGCTGCACGTCCATCGGCATGCTCGTGCTCATGCCCTGCACGTAGACTTCATTCGTGTGCAGGCCCTCCGGCTCGAGGAACAGCTGATGGCGGTCCTTGTCCGGGAAGCGCAGGATCTTCGTCTCAATGGACGGGCAGTAGCGCGGGCCGATGCCCTCGATGATGCCGTTCGCCATCGGCGCGCGGTCCATGTTGTCGCGCAGGATCTTGTGCGTCGCTTCGTTCGTGTAGGTCAACCAGCATGGCACCTGCTCGCGCGTCTGCTCGTCGCTCATGAACGAGAAGTTGCGCGCCTCCTCGTCACCAGGCTGGATCTGCATCTTCGCGTAATCGAGCGTGCGGGCGTCGACGCGGGCCGGCGTGCCCGTCTTGAAGCGCATGAGCCGGATGCCCGCCGCCTTGAGCGAGTCCGAGAACTTCATGGCCGGGCGCTGCCCGTTCGGACCGCCGCTGTAGGTATGCTCTCCGACGATGATACGGCCCTTGAGATACGTGCCCGTCGCCATGATGATGGCCGGCGCGAGGTAGACCTCCCCCGTCTCGACGAGAACGCCGCGCACGGCCTTCTTGTCCTCGGTCAGCAAAAGGTCCGTGATGAGGATCTGCTTGACGTCGAGGTTCTCCGTCTTCTCACAGGTCTCCTTCATCGTGAACTGGTAGAGCTTCTTGTCCGCCTGTGCGCGCAATGCGTGGACAGCCGGCCCCTTGCCCGTGTTGAGCATGCGGAACTGGATGCAGGTCTTGTCCGCATTGACGCCCATCTCGCCGCCGAGCGCATCGAGCTCGCGCACGAGATGGCCTTTGCCCGGGCCGCCGACCGACGGGTTGCAGGGCATCAGGGCAATATTATCCATCGAGAGCGTCGCCAAAAGCGTCCGGCAGCCGATGCGCGCAGCGGCCAGCGCCGCCTCCACGCCGGCATGGCCAGCGCCAATGACGATGACATCGTATGATCCAGCGGTAAACACGAAAGTTCCTCCTTATTTTATATCCTTATCTATATCATGGTATGCGGTCGACTCACTTGCCGATGCAGAACTTGCTAAAGATCTCATTGATGATATCCTCGCCGACCGTCTCGCCCGTGAGCTCACCGAGCTTCTCCCAGGCAGAGCGCAGGTCGATGGAGATGAAGTCGAGGCCCATATCTGCCTCGATCGTGCGGATGGCCGCCGCGAGGTGCTCATCCGCTTGGCGCAGCACTTCCGCCTGACGCGCGTCCGTGACAAAGGTGCCTTCCTGTCCGGCCTGCGTGCCCGCATAGACCTTCGCGGTGATGGCCTTCGTGAGCGCCGCGAGGCCGTCCTGCGTGCGCGTCGAAATCGTGATGACGGGCACCTCTTTCTTGACATGCTTTTGCAGCATCTCAGCCGTGACGACGGGCGTCAGGTCGTCCTTGTTGAGCAGCAGGATGGCATCGCGGCCGTGCACGAGCTTGAGGATCTCTTCATCCTCGCTGTCGAGCGGGCGCGATGCGTCGAAGAGCGCGAGGATCAGAGCAGCTTCCTTGACATAGGAGCACGCCTTCTCGACGCCGATGCGCTCGACGACGTCATCCGTCGCACGGATGCCCGCCGTGTCGATGATGCGCAGCGGGATACCGCCGACGTCGGCGTACTCCTCGATGGAATCGCGCGTCGTGCCCGGCACGTCCGTGACGATGGCCCGCTCCTCTCGGAGTAAGGAATTGAGCAGGCTCGACTTGCGACATTCGGCTTGCCGATGATGGCCGTCAGCAATCCATCGCGAAGGATCCGCCCGGCATGTGCCGTCTGCAAGAGGCCGGCAATTTTGTTGCGTATCTCAACCACATTTTTCTGGATATCGTACGTCAGCACATCGTCGACTCATCCTCGGGGAAGTCGATGGCCGCTTCGATATGGGCGATCATGCGAGAATCTCGTGGCGCATCGCATGGATGCCCTTCGAGAAGTGCCCCGTCAGATGGCCCGCCGCCATCGTCAGCGACGCCTCCGTC
>ENA-OQEN01000849-OQEN01000849.1-human-gut-metagenome-genome-assembly--contig:-NODE-849-length-12430-cov-3.037714_pt1 | contig 12430 bp, 16 predicted proteins | sample MGYA00242791_ERZ504627 | MGnify/ENA primary metagenome ERZ504627 (study PRJEB26092, sample SAMD00036316) | human gut metagenome | host: Homo sapiens | study: EMG produced TPA metagenomics assembly of... | reverse complement strand
TTCCAAAACCGGGTGGCCGGTCTGATTTGAAATGAAAAGGTATGGAACCTTATGGCTCCATACCTTTATCTTTGTGCCGCAGATACCACTCTTTTCGGGCTGCCTTTGACAAATCTGTACTCATCGCCTTTTGCCGGTCATCATATTCCATATCAAGGCTCATGGCAGTCTGCTCCAAAGCAATTAAAATCTCACAAATCATCTGTTCGGTGAAGTAGGCTTTGCGGGCCTCTGTATATTCAAAAGACTGAACCTCACGGTCTTTGCACAGCATGGTGCGAATTACGTCGAGAATTTTATTGGCAATCAGCTTATCGGCCTCCGCCACAGCCTTTTCCTGCTGTTCTCTGATGTGCGCCGGGTCGGTGTCATAGAGCATGGCAAGACGGGTCTTGCTCTCTGCATAGTCCTGTACCAAATTGCGGATGTACTCGTTGTTTTCCTTCAAGAAGGCAACAAAGGCATCCAATTCGGCCTTCACATCCTCTGGAAGCAATTTGTAATACAGCCGCCCCTTTTTCGGCATTTTCTCCTTCAGCGCGAACAGGCGTGAGATAAAGGGGGCAATCTTCATTGCACCAACAACGCTATCCAAAGGGGAAGTCCCCAGCTCATCATCCGTGATACGCCCAAACGCTTCACGCAGACGGCGATATTCCTGCGGGTGAAGATGCTCCATGTACTTCTCAAACTCGTCAATCATTTCGTCTGTGATGGCCGACAGGTGTTCCTTTGCCCGCTGTTTGGCCTCGCAATACTCTTTGATACGCTCGGCAAAGGTATCTCGAATGAGTTGTTTTCGGATTTTATCCGGGATGCTTGGATGGACAAAAGGGACCATTGTTCGCTGATGTTTATTCCAGAACACCACATGGATGTGGGGATGACCTTTTTCGTTATGGTGGGCAGCCACCCATTGCAAGTCCTGCACCCGGATTCCATTGAACTTTGCCAGGGTCAAAATGTGGCGGTCGATATAGTCCTCCCACGCTTTATGATCGGACAGCCCCAATTCGGCGGCCGTTTCAGGTGAAAAAGAGATAATACCACGATACATATTGACCCGACGATAGGAAAGCTCCCGAACCAGGCGGGCGGCTTCCTGCCAAGTGTCAAACTCTTTGACCGCCCCCGGCTCCAGTTTGCCAAACAGTCCGTGGCGCATCCCCTCATTCTTCACGGCACCGGGACGAGTTGCAATGTAACCGATATGTGCATAGTTGCCTTTTGGAGTTTTCTTATAGTTGGGGTGCCGGTGGCGCTGCTTATAAATCAGAATCGACACGGGAACCTCCTTGTACGGCATGGATGGCTTTCTGCATTTCCTCGTCATCCATGAAAGTACGCAGCGCATCCGCGTTTTTCTGATTGGCAAATGCCAATGCCCGCTTTCGGGCCGCCGACTCAATTTTTTCAAAAGACGAATAGCGATCTTGGTCAATGAGGTCTGCGATAATGGCAATGTTGGCATAATAGCCCGCAGCCGATATGATCGTCAGGCGATTTATCAGTCCGGCCAACCGGTTTCCCAGGCTTTGAGCTGCCCGCTGAGTTCCTGCCGGATGACCCCGTTTATCATGTCAATATTTTCGGCGGTGGTTTCCAAATCCAGATATTCGTCAATCGCCCTGCGCACTTCTTTGGAAAAGTCCGTCCCATTCTTGGCTGCCAGTTTATTGAGCGCCCGAACTGTATCTTCCGGCAGATGGAGCGTCTTGCGCTCTGTTTTAATGGGCGATTCCTTCAAATCAATCCTCCTTTCAAATGAGTGAGTACCAGACAACAGGCCCCAACCAATACTTCTCACATTCTCGGCGTTAGAATGGTTAGAATCGGCGGGTAGAATGGCTGAAAAGAGAGGTGTGACAAAAATCACACCGGAACTTGAAAGTCATACCGATTCAAAAACCCGCAAACCCGTTGAAAGCACTGCTTTCAAGCTGTCAGCCCGCCGTCAGGTATGACGGCTATTCCTGCCTTAACCGAGAACCGCAGGGCGTGGCCTGCGGATTCCGGTTGCGGGGCGCCCCGCAGGGGGCGGGCAGGTACAGATGAAAAGAAAAGTGCGGGCTGTCACAGTTCAAAGTCATCTTCCAGATCTTCTTGGGCGGGCGCCCACTCGGTAAAAATCTCCGCCATGATTTCGTCCTTTGTTCCTCGGACAGAGCAGCCCTCATTGGCGTAGTCCTCCAGATTGGAGAGCCGTTCAGGGATACGGTAGAACGCAAACTGCCGTCCCGGTGTCTGAATGAACAGCCGCATTTCATACCCGTCCTCGGGTTCATTGCGTCCATCAGTTCATCCAGGGTTCCAACCCGTTCGCAGGCTTCGTGTAGGATGGAGTGCAGCATATCTTTGGGGATCTCCGCAGACCAGAGAGAGTAATCGTCTTTCCCGTGACAGGTGATGGTCTGGACTTTTGCAAAGGCAATCCGGTCGATCTTCTCCAGCGCAGAGTTCAAAATTGCCTCGGCCTCCGGCGGATGGTGGCCGCAGAGTTCCATATCCACCACAGTCCCCACGGCTTCCGCCTCTTGTTCGGTCAGAACGATGTCCACTTTTTTCTGTTCATAGGTATTTCCACGGCCATTGAGCATCAGGAACATTCGGCAGCAATGCGGAACATCCTGTAATAGTCGTCCGCAGTTTCTCCCAATGTCTTGCCGGTAGCAAAGTTTTGAAAATAGCGCTTGCCATCTTTGTCGCGGCAGGCCAGGGAAATGTCCAGATAGATACCTTCGCTGGCCCCAAAATTGGGAATACAGAGCGCCTGGTCAAATTCAGGCAGCTCGCCCGTCAGTTCATCGGAGAACAGGAAATACTCATCCGGGAGCAGACCTTTCAGTTCCAGGTGCGTTTGCAGTCTGTCAAAGGTTTCTTTTGCGTCGGCCATGCCGATGTGCCGGACACGCCGCTTTTCATCCGGCTCACTCCAGCGATCCAATTCAAAGGTTTTGATTTTTGCCAATTTTACACCTCCATACCTTGTTCCGGTTCTTCCTCGGCGCTCTGTTCAAATGCGGTTTCCAGCTCCGCCATACGCTGACGGTCTAAATCCTCCACAGAACGCCCCTTCCGCATTTCCACCAGGTCGGTGTTAAGTCATTCAAATGTGGCACATGAACCGCGCAGGCATATCCCTTTTCGGTGTATGCTTCATCCATTTTGCCGCTGTAAGCTGCCCCCAATTTCGCAGTTGCCCATTCTTGTCACGGGCCAGATAGTCATTGTCCACTGCAAACACCAGCCGCTTGATCTGCGGATGGCCTTCCAGATAACGGTCAATGGCTCCATTCCAAAGGCAACCGGTAGAGATACGGTGATCTTGCATCCAGTCACGCCCATAAAAGTCAGCGGCAATAGAAGCATGGCTCATCAGGTCGATGGGCGCCTCGGTGACAATCAGCAGATCGGTTTTGCCTCGTGGAAGAAGGGGTAGCTTTTATCTGAGCCGGTCGCATCCATTTTGAAGGAGCTGTTATCTCTGGCCGCCCGCATGGAGCAGTACCGGGCGGTTCCTTCCGCATCGTAGCCTACAAACACGCAGTTGCCATACTTCTTTTCCTGATAAATCATCTTCCGATTCATAAAGTGGCTTACGATTTTAGGGCTGATACCTCGGACAGAAACCAGATACCAATAGGCCCGCTTCATGTTGTCTGCCTTTTCGGGCAGCACCAGCGGCTCCCGTTCTTTTTTCTCATAGGGAACCACCTGCTTTACGGATGGAGAGAACTCCTTGCCGATCAGCTTGCCCACCGCTTCGGGGAAGGACAGGTTTTCTTCCCGCATGACAAAATCAATGGCGCCGCCTTTGACTCCATCATCAGGACCCGTCCATTGGAAAAAGCGATTGTTTTCGGGGAAGATGTAAAGCCCGCCGCTGTGCTTCATGTGGACAGCTTTGCGGCCTGCCTTTTCCGGCTCATATCCATAGCCACGGGCCAGGGACAGAATATCCACGCTGTTTGCTTTCCGAATCTCATCCTCGGTAAATTTCTGATACGCAGCGGCGCTTCTGCTCATATCACATCACCTCACAATTCCAAATCAGGCTCCTGTTCTTCGCTGCTCTCAATCACAGGCTCCTGAGTCATATCCTGATGAAAATGGTCAACGCCCGGAATAAGCGCCAGCGAAGAACCATTCTCCCAATGGCAATGAATTTGCCCCAGATCGTCAACGGAATCTACGATGCCGGTCAGTCCCGCAGGCATTTCACGGTAGGGATCTTCCATCTTTTCATCCAGAACAACCTTGGTTCCAGCTGGTAGTTCTACCGGATGAGCTTTGCCTGCTCGTACTGATATTCCGGCGATCTGGTGGGCGCTTTCTTTTCTCCCGGTTGGATCGGGATGCCCTCTGCATCGTAACAGGCAGGATCGGCAGCAGGAACATTCCAGCCAAACATGGAACCGGCCAACATAGCTGCCGCCTGTGCCTTTGAAATGCCCTCATGGGCATTGAAGTAATTTGCCAAAACCTTGTTATACTCACGGTCGCGGTGGAGTAGCACAGGGATAGTAGCCCTTTTCGCCGCGCCTGACCTCTATGAGCTGCCCGGAACCAGGAAGAACTGCATAGCAATGTTCCGGCAGAGCAGAAGAATTAAAGTTCTTCGCCATAGTCAGCCTCCACTTCATACTCCGCAGAGTCCGCCGCTTCGTCCTCATAGAACTCATCCAGGTCAAATCCGGCTTTTCCGATTTCCTCGTTGCTCATGCCGAGTTCATCTCTCAAATGGCGGTATAAGTCCCATCCGGCATAGTTCTGTGCCGCCCATGACAGCGCCTTATCCAGAATCAAACGGGTGCGATCTTCGCCCAGGCTCTCCAGAGAACCATTGCGGATGGCATTGAACTCATGGTCGGACAGGTTCAGCAGCCGATATGCTTTCTCAAACTGCGGCTCCTTTGCACAGTCCGGGAGCATCAGATTTTCCGTCTGCTCCACAAAGCCATAGTCCAGATTGCTATACTGAACATCACCGGCACGGCAGGCCGCCCGGAACTGTTCAAAGCCCTTCATATTGCTGAAGCCCCGGTAGTCCATTGTGCCGCCGAGGATTTGGGCGCCGATGATGGTATGCAGCATTTCTTCATCCGTAGTGGCGGCCACGATTCGCATGGAACTTCGCTCCTTGCTCAAGGTGCAGCCATACAGGATGAAAACATTCACTGTGTTATCCAGGCTCACAGTCTAATCCCTCCGTTTCTTCCTGCAATCGCTCCAAATACTCGTCGATGTCCAGTTCCTCATACTGAAATTGGAGCGATTCAACGATTGCCGGATTGCAGTCCTCCGGCAGATGCTCCTTTACAGCATCCTGAACATCCCGGATTTCCCCCAGGAATCCCCAGCAGCTATCCACCTCCACATCTTCCTTGAAAAGCTGGAATCCATAGCACTGGTTGGTCAGGTAGTAATCGTACTCCTTGACTTCGGCTTCCAGGGTTTGACGAACCTTCTCCAATATTTCAGGGGTGATTTTCCCGTGTTCCTGCTCGATCATCGCTTTATCTGCGTAGATCCAGCCAACCTGACCGGAATCCCACGGGCAAGAAAAGCCGCAGGTATTCATGGTGATCCCGCTGTGATCGTACAGGTAAAGCGGAAGAATCACCATACCATCCATTTGTTCTACCAGCGAAAACAGTTCGCCGGTGGTGAGGGCAGAAAGGCAATCATCCAAAAACCAGTCCGGGACTTCATCTTTCAACGAGGCCGCATAGCTGGAGGACACATACCAATCGCTGTCTGAACTCCAGTGCTGATTCTCCCGCAATTCCCACTCCCGCGTGGAGCGGTTGTATTCCAATCGGGCATCTTTGGCCTTGCCAGATTTGAGAAATGCAAAAACCGGATTGTTCCGGTCATGGCCGCTGGAGTATTCAGAAAACAGCAGGTTCCGCAGGAAATCGCTTGGCTCATCATAATCGTGCTTCTCGCCCAGGCTGTATCTGCTATGCCAGCAGACCATTTTTCCCAGGCAGTCGTGATCCTCACGAGGGTTCAGAGGGGTATCATCATCCAGTATGAAAAGGGTGTAGGGCGCCATTGTCGCTGTCATCGGCATATCGCTTCACCTCCCTCCAGACAGGTCGATTCGCTTAGTTGGCGCCGTGGCGGTTGCGATACCAGCAAAATAGAAAAGGCCGCCAATCATGGCGGCGGCAGCGGATACGCTCAAAATTGCTTTTTTCATATTGGCTCCTTTCAAAAACCAGATTTACAGTTCCATATCCTGTTCTTCCTCACAGTCCAATACAGGGGCTGTCCGGCGGGGACGCCCCATGTTCTTCAAACTGCTGTCGGGTCTGAATCGCAGCGGACAGTTTGGAAAGCAGGTCAAACATTTTGGTGCTGTTCCGGCTGCCTTTGAAATAGCGGTAGTTCCATTCTCCAATTTGGGGATCGTACCGGATACTGTGAAGCGAATTGATGATCCAGCCCTGTGTTTTGAGAGGAACAGGAATTTCATGCTCACGAAAGAGCTGCATAATGAGAGATTTGCCGTTGATCTCCCGGTTTATCACCTCCTTTCCCGCCATAATATTTCCTTCGGCCTCACGGATGGCGGAATCGTAACGGGCCTGTCGTTCTTGTGCCAACTGCTGTTCACGGGCGTCTTGCTGCGCCCGCCTTTCATCAGCTTGCCGCTGCCGTTCCGCAGCAATGGGGGCATTGTGGGCTTTTGCTTCCTCATACCGTCCAAGCAGATTGGCAAATCCCAGATCAGCCCACCGGTCCGGGGCTTCCATACTCTGATTGAAAACCCTCTCGATCTCACCCCGGATGCCATGCTCCAGCGTAGGCAGCCATTTCAGGACTTCCTCAAGTCGGTGCCGCTGGTCAATGCCCACCATAAACCCGTCACATGGAATATAAACCGTTTGGAAGAACTCCCGTTTCTTCTCCATTGTGTAGAGTTCAATGCCGTTTTCGTTGTAGAAGCGGTAGTAGTAGTGCTTGTTGCCCATCAGGTCTTTGGCAAAGACCCGGTTCTCGTCTTTTTCCTTTGGCGGAAAGATGTCCTTTTTCTTTTCATCCGGTCGGGTATAGCGGGGAGAAAGACCGGTGCGCTCCAAACTGTCTGCAATCAGCTTTTGGACTTTTTCAATACCGCCATGCTTCTCAACGAAACCGGCCAAGTCCTCCGCTTGCTGGAGAGAACAGAATTGCAGTCCGGTTTTTCCTTCATAAACGGAGCCTCTATGCTGAAACAGGTCCAGGCCAAACTCATTGCGGACCGGCTTTGTTTCTTGGGCTGGCAAAAAAGCACCTTCTCGAAAGAGATAGCCGACAGCCGAATGTTTCTCGCCCATATATCACCACCTCACATCACTGCTCCAGCTCATGCTCGTTGTCATCGTCCAGGCGCAGAGCAAGGAACTCTTTGATACAGTGTTCTGCCGCCTCGTCAGTGGGGTACAGCAGTTCCAGCGTCAGGTCATCCAAGTTCTGATCTTCCAGACGGGGATAGCCCGCCAGAGTGTTTTTGATATACGCCGTGAGAAGATCGTGGGGGCTGAATGCCTCCAGCAGCATGATCTTATACTTCGGCAGAAGCGCAGGCAGGAACTCTTTCAGAATCCCAATCTTCCTCGCCATCAGATCGTTGTCCGTTTTCATCCAAAATCACCTCGCTTTCCTGTAATGATTCAAACTCCAACTTCGTGTTGATTTCCGTGAGTTGGGCAACCTTTTCCGACAATTCTTCCTCATAAAGAAACGGCTGTCCAACCTGCTGTTGGGCAACCGCCAGTTGTTTTTGTGTTTCTTTCAATTCGCGCCGTGCATCTTCAAGATAGTTGGGAATCCGTTCAGCAAGATTCTCGATACGGGTAATCGTTCCCTGACCGGAATTGCCTATATCCGTCCCATACAGCAAAGCGCCCCTCAGAATAATATCCCTTTCAAACGGATTGAAGTTCACGAAAAGAGAAAAGCCACGATATGAACCAATTTCAAACTCATATTCATCTTTTCCACGGCCTTCACTTATCATCCGATAAAGAAGGGCAAATGCTTCGCCCGCTGCCGGTCGCTCCGTATAATGCTTTCCATCCAGCACGATGGAGAAATCCTTGCCTTCGGTCTGACCCAACAGAGAAATGTCCTGCGTGACTCGCTCAATTTTCTGCTCATATTCCGGATGCGGGATGGATATGTCAAGTTAACCTTGTGTTCCAAAGCAAGCTGTTCATTGCTCCACGCACCACGCAGAATTTTCAATTCCGTGACCCGGTTTTCCAATTCCATCTTCTGTGCGACCATCGGATTGTCGGTAGCGGCCGCCTTGAACTGTGCGGCAGACAGGACGGTTTCATCCACATCCTCACAAGAGCGGGCAATGTGTTTTCCGGTGAGAATCTGCGTGATATAGCGCAATTTCTGCTCCTGAATCTGCCAGAGATACGCATCAAATGTTCCTTTGGCCACGAATTGCTTTATCATAATTTCCGGGTTTTCGTTGCCCTGCCGTACCCCACGCCCATTTCGCTGTGTAATGTCAGAGGGCTTCCACGGACAGTCCAGATGGTCAATGGAGATTACCTTATTCTGAACATTCACGCCGGTTCCCAGTTTGCTGGTGCTGCCGATTAAGATACGGACTTTTCCTTGGCGGGTACGCTCGAACAGTTCCTGCCGCTGTGCTTCAGAAGTGGCGTCGTGAACAAAGGCTATCTCCGATTCCGGCACACCCTTTGCCAGCAGCACATTTCTTATTTCATCATATACATTGAATTTCCCGGCTTTGGGAGTGCCAACATCACAAAAGACAAGCTGTGTGGAAGCAGAGGCGGCGGTGTCCTTCCAAACCTGATAAACATCCTCAATGCAGACACTCAACTTACTTCCTGTACCATCCGCATCCGGTCGAATCAGGCGCGGGTCAATCGCCATCAGGCGGGCCTCACCGGTCAGCTTCAGCATATTATCTTCTTCCGGCTTCACTCGGCCGGTTCGGATTGCTTCCGCCCGCAGAATAAAATCGGCCATGATCGCCTGCTGTGCGGGTGTGGCTTCCACCGAAACAATCTCCGCTTTACCAGTGCGAACAGCCGGGAGTCCGGGAATATCCAACATATCCGCTGTTTTGATGTCAGCGACCTCACGAAAGACAGCCATCAGTCAGGGAGATTGTAGAAACGGACGAAGCGATCACGCATCCGATAGCCGCCGCCCTCCGGCTTCAATTCCAGCACAGAGGCTTTCTTTGCAAAATGGGCGATCCAGGTATCGAAGTAGGACCAGCCGAAGCGTTCCAACTCCTGCGGCTGCAAATACCGCTGCATGACGAACAGTTCGGAAATCGAGTTACTGATTGGCGTTCCGGTCGCAAATACTACGCCGCGCCCCTGATTCGTTTCCTGTAAATACTGGCATTTGAGCAGCATATCAAAGGCGCGTTGACTGCTTGAGGTTGTAATACCAGCCACATTCCGCAGCTTTGTAAAGACAAAGCAGTTTTTGAAAAAGTGCGCCTCGTCCACCATCATCATATCTACGCCGAGCTGCTCAAAGGTCAGCAGATCGTCTTTCTTTTCCTCGGCAGACAGCTTTTTCAGCCGCTCATCCAGATTTTTGCGGAAAATGACCATCTGCTTGACAGACCAATTCTCGCCATTTTCGCTCTTGATTTCATGGATTGCATTTTCAATATCGTTGATCTGCCGTTCCAGCATAGCAATCTGCCGCTCTGTGGAGATTGGAATTTTCTCAAATTGGCTGTGCGCCAGAATCACTGCGTCATATTCTCCGGTGGCGATTTTAGAAATGTAGCGGTTGCGGTTTTTGGGAGTAAAATCCTCTGCGGTGGATACCAAAAGGTTTGCGTTGGGGAAAAAGCGGTAGAACTCTGTTGCCCACTGGCCCACCAGGGGATTGGGAACCACAAACACCGCCTTGTGGATCGCTCCCAGGTTCTTGAGGTACATCCCGGCGGCAATTAAAGCAGCGGTCTTTCCGGCGCCTACCTCATGTGCGGCAAGCCCCGTCCCGGTATAGATGACACGGGCAGCAAAATCAAGCTGGTGCTTCCGCAGCTTCATCTCCGTGTTCATGCCGGGAAATACGAGATGGCTCCCATCAAACTCACGGGGGCGAACTGTGTTGAAGGTTTCATTGTAGATACGCAGAAGCCTATCCCGGCGCTCCGGTTCTTTCCAAACCCAGGACGCAAATGCTTCCTGAATCTGTTGCTGCTTGGCACGGGCAATCATGGTTTCCTGTGCGTTGACTACATATTTAACCGACTTGTTGCCCTTTTCATTGATGTATTCCTGCCGGTCACGGACAGTAGTGGACTGCATATTAAGGCAATCCTCAAAAATCTCATAAGCATTTTTCCGCTTGGTTCCGAAAGTCTGGTTGACCATTACGGAATCCGGTTCCGCATTTTTATTGGTGACACGCCAGGTCGTGGTATAGGAGAAATACTCAATGTCAATGCGGTGCCGGTTGTCGCCGCCCTCGATGACCTTTTCATATCCGCTGGTCTGGAAGGTTTCATACATGAATTGGCGGTAATACTCAATGGGAACCCAGATGGCACCCATATTCACTTCGATGTCGGCAGGAGTCAGCGGCTCCGGCTGTACTTCCTCCAAAGCCTCTACATTCCGGGCAAAGAGTTCCGGTTCTTCCGCTGCCTTCTGACGTGCGTAGAGCAGTTTATCCCGCACATGACCACTGAGATATTCTTCTGCAAGTTCCCATCCTTCCAGCGGATTACCGTAGTATTTCTGGGGATTGAGATAGATGCGAGTATCCAGCTCTTGCACCAACTCCTGTGGGGCTTTTCCTGTCAGGAAGGACATATAGGCAGATCCACCCGCAGCTTGTGATTCAGGCAGATTTGAAGGGCGTCCTCGGCGGTGTCTGCATGGTTGACCTGACGGAAAGGACGGATGGTGGCTTTGGTGAAGATCGCTGATTTATCCAACCGGTCTTGTCTTTCCGCTCATCCTCGATAGAGCGCAGCAAGGGGAATTGGTCATCATCAGAAAAAGCGAGGATGTTTCCTTTGCTGTTGATGGCTCCATACTTTGCAACGAAGCGGTCATATACCTGATTGAGTGTGTCCTGTACTTTCTGGAGATCAACCGGGTCATACTCATGGGACTGGATGTTGATAACCTCCAGCAGCGCAGTACGGATTTCGCACAATCCCTTGATTCTTTCGGCCTTCATGCCGGTGTAAGGTTGCGGGATCAGCTTATCTTTTTCACAGAAGAAGATCTCGCCATTCCGCACAACATAGGTGAAGTTTTTGGTTCCGGCCGGAGCGTCCTCATACTCTGTATTGCTTTCTTCCGGTTCGTCTGCCTCAATTTCTTCATCTGGCTCTGCTGTGAAACGGGCGTACAGGGAGTCAACCGCTTGGGTAAGATGCTGGTTCAGGTCAAAATCTTCCGGGGCAACACAGGCCGTCCCATCTTCGTTGCCGTACATATTCCGGCTGCTCACCATCTCGCCCATGAGCATTTCGGGATTATCTTTGAAATAGCGGTTATAGGCGATCCATTTACTGCGGTCCAGGTCAGTTTCAATCCAGGACGGAAGATTCGCGCGATCAAGTTCTATGGGCTGCGTTCTCTTTTTCAAGAAAACAACATCCGCTGTTACATCGGTTCCCGCCAAAGCCTTGAACGCTGTGTTGGGTAGCGAATGGCGCCGATGAACTCTGCCCGCCGTGCGATATATTCCCGAAGGCTCTCGTCCTTGCGATCCATAATTCCTTTGCTGGTGATAAAGGCAATGATACCGCCCGGTTTTGCAAGGTCCAGGGACTTGATGAAGAAATAGTCATGGATGTACGGGTTCAGGTCATTGTAGCGCCGGTCATAGATTTTCACGGAGTTGAACGGGATATTGCCCAGAATCACATCAAAGCTGTTGTCCTCAAATTTGGTGGCTTCATATCCCGTGATGGAAATATCCGCATCAGGATAAAGCTGCTTTGCGATTCTGCCGGTGATGGAATCCAACTCTACGCCAAACAGCTTGCTCCCTTGAAACTGCTCCGACAGCACAGAATAGAAGTTGCCGGTTCCCATACCGGGGTCCAGGATTTTTCGGTCAGGGCCGCCCTCGAAGCCAAACCGTTCCAGGGCGCGGTAAATGTGCCGGATCAGGTCAGGCTCGGTGTAGTAGGCTGTGATGGTGGAGTTCATGGCCGCCTTGTATTCCACATCAGTCAGCAGGGACTTCAATTCCTGATATTCGTTCTCCCAACCAGAGGCCGTACTGGAGAAAGCATTGGCAAGCCCGCCCCATCCGACATAACGGGCAAGGATGATTTGTTCTTCCGGTGTCGCTGTCCGCTTTTCCAGCTCAATCTGCTTGAGCAGCTTGATTGCCATGACATTGTTTTTATATTTGGTTTTTGCTCCACTTGGATACAGGTCATAGTCCTCAGAAAAAC
>ENA-OQEN01000848-OQEN01000848.1-human-gut-metagenome-genome-assembly--contig:-NODE-848-length-12437-cov-4.081885_pt1 | contig 12437 bp, 13 predicted proteins | sample MGYA00242791_ERZ504627 | MGnify/ENA primary metagenome ERZ504627 (study PRJEB26092, sample SAMD00036316) | human gut metagenome | host: Homo sapiens | study: EMG produced TPA metagenomics assembly of... | reverse complement strand
CCTGGACACAGACGGCGGCGCGGGTGAGAAAGTCTCCGGCGCGGCGGCACTGAATATCATGGAGTACAACCACAACCGCAGAAGCACGGTAAAAAAGGATACGAAAGTAGAAATCGACAATGGCGATCTCGCCGTCAGCGCGAAGAATGACATTCACACCGTGAATTTCAGCGGTGACATCAAAGCGCCGATCGGCGACCAGCGGGGAGTCTCGATTTCTGGGAAGACATCGGGGGAAGTCCTTTCTCCGGCGGTGGGAAAGCCGCATTGGGCGGCGCAGCCTCACTGTGCATCAGAAGAATACCGCCGAAGCCACCGTGGAAGATGGCGTGACTGTGACGAAGGCGAAGGATGTCAGCGTTTCGGCAGAAAACAAAGGCTGGAACCTCTCCGTGGCGGCTGCGGGTGGCAAAGGGCAGACCGTTGCCATCGACGGGACGGTGAATGTGAACCGTTTCGAAAACACCACGAAAGCCACGGTCGGGAAGGCGATGATTTCCTCTGCCGGTGACATTGTCGTCAGAGCAGAAGATGATACGAAGGATATCAACATCAGCGGTGCGATCGCTGTCTCCGGACAGGCAGGCATCGGCGCGACCATCGCATACAACCACATCGACCGATCGACCGAGGCGGCGCTTCTGGGAACCGTTTCTTCTGCGAAAGATGTCAGCATCACCGCGAAGAACACCGGCGCACTCTATGCGATGTCCGCCGCGGGCGGCATCACGATGGAGTCGAGCACTGTGAATGGCGCGGCAGCTCCGGCCTCCATGCGCAGGAAGGGGCTTCGGGCTCTGGCACGTCCTCCATCGGGGACCTCGCAGGGACGCTCCTCAATGCGGGAAAATCGGAAAAAGATAAGAAATCCATCGATAGCGGCGATAGCGCGCTGACGAAAGTCGCAAGCCAGGATGCCTCCATGGGCGAGAATGTCGGCAAGGCGAAGGGCGGCTTTGCCGCAGCGGCGAATGTCTCCGTGAACCGCATCACGGACGCGGCGAAGGCATATACGCAAGGAAATGCGGTCACCGCGGATGCACTCACTATCCGTTCCGGCAATGACAGCCAGATCACGACGGGTGCGGGTGCGATTGCCCTCGGCCTCTCACAGAACAGCAGCGCTATCGCCGGCAGCTTCATGTACAATGCCATCACGGACAAGAATGAAGCCTATGCCGAAGATGCGGCCCTCAAGCTCACAGGCAGGGAAAAAGACGATACCTCGCTGACCGTCGAAGCAGACAATGCGGCGAAGATCACAAACATCGCAGCGAGCGGCAGCGGCGCGGCGAAGGGCAGTGCCGTCGCAGGCCAGATCAGCTTGAACTGGGTGGATAATACACCGATGCGCACGTCAAAGGTGGCAGCCTCAAGCAGACAAGGCGACGACCATCTCTGCCAAAGACCAAGGCACGATTGATCCTATACCGGTGCCGTAGCGGTATCCGGCGGCGGAAACGGCGCAGCGGTGGGCGCGTCCATCGCAGCAAACCTCATCAAAGGCGATACGAAGTCATATCTGGAAAACAGCGAAGTGGCTGGGACAGCGGAAGGCGAAAAGGCGGGCAAGCTCTCTGTCACCGCAGACGAGACGAGCGAGATCCAGTCCATCGTGGCGGCGGGCGCAGGTTCGGGCAAACTCGCGGCGGCCTTCTCGGCGAGCGGGAACTGGATCCACACGACAACCGATGCCCATATTTCCAATGCCAATGACATGAAGACAGGGGCGCTCTCCGTCCTCGCCAAGAATGGCAGCAATGCGACCATCGGCGTAGGCAGTGCAGCGATCGGCGGAAACTCTGCCGGCGCATCCATCGGCGTCATGGTGAACCAGTCGGCAGTCAGCGCCAGCCTCACGGGCGATGAAGCGAAGGAAAAGACCATCACCGCAGACGGCATCACCGTCAAAGCAGACAATGCCTACAACGGTGACGCTTCCGAAAGCGACCAGACCGCCAAGACCGCCAAGACCGCCAAGACCGTCGCTGTCGGCTTCGCGGGCGGCACCTCGCAGTTCGCCGGCTCCGGCTCTGTCACCGTGAATGTCATCAACCAGACCACTGATGCCACCATCGGCAAGGGCAAGTACGATGCGGGGCAGAAGGCGGCTCAGGTAGCTGCGACAAGCACCGCGAAACTCTTCTGTCTTGCGGGCGGCGTGTCCCTCTCCGCAGGGAGCGGCCTCGGGGCGGCTGTCGATGTCCAGACCTACAAGGGCCACACCTACGCGGGTCTGCAGACGGCGCATCTCTCACGAATGCTTCTTCCGCGCATGTGAACGCGGAGTCGGCGGAACACATGACGTCCATCGCGGCGACAGGCGCAGGCGGCGCCGGATCCTTCGCTGGGGCGGGCGCAGCAGGCGCGCACTCGATCGCGACCGATACGAAAGCATACATCGGGCAGCAGAGTGAAGTGACGGAGGCCGGTGTTGTCTCTGTCACTGCCAAGGATGAAACGAAACTGAACACCGTCGCAGGCAGTGGTGCTGCCAGCGAAAATACCGGTGTCGGTCTCACCGCGGCGGTCGAAGTCGTGGATAAGAAGGTCAGTGCCTCTGTGGGGATGGTGCGAACGTCACGGGCGATACCCTCACGGTCAAAGCAGATAACACCAGCAGCGTGACGGCAGCGGCTGGTCTCGGCGCTGCTGGTACGGCAGGTCTTGCCGGAGCGGCATCGGAAACCTTCGTGACGCATACGACAGATGCGCATGTGGGTAAGAATACGCAGGTCAGTGCAGTGAATGGCGTGGATATCCTCGCACATTCGAACTTCACACAGGGCGCAGCCGCGGGCAGCGTCGGCGGTGGTGGAACTGTCGGCATGGATCTCACGAACTCCACGGTTTCCTTTACGGGAGATACCGCAGCTTATGCAGATGAGAAAGCGGTCATCAATGGCGGGAAGAAAGTCAATATTTCTGCATCCCAGCTGACGAATGTGGACTATAGCACGGTCGCTGGCGCGGTGGGCGGCACGGCGTCGCTCTCTGGCACTGTGGGCGTCAATGTGTTGAAGACGACCACAAAAGCCTATGCCGCAGGCAGCAGCCAGCTCTCGGCGAAAACAGCGGATGCAGAGAGGATTGCGGTCACGGCCAGCGATGAGACAACGCTCAAAGGCGTCAATGGCGGCGCAGCCATCGGCGTGACGAATATTTCTAAAGATACGAAAGCCTTCCTGGGTGGAAGCGCTGCTCTTGATACCGCGGGGAAGACGAAGATCTCCGCGGAGAATAAGGAAAGCCTCACAAATGTGACGGTGCAGGCCGCTGGCGGGCTCTATGCCGGTCTCGCGGGCGCAGTGAATGTGACGAATCTCTCCGCTGTCACCAAGGCGTACACGGGAGATGACGTTTCCTTCAATCAGGCAGATAAAAAAGGCAGCGATGTCACGGTCGAGGCGAAGCACAATATCGACAAGATGACGAGTGCGGTCGCAGGCGCGGCGGTCGGTGCAGGAGCACTGGGGGCGGCAGATATCGGTACGATTCGCACGCAGACCAATGCCTTCCTCGGACGGAATAACAAGCTCCACACGGATGGCGCGTTGGTGATCGATGCAGCAGACCATATGGACGGCATTTCCACGAAGCTATCGCGGCGGCTGTGGGCGGATTCGGCGTAGCGGGCAGTGTCTCGGTGTACAGCTTCGGCAGTATCATGAGTGACAGCGATGCCGCCATGCTCTCGGGCAAGACCAGTAAGGATGGCGGCGAAAGCTCCATGGACGACTGGGTGAATGGCGAAATCAACAAGTCCCAGACGGGCAATGCCATGGACGTGTACCAGAAAAATACAAATGCGCTTACGGATGTGAAAAATAAACTGGGAACGACATTCCAGAGCGAGACGCCGGATATGGGCGAAAAGGGTACGCTCGCCCAGATCGGCGCAGGCAGTAAGGTCTCGGCGGGCAGCGTTCGCGTGGCAGCCGATGACAAGCTTGCTGTGTCCAATATCATGGGGAATGTCAGCGCAGGCGGCAGCGCGGCGGGCATCTCGGTCAATGTCGTCCGCACGGATACCCTGACGCAGGCGAAGACGGGAGAGAATTCTTCTATCCAGTCGGCGGGGGATGTCAAGATTTCTGCGGCGTCTGACCACCAGATGAAGAGTGACATCGTCGGTGCGTCCCTCTCCGGCGGTATCTCCGCTCAGGGGACGGAAGAGACTGGATGGACAAGAGCATCGTCCGTGCGCTGGCGGGGACGGGATCGTCCATCACGTCCGGCGGACAAACGGCTATTACCTCGAGCAATGTACGAGGCCTCGATGCGAAGCTCGCGGGCGCATCGGTTGCGCTGTCGGGAGCTCTGAATGGCGCGGTCATCACGGCACATGTCGATGGTTCTTCTGAAGCTGGTATGGGTGATGGGGCGTCCATCGACGCGAAGGAAGAGGCGAAGATCGATGCGGAAGCAGATACGAAGCTCTCCGCAAAGGCGGTCGGTGCGGCGCTTGGTACCTATGCCGGAACCGGTACGGGCGTGGCGCTTTCTTCGGCGGTGGCAGCGAAGGCAGATGTAGGAAATCAGACCGCCATTCATGGGAAGAACATTTCCATCACATCGAAGAATACCTACTGGAGGCGCGGGCGATTTCTGCCGGCTTGGCATCGCAGGCGTCGGTATCACAATTTCTGAAGCACAGTCGAAGGACAAAGCGTTGGTCCGTGTCGGCGATAACGCGAAGCTCTCGGCGGATGAAGCGCTCGCGATCCGAGCACGCATGGACAAACCGGCGGACTCGAAGGACTACAATGCGTACGCGCAGGCCATCGCAGGTGCGGGCGGCGTCGTTTTCGGTGCGGTCGGACTTGCTTCGGTCGATATGGCGCAGGAAACGAAAGTTCCATCGGCAGCTCTTCTGGCATGACGGCGAAGAAGGCCACCATCGCGGCGGAGCATAACGATACAGAAAATGTCGAAATGGACTCTGTCAGCGCGGGTGGTGTCAGCGGTACGGGCGGCGAGACGAAAGTCAAGGTTGCATCGGACGCGGGCGCAGCGTAGGGCATGGCAGCACCATCACGACAGCGGAAGAGACAGCCATTCGCGCAGAAAATGTCACCGAAAAGGCATGGCGGGATAGCAGCAGCAAGAAGAACGTCAGCAGCATCGGTGCAGCGCTCGCGAGCGGGAATGGCGTCGTGAATGAGACATCCATCACGCATGTGACGACGGTCGATCTGGATGCGGTCACCATTAAGGCGAATGCGTCTGACCTCACCGTGGAAGAAAAGGCAGCGGGGAAGACGCTCTACGATAAGAATGCCATCGCGATCGATGCGGCGAGCCATGTGATTTCCAAAGACAGAAGCACGCTCTCCACGGGCGCAGCCGTCGGCGCGGCGCATGTGAAGAATACAAATAGCGTCGCCGCGACGACCACGGCGCATGTCAGAGAAGGCAGCCGGCTTCTGGCGGGCGAGACAGAAAAGGCCAAAGAGAAGGACAAGACTGCTTCTTACTAGGGGGCGACCCAGAGCCCGTACAGCAGCGCGTATAAAGGCGGATCCATCGCGGTCGGCACGAAAAATGATGCCGAGCTTGTCAGTGATACGCTGGTCGATGTCTACGGCGCGGCGGGTTATGCCGGTTCAGAGAACCGGGTCACTTACACGGGTCTGGCGAACACATCGTTTGCTGGCAGCGCGGAAACGGCGAAGGGCGATATTTCCGCCATGGCTGGACGCGACAGCCGGGGCGAGACAGGCACCATCCGTGCCAGAGCGCACAGCGACATCTTGAATGCGACGGCAATCCCGATTTCCATCAGGAAGGATCCTGTCGCGAAGATCGACAGCCGTGCATCGCTTACTGTGGATGCGGCGGCGAATATGCGAAGCGACCGCGATATCCACCTGAAAGCGAAAGCGGACAGCCTCACGGCGCTCGGTTCGGGCGAAGTGAAGGACTGGGTGAACAAAGTGGCGAATGCGCTCGGGGCAGACGGCAGCTCCATCGGCCGCAAGGAAATCTCCTCGTCGGCAGATGTCACTATGGACGGCAAGGCCGAGACGGGCATTCATAGAAACAAGTCCATCACAATCGGCGGACAGGACAATCAGGGCAGCTGGGAGACGACGGTCAAGAGTGATGGCGATATTTCCTATACCTATGGCGGCACTACCATCGTAGGGAAGGAGCTCTCCGAGCGCCTCGCCGCCCTTCGCGAGAAGCTCGCTGACTTCGGCGCGGATGATTCCACCAAAGCTGCGTATGAGGCAGAGATTCAGTTCCTTGAAGAAAAAATGGCTGCGCAGGGGCTGGGATATTTCGAGACCGATGACAAAGGAAATAAGCGATTCATCGAGCTCCCCTCGTCGGATACGTCAGAGCTTGAGGATGCGAAGAAAGTCCTTGAAAATGCAAAGGGCCAGGAACAGAAGATCACTGACAGCTGTAAGGCGGATCAGAAGAAGCTGGATCAGCAAAAGACGGAGCTCACCGCGCTTGGCACCGAGCATACGAATTATCTCGGATTGCAGTCGCAGGCAGATGCGAAAAAGACAGAAGCCGATACCGCGAAGACCATTATGGAACAGACTGGCAGTGAGAAAGATATAGCGGAAGGAAATAAGAACAATGCGTATGCGACGCTCGAGCAGAAGGCGGGAAGTCAAACTGTAGAGACATACATTCAGAACAATCCTTTGGATGAGAGTGTCAAGTATTACAATGAATGCAACAAAGCATACGAGACGGCTGTCCAAAAGTACAACACCGCGGCGTCTGAGTACCGTGCGGCTGAGGAAGCAGCGACTGACAGTCAGAAGGCAGCCGATGCCAGCGCGAAGGCGTACAGCGATGCGGTCACGAAGTACAATGGAAACTACAGTGATACGATCGATACGGATGTGACGAAGTATGATAGTACGGCCATCGATGCCAAAGGCAAAGTGATCAACCAGAAGAAACAGGCTTCCATCGACTGGCAGAAGCAGGTCGCGGGGAATCAGGAGCTTCTTGCGAACCAGATTTCTGCCACGGAGAAATTCTACACGAATGGCGGCACGGATGCGAATGGCACCTTCACGAAAGATGGTGCGTCTGTCATCACGGTCGATGCCAATGGCAATCCGGTTCCAGAAGGCACAAAGGGATCGTACTATCTTCTTCACAAAAATGTCTACCAGCAGATGACGCACAATATGAAGATCGATGACGTTACGGCGCAGCTTGGTGACATCCTCTTTGAAGGGGACAATGTCTCTGGCAGCGGTACGCTCCACGCGGGGGGCGATGCGTCGGTTTCCATCACGAATGCGTCTCCGAATACGCTGACGGTCGGCGATATCCAGGTCGTCGGGCGCGGCGGCATCGATGGCTCCGGGCAGGGCGGTACGATTTTCTATAATGACGTCGAGCTCAAGGGAGATATGAAGGCAGCGATCGAAAAGGAAAATAAGGACAAGAGCAGGAATGTCGGTTTTGCTGTCACGACGCGTCAGGATACAGCGGTGCCCTCCATCACGGTGAAGGATACCTTCCAGCCATCGGACTACAAGGATGGCGATATGCCGCACTACGCAGCTTCGACCACGACGCTTGCGGGCTACATCTACAACCCGCGCGGCTCGGTCACGGTGGAGAGCAAGAATGGCGACGTCTACAATGACGGCACCATCTACGCAGGCACGGTCGATATGAAGGTGGAGAATGGCGACTTCATCCAGTCCCTCTCGGACAAGAAGAACAGCATTTTCCACGTCGGCGGCGCGCCGCTCGATGATACCGGCAGCTTGCACAATGTTGGCACCGGCCTCCTCGCGAATGGTAACATCTTCATTTCTGCCCGTTATGTGAATATCAATTCCAAGATCCAGAGCGGCGTCCCGGATCACGCGATCAACATCCCGAAGGAGTACAAGCTCTTCTACATGAATGGCAGCGCGAAAGTCGATGTGACGGACGCAGCGATGGTACCATCCGGCGCGAAGATCCTCGTCTCTGACAAGGATGGGAAGGAAATCGAGAGCGTGTCCTATGACAGGACGAATGACCGCTTCGTTATCAGTGATGTCGAAGTTCATGGCGCAAAGTCTCCATCGTCGGGACCATCATCAATACGACGAATGACAAGTCGAAAGCGCGTATCGAAGCGCTTGACGGCTACGTACAGATTTCCATCCAGAACGACAGCGGCAAGGACATCGAGCTCAAGACGCTCTCCACAGGGGAAGGAACCGAGGGGCGGATCGAAATCACTGATCTCGACCGTACAAATGGAAAGATTGCCCGCAAAACCACCTATACCCGGGATGGCGGCAAGATCCATATGAGCGTGCAGAACTATCAGAATGGTGCGCCTTCCGGCAATGCACAGGATACGGTACTGGCCGCAGGGACGGATGGTACCTATACGCCTGTTGCAGGCTCCTACTACACACTCCAGACCGGGACGGATAGGAGCTATACCACGACTTATGAACTGTACAAGACCAAAGTCGACTGGTGGGGCATCGAGAACAAGACACCAACCGGGCAGGAAGTGCTGGACCAGGGCGGCACCATCACGGATTACAAGCAGGGGGATACCCGCACACTGAATGGCGGTGCCATCATCACGACGACGAATGACCTCAATGGCGGATCAACAGGCGATGCATACAAGGAATCGACGAAGACCATCAACAACAAAACCGAGTCGATCTTCACGCAGAAGGCGAAACGCCTCTGGTACACGGTGGGGCTGGCGAAGAAATTTGACTACAAGCTGGTGGAAAAGAAATACGATACGACCATTCATCAGTACTCGCAGAAGGCGGACTATGATATCGGTATCCGTTTCATCGGCGATGAAACTGGTGGCAAGCTCAATGTCAATGGCGGCACGGGAAACGTCATCGTGAATGGGACGATTTCCAATGGCTTGGTGAAGCGACGCTTTCGGCGGGCGGTATCCAGCAGGGCGCACGCGGTTACATCGATACGAATACGCTCACTATGACGGCGACGACGGGCAGCGCTGGCACGCGGGATGCGGCCATCAAGACGAATGCTATGACCGTCAGCGGCAGCGCGGCGAAAGACTTCGGCGTCAAGGTCGTGAACCATGGCGTCACCGCGGGCAGCATCACCGCAGGTGCGGCTGCGATCCAGGCCGAGGGCGACATCTCGCAGCAGGCCGGGACGAAAGTCCACGCGGGTCGCGTCGAGCTCGTTTCCGGTGGCGCTATCCAGGGCGCAAATGGCAGCTTCCTCATCGAAGCAGGTCAGAGCGAGGGCAAAGACTATGGCTCAAAGCCAGCGCGGAAGGACATATTTCTATCGAAAATACCAGCGGCGACCTGTACCTTGACAGTGTCATTTCCAAGGAAGGCGATGTCAGCCTGAAGACGAATGGTTCCTTCATCGACAACAACTACACCGATCTCAATGACGAGGATGCTGCGGCGAAGCTCCTCGGCTGGGCGAATGCGGCGGTCCTCGAAGCAGTGAGGCGACCATCAACAAACAGAAGAGTCACCTCATCGCCAAAGTCGAAGGCAAGTATAATGAGTTCCAGTCCTTGAGGACGCACATCGATGCAGACGGCAAGTACAGTCTCGATGATGTGACCCGCCGGCAGCTTGAGGCAGATGGACAGGATGTGAAGACCTACATCAAAGAACAGCAGGCGCGCTATGAGAAGCTCCTTGCAGAAGGCGTCGGCAGCTGGACCGCCGAAGAAGTGAAGGACTACACCGATGGCATCCAGCGCTCGAGAGAGAGCATCTACGGGAACGCCGCACTGAGCAAAGACGATCTCTCGGAAGATAAATTCCTCACGAAAGATGAAAAAGCAGAAGCCCTTGTCGGTTCTGCGAAGTCGGCGAAGGATCTCCTTATCACCTTCGCACCGGGCAGCATCAAGGAAGGCATCACAGATACGAATACCACGCTGAAAGGCACACCGCATGTCTCCGGCAAGGCTGTCACCCTGACTGCGGGCGAGGCGCAGGGGAGTATCGGACAGAAGAAGGATGGCATGACCATCGATCTCTCTGACATGACGAGGCTTACCCGTGAGCAGCTTCTGGCTCTCTCCGCTGCAGAGCGCGGGGATTTCACCGTAGTAAATGAAAATACCGTCAAGGTGTCTTCCATCCGCGCGATTGATGCGGAAGCGAAAGGCAAGCTCCAAGCGACCGCAGACAAAGGCGCGATTTATCTCGTTACCGAAGGCAGCATAGCGGAGGACAGCACTTTCAAGGCGGGCGATGAAATCCGCCTTAAAGCGGCAGGCAATGTCGCCGGCGTCACGTTGACATCGGATAAGCAGATCGTTCTTGAATCCGGCGAAGGAGCGATTCAAGAGGCGAAGCTGGCAGGGAAGGGCGTCCTCACTGCGAGAGCGAAAGACGGCGTTTCCCTCAAGAAGAGCGACGGCGACCTCGTCATCAACACCGTCTACGCCTCCGACGGCGACGTCCATCTCGATGTGGCGAAAACAGCCTCCTCGCCGAAGACGGACACGATACGAACGTCGAAGGGAAGAATATTACCATCACAAACGCCAAGAATATCAAAGGCGCAAGCGATGGGGCATCCCTCGACATGAAAGTGACCGGCACAAAAGCCAAAAACGGCAGCGAAACGCCGGGGGTCATCACGCACATGCCACGGGTGATGCCGACATCACTCTCTTTGGCAAAGCGTCATCGGGTGAGACTTCCATCGAAGCCGAAGACCTCACGCTCACCAGCCGCGGAGACATCTCAGCTGGCAGCTACAAGGCAAGAGAAGCCCTCCGCGTCCACACCGCGAAAGATGGTATCATTTCCGGTGCTACCTTTACCGGAAACACGGCGGACATCACCAATGAGGGCATCATGACTGGCGGTGCGTACACTGCGAAGGAGACGATGGGCATCACGAATGAAGGAACCGTCGAGAACGGCAGTTATACCGCGGAGACTGGAGCGATGACCATCACCAACCGCGGCAAGCTGTCTTCCGGCACATACACCGCGAAAGCGGGAACGATGGGCATCACGAATCAGGCACCATCGAAAATGGCACCTATACCGCAGGCGGCGCGCTCACGTATAAGGGAAGCGCTGACAGTGAGGCAAGCGAAACAACGATGACCGGCGCGTCAGTGGACATCACCAACGCGGGCACGCTCACCAATGGCAGCTATACCGCAGAGATCGGAGCGATGACCATTACCAACCGCGGTAAGCTATCTTCCGGCACATACACCGCGAAGGATGATCTCACCTATACGGACAGCGAAGATGCATCCCTCTCTGGCAGCGAATTTACATCCGAAGAGGGAAATGTGGACGTCAACGCGAAAGGCCAGCTCGCTATCAAAAAACTGGCAGCCAAAGGCAATGCGAAGATAGAAGCCGCTGGCGATGCGACGTTGGATGAAATCACCGCGGGCGGCAGCCTCAATGCCAAGGCCGGTGGCAGCATCCTCGCCGAAGGAGAAAATGCAAAGATTTCTGCCAAAGACATCACGATGCAAGCGGGCGAAGACATCCGCATCACGGATCGTTCGCCGGTCGGCAAGCTGGACGGCGTGGATACGAGCGTGCCGGCAGGGTCGGTCACCGGCAGTGGTGCGGCAGGCAGTCTTGTCACGGGCGAGGCGAAGCCGCATGATTTCGATGCGAGCGGAAAGGGCAGTGCGCTGCTCTCATCTGCGGGCGGAAAGGTCACACTCTCTGCGAAGAAGGTGGAGATCGACACGCTGGCAAATGGCGAAGGCAATGCGGCGGATCTCAAGATTTCTGCGGACAACATCGGTATCGATGATCTCACAGGCGTCGGCGCGCAGCATGTCACCATCCTTGGCGCAGATGGCCAGAGCCAGGCGCACTACGCAGGCATTCACTCCACGTCTGCGGGCGGCACGCTTGTGAAGGATAGCAAGGTCGAGCACCTGCATCTCACAGGCAGGGAACCTCTCGGCCTCACGAATACCGCGATCGGCGGAGACAGTGTCCTTGCGACGGATAAGATCCGTGTGACGATCCAGAAGAATCCGGGCAGCAGCCAGGCGGAGCATTTCGGAAATCTTTCGCTCAGCGGCTATGATATTGCGACCGACCATGTCATGACGAGCGTCAAAGACGGCCTCACCGTGAACGGCGAGCGTTTCCCGATGACAGCGGAAAGCGTCATGAATGCGAGCCTTTATGAGGACCGCACGCTTGGCCGTGACGGACGGGAGAAGGAAGAAGCGGAGAAGGATAGCCCGTCTCTTGCCTTCGGCGCACCGAATGACAAGGAAGCATATGAAGTCGTGAAATAGGAGTTTGGCATTTAAAAACGAGCCTCTCATTTCGAGGGGCTCGTTTTTGTATTGGGTTCATGGTTCAGGTTGGCGGGTTCAGGGTGGTGGTGCGGATAGCGATACTCTCGTATCGTCATTTCGAGCGAAGTCGAGAAATCTTCCTTGCAGACCGAGAATCGACGCGAAGCGTCGCTTCTCG
>ENA-OQEN01000847-OQEN01000847.1-human-gut-metagenome-genome-assembly--contig:-NODE-847-length-12439-cov-1.833252_pt1 | contig 12439 bp, 16 predicted proteins | sample MGYA00242791_ERZ504627 | MGnify/ENA primary metagenome ERZ504627 (study PRJEB26092, sample SAMD00036316) | human gut metagenome | host: Homo sapiens | study: EMG produced TPA metagenomics assembly of... | reverse complement strand
CTGTTGCGCCCGTAGGGCCGGTGGGGCCTGGCGCCTGCATCTCCCGCAGGGCCGGTAGGGCCGGGAACCGGACAGAGGCACTTGCATGGTAGGCAACCGTTCATCCCGCAGCCCTTTTGATTTCTACAACGCATATGCCATGCATCCTCCAATTTATGTCTTTTCATATTCTATGATATCGAAAAGCCATTAGTTACAATGCAGACGACTTACATTGGCATAAACGAATCAGAAGGTTTGATGGATTGCCCATGTGTTAGAGGCGGCGCAAGCGGAAAATAGCCAAACGCAAAAAATTAGGGCCAACGCATGGCGCGCCTTGGCCCTGGATTTTGTTTTCCCATCGTCGCTATGCCAAAGTGGCAAAGCATCCGCTGAAAAAAAGCGCCCTCTAACAGCTGCCTCTCTTCGCTGGAAAAAGGGGAGCGGCTTTTGCATAAAAGCCTCCTCAAACGATATAACGTCCATGGCGGCGAACCGCCCCTGTTCCTAAGGCGCGCAATGTAGTGACAAACCGGCTCCGCAAACAAAGGCTTTCACTGTTTTTGTCACATGTTAGTTTTTAACGTGTTTTCTTTCCGGAAATGCGATAGATAAAATCTGCCATTAGCGCGCCTAATAATAAACAGGCACACACAATAGCTTCAATCTTAAATGTCCAAAGCGATGCGTGCCTGATTATATCAAGTGTGACCCTTATCGCAATCAAAACAAATATCAGGCAACCTGTTGCCAGCAATGGCCTATTCCATTTTCGTGTTGCATATCGTATTGCAGCCCCGATTATGAATGGGAAAAAGCAACCTATAACAATGTCCAATGCATTCCAAGTATGATTATCCATATCCATATCCCTTCTATCCCTTTGCCACCACCCCTAGCCTATGGGTTTCATTATTTTGTTTAGATCGGCTGGACACGGGCACAAATTTGGGGCAAAAAAGCCCGGCGCGCGATATGGCCCCAGGCTCTTGCATAATGGCAAATGACCCTAATTGTGATACAAATGAACCCCCTTTTGCGTTAGGGGGTTCACTTTGCGCCAAGGGTGTTCACGGTTTTTTTAATTGTTCTGTGCCTTATAACCCTCACCCCATGCCCACATGGCATCCAGAATTGGTTTCATGCTTTTTCCTAAATCGGTTAGACTGTACTCCACCCGTGGCGGCACCTCTGCGTACACATGGCGATTGACAAGCCCCTTTTCTTCCATATCTCGAAGCTGGGCGGTCAGTACCTTCTGTGACACGCTGCCAATGGATTTCTTTAACTCTCCAAACCGCTTTGTCCCGGGCAGGAGGTCACGCAGGATTAGGACTTTCCATTTGTCCCCAATCAGCATAAGTGTTATTTCTACCGGGCAGGCGGGCAACTCTTTGGCTTGCTGCATTGTATCCCTTCCTTTCAATAGTTTCCTTTTGGTAACTACGGCACAATAAAGTGCTTACTTTACAATCGGTGATTACGGATTTATTATAATCTTGCAAGATAAAAATTGCAATCCCCAAAACCCACATTCAAAATCAGGAGGTATTTATCATGAACGAAGTCGTAAAATTTTTGCAGGAGAACCCCGTGCAGTATCTCGCTACCGTAGGCCGTGACGGCAAAGCCAAGTGCCGCCCCTTCATGTTTGCCGGTGAGATGGACGGCAAGCTGTGGTTCTGCACCAACAACACCAAGGATGTCTACAAGGATATGCAGCAGAACCCCAACATTGAAGTTTCCGTTTCCAGCCCCGCTTATGCGTGGATTCGACTGAATGGCGAGGCTGTGTTCGAGGACAACATGGCCGCCAAGGAAATGTGCATCCAGAACCCCATCGTCAAGGGACAGTACGGCGAAGCTACCAACCCATTTTCGAGGTGTTCTATCTGAAGGACGCCCATGCCGTGATCGCCGACTTCTCCGGCAACCCGCCGCAGGAGTACGACCTGTAAAGAAAATATCCCAAATATCTTCGGGGCAAGGTGGAATCCCTGACCGGCAGTGACAGTCTGCGAACTGCAAAAGCAGCCGAAACGGTGCAATCCCGTTACCGACGGTAAAAGTCCGGATGAGAGAGGATATGACAAGAGCAGCCCCGCAAGTGTCAGACTTTGCGGGGCTTGTTCTTAATCCAAATCATATCTCGATAGGAGAATTATGAAAACCGTAGCCATACAAAAGAAATCATCTATCCAGAATGTACGGACGCTCACCATGACTGCTGTACTTTCTGCCATCGCCTTTGTGCTTGCTTTTTTTGAATTTCCTGTTCCGCTGTCCCCATCCTTTGCACGCATGGATTTGTCGGACTTGCCTGCGCTGATCGGAGCCTTTGCCTATGGCCCGGCAGCGGGAATACTGATTGAACTTGTAAAAAACGCCTTGCAACTGCTCACTTCCTCCACCGGCGGTATCGGGGAGCTTGCCAATTTTATCATTGGAAGCAGTTTTGTTGCGGTTGCCGGGCTTATTTATAAATTCCACAAGACGAAGAAAACGGCGCTGATTGCCTGCCTGACCGCCAGCGTCGTGATGGGAATTGTAGCTGCCATCGTCAACTACTTTATTCTTCTTCCCGTATTTGAAGCGTTTATGCCGCTCGACCAACTGATTGCTTCTTTTGGCAAGTTTATTCCATTCATCAAAACAAAATTGGATGTTGTGCTGTTCAATGCCTTCCCATTTAATTTGCTGAAAGGAATTGGAATTAGCATTGTCACCATGCTGCTTTACAAACGGCTTACTCCCATCTTGAAGGCAGACAGAATTAGGAGGTTCATTATGCAAGCGAATGATTATCTGCAATACATTGTTGAGAAGATCCACTCCACCGTATTTGCCACCGTGGGCGGTGAAGGGCGGCCTGTTACCTGTGCCATCGACATGATGGATTATGATGAAACCGGCCTTTACTTCCTGACCGCCAAAGGCAAGAACTTTTATGACCGGCTGAAAGCCAATGAGAACATCGCCTTTACCGCTATGAAGGGTGAAGATACCCTGTCCTGCGTGGCAGTATCGGTGCAGGGCAAGGCGAAAGAAATCGGGCCGGAAAAGCTGCCCGATCTGTTCCGCAAAAATCCCTATATGGAGAAGATTTATCCCGATGTGCGCTCCCGCAGCGCCCTGACGGTTTTCAAGATTTACGAGGGGACAGGAGAATGGTTTGACCTTTCCAAGCAACCGATTGAACGCGCCAGTTTTTCCTTCGGTGGGGCGCGGGCAAAGGAAAACGGCTACTTTGTTACAGACAAATGCATTGGCTGCAAGCTGTGCTATTCCAAATGCCCGCAGAAGTGCATTGACATTTCGACAAAGCCCGTAGTCATACAGCAGGAACACTGCCTGCATTGCGGGAATTGCTATGAAATCTGCCCAGCAAGGGCGATTGAACGGAGGTAAGGCCATGACACAGGATGAGAGATTGGACTATCTGCTCCGTTATCTGCTGACAGAGCGTAAAGAATACGCAGACATCCAGTTGCCGGATGGCATGGCGGAAAAGCGCCACCTTTTGCGCAGCCTGATGAATGTGCGCCCGCCGGTTCCGGCCAGCGCGGAATTTTTAGCCGTACAGGACGCCTATCTGCAAGAGCGCCTTGCGGAGCGAGGTGTCATAAGCTGGGGGATCTGAAGCCGGCGCAGCCCGGACTTTATCTCTGGCAGGGCGATATTACTACGCTGGCTGTCGATGCCATCGTCAATGCGGCAAACAGCCAGATGTTAGGCTGTTTTGTGCCCTGTCACGGCTGCATCGACAACGCCATCCACACCTATGCAGGAGTACAGCTCCGGCTGGAATGTGCCGGGATCATGCGCAAGCAGGGGCACGAGGAAGAAACCGGCACGGCCAAAATCACCAAAGGCTATAATCTGCCCTGCCGCCATGTGCTGCACACGGTTGGCCCGATCATCCATGCAGCGTCACCCTAACAGATCAGGAACTGCTGGCAAGCTGCTACCGTTCCTGTTTGGATTTGGCGACAGAATACGGCCTGCACAGCGTAGCTTTCTGCTGTATCTCCACCGGTGAGTTTCATTTTCCGGCTGAACTGGCCGCAGAAATCGCTATCGGGACAGTTCGGGAGTGGCAGCAACAAAATCCAGATAGAATCGAGGTGATTTTCAATGTTTTCAAAGACAGCGATTACGAAATCTACCGACGCTTGTTACGATAAAATATCCCGCCTGAAACAAGAACTGAATACGGCGGCCGCAGTGGTGATTGGCGCGGGAGCCGGGCTTTCCACTTCCGCCGGGTTTACCTATACCGGCGAACGCTTCCAGAAGTATTTTGGGGATTTTATCGCCAAGTATGGTTTTCGAGATATGTATTCCGGCGGGTTCTATCCCTTTGGCAGTCTGGAAGAACACTGGGCGTATTGGAGCCGGTATATTTACATCAACCGCTATTTGGATGCGCCGAAGCCGGTGTACAGCGATCTGTTCCAGCTCGTGCAGGAGAAGGACTATTTTGTCCTCACAACCAATGTGGATCACCAGTTTCAGAAAGCCGGATTTGACAAGCGCCGCCTGTTCTATACGCAAGGCGACTATGGTTTGTGGCAGTGTTCCAAGCCCTGCCACAAAAAGACCTATGACAACGAAGCCATTGTCAAGAAGATGCTGGCCGAGCAAAAAGACATGAAAATCCCCACCGAACTGGTGCCGTACTGCCCGGTCTGCGGTGCGCCCATGTCCATGAACCTGCGGGCGGACGACACTTTTGTGGAAGATGACGGTTGGCACGCCGCCGCCCGGCGGTATGAGGACTTTCTTCGCCACCACGAAGGGGAACATATTCTTTTTCTGGAACTGGGCGTAGGCGGCAACACGCCGGTCATCATCAAATATCCGTTTTGGAGGATGACCTATCAGAATCCCAATGCTGTTTATGCCTGTGTAAATCTATCAGAAGCGTACTGCCCGAAGGAAATCCGAAAGCGGGCCATTTGCATAGAGGGAGATATTGGTACCGCACTGTATGATACGCTGTAATACTCAAAAGCCCACAGGCCACTACACCTGTGGGCTTTGCGCTATTCTGCAGTCAGACCGTAATCTCATGCCCCGTTTGGAACCGAAAGGTCAGCCGCCCGTTCCGGTGGACTGTCACGGTGTCAATGACCGTGAGCCAGAGCCGGTCATCAAACTCGGTGATCGGTTCTCCGTACTCTGCCAGCTCGAACATAAAGCCGCCGATGTCCTCGGCCTTGGCTTCCCGCTGGGCTTTTGCCGCCTGGAGCTTCTCCAGCTTGGCCTTGGCGGCCTCGTACCGCTCTGCCAGGCTGTTGTAGCGTTCCAGGTAAGTGGCCTGGTTCTGTGCAGTGGTGGAATTCTCCTCGATGCACCGCTTAGTCAGCTCGGACACCACCTCCACTTCGGAAAGGAGCGCCGCAATCTCGCTGTCCAGGGGGCCTGTGTCGGTCAGCGCCGCCTGCATGGTGCGGCACTCGTCCAGCAGCCGCTTTTTGTCCGACACCAGCGCATTGAAGGCATCCAGGAACCGGGCCTTGATCTCCTCCTCGGCCAGGTGTGGCGTCCGACACTTTTCCTCGCCGGTGAACTTGCTGTTGCACCGCCAGATGGTGCGCCGGTATTTGTCGGTGGAATGCCAAACCTTGGAGCCGAAGTAACCGCCGCAGTCTCCGCAGACCAGGCGGGAGGAAAAGATACTGTTGCCGCTGTAGCTGCGCCCGATGGCTTTCCTGCGCTCCAGCTCCCGCTGCACCAGTTTCCATTCGGGCGGGGTCGATGATGGCTGGGTGGCTGTTCTCCACATAGTACTGCGGCACCTCGCCTCATTTTTCTTTTGCTTTTTGGTGAGAAAGTCCACCGTGAACGCCTTTTGCAGAAGGGCATCGCCCTTGTACTTCTCGTTTTTGAGAATGCTCTCCACCGTGCTTGCCGCCCACTTTTTCTTGCCGGCGGGAGTGGGTATCCCTTCCCTGGTGAGAAGGTTTGCAATGGAGCCGGTGGTCTTGCCGCTGAGAAAGAGACTGTAAATCCAGCGGACGGTTTCCGCTTCCTCCGGCACGATCTCCGGCAGACCGTTGTCGCCCTTCCGATAGCCCAGGAAGTGGCTGTACGGCAGGCTGACCTTTCCATCGGCGAATCGCTTTCTCTGGCCCCAGGTGACGTTCTCCGAAATGGAGCGGCTCTCCTCCTGCGCCAGGGAGGACATGATGGTAATCAGCAGTTCGCCCTTGCTGTCCAGGGTGTAGATGTTTTCCTTTTCAAAGTAGACCTCCACACCTTTCTCCTTCAGCTTACGGACGGTCACCAGGCTATCCACGGTGTTCCGGGCAAACCGGCTGACGGATTTCGTCACGATGAGGTCGATTTTTCCATCGAGCGCATCCCGTACCATCTGGTTGAAGCCCTCACGCTTTTTGGTGTTCACCGCAGATATGCCTTCATCGGTGTAGACCCTTACGAACTCCCACTCCGGCTTGGACTGAATGAAGCGGGTGTAGTAGTCCACCTGGGCTTCGTAGCTGGTGAGCTGCTCCTCGCTGGAGGTGGAAACGCGGGCATAGGCCGCTACCCGCCGGCGCACCACAGCATTTCGCGCCAGGTGCGTGATGGGTTGAATGGTGGGCGGGATGACTGTTACGGCTCTTGCCATTTCTCACCCCTCCTTTGCGCCAGCGCCCGCTGCCGGGCGATTTCCTTCATCTCCGGCGTCCAGCTTTTTGCCCTGGATATGTGTTCCCAATGCCGCTCTGCCGTGGAGCCGTCTTTGAAATGAAACACCAAGGTCTTGTCCGGGAGGGCATCGATGCCTTTGACCCTTTCCCGGAAGACGCCCTCATCAAACTGTGCAAGGCCGAGTACCTGGGCGGCAAGGTCATAAAGCAGCTTCTCCGGGATCTGGGATGTGCCGCAGGAAGGCAGATCTGTCTGCACCGCAGTTGGGCAGTTCCAGAAATGTCGCTTCCCGCCGGTGCATCTCTTATAGTTGCGACCGCACACCTTGCAGGTAATCATGCTGGTAAAGGCCGACCGCCGGCGGGGCCGCTTGACCGGGCTGTTCTCCGTAATTTCGGCAAGAAGCTCCTGGGCGGCATCAAAGGTGGCCTGGTCGATAATGGCCTCATGGGTGCCCTCCGCATAGTATTGGGGCAGCTCGCCTCGGTTCGGGATTTCCTTCTTCTCCAGATGGTTGTTCCGGTACTGCTTCTGCAGGAGCGCATTACCCAGGTACTTCTCATTGGACAGCATCTCCCGAATTCGCATGGAGTTCCACTTTCCGCCCAGAACACCGGTGAACCCTCGCCGGTTCAGGTCAATGGCCAAGCTGGTAAGGGATTCACCCTCCAAAGCCCTGCGGAATACCTCCCGCACTACCGCCGCCTTTTCCGGGTCAACGGCCACGCGGCCTTTCTCGATTTTGTAGCCGAACAGGAAACGCAGGTTGATCAGCTCGCCGCGCTCGAAGCCCCGGCGAATCCGCCATTTCTGATTCTCACTGGCGGAACGGCTCTCTTCCTGTGCGTAGGAAGCCAGGATGGTCATCATCAGCTCTCCGTCTGCGCTCATGGTGTGGATGTTCTGCTCCTCGAAATAGACGTCAACCCCCAGGCTTTCAGCTCCCGGACGGTTTCCAGCAGGGTCACCGTGTTCCGCGCAAAGCGGGAGATGGATTTCGTGATGACCATGTCGATGTTTCCGGCGCGGCACTCAGCCAGCAGGCTTTGAAACCCGTCCCGGCTGTCCTTGGTGCCCGTGAACGCTTCATCGGCGTAGACCCCGCAGTAAAGCCAGCCAGTGTGCTTCTGGATCAGCGCACTGTAGTAGCTCACCTGTGCGGACAAAGAATGCAGCATGGCATCCTTCCCGGAGGAAACTCTGGCATAGGCCGCGACCCGCTTTAAGCTGGGCCGCATGGGTGCGGGGAATGAAATTTGTTGAATGGTTCTTGCCATTCCGTCACCTCCTTGTCCAGTGCATATTACCTCTAAAAGGGCCTGTTATCCAGCGATTTCGGCGATTCAAAGCGGAATATACTACACGAAGATACCTCGTGCTTTTTGGCGATAATTGTATCAATTTTGCGGTAGTCATCCTCGCTGATGATGCCCTGGCGGAGCATATTCCTGGCAAGGCTCATGGCGGTCTGGTAAGCGGTCAGCCGCTGGTACATCTCATCCATCGGCGTTCACCACCTTTTTCCGGGCTGCGGCATAGCAGGTGCGGGAGCAGTAACAGCGGACTTTCGCACTGCTCTGAAACGAGCGCCCACAGTAGGCGCAGGTAAAGGCGCGCAGGGTGCGCTTCCCGCCTTTGTCGGGGTGGGCGTTCCACCAGGAGATGCGGCACGAGTCCGAGCAGAACCGTTTTCGCTTTCGGTGGGGTGTCTGGACGATAGGCTTCCCGCACCTCTCGCAGATGTCTGGAATGGCAGCGGCATTCTCACTGGCGGGATGGCGGCGGAGGTAGGTTTTCACGCTGTTGACCGGCAGACCCAGAGCGGCGGCGATTTTCTTATACCCCAGCCCTTCCTGACTGAGTTTATGGATTCTGAGCTTTTCGGCTTCTGTCATAACAAGCCCCTTTCCGAGAGGCATAAGCACTTCTCACCTTACGGCCACGGAAACGGGCAAATATGAGGATGACAAAAAAATAAAGGGGCGCAGCCACGAAAAACATGACTGCACCCCTTTGACTGGGCGGATATTCAGTTGGGGATCTTCAGCTTCTGACCGCTGTAGATGGTGTCGCTGTCAAGTCCGTTGAGGGTCTTGATCTCCTTGCAGCGGACGCCGCTGCCCAGATACTTCTCGGCGATGCCCCAGAGGGTGTCGCCCTTGACCACAGTATGGACGCGGTAGGTCACCGCCGCGCTCCCCGCCAGCGCCAGGTCGGAGACCTGCACCGGAGACATGATGGCGTTGGAGCCGCTCTCATTCTTGTTGATGACCGCACGTCGCCGGAAACCTCATAAACATACCACTTCTGCTTCCGCACCCAAGCGGGGATGATCTGGCCGCCGTAGTACTTCGTCCCGGTGATGGTCACCAGAGCGCCGGCCTTGATTTTACCGCCGGGCTGCTCCGGCTCCACGGGCGTGTCCGGCACAGAGGCGCCCAGCTTGTCCTTGACCGCCGCCCGGAAGGTGTCCATGTTCTTCCCGTGCTTCGGCCACCAGTGCAGCACGTCCCCGTGGTTGGACGCGATTCCTAGGTCTGGCCTTCGCAGTGGCAGATGATGTCCTGTTCTGTCAGACCATAGAGTCCGCAGAGATACACGCAGAGATCCACCGCCTCGTTGTAGACCTTGTCCAGATAGGCGGCGTCCGTGAGATCATCCTCGCAGATCTCGAAGGAAATGTGTGTGTCGTTGCCGGAGTCGGCGCAGTGCCAGCCCGGTAGTCCCACGGCAGGGTCTGGTAGGTCGCCACCGTCCCATCGGCCAGCTTGCCGATGAAAGCGTGGACACAGACCTCCCGCTCCATGGGCTGGTTCCAGTGGTTGCTGTACCGGTTCTTTCCAAGCAGCCCGTCATCCGGCCCCACGTAGCGTTTGAGCCAGGGGTTGTTGGCGCCGGTGGAGTGTACCATGATACCCTTGGGGGTGATCCGGCGTCCCGCCTTATAACAGGCGTTGTTAGTGAAAATCAGCTTATGCAGATTCATTGTCGTTTCCTCCTTTGTCATGCAGTTGTTCCAGTACGTCTTTCAGCTTCTCCGGGATGGGCAGGCCCAGATGCCCGGCGTTTTCCAAAAAGGAAACCCCTTCGTTGGACAGGTAGAAGAAGATCACCGCCGTGCGCAGAACGCCGCCCTGTCCCAGTACATACACGTCCACCAGATTGCCGATGCCCACCAACACAAAGATGAGCACCTTCCGGCAGATACCCTTGAAACCCACTGCGCTAGACAGATTTTTGTCCGCAATGGCGCACATAATCCCGGTGATATAGTCCACCACCACAAAGGCAATCAGCGCGTAAAGGAACCCGTCCGCGCCGCCCAGAAACCAACCGATAAAACCGCCCAAAGCGGAAAAGGCAAGCTGGATGCCCGTCCAGATTTGCTTCATCTTCATTCCTCCTCATGCTCAATAAAGTCAGCGAAGGGCGCAAGTGCCGCCAGATCATTCACCGACAGCTTGGCATCCTCCGAGATGGAAATTTGCAGGCGGGAAAAATCCGGCTGTACTTCCATGGAAAGGAGCCGGACGTATTCTTCGTCCGCCTGCGCCCGCTGTTCCGCCGGAATGAGAACAGCGCCGTCCTCCTGCGCCGTCCCATACTTTTCCACAATTTTCCGCCGTTCCTGTTCAAAAAAGTCCACTTCCTTTTGGAGAATATCCGCTGTCTTTTTCAGTTCATAGGCGGTTTTCAGCCGCAGATTGGCGGCGGCCAGCTTTCCAAGGGCCGGAACCGCCGATACGATTTCTTTCAAAAGCATAAAAGTACCCCTTTCAGTTAATCAGCATAGCCTTTGAGTGCTGTAATCAGATTGTTGATTGCCGTATTGCAGGACGCGACGGTGCTCCCGCTTGCCCTGGAAACCGTCTTTCGGCTGACCGGAGTTGTCCCGAAAAAACCGACTTTTGCGCTGGTCGACGTCCCCAGCTTCGCGGAAGTGACCACGTTCAGATTGGTGATATAGCTGTGATACCAGGGATAGCGGGATGTTCCAAGGTAAAAGGGATAAGATGAGCTGGAGGAGCTTGGCCGGACTCCCCGGCTGCTGTTCATAACGGCGTAATAGCTGGATGTCCCAATATTGACATAGCTGCCGCAGATAAGTTTTACATACCCCGCCTTGACATTGACGGTGTACAGGTGCTGGTTTCGTCCCCCACATTGATGGTGGTGCCGTAGATGGTCAGCTTCGTAGGATTAACAGAACTGGACAGCTGATCCTTACCAACTGCGACGGTGGGATTCCCGTAACTGCCTGTGCAGGTGATGATGGGATAAGTCCCGTATTTGACATTGTTGATCTGTAAGTTGGTGACGTTCACCTTGCTGGCGTCAATGGTGCCGGTGGTAATGTTGCCCGCATTGATGACCGTCTGACCGGAAGTTCTCAGATTGGTAAAGGTCACATAACCGTCCAAATCAATGTTGTTCGCTACCAGGCTGATGGCCCGGTCGGTCAGGGTAAAGTTGGAGGCGGATGTGCCGGATTTTACAATCCAGTTGATTTTGCCGGCCGTTTGCAGGGCTTCGGAGGCGTTGCCTTCCGCGTCGCTGATGCGGGAAGAAAAGCCGCCCACCGTCTGTGAAAGTTCGGAAACCGCCCCTTCCGCGTTGGTGATGCGGGTGTCAAAACCGCCTACCGTTTGAGAAAGCTCGGAAACGCTTCCTTCCGCGTTGGAAATACGGGTGTCAAAGCCGCCCACTGTCAGGGAAAGCTCCGCCACGGAACCTTCCGCGTTTTGAATCCGCAGGTCAAAGCCGCTGACCGTTTGGGTCAGCTCCGACAAATCCCCTTCCACCGATTGGATGATGGATTCCATCCGCCCGTTGCGGCCCGGAACTCCTGCCGGATTCCTTCCAGACGCTCCGTTTCCGCCGCCAGCAGGTTGGGTACATAATCGCCCACCTCCACCCGGACGGTGTACCGGTCAAAGGGGTTATAGGTCAGCCCCACAATGCGGGTGTCCACCTGGATGGACAGCGGATGGTAGACAATCCGCACCTCATCGCCCACCGACAAATCTACCCGCTTGAACAGCTGCACCTCATAGGCTTGGGCGGCCTTCCGGGAATCAAAGGTGGCGGAAAGGGAGGTGACGTTTTTCCCATCCATCAGGAGCTTTCTTTCCGTGCCGCCCCGGTGGGTGCGGATATGGACGGAATACCCGTCAAATTCCAACTCCCCGCCGCAGGCGTCGGCAAAGCGCATCAGGGCAGACCGCCGGTTCAAGGGGCTTTCATCTGTGAAAGTACATTCCACCATGGCAGCGGGTTCCACAACCCCAGCGGTGAAGGGGGTATTTTGCAGAAGCTCCCGCAAGCCTTCCGCCGGATACCCTTCAAAGACAAAGGTGACGAGATTGTACTGCTCGTTGTTTAAGATGTAGGAAATGTGCTCACAGGAAACCGCGCTGATTTCCAGTCCGGAGGAAAAGCCGCGCTTCACCCGGACAATGCTGTAATACTGCCCGTCATATTTGGCAGTCATGCCGGGGAGGATGGGCGGTTCTCCCTTTTGCAGGGCGGTAAAGTCAAAGGTCAGCGTCCCATCCAGCTTGTCGCAGAGAGAAGCGGTGAGGACATGGGTAATGGTGCGGACAACCGCCCCGTCTTTTAGAATTTCAATCGCCATCAGAATCCTCCTTTAAGCCATGCCAAGGTTGCGGACATACACTGCGTTCTGCGTCCACTGGATTTCTGCCAGAATCCGGGCCAGAACGGTTCCGTCTATGGTCAGCGGGATGGTGACGTTGAACGCCTGCCCATGGGAAGCGGGAGCGGGGGCGGAGAGGCTGCG
>ENA-OQEN01000846-OQEN01000846.1-human-gut-metagenome-genome-assembly--contig:-NODE-846-length-12441-cov-4.926263_pt1 | contig 12441 bp, 19 predicted proteins | sample MGYA00242791_ERZ504627 | MGnify/ENA primary metagenome ERZ504627 (study PRJEB26092, sample SAMD00036316) | human gut metagenome | host: Homo sapiens | study: EMG produced TPA metagenomics assembly of... | reverse complement strand
CTCCAGGGCCAGCGCCTCCCCGTAGGGGCTCAGGCGCCTCGACCCCACGATTGCGACGCGGCGCGCTTCCGGCGCGAGCGTCCCGCGGAAGTAGAGTACGGGCGGCGCAGAGAAGATTTCCTTCAATAAATACGGATAGGCATCATCGCGGATCGTGCAGAGATGCACACCGCGCTGCTGGCAGCTCTCGGCCAGCGCTTCCGGCAAATCGGGATGTGCCTGCGGAACGACTGCAGGGCCTCGACGAGTCCCTGCGGCATCCGGACCAGCTGGCTCATCTCGAGCGCCGGCATCTGCCAGAGTGATATGGCGTCGCGGCCCGTCGCTAAGAGCAGGCCGAGCCTGCGGCTGCCGAGTCCCGGGCACTGCGCGAGTGCCGCCAGATAGAAATCCTGCCTTGCATCCATTGCATCGCCTTCTTCCTGGTCTATACGTTATATCATCTTACCCAAAAACGAGATAATATGCAACCTCTCAGCGTAAAGTTTCAGAAAAATACACACGCAGTTTTGACAAGAAAGGCCATCTGACAAGCAGACGGCCCATTATCACTCCGTGAACAATTCATCCCAATAGGCAAAGGCAAACATCAGATGATCAGGAACAGCAGGAAGAGATCCCCCATGATTCCACCCCTTCCGGTAAAAAAAGTAAAAAAAGGGAGAGAGACGCTTGCCCCTCTCCGAAAAGATTACATGACGCGACGGGCACCGATATAGCAGGAACCCCAATAGGAACTGTACAGGGATGCCACCGATACACCCTGGCTCGACGATGCATTGATGAAATCACCATCGCCAAGGTAGATGCCGACGTGCGATGCACCCGGTTCATACGTCGAGAAGAACACGAGGTCGCCCGGCATGAGCTCGCTCGTGGAAACCGAGTAGCCGACCTCATACTGTGCATCAGCCGTGCGCGGCAGATAGACACCGGCATTGGCGAACACATAGCGGACGTAACCGGAGCAGTCGAAGCCGTTCGGCGTCGTACCGCCGAAGACGTACGGGACACCAAGGTAGTTCATGGAATCCGATACGACGCGGCGTGCGATGGAGTTCGTCGTGGAGCTGACTGCCGGCATGGATTTGCCGAGCAGAGCGGCGTACGTGGACGGACCGACAAGTCCATCTGCGTTGATGCCCTGCGTCATCTGGAAGCTCTTGACAGCCTCAACCGTTGCGGGCCCGTAGGCACCGTCTGCCGTGACGTCGTAGCCCAGATTGGCCAGCTGGCCCTGGATTTCTGCTACATCGCTGCCCTGATCTCCGACGCGGAAAGCGGAAGCCCCCGCCACCGAAAACCAGCACATAAGGATCATGGATACTGCGAAAATGATACGCATTGCTTTACTCAAAAAGCCACTCCTCTCTCTCTTCGCTTACGAGGTTAGCTGCCGGGTTAGGGTAGAGAAGACCACCCTCGCCTATTTCACCATGAAGCCGCTTGGCCTGACACCGTGAGCCAGACGTTCACCCCAAAAAACTTGGTTCCCCCGCTCCTGGGCTGGACTCAGCTTATTCTTTTAGACCCATTTCTAATTTATAATCATACGACAGGAGTCGTCGTACTTCGTGAAAATAAAACACGTGATAAAAGTGCGCCTTCTGTTTTGAACCATTTCCCGGCTCGTTCGCTCTCATTTCTTTCAGGTTCTTTTCAGATTAGTCCCAGACATGAAAACAGGCTGCCAGAAGGGGCAGCCTCATTGCTTGCATCGTGTTATAAGTCGTCAATAAGCCGAGTTCTGTTCCGCTCACGCGGTGACAATCATTTATCTAGGCACGGCAGTTGCCTGCCGGCTCAAGCGACTCAACCCGGAAGGTTCCGCGGGCCGCATCATCCCTTCCCTATTTGGTCTTGCTCCATGTGGGGTTTACCGAAGCCAGCCAGTCACCTGACTGCTGGTGCGCTCTTACCGCACCTTTCCACCCTTACCTGATTGCTCAGGCGGTCTAAATCTCTATGGCACTTTCCCTGAGGTCACCCTCGCTGGACGTTATCCAGCACACTGCCCTGTGGAGCCCGGACTTTCCTCATCAGCCTCGAAGGCTGCCGCGATTGTCCTGACAACTTATATCAACAAAGCGAATTATAGCACTTTAGCACGAATCTGTCAAATCAGCTCCTAATCTGCCGGGAAAACGACATCTTTTACCGCGATGGCGGGACATTTGGCCTTTTCTTTCGGGCACATTTTCAGTATAATGAGTGTATATGATTTCAAATCTTCAGAAAAGACATTACGCCGTCCATCCACATTCCAGACAGAAAGAAGGAACTATCCATGAGCACACCACATATTGCTGCCGAAAAGGGCGAGATCGCTGAGCGCATCCTGCTGCCGGGCGACCCGCTGCGCGCCAAGTTCATCGCCGAGAACTTCCTCGACAATCCGAAGCAGTACACCGCCGTCCGCAATATCCTCGCTTCACGGGCACCTACAAGGGCGTTCCCGTATCGGTCCAGGGCACGGGCATGGGCATCCCGTCCATCTCGATTTACGTGCATGAGCTCATCCATGAATTTGGCTGCAAGAAGCTCTTCCGCGTCGCACCTGCGGCGCCATGCACCCGGATGTCCATCTGCGCGATGTGCTGATTGCCCAGGCGGCCAGCACGGACTCTTCCATCATCCGCAACATCTTCGGCGGCTCCATCAACTACTGCCCGATTGCCGACTACGACCTGCTCTCGAAAGCAGTCGCCAACACGAAGAAGCTCAACCTCAAGGCGACGGTCGGCAACATCATCTCGGTCGACCGCTTCTATGACGACGAGATCGACAACGACAAGCTCCGCAAATACGGCATCCTCGCCGTCGAGATGGAGGCAGCTGCTCTCTACACGCTCGCAGCCGAGGCGCACGTCCAGGCACTCGCACTCTTCACGGTCAGCGATCACCTGCTGACGGGTGAGGCTTGCACGACAGACGAGCGCCAGACGTCCTTCAACGACATGATCAAGATTGCGCTCGAGACGGCTATCGAAGACTGACGACTGACAAAATAGCAATAAAAAAACACGGACCAGATTGATCCGTGTTTTTATTGCCCATATGCTTGTGATCTTGTGATAAAGAAGCTCAGGCCTCTGCAAGAAAAGCCATGTATCCCTTCTTCGTCTCGTAGATGTCGACCTTGCTCGTCGCTTCCCACGGGGCGTGCATCGAGAGAACGCCGACGCCGCTGTCGATGACCTGCATGCCGTAGAGGCTCATGATGTAGCGATCGTGCCGCCGCCGCCGAGGTCGACGCGGCCGAGCTCAGCCAGCTGGAAGTGGACATCGTGCTTCTCGAGCATGCGGCGGATCTCGCCGAGGTATTCGGCATTGGCGTCGTTGGAGCCCGACTTGCCGCGAGCACCCGTGAACTTGTTGAAAACCATGCCGCGGCCGAGGTAGGCGACGTTCTTCTTGTCGTAGGCGCTGGCGTAGAGCGCATCGTAGGCACTCGAGACGTCGGACGAGAGCATCTTAGAGTTGGCGAGGCAGCGGCGCAGGCCGAGCTCGCTGTACTGGCCACAGGCGTTCATGAGCTCTGCAAGGATGTTCTCAAAGAAGTGCGACTGCATGCCCGTGGCGCCGACGCTGCCGATCTCTTCCTTGTCGACGAGCAGGCAGCACGAGGTGCGCTTGCGCGCTCCATCGCTCTCGAGCATGGCCACGAGGCTCGTGTAGGCGCAGACGCGGTCGTCCTGGCCGTAGGCGAGGATCATGCTGCGGTCGAAGCGAGGTCGCGCGCGCGGCCGGCCGGCACGAGGACGAGCTCAGCCGAGAGGAAGTCCTCCTCCTCGATGCCGTACTGCTCCTCGATGAGCTTCAGGACGCCAGCCTTGACCGATTCCTTCTCGCCGTCTTTGAGCGGGTAATTGCCGACGAGAATGTCGAGGTCTTCGCCCTCGATGACCTTGGCGGCGTTCTTCTTCATCTGCTCCTGAGAGAGGTGGATCAGAAGGTCCGTCACGCAGAAGACGGGGTCGCCTTCTGCCTCGCCGATGCAGATTTCGACGACCGTGCCGTCCTTCTTGACGACGACGCCGTGCAGTGCGAGCGGCAGCGTGACCCACTGGTACTTCTTGATACCGCCGTAGTAATGCGTGTCGAGGTAGGCGAGGCCGCCGTCCTCGTAGAGCGGGTTCTGCTTGACATCGAGTCGGCACGTGTCGATGTGCGCGCCGAGGATAGCCAGGCCCTGTTCCAGAGGCTCCTCGCCGATCTGGAACAGCACGATGCTCTTCTTCATGTTGACGGCATAGACCTTGTCGCCGGCCTTGAGCGTCTCGCCGGAACGCAGGACATCCTGCAGGTCGCGGTAACCGGCGCCTCTGCCTGGCGCACGGCCTCCCTGACGCTCTCGCGCTCCGTCTTGCACGTGGAGAGGAAATCGCGGTAGCCAGCGGCCAGTTTCTCGAGCGCCTCTTTATCTGCCTCAGTGTACGAGGACCAGACAGACGCTTTCTCTTCTTTTGCCATATTCAATCCTTCCTTTCAAAGTATTCCTTATCGTATTCAGCATTTAGCTGAAGTATTCCTCTAAGATCTCGACGAAATCCTCGCGCGTCACGGCCTTGTTGAAGCGGTCGCGCAGGATGGCGCCGTGCACGATGCCGCGCGTGTACCAGGTCGCGTGCTTGCGCATCTCGCGCGGGCCGACGTAGTCGCCCTTGTACTTGAGCAGCAAGTCTAGGTGGCGCAGGATGACCGCAGCGCGCTCCTTCATCGTCGGCCCCGGCACCGTTCGCCCGTCTCGAGATAATGGGTGAACTGGCGGAAGATCCAAGGATTGCCCTGTGCGGCACGGCCGATCATGACGCCATCGCAGCCCGTGACCGCGCGAATCTTGTCGAGGTCGTCGAACGTGCGCACGTCACCGTTGGCGATGACCGGGATCTTGACGGCGCGCTTCACTTCGCCGATGATCTCCCAGTCCGCATGCCCCGTGTAGAACTGCTCGCGCGTGCGGCCGTGCACGGCGATGGCATCCACGCCGGCTTCCTCCGCCAGCTTCGCCATCTCGACGACATTGACCGACGCCTCGTCCCAGCCCTTGCGCATCTTGACCGTCACGGGCATCTTGACCGCCTTGCGGATGGCCGAGAGGATGGCGAACGCGCGCTCTGGATTGCGCATCAGAGCTGAGCCCTCCCCGTTCTTGACGATCTTCGGCGCGGGGCAGCCCATGTTGAAGTCGAGGATGTCCGCCGTGCCGAGCGCTTCGACAAAGGCGGCCGCCTCTGCCGCCATCTCTGGCGTGTTGGCGAAGATCTGCATGGCCAGCGGCCGTTCCTCTTGCTCCGACTGCAGCATGGCAAGCGTGCGCTCGTTGCGGAAATGGATACCCTGTGACGACACCATCTCGGCAAAGCAGAGCGGGCAGCCCATGTCGTGCGCGATGATGCGGTAGGCCGTGTCCGTCACGCCGGCCATCGGCGCGAGAAACACCGGCGTCTTGAACGAAAACTCACCGATCTTCATGCGGACGTCCTTTCTGGTTGCGCTCGTAGAGGACGCGCAGGCCCGTGAGCGTCAGGAAGTGGTCGATCGTGTCGATCGTGGCGGACTCCTTCGCGATCATGCGCGCGAGGCCACCCGTCGCGATTACCTTGACTTCCTCCTCCACGCCGCTTTCGCGCAGTTCCCGCTTGATGCGTCGCGCGATCTCATCGATCTGGCCGACGTAGCCGAAGATGATGCCCGCCTGCATGCCCTGGATCGTATTGCGGCAGATGATGTTCTTCGGCGGCACGAGCTCAATGCGCGGCAGCTGCGCTGCGCGCTGAAACAGTGCCTCCGAACTCGTGCCGATGCCCGGCGCGATGACCCCGCCGAGAAAGTCGCCGTTCTTCGCGACGACATCGAACGTCGTCGCCGTGCCGATGTCGATGACGATCAGAGGGCCGCCGTACTGCTCGTAGGCGCCGACGACATTGACGATGCGGTCCGCCCCGATAGAACGCGGGTTCTCGTAGTTGAGGCGGATGCCCGTCTTGATGCCGGGCCCAACGATCAGCGGGCGCAGGTGGAAGTAGCGCTCGCACATCTTGATGAACGGCACGACGAGCGGCGGCACGACGGACGAGATGATGATGGCATGGATGTCCGCCATCTCGATGCCTGGTAGTGGAACAGGCTGTTGATGAGCATGCCGTACTCATCGCCCGTCTTCTGGCGGTCCGTGAGATGCGCCAGTGCTTGCAGAGCTCCTTGCCTCATAGGCGCCCATGGCAATGTTCGTGTTGCCAATATCTAGAACTAGTAACAAAAATAATCCTCCTGTTGTAGATGCTCTGTCTCAGTCCTGCTGCGGGCGGATGGAAACGTCGCCCGCGAGGACGCGGCGGCGCCCCTCTGCCGTATCGACGAGCAGTGCGCCGTCATCATCGATGTCGACGGCCTTGCCGACGAACGCCTCCTGTCCGCCGCCACGCGCATCGATGACGCGGACCATCTTCCCGAGCGTGATGCTGTAGCGGCGCCACTCCGAGAAGATCTCCGAAAAGCCCTCGCGCAGGATGGCGTCGTAGAGCGCATCCATGTGCTCCAGCACCGCGCGGAAAAAGGCAGCGCGCGGGATTGTCTCGCCCTTGACCTGCAGGAACGAGGCCGCTTTATCGCGCAGCTCTTCCGGGAAGTCCTGCGCTTTGATATTGACATTGATGCCCGTGCCGATGATGACATAGTGGATGCGCTCCATCTCGCGCTCATCTCGGTCAGGATGCCCACGAGCTTCTTGCCGCCCGCGAGCACATCGTTCGGCCACTTGATGCCAACCTTCATGCCGAAGTCCTCTGCCGCCTTTGCGACAGCGACGGCGGACAGCAAGGTGCACTTCGGCGCATCCTGCGGCAGGAAGTCCGGGCGCAGGATGACGGAGAACCAGATGCCCTTGCCGGCCGGCGAGAAGAAGGAGCGTTCGAGGCGTCCGCGCCCCTTGCCCTGCTCCTCGGCGACGACGACAAGGCCATCGGAAGCGCCCTGCTGCGCCAGCCGCTTTGCCTCGAGATTCGTCGAATCGATGGTCGGGTAGAAGCGGATTTCCGTGCCGATGCGCTTCGTATGGAGGCCATTCTTGATTTCCTCCGGGCGCAGCGTGTCCGGCGCACTCTGCAGGGAATACCCGCTGCGCGAGTGACTGACGATGTCGTAGCCATCGCGACGCAGCTCCTGGATGTGTTTCCAGACCGCCGTGCGCGAGACGCCCAAGCGCTTCGCCATCTCCTCACCAGAAAGATACGAATCACCTGCTTCTCTGAGCAGAGCTAAGATTTTTGAGCGCAAAAACGCCACCTCCTCATTGTAACACCATTCCATTATACACCGTAGCGGGGCATAAAAAAAGCAGGGATTCTCGTCTGAGAATCCCTGCCCTCATGCCTTACTGGCTCACTTATCGTAATGCGTGACGTTGAATTTCGGTTCGGCTTCCTTCTCGTGTTCCTCTTCCGTTTCCTTCTCCGTCTCCTTGGCCTCTTCTGCCGGCTTCTCTTCCTGCTCGACAGGCAGCGGCGTCACGGCCGGCGTGCCCGAATTCGGCTTGTCGTCCTCGTCCGGGTCGTCGGGATCCGTGATGTGGCCCTCGTCAGGAGCTCTTCGAGTTCCTTCGCCGTCAGCGTCTCACGTTCCATGAGCGCCTGTGCGATGAGCTCGAGCTTGTCGCGGTTCTCCGTGATGATCTTGCGGCAGGCCTCGTAGGCCTCTTCCATGTACTTGCGGACTTCCTTATCGATCTCGCTGGCCACTTCTTCCGAGTAGTTGCGCTGATGATTGAAATCGCGTCCGAGGAAGACCTGATGGTTCTGGCTCTCGCCGTAAGCGACAGGACCGAGCACATCGCTCATGCCATACTGCATGATCATGCTACGCACGATGCGCGATGCCTGCTGGATGTCCTGCGAAGCACCCGTAGAAATCTCCTTGAGCACGACTTCCTCGGCGACGCGGCCGCCCATCGCGACCTTGAGGCGGTCGAGGAGCTCGGAGCGCGTCGCGTAGTTGCGGTCCTCTTTCGGCAGCATCAGCGTGTAGCCGCCGGCGCGGCCGCGCGGGATGATCGTGACCTTGTGCACGGGATCGGCATGCTTGAGCATCATGCCGACGAGCGTGTGGCCGCCTTCATGATAGGCCGTCAGGCGCTTCTCTTCGTCGCTCATGACGTGCGACTTGCGCTCCGGTCCTGCGATGACGCGCTCGATGGCCTCTTCCATCTCCGTCATGCAGACCTTGTGCTTGTTGCGGCGCGCCGCGAGCAGAGCAGCCTCGTTGACGAGGTTCGAGAGGTCCGCACCCGTGAAGCCCGGCGTGCGGCGTGCGATGATGTCGAGGTCGACGTCGTCGGCCATCGGCTTGCCCTTCGTGTGGACCTTGAGGATGGCCAGGCGGCCGCGCACATCCGGCTTGTCGACGACAATCTGGCGGTCGAAGCGGCCCGGGCGCAGGAGCGCCGGGTCGAGGATATCGGGGCGGTTCGTCGCCGCGATGATGATGATGCCCTCGTTGGCCGCAAAGCGTCCATCTCGACGAGCAGCTGGTTGAGCGTCTGCTCGCGCTCATCATGGCCGCCGCCGACGCCGGCACCGCGCTGGCGTCCGACGGCATCGATCTCGTCGATGAAGACGATGCACGGCGCGTTCTTCTTCGCCTGCTCAAAGAGGTCGCGGACACGCGAGGCGCCGACACCGACAAACATCTCGACGAAGTCCGAGCCCGAAATCGAGAAGAACGGCACACCGGCCTCACCGGCAACGGCGCGCGCGAGCAGCGTCTTACCAGTGCCCGGGGGGCCGAAGAGCAGGACGCTTCGGGATGCGGGCACCGAGCTCGTTGAATTTTTTCGGGTGCTTGAGGAACTCGACGACTTCCTCGAGCTCCTGCTTCGCCTCATCCGCACCGGCGACATCGCGGAACGTGACCTTGATCTTGTCGGCTCCGCTCATGCGCGCGCGGCTCTTGCCGAACGACATGACGCGTCCGCCGCCGCCCTGCGTCTGCTGCATGATGAAGAACCAGACACCGATGAGGAGCAGGATGGGGATGACAGACGAGAACATCTGCGACCACCAAGGCGGCTCCGGCGGGTTCTCCGCCGCGATGTCGATGCCCTTCGACGAGAGCTTCTGGTAGAGATCCGGGTCGTTGTTCGGGGCGTCCGGCGTGATGGTCGTGAATTCCGTACCATCCGAGAGCGTGCCGTGGATCGTGTTCTGGATCAGCACGACCTTCGCTACCTCGCCCTTGTCTACCTGCTGCAGGAACTGCGTGTACTCCACTTCCTGACGGTTCGTGTTCTTCGTCGAGAAGTAATCGATGATGGAGATTGCCACCAGGATGATGAGCAGATAGAACCCTACATTGCGTAGAAACTTATTCAATCCATTGTCCTCCTTTGTCTCAGAGCTTTTGCTCCAGGAGCAGCTGGCCCTTATTCATAGATCTCAGGCTTGAGCACACCGATGTACGGCAGATTGCGGTACTTCTCCGCATAATCGAGGCCATAGCCCACGAGGAATTCGTCGGGGACCGTGTAGCCGCAGTAGTCGATGTTCACGTCGACCGTGCGGCGCGACGGCTTCGAGAGCAGCGCACAGAGCTTGACACTCTTCGGCTTGCGCTCACGGAAGTATTTCATGAGGTAGTTCATTGTCGTGCCCGAGTCGATGATATCTTCGATGATGATCAGGTGTTTTCCTGCTACGTCGTAGTCGAGGTCCTTGAGGATCTTGACCGTGCCGCTCGTCTCCGTGCCATTACCGTAGCTCGAGGCGATCATGAAGTCGAAGTGGACCGGCAGGTTGATGCTGCGCACGAGGTCCGTGTAGAAGACGACAGCACCCTTGAGGATGCCGACGCAGTAGATTGTCTCCTCTGCATCCTTGTAGTCTTCCGTGATCTCTTTGCCGAGCTCTGCAATGCGCTTCTTGAGCTCTTCCTCCGAGAAGACGATCTTCTCGATATCCTCATTCATGTCTCTAATCATTTTTTGTTCCTCTTTTCTTTTATCTGGAAATACAGGATTCTCTTCGTTTGTTCTGTGACCGGATAATGGCGCGTGCGCCTCCTGCCGACAATCCACAAGATCTCATGGCCTGCGGCCAGTAGCAACAAGCCTTGCCGCCGTTCGCGCGGGACCTTGTCGTCAATCAGGACTTCCTTGAGCTTCTTGCGCCCAACAGGAAGTTCGATGAAGTCGCCCGGCTGCCTGTGACGGAGCACGAGCGGCGCTCCCTTGAGGACGACTGCGTCCAAGTAGAACCCGCAGGAGCCATCATCCGCGGGCAGCGCCTCGAGGAGCTCTGCCTCGATAGCGGCTTCACCATAGTCTGTGCGCCCCGGGACAATGACCGGGACGCTGACGCCGGCTCCTGCTGCTCTCTTTTGGGAAGCGTCGGCCGCAGGACGAGCCTGTCGTAAGTGAAGTGCGCCTCGATGCCGTCCGGAAGCTTTGCGGTCTTGCCCGTCGCCTGCCCTGAGAGGGCCAGCAGGCGCAGCTCTTCCACATGGGAAAAGCCGAGGTCCCTGCCCGCCCCCGCAAGACTCGCGAACAGGCGGCGCAGCGCCCGGCGCTGCAGCGCGGGATGCGGCGCTGAAAGGCGGTCAACACGATGCTGCGTCGGCCATCTTCCTCGCGCGTCAGATACGGCCAACTCTCCTCGAGCTGCTGCTCAAGGTAATCGCAATCGACGCGCGCGAGCTCTGCGAGCTGGCAGAGCGCACGCGCGACTTCTGGATTGCACGACTGCCGCAAATACGGCAGGACCTTGAGGCGCAGCAGGTTGCGCGTGCAGTCGGGGATGTCGTTCGTCGCATCATGGCGTGGCGTAAGGCCGCGCTCCCGGCAGTAGTCGAGGATGTCCTCGCGCCGCGCAAACAGCAGCGGGCGAATCTTTTTCCCCTCGCGCGGCTTCATGGCCGCGAGGCCATCAAGGCCCGTGCCGCGCAGGATGCGCATGAGCACAGTCTCCGCCTGGTCATCGGCATGGTGCGCCGTCGCGAGCACATCGGCCCCGCAGCGCTCCAGCGTCTGCCAGAGAAATACGTAGCGCAGCTCGCGCGCCGCAAGTTCTACAGACTTGCCCTGCGCCTTCGCAAAAGCAGGCACATCGCCGTGCCCGATAAAGCACGGCACTTCGCGCTCGCGGCAGAATGCAGCGACGAAGCGGGCATCCTCTGCGGATGACGCTCCTCGGATGCCATGCTCGTAATGCGCCACCGTCAGAACGAGGTCAAAGCGCCTGCGCAGCTGCAGCAGCATATCCAGCAGGGCCAGAGAGTCCGGCCCGCCAGAGCAGGCCACGAGCACGTGCATGCCGGGGTGCAGCAGATCCTGCGCCCTTGCGTAGCGCACGGCCTCTTCCAACATACGTCCCATACTCTACACCGTCTTCAACATAAAGAACAAAAGCACCCTGTCAAGAGTGCTTGTATCATTCCGATTGCAGATAATCAATCTGAGCGGCGGGAGCCGCGGCCTCCGCGCTTCGAATCCGTCTTGCGGCGCAGGTCCGTCAGACGCTCATCGCTGTCTTTGAGGAACTTCGAGAGCTTGTCCTCAAACGATGCTGTGGTATTGTTGTAGCGGCCGCCGCGGCGGAAATCCCGCGGTCCGCGGCTCTGGCGCTGCGGTCGGAAGGAAGAATTTCCCGTCTGAGCCTGAGCTTCCGGCTTTTTCTCCTGAAGCTGCTTGATGGAAAGGGCAATCTTGCCGCGATCATCGATGCTCAATACCTTAACCTTCACCTTGTCTTTTTCGGAGAGGAAATCGTGGACATCCTTGACATAGACATCCGCTACCTCAGAGATATGGATGAGACCGGTCTTGCCTTCCGGCAATTCTACGAAAGCACCGAAATTCGTGATGCCCGTGACAACACCCTCAACTACATTGCCAACTTCAATGGACAAATTAATTCTTCCTCCTTAAGTCGTGATGGAAAATACACGCTTTATTATAACCTTGCGCGCTCAGCAGTGTCAAGGAAAGTGTCGCGAAAGAACGCGATTTCCATCCGCATCAGCGCGAGCCTACAGACTTGCCGGAGCTGTACGGCAGCTCTCCGCGGCGCGTCATGCCGAGCTCTTCGCGCGCGATCTTCTCGATGTAGTCGAGGCGGTTGAGATCATCCTTCTCCTTGACGAGGCGCTCGTGCTCTGCCTTGGCCGTCGCGAGGCGCTCCTCTGCGGCAGCCTGGTCGGCGCTGACCTGGTTCAGGTAGATCTGCTGTTTGACGAGGATCACGGCGAAATAACCGATGATGATGACCAAGAGGATCGTGAACCAGTTGAGTATCCCCTTCCTCTGCTTTATCCTACGCTTCATGAAATCAACTCCTACGTGACAGCAATGTTTTCAGGTCTTCGGCAATGGTCGCGGCAGCAGCAGGGCGCGCACAGCCGCGAGCGGCGCGGCTCATCTCGCTGAGCGCGTCGCCACAGAGGAGCGTCTCG
>ENA-OQEN01000845-OQEN01000845.1-human-gut-metagenome-genome-assembly--contig:-NODE-845-length-12464-cov-2.006809_pt1 | contig 12464 bp, 17 predicted proteins | sample MGYA00242791_ERZ504627 | MGnify/ENA primary metagenome ERZ504627 (study PRJEB26092, sample SAMD00036316) | human gut metagenome | host: Homo sapiens | study: EMG produced TPA metagenomics assembly of... | reverse complement strand
ATCCTCCTGGATACGGCGGACAGGAGCTTTACCCCGCCTTATTTGAAAAAGTCCGCTGGGCCTACGGCCTCTTCGGCAGCCTGCTTCGGCCCGGGACCCGCAACGCTATCCCATTATGGCCCGGGCCTGCCTCAGCCACGACGCTATGCCAGCTCCCTCGCCATCGCCTGCCCTACCCTGGTCCATCGGCGGCAAGCAGGACGCCATACTGGCTATGAAGCGCCCTGGATCTGCACGACCGCATCCCCGGCAGCCGCCTGCTCCTATACCCGGACTACGGCCACGGCCTCTATGAGGAGGCAAAGGATTTCCTGCCCCAGGTGCTGGCCTTTTTGGCCTGACCAAGCCTATACGATCAGCCATCGGCATGTTGCCGGTGGCTGTTTTTAGTTATGAAATGTAATATAATTATTGACATTTTAACATGATCATTTAATATAAGCTTATAATTACATAATAAAATATGTAAGATAGCATAATTTTGTCAAAGGTGGAGGGAATCTTATGCAATCCTGGCCCTGCTGCTCGCTGTGGCCCTGCTGCTGGCTATGTCGTCTACCGCCCTGGCGGCTGGCGTATGTAAGATTGGGGATACGGAATATCCCACGCTGCAAGCGGCGGTGGATACGATTACTGATGGCACCCAGACGACCATTACCCTGCTGGGGAATAAGACAGGCGGTGGGGTGAAGGTAAAGAGCGGGCAAAATATCATCTTTGAGTTGGACGGCCATACCTATACGGTTAATGAAAAAACGGTAGGCTCCTCCGGCACGGAAACCAATGGCTTCCAGCTGTTAAAGGGGTCCAACGTGACCTTTCAAAACGGCACTATCTATGCGGGAGGCTCTGCGAGGATCCTGCTGCAAAACTACGCGAATCTGACGTTGAAGGACGTGACTGGATGCGCGGGGAAACGACCAGTGCGAATACGTTTCCAGCAACAACTGCGGGACGGTAAACATCACCGGCAACACCAACATCTATGCTGCGGAAGGACAGGCGGCCTTTGACGTGTATTATTGGCCTAGTGGAGGCTATACTGACGGCGTCACCGTCATCGTAGACACCGACGGAACCATTGCTGGTAAGATCGAATATGGGAGCGACCCCACCGGGAAAGCAGACGTCGCGAAAAAGGCCGAGCTGAATATCCAAAATGGTAACTTTACCGGCACGTTCAGCATTTCGGAGGGATCAGACGGCAAGACCGGCGTCACCATTTCCGGCGGCACCTTCACCGATACCTCAACCATTGAAAACTACCTCGCTCCCGGCTTTAAGCTGGAAGGTGAGAAGGTAGTTTCCGCCACCACGCCGCCCGCCGACGACGGCGACGATGGCAGCATCGGCTCTCCGCCCATCATTCTGTCCCCCACGGGGAACCAGGTGGTAGCGGTCATGGCCAATGGGACCGTCACCCTGTCCGTGGATGCCACCGGGGAAGGCTTTGGCGGCTACCAGTGGTATGTGAACCGGGGAGACGGCCTGGGCTTTGTGCCGGTGGCGGGGGCCACCGGGCCCAGCCTGACCCTGTATCCCACCTTTGCGGACAACGGCAGCCAGTATTACTGCCGGGTGACGAACGGCTATGGCTACTTTGTGGATAGCGGCTGCTTCACCCTTTCCGTGGTAGGCGGCATGGTGCCCAAGACCGGCGACCAGGTGAGCGTCACCCTGTGGGTGTGCTCATGGCCCTGGGCGTTGCGGGAGCGGCAGCCGCCCTGGCTCGCCGCCGGAGCAGATAAGGACAACGCGGCAGAACGAGGCCGGCGCATCGAGGGATGCGCCGGCTTTTTTATTGCAGCTTTTCGACATTTTACAAAAAGGCTAGACAAATGGCGCGCTGTGTGCTAATATTAATCGGTTTTCCCAAAGGGTATGTAGATGCATTTTGGGCAGGCTTCCCCTTACGGTAGATCTCTATGGGGAGCAGGCTGTGGCATGGAGTCAAATTATAGTAAAAAAGTGGGATTTTTCATGCTTTTTTCATTTTTCTAATATATACTATGTCCCGTTGGGGTAAGGAACCCCATCCGCCCCCTGGTATAAGCGCCTGCAACCAATTTAAGTATACGAAGGAATACGACTATGATCGCATTGATACCGGCCTACGAACCAGATGAAAAGCTTTTGCCCCTGGCGCAAAGTTTGTTGGAGCGGGAGTATACCCTGGTGGTGGTGGACGATGGCAGTTCCCCGGCGGCCCAGCCGATATTTGCCCAGCTTCCCGCGGCGGCGATCCTGCTGCGGCATCCGGAAAACCGAGGGAAGGGCCGGGCCATCAAGACGCTTGCGAATACATCGCCGCCCATTTCCCACCCAGGAGGGGGTGGTCACCGTGGATGCAGACGGCCAACACCTGCCGGCAGACATCGACGCGGTATGCCGTGCCTGGCGGCAAAATCCTGAAGCCTTGGTGCTGGGTTCCCGCCGGTTCACCGGCAAAGTGCCCTTGCGCAGCCGCTTTGGCAATTCGATCACCCGCTTTATTTTCCGGGTGCCACCGGGGTGGCCGTGTACGATACCCAGACGGGGCTGCGGGCCTTTTCCGTATCCCGCATCCCCATGATGCTGGAAATGCAAGGGGAACGCTACGAGTATGAGATCAACGTACTCCTGTATGCCACCCGCCGTAAGATCCCCATCCAGGAGGTGGAGATCGCCACGGTATATTTGGATGGGAACCAGACTTCCCACTTTAACCCTTGCGGGACGCCTGGCGGATCTATAAGATGATCCTCCTGTTCGCAGCATCCTCTGGTGGCCGCCGGGGTGGATTACGGGCTGGTGCTGCTGTTTTCCTACCTGTTCCGGAATGGGCCCCATCGGCTCTTATATAGCGTGGTGCTGGCCCGGGTGCTCAGCTCGGTGCTCAACTACTGTTTGAACCGGGAGGTGGTGTTTGAGGATTGCTCCAAAAGAAGCGTCCTGCGGTATTATCTTGTAGCAGCCGGGATCTTAGCTGCCAATTACGGCCTGCTGGCCTTGCTGGAAAGCTGGATGCCCTTGGCCATCGCCAAGCTCATCGTGGAGGCGGTGCTATATCCGGCCAGCTTCCTTTTGCAGCGGAAATACGTGTTTACAGCGCAGGTGGGTTGATATGCAAAGAAAACGGAACGAAAAACGAAACCGGTTGCTCCGGATATTCGCACTGGACGCGGTGGCATTGGGGATATGCCTGGTGGTTTTCGCCTATTTCCATCACGTGCGCACGCCCGCCCTGCACCCCACGGCCCTGCCGGTGGCGATCCAGAGCTACGCCAGCGCCCACACCACCCTTCGGTGGAGCCGGATACGCCTACGCCGTCCCCCCACACCCAGCGGCCTGCTGGGGGGCAAGTACGCGGAGAAGTTCTCCCAGGACGGGGTGGTGCAGACCGAAACGGAATACCGCAGCGAAAACCTGGCCATTGAGCTGCGGACGGAGTATCAATATGATAGCGTGATCCACGTGGCGGAGATTTTTATGCAGGACCTGTCCTGCTTCCGCACTGGGGTCTACGACCAGTTTGGGGACGACCGGCTGCGCACCCTGGAGATGGGGGAGGCGGCCGGGGCCATCCTGGCCCTGTCCGGGGATTACTTTACCGCCCACCTGAACCACGCCATGTATATCGTGCGCAATGGTTTGGTGTATTCCGATAAGCAGCCGGAAAGCGGCTATGATACCTGCGTGCTGTATTTCGATGGGACCATGGAAACCATCCCTGCGGACCAGTTTGATAAGGACGCTGTGCTCAAGCGGGGTCTGTATCAAGCTGGTGCTTCGGCCCGGGCCTGCTCACCGCCGGCGGGGCGCCATCGAGAATTTCCGCTCCTCGGTGAAGCAGGAAATCCCCGCAGCGCCCTGGGCTACTATGAGCCGGGCCACTATTGCTTCGTCATGGTGGAGGGCCGCAACGGGAATTCCAAGGGCATGACCCTGGCCCAGCTTTCGGAATTTTTCGCCAGCCTGGGCTGCCAGCCGCCTATAACCTGGATGGCGGCAAGACTGCGGAAATGGCCTTTAACGGCCAGCTGGTGAACCCCCGGCTGGGCGACGGCCGGGCCGTTAGCGATATCCTCTATATCTACGACCCAGAGAATCAGGAGATGGACCCAGCATGAAAAAGATAATACGCCTCTTGCCCCATGCCACGTTGATTCTGTCCTTGATGGTGCTGACCTTTTTCGTCATTGACCGGTTCAACGAGTATATGGCCTTTATGAGCAGCGAGCTGAGCAAATGGGTCATCGCGGGCCTGGCCCTGTGCGCCCTGCTGAGCGCCGTTCGCCTCATCCTGGCGGACCAGGCGGAGCCCCGCCCCAGGAAGCCCCATCCTTCCGAGCGGGAGGATTGAACCCGCCGGAAGCCGTTGCTTCCGCCCCTGCCGTATGGCTGCCCCGTTGCCGGCGCGCGCTTGCGTTTCGCCGGCGGCGGGGCGGTTTTTTTGCTTGACTTTTCCCGGGCGCAGGGTATAATTTGATTAGAATTATTCTAATTACTGAGGAGGGCAATATGACGAAATATGCCAGAAGATCTGCCAGATCATCTCCTCTTCCCGCCAGCACATGACGGCGGAGCAAATCTTTGACGCGCTGCGGCAAGCTATCCTACCGTTGCTCTGGCCACCGTTTATAACAACCTAAATAAGCTTTGGCGGGACGGGCGGATCCGCAAGGTCTCCTTGGCGGGGATGCCGGACCGTTATGACCGGGTGGACAGGCACGATCACCTGGTATGCCGGGAATGCGGCAGGCTGGTGGATATTCAGCTGACGGATCTGACCCAGGCTTTGCAAGCGCAGGTGAAGGTACCGATCCTGTGCTACGATTTGAAGCTGATGTACATTTGTGAGGATTGTCGAAAGAAGATGGAGGGGAAGAAACGAATGCAAACAGGGGAGTTAGGCCTTCCAGGCGGAAGCTTTAACAGCAAATACATTTGAAGGGAGGAAAAAAAGTGAGCAAATGGATCTGTAGCATTTGCGGTTATGTTTACGATGAGGCAAAGGAAGGGAAAGCCTTTACGGATCTACCGGACACCTGGGTATGCCCATGGTGCGGGGCGCCAAAGTCAGCTTTTGTGCCGGAGAAGCAGGAGGCGGCGCCAAAGGCGCCGGTGGCGCCGGTGGAGTTGGACGGGGATATGGTCAAGCTGTCTGCCGGGGAGCTGAGCGCCTATGTTCCAACCTGGCCCGGGGCTGCGAAAAGCAGTATCAGGAGCCGGAAGCAGCCCTGTTTAAAGAGCTGGCGGATTTCTTTGCCGCCGCCACGCCCTTGGAGCCGGGGGCGGAGCTAGGCCGGCTGGCAGAGCTATTCCAGGAGGACCTAACGGCGAGATACCCGGCCCTGCGGGCGGCGGCCCAAGCGGCAGAGGACCGGGGGACCCTGCGGATCTGCGTATGGGGGGAAAAGGTGACCAACATCCTGTACGCCTTGGCCCAGCGCTACCAAAAGGAAGGGGAAGCCTTCCTGGCCAACACCCAGGTGTGGGTATGCACGGTGTGCGGCTTCGTGTATGTGGGGGATACAGCGCCGGCGTTATGCCCGGTATGTAAGGTCCCCGCATGGAAGTTTGAAAAAATCGAAGGGAGGGGTTAATATATGAAACGGATCGCTGTGCGGAATTTACGCCTGTGCACCAAGGATTGCCTGTGCTTGTATGTTTGCCCCACCGGGGCTTCGGATACGGAGAACAGCATCATCGATGTGAACAAATGCATTGGCTGCGGGGTGTGCGCCGATGCCTGCCCCAGCGGCGCCATCTCCATGGTACCGGTGGAATATCCGCCCCAACAGGTAAAGGAAGCGGCGGTGGTGGCCCAGGCCAACGCCCTGGCTAAGAGCAAGACCGCCCAGGAGAGCATGGCCAAGCAGCTGCAAGAGAAGGCCGGCAGCGACGGGCTGTACCGGCTGATGGGGGCCATGGCCAAGTCTGTGCGTCTGGTCCATGAGGACCTGCTTCGGGAGGCGGGCTATATGCTGCCCCAGAGCAAAAACACCCACGACCTGCTGGAGAGATGGGTGCAAAACCCCCCGTCGCCCCAGTTCCCGGTGGCGGCGGCCAAGGCCCTGCTGGAGCGGTCCCCTGCAACGATAAACCGCAAAAAGCAGCAAAACCCGCCCTGCGCAAATGGAAATGCAAGGTGTGCGGCTATGTGCACGAGGGGGAGAGCCTGCCTGCGGACTTTACCTGCCCGGTATGCAAGCAGCCTGCTTCCGCCTTTGAGGAGATAACGGAACCCGCCCCCGCCAACCGGTATGCGGTACCCAGACGGAAAAGAACTTGGAAGCGGCCTTTGCAGGGGAATCCCAAGCCAGGAACAAGTATACCTATTTTTCCGCCATCGCCAAGCAGGAAGGCTATGAGCAGATCGCGGAGCTGTTCCAAAAGACCGCGGAAAACGAACGGGAGCACGCTAAGCTTTGGTTCCAGGAGCTTGGCGGGCTGGGGGATACCGCCCAGAACCTGCTCCACGCTGCGGAAGGGGAAAACTACGAGTGGACGGACATGTACGACGGCTTCGCCAAGACCGCCGAGGCGGAGGGCTTCCCGGAATTGGCCGCCAAATTCCGATGGTGGCCGCCATTGAAAAGCATCATGAGGAACGCTACCGGGCCCTGCTCCATAACGTGGAGACCGCCCAGGTCTTTGCAAAGAGCCAGGTGAAGGTGTGGGAGTGCCGCAATTGCGGCCACATCGTGGTGGGGGTCAGCGCCCCGGCGGTTTGCCCTACCTGCGCCCATCCCCAGAGCTTTTTTGAGATCCATAGCGAGAACTATTGATCCGACTTATCCCCCAATCCGGGATGCCGGGCGCGCCGCAACGATGTTGCGGCGCGGTTTTTGCCTGGAATCAGCCATTTTGGCGGAAGCGGCCCGGGGGCCGGCCCGGGATCTCCGGGGAAATAGGTCAAAGGAAATAGAATAGTAGATACACTTAAATCTTCCAAAATATAGCTGAAATGATATTGACATCCCAGCTTGTCGAAAAACCTCTGGCGAATGGAAGATCGCGGCCCTTTTAGGCTTTAATCGGATTTGGCGGCATGTACGGCAAATCCGCAAAAAGCCTTGCGTAGCAAGGGTTTCCCTGCATAGCTCCCTGGCCGCGCCGTAGGCGCAAGGGAGCTATGAAAACCTCAAAAAGTGGCGCAAGCCACTTTTTCGACAAGCCCAAAGGGCCGCATCCCCTTTGGGAATGCGGCCCTTCTCTTTTCGGCGCAAGGATCACAGGATCTCCTGGCCGTTGATGACGATGTGGAAGCGCAGGCCCAGCCGCTGGGCGGCCCGGCGGCAAAGGGCCATGCGGCCGATGAAGATCTCGAAGTATTCCATCACCGAGCAGATCTCGGTATCGATGGTGAGCAGCAGGGTGATGGCGCGGCATTCCGGCTCCAGGGTCAATTCGCTGTGGCGGACAGACCAGTTGACCCGGTCGTGGATGTCAAAGGTAGCCTGGCGCTTGTTCCGCACCCGGGTATGGCGCACATCGGTTTTATCCGCCAGGATCAGGCCGCGGCAATGTCGCTTACCGGCTGGGCGGTGCCCTCGTCGTGGTTGCCGATGGCGCAGATCACCTCAGCGCTCTCCTCCGGTCCATCCCCATCTTATCCAGCAGCCGGAAGGCCATAATGGCCCCGCTTTGGGCGTGTTCTTCCCGATTGACGACGTTGCCGATGTCGTGGAGATATCCGGCGATCTCCGCCAGCTCCGCTTGCCGCTGGCCCTTGCCCAGGGCCAATAGGATCCGCTTCGCCTCGGAAGCCACCCGCCCCACATGGGCAAAGCTATGTTCCGTATAGCCCAGGGCGCTTAAACATGCGTCCGCCTTTTGAATATAGGAACGGATCGCGGGATCGTTTTTTACCTGTTCCGGTGTGATCATGTTTTATCTTATACCTCCAAAACCAAGGGCTTGGCATAGCCCTCGGCCTCCTGATACGCTTGTTCTAAATCGATGGTGGTAAATGCCCCGTTCTCGTACAGGATCCGGCCTTGCACCATGGTGAGCGTTACGCTGCGGCCGGTGGCGCTGTAGGCCACCGCCCCCAGGGGATCGTAGCTGGGCCGGGTGGTGGGGTGATCCAGATCCAGCAGGATCAGGTCCGCCCGCATCCCTTCCGCCACCTGGCCCACATCCAGCGGCCTGTGCCCGGGCGCCGTTTACCGTGGCCATCTTCAACACGTCGTAGGCGGACAACACGGTGGGGTCCAAATGCTGTCCCTTGGCCAGCAGGGCCGCCAGCTTGATCTCCTCAAACAGGTCGTGGGTGTTGTTGGAGCAGCAGCCGTCCGTGCCCAGGGCCACGTTTACGCCGGCCTGGCGCAAAGCCGCTACATCCGCCATGCCGCTGCCCAGCTTCAGGTTGCTCACCGGGCAGTGGACGGCGGTGGCGCCCTTTTCCGCCAACAGGGCCATGTCCTCTTGGGTCACCCATACGCAATGGGCTGCGGTGACCCGCCCCTCGAACACCCCAGCGGCGGCCAGGGCCTGGGCAGGGGTCTTGCCCCGGTTGCGGGAAAGGGCCTCCTGATGCTCCTCCCGGGTCTCGCTCAGATGCAGCTGGATGCCCAGGTCATACCGTTGGGCCAGCTCCGCCACCTGGGCCCATACCCTGGGGTTGGAGGTATATTCCCCATGGATGGAGGCCTCCGCCTGCACCAGCCGTCCCCGGCCCCCTGGTATTCCCGGGCCAGCACCAGGGTCTCCTGGACGCCACGGTCCGTTTCCATGGACCAATCCGGAGAAAGGGCCACCACCGCGTTGCACAGGGATACCCGCATCCCCACCTCCAGGGCCAATTGGGCGATGGCGGGCTCATGGTAATACATATCGCTGATGCTGGTGGTGCCGGTGCAAAGCTGCTCCGCAAATCCCAGCCTGGCCCCTGCCAGCACTGCCCGTTCATCCAGCTTTGCCTCGGCGGGAAATACCTTTTCAAACAGCCAGGTTTTGAGGGGATAGTCGTCCGCATAGCCCCGGAGCACCGCCATGGCGGTGTGGGCGTGGGCGTTGACCAGGCCGGGCATAAGGAGCTTGCCCCGGCAGGGGATCCGCCGCTTGGCCGTTACGCCCTGGGGCGCAGGGCCCACCAGGACCACGCGCCCGTCCCGTACCCCCACGTCCCCGGTAACTACAGGGGCATTATCCACCATGGTGAGGATGGTGGCGCCTTCAAAAAGCACGTCCAACGCCATGGGTTCCATTACAGGGCCTCCAGAAATGCGATCATCAGCTTTTCAAACCGGGCGCTGGCCGCGTTGGCCGCGTCGATGACCTCCTGGCCGGAAAGGGGCTGGTCCAGCACCCCGGCTGCCATGTTGGTCACCAGGGAAATCCCCAGGATCTTCATGCCGCAATGGTTCGCAGCGATCACCTCCGGCACGGTGCTCATGCCCACCGCGTCCCCGCCCAGGGCCCGGATGGCCCGGATCTCCGCCGGGGTCTCATATTGGGGGCCGGTCATATAAAAGTAGACGCCTTCCGCCACCGCTTCCCCTTGGGCGGCGGCCACAGCCTTGAAGGTTTCCCGCAGATCCCGGTCGAACACATAGGTCATATCCGGAAAGCGGGGGCCGAATTCCGGCAGATTGGGCCCCATGAGGGGGTTGTCCAGGGTGAACTTGATATAGTCCCGGATCAGCATCAGCTTGCCGCCTTTAAGCTCCAAATTCACCCCGCCCGCCGCGTTGGTGACCACCAGGGTCTCAATGCCCAGCAGCTTGACCACCCGCACGGGATAGGCCACCTCCTCCATGGTGTGGCCCTCGTATACATGGAGCCGGCCCTGCATCAATAGCGCCCGCTTGCCCCCCAGCATACCCGCCACGAACCGGCCTGCATGGCCCATGGCCGTGCTTTTCTTAAAGTAGGCACATCCCCATAGAATATAGAGAGGGCGCTCCACTTGTTCCGCCAGGCCCCCCAGGCCGCTGCCCAGGATGAGAAGCAATTCCGGCGCAAAACCGTCCAACCGGCTGCGAAGGTATTCTGCGCTTTGCTGATACTGGTCTATGGTAAACATGGGATCTACCTCCTTTTTCTTGCTATGCGATTCTATCATACAATATTTCTTCCTTGCCCGCTACCGGCAGAATGTAAAATCCATCGGCGTCATATGGGCGAAGGGCCCGGGGGGCGGCTCCGGCGCCCTACAAGACCCTTGCTCCCGGGGGATATTCGTGGGATAATAAGCAAATAAACAGCCACAAGAATAAGGGAGGAAATGGAGTATGCCCGCCATCCGAGACGCATCATTGGCCCCATTGGGGCGCCAACGCATCCAATGGGTGCAGGATTTCATGCCGGTCCTTTCCGGGATCCGGGAGGACTTTGAACGGGAACAGCCCTTTCGGGGATTGCGCATTGCCGTGTCCGTGCATATGGAGGCCAAGACCGCTTATTTAACTCTGGTGTTGCGGGCGGGCGGCGCGCAAGTGCGGGCCACGGGCAGCAACCCCCTGTCCACCAAGGACGACGTATGCGCGGCCCTGGCGGCGGAGGGGGTGGAGGTGTTCGGCTGGTTTGGGGCCACCGAGGCGGAATACCGGGAGCACCTTCGGCAGACGCTGGAATTTTGCCCCCACATCGTCATCGACGATGGAGGGGATCTGGTGAACATGCTGCTGGGGGAACACCGGGCATATGCCCGGGAGCTGATCGGCGGATGCGAGGAGACCACCACCGGGGTACACCGGCTTCGGGCCCTGGCCCGGGAGGGGCGGCTGCCCTTTCCCATGCTGGACGTAAACGATGCGGATTCCAAGCACCTGTTTGACAACCGGCACGGCACCGGCCAATCCGTATGGGATGGGATCATGTACGCCACCAACAACATGGTGGCGGGCCGCACGGTGGTGGTGGCAGGGTTTGGGTTCTGCGGCAGGGGAATTGCCCAGCGGGCCCAGGGCCTAGGGGCCAACGTGATCGTTACGGAAGTAGATCCCCATCGGGCCTTGGAGGCGGCCATGGAAGGCTACCGGGTCATGCCCATGGCGGAGGCGGCGCCCTTGGGGGATGTGTTCGTGACCGCCACCGGGTGCAAGGACGTAATTTGCAAGCCCCATTTGGAGCGGATGAAACACAACGCCATCCTGGCCAATGCGGGGCACTTTGACGTGGAGATCAACAAGGAGGATCTGCGCTCGATCTCGGTACGGATCGAGAACCGCAAGCCCTTTATCGACGGGTACCGGCTGCCGGACGGCCGGGTAATAAACCTGATGGCGGACGGCCGGCTGGTGAATATCGTGGCCGGCAACGGCCATCCGGCGGAGATCATGGACATGTCCTTTGCCCTGCAAGCCCTGTGCGCCCGGCATCTGGCCCGGGAGGGCAAGGGGCTGGCAGGGGGCTTATACCGGTGCCGGCGGCCATCGACCGGGAGGTGGCGGCCCGGAAGGCTACGGCCATGGGCATAGGGCTGGACCGGCTGACGGAAGAACAGGCCGCCTATTTGAAAGGAGGGTTTTGATCCCCATGGAGATCCTTCGCTTTGCCCTGGGGGCCAGATTCCCCCTTCCGGGGGCGACCCTGGAGGCCGCCTTTGAAAAGGAATGCCTGGCGGCCTTGCTCCAGGCCCTGCGCCCCAAGGATATGGCGGGCCTGCAGCTGTACGGCGGGCTGGACGCGCATACCGACCCCCAGGCCCCGGCCTATATCGCTGTGATCATGAACGCCTCCCTTAAGGCGGGTCGCCGGGTCTACGATCAGCTAAAACCTGCCCTGGCGGCCCGCCTGTGCCCAGACTGGCCCTTTATCGAGAGCAACCGCATCGCCCACCTTACGGGTCTTACCTATTATGGCCAGGGGGATGGAACAGGCGGCTTTGCAGGGGGCGCGCCCCTGCCCTGAGGGAAAGGAGACCAGAATGAAACGATCCGCGACCCTCTACAACATCATTATGCCCGTATGGCTGCTCCTGGGGTTCATACCCTATCTGTGGCCGGTGGTGCTGCTGGGCAATTATGCCATTGATAGCCTGGTACTATATCTGGGCATGAAATGGATCGGCCTGGCGGAGAAAAAGCCTTTTACAAGGCCCATATCGGCAAGGTGTGGGGCTGCGGCTTCCTGGGGGACCTGCCCGGGGTGCTGCTGATGCTCCTGCCCACCTTTGCCCAGGACTGGCTCTGGCAGCCTGCGCCCAGGCCAGCCAAAACGCCCTGTGGCACTTCTTCCACGACCAGCTCTCCGCCCTGATGTGGAATCCCTTTACCAACCTATGGGGAACCCTGTGGGCCCTGCTGGCGGTGGGGGTGTCCGGTGTGAGCATCTACTGGCTCAATCGGAAGCTGGTGTATCGGCATACCTCCCTGGAGCCGGGGCAGGCCAAACGCTTGTCCCTGCTGATGTCGACGCTTACGGCCCCTTGGCTGTTTTTGCTGCCGGCCAGCTGGCTGTATTGATTCTCAGAGACGCTGGGGGGAAGCAGCCCGGGGGGGCGGCGGCGGGTGCGCCGGCAGCGCACCCGGGC
>ENA-OQEN01000844-OQEN01000844.1-human-gut-metagenome-genome-assembly--contig:-NODE-844-length-12469-cov-2.712202_pt1 | contig 12469 bp, 18 predicted proteins | sample MGYA00242791_ERZ504627 | MGnify/ENA primary metagenome ERZ504627 (study PRJEB26092, sample SAMD00036316) | human gut metagenome | host: Homo sapiens | study: EMG produced TPA metagenomics assembly of... | reverse complement strand
GGCTCCGCGGCTCGGCGCAGATGTCCTCCACCCGTGCCTGGCCACGACCTCGCCGCCGTGGACGCCCGCGCCGGGGCCGCGATGTCCACTATCCAGTCCGCCGCGCGCATCGTGTCCTCGTCGTGCTCCACGACTATGAGCGTGTTGCCCAGGTCGCGCAGCTCCTTGAGCGTGTTTATGAGCTTGCCGTTGTCCCGCTGGTGCAGGCCGATGCTCGGCTCGTCCAGGATGTACAGCACACCCATGAGCGAAGAGCCTATCTGCGTCGCCAGCCGGATGCGCTGGCTCTCGCCGCCCGAGAGCGTCGCCGCCGCGCGCGAGAGCGTCAGGTATTGCAGGCCCACGCTCGCCAGGAAGCTCAGGCGGGAACGTATCTCTTTCAGGATGCGGTCGGCTATCATCCGCTCGCGCGCGCCGAGCTGCCGCGGCAGGGCCTCCATGAACTCCAGCTCCCGCGTCACGGGCAGCTCGCAGAAGTCGATGATGGACATGCCGCCCACGGTGACGGCCAGGGCCTCTTTCTTCAGGCGTTTGCCGCCGCAGTCCGGGCAGGGGTACTCTCCCAGATATTCCTCGTATTCCTCGCGCATGGACTGGCTCTGCGTCTCGCGGTAGCGCCGCTCCAGCGAGTTCACCAGGCCCTCGAAAGGCTGGCGGAGCGTGCCGGTGCCGCGCGCCGTCTCGTATTGCAGCTCCAGCGGCTCGCCGCCGGTGCCGTACATGATGACGTCCATGACCTCTTTGGACAGGTCCTTGATGGGCGTCGTGAGCTTGAAGTGATATTTTTTGGCCAGGGCGTCGTAGTACATTTTGGCGATGCTGTCGCCCTTCACATTGGCCCAGCCGGGGGCCTGGAGGCCGCCCTGGAGGATGGAGAGCTCCGGGTTCTTGATGAGCAGGCCGGGGTCCGCCCGCAGCTGGCTGCCCAGGCCCGTGCAGGTGGGGCAGGCGCCGAAGGGGTTGTTGAAGGAGAACATCCTCGGCGTCAGCTCCTCGATGGAGACGCCGCAGTCCTCGCAGGCGTAGTTCTGCGAGAAGAGCTGCTCGCGCCCTTCCGCCGGGCAGTCTATGAGCACGAGGCCGCCAGCGAGGGAGGCCGCCGTCTCGATAGAGTCCGTCAGCCTGCGCGCCGAGTCCGGTCGGACGACCAGGCGGTCCACCACGACCTCGACGTTGTGCTTCTTGTTCTTCTCAAGCTTTATCTCCTCCGAGAGGTCGTAGACCGAGCCGTCCACGCGCACGCGGACGTAGCCGCCCTTGCGCGCGTCCTCAAAGACCTTGACGTGCTCGCCCTTGCGGGAGCGCACGACGGGAGCCAGCACCTGGATGCGGCTGCCCTCGGGCCAGGAAAGGACCTGGTCCACGATCTGGTCTATGGTCTGCTGTCGTATCTCCCTGCCGCACTTGGGACAGTGCGGAACACCTATGCGCGCCCAGAGCAGGCGGAGGTAGTCGTAGATCTCCGTGACGGTGCCGACGGTGGAGCGGGGGTTGCGGCTCGTCGTCTTCTGGTCTATGGATATGGCGGGGGAAAGGCCCTCGATATAGTCCACGTCGGGCTTGTCCATCTGGCCCAGGAACATGCGCGCGTAGCTCGAGAGGCTCTCGACATAGCGCCGCTGCCCCTCGGCATAGATGGTCTCGAAGGCAAGCGAGGATTTCCCGCTGCCCGAGAGCCCCGTGAACACCACGAGCTTCTCGCGCGGTATCTCAAGGTCGATGTTTTTGAGGTTATTTTCCCTCGCGCCTTTTATAAAAATGCTCTCTCTCATATGCCGCCTCTGTTACTAAAGTAAAAGCATTATATTATACCTCATTTTTGCCTCCATTTCAACAGCAAAACCCGCCCGGCAAAAGCCGGGCGGGGTGACAGGAGGCGCCTGCCGTTTGGCTGGGGCGCTGTTCAATTCTGCTTCTTTCTCGGCGGCTTGGCCAGCAGCATGGCGACTATGCCCAGGACGTTGAAGGCCATGACCATGATGAAGGCGGAGGTGTAGCTGCCGCTCGCGTCGTACATCGAGCCGGCAAGGGCCGGGGACACGGAGGAGCAGATGGTGATTATCGGGAAAAGCGTGCCGAACAGGCTGCCGTAGATGTCCGCGCCGAAATAGCTGGAGAACATCACCGGCATGCACACGAAGGAGCAGCCGAAGCCTATGCCGGTGCAGGCGGCGTAGACCACCATGAGCGGCACATTGGAGGCGCCCATGAGGCAGACGGTGCCCAGCAGCAGCACGGTGAGAGAGCCCGCCCAGACATAGCGCGCGGGCATGCGGTTGCACAGCTCGCCGCCGAGCAGGCGGCCCACTATGCTCGTCACGGTTATGAGGCTCATCGAAAAGGCCGCGCTGGTCGCGGACAGGCCGTGGTCGCCCAGGCAGGCGATGCCGTGGCTGACGAGCATCATGTAGGGTATGTACAGGCCCAGGGCGCCCAGGAGCACCATCCAGCACTTGGCGTTTTTCAGGGCCTCCTTGACGGTCCACTTCTCTTCCGTCATGTAGGGCTTGAAGCTGGACTTTTTCTTGCCGGACGCCGCTTCGACATCGGCCTTCCCGTCGGGTATCTGCCCGATGTCGGAGGGCTTATCCTTGATGAGGAAGATGTCTATGAGCAGGGCGAGCAGCGCCGCGCCGGCGACGACGAGCCAGCAGTTGTTCCACTTGCCCGTGCTGTCGAGCACCCAGGTGAGCAGCGGCGCGGCGATGAAGCCGCCGAAGCCGGAGCCGTCAGCGTGATGGCCATGGCGCGGGCGCGCCGTTTGGTGAACCACTGTGTCACCGTGGTCTGCACCGGCACGACCGTGCCGAAGCCGACGCCCACGCCCGCAATGATGCCGAAGGTGAAGAGGAACACCCACTGGTTCTTCACAAAATAGCCCATCAGCACCGCAGCTATAAGTATGAGCGCGGAGCCTATCGCCATGCAGAACCGGGCGCCCTTTTTCTGTATCGTATAGCCTATCAGCGGCCCGGGCAGGCCCTGGAACAGGTTGAACAGCGAGAAGCCGAGGCCAAGTATGGTCCTGTTGAACTGCATCTCGTCCGACATGAAGGTGTTGACCGTCTGCCCGCCGTACATCGGGAAGCCGACGTTCAGGAAATATATCACCCACAGCGAGGCGACGATGGTCCAGCCGTAAAATCTTCTGTTTGAGCTTTCCACAGAGTTTCTCCTCTCTAAGCTGTATCAGAGGGCCTGAAAGAGCTCCACCGACATCCCCGAAGGGCCGTTCACGCGGGCGAGCCTTATCTCTCCGTAGGGCTCCAGCCTCAGGCGCAGGGGCGGTACGCTGTCTCAAAGCCTGCGGCGGCGCAGCGCTCCAGCAGTGCGTCCAGGTCCTCCGTCTCGTAGGCCGTCGCAAAGACGCCCACGTTCTCCGGCTTCGCCACGTCGGACATCGGGCGGCCCTTTATCGAGTATTCCAGGCATTCGGTTATGGGCGTGTTGCCCCCCGCGAACATCAGCATACGGGTATGCGTCCCGTGCGGCACGCCGACTATGTCGTCCACCAGGCCGTCGGGCAGTTCTTCATCAAACACCTTGCTGAGCCCCAGCACGCCCTCGTAAAAGCGCGCGGCCTCCTCCCCGCTGGCCACCGTCTGCGCGACGTCCGTGAATATCGAGAACATGCCTCAAAGCGCGGGATGGCTCTTTCAGGCGCTCGATGAGCGCCATGGGCATGGCGTCCGGACCTTTCAGCACTCCCTCCAGCACGTCCAGGTTTATCCAGTCCGCCACATAGCGCGTGGGCGGGCAGTAGTAGTCATAGCCCAGGTCCCTGAAATGCTCATAGGCCAGGAATTGTCCTTGGCGCGGAAGGCCACGTCGTAGTAGCCGAAGTCCCAGCTCGGCCTGCCCTCGCGTATCGGGCGCTTGGGGGTGTTCGTGAAGCAGATGAGCTGGAGCAGGGTCGGCTGCTCCTCGTTTTTGAGCATGGCGTACTCCGCCGCGCTCGATCCGAGCCCATAGACGGCCGCCACGGTCTGCTCGTCCAAGCGGCCGCGGCAGACCTCGGTCAGCTCCATCTCGCCCGTAAAAAAGGCCAGACTCTTTTCGAGCTCGGACACACTGACGCAGATACGTTTGATACCAATGTCTTTCAAGGTTGCACCTCCGCATAAAAGCGATTCAAAAATCGCTGCCGGCGCCGATTACCCTGCAGACCGGCAGCGAACGTCAGTTGCGGATACCCTCTTTCCGAGTTCAGTCTATATAGACGTTTTTGTCCTCGAAGACCAGGCTGTCGAAGTCGGGGACGAGGTACTCCTTCGATCGCGCGTTCGAGTTCGCGGCCCTCGGTGCCCTTGTAGGCGGCGGGGTCGGCAAGGAAGCTGAGTATGGCTCCGCGCACTCGAAGGGATAATCGAGGTAGAGCATGATGCCGCCGCCTTCGACTATCTTGATCTTGTTGATTTCGGAGCCGAGCTGGTCGGCGGCCTCCTTGATGGTCTTGAAGAGAGGCGGCTTGACGCAGTCGCGGTCACCCACGAGCTGGAGCGATGGCTGCTTCACCTTCGGCAGCACGCGCTCAAGGTCGAAGGTCAGCAGGGCGTTTATCATGTCGCGCCCGCCCTTGTCGTAGTGCAGCAGATTGGCTATAGCCGCGCGCTGGATGTACTCGAACTTGCTGTCCGGGTTCTCGCGGTACTGCTCGTTCCAGTACTCCACAAAGTGGGAGCCGTCTTCCTTGCGCTGGAGCAGGCCGGATTCGAGGCCGATGAGGTCGCCGGGACGCAGGCTCTTGGTATAGGGCATCTTGTTGCCGCCTATCATGTCGCGGCGGGCCGCTTTGGCCTTCCTCAGGCTGTCCTCATATATGGCCAGACCGCCGAAGATGAGCTTGTCCACCCGCTCGGGATACCGCGCCGCCAGGTCCGCCATGATGAGCGAGCCGGAGTGCTGGCCCACGAAGCTGGCCTTCTCTATGCCCAGGTCGTCCATGAAGTCGATGAAGCTGTCGGTGAAGTCCGTGAACTCGAACCAGTTCGGGGCGGCGGGCGAGAAGCCGAAGCCCAGCGAATCGGGAGAATACACGGTGTACTGCTTCGCCACCATCGGGATAACGCCCTCAAACTCGAAGTTGTTCCACCAGCACTGGTGCACGAATATGACCGGGTCGCCGCTGCCCATCGTCTCGTAGTACATCTGGGTGCCGGAGCGCTTCAAGTTCGCATATCCCCTCTTGACCTGCTTTAGATTGGTCGCCATTGTTTTACCTCCTTGATGCTAAACGTGTTTTTCTCTCCTATGTCTTCAGACGCCGGCCGGACATCTGAAAGCTCTCTCATTAAATATCCAGCGCCGCAAAGAAACCGTCGTGGATGGCGGAGGTGATGGTGTCCGGGGTGCGGGCGTCGCCTATCACCATCACTTCCTTGTCCGGGAAAAGCTCCTTGACGGCGGCTACGGGCTTGGTGCCGAAGGCTATGACCACGTCGCCCTCCAGAGTCTTCTTCTCGCCGGTCTTCATGTCCTCGACCTCCACGCCGCTGTCCGTGAAGGCGGTGACGCTGTGGCTGCACAGGATGTTCACGCCCGCCGCGGCCAGCTTCTTCATCATGACGATGCGCGTCATGAGCTCCTCCTTCAGGATGAGGTCGGGCAGCATCTCGACTATGGTTATCTTATGCCCGCGCTCGATGAGCTCCAGCGCCGTCTCCACGCCGACCTGGCCGCCGCCGCAGATGACGACGTCGCCCTTCACCTCGGCCTTGCCCAGCAGCACGTCCTGCGCCTTCTTCACGTTTGCGCCGTCTATACCCGGGATGTTCGGCACCAGCGGCTCCGCGCCCGTGCACACGAGCACCGTGTCCGCTCGATGGACGCCGCGTTCTCCGCCGTCACGGGGCTGTTCAGGTGTATCTTCACGTTCGGCAGCCTGCCCAGCTGCACGCGGAAGAAGTCCGGGATGTGCTGCAGGATATCCTTGCAGGGCGAGCTGGAGGCTATGCGCAGCTGACCGCCGCAGAGCCTGTCCGTCGCCTCATAGACCTCGACGCTGTGGCCGCGCTGCGCAGCGATATAGGCCGCCTCCAGGCCCGCCGGTCCAGCGCCGATGATCGCCACGCGCTTTTTCTCCTCCGCCTTGCCGACCTTGCCGTTCGGGAAGCGGCTCTCGCGGCCCGCGATGGGGTTGAACGTGCAGCGCAGCGGCATCTGGCCGAAGATACGCTTGCCTATGCAGTAGTTGCAGTTGATGCAGCGGCGGATGCCCTCGACGTCGCCCTTCTCCAGCTTCGTAACAAGTCCGGCTCGACTATCCACTCGCGGGACTCGGAGATGAAATCCGCCTGACCGTCCGCCAGCACCTGCTCGGCAACCTCGGGGTCGAACATGCGGCCCTGCGCGAACACCGGTATGCTCACGGCCTCCTTGATGGCCGCGGCCAAGTGCGCCAGAGTGGCCTTCGGCTGATAAATGGTGGGTATCATCCACTCCACCGTCTCAAACACCGCCGCCTCCGCTCGATGGCCGCGACGCCGTCGCGCTCCATCCACTGGCAGAGGATCTTTGACTCCTCCACGCCGCGGCCGGCGTCGCCCAGGTACTCGTCTATCGACATGCGCACGATGATGGGGAAGTCCTTGCCGCACTTGGCCTGGATGTTCTCGATTATCTCGTGCAGGACGCGGTAGCGGTTCTCCAGAGAGCCGCCGTATTCGTCCGTGCGGTTGTTGAACCAGGGCGTCAGGAACTCGGAGATGAGGTAGCCGCCGATGGCGTGGATGGTGACGGCGTCAAAGCCGGCGCGCTTGGCGTTGAAGCAGCTCCAGCCCATGCAGTCCACCATGGTATGTATCTCTTCGACGGTCATGGGGCGCACGGGCGCGCCGACGAAGCGGGATTGCAGCGTGCCGGGGGCTATGCGCGTGACGTTGTAGACGCCTGGCTGCCCTTGTCGTAGGGGAAGCCCAAGGACTGCGCGCCGCCGCCAGGGCTGATGTTGATGGTGCACTTGGCGCCGTAGCGGTGGATTGCCTCGGCCAGGTCCGAGAGCATGGGCACGTACATGTTGTCGTCCACGCGGATGGAGCCGGGGTAGGGGTCGATCTTGTCCACCTTCGTCGCACCCTGGCCGAGTGGACGGTGATGAGGCCGCAGCCGCCTTCGCTCGGGCGGTGTAATAGTCGATTATCTTGTCCGTTACCTCGCCGTCGGAGGTGGCGTACAGCGTCTCCGTGGGGCCCATGACGACCCTGTTCTTCAGCTCCAGATTGCCTATCCTGCCCGGGGACAGCAGATGCGGGAACAGCTCTTTGCCTGTGTTCATTTTTGTGCCTCCTGTCATAGTAAAATTCTCATAAATTTAAACTGTCTTAATTATCGCTAAAAATTATAGTCAATTATTTTGATATTATTATCGCCTACTTCCCCCGTTTATACAAGTGGTATTATTGACAAATCTGCACAAGCGTTTTTGGCTAATTTATTAACAATCAATATTTTTTACTATTTTGACCTTATCCCCCTTGCGTTGGTCGCGCGACTGTGATATATTGACGATTATCAAAATATTTTACTGTTTTCCGCATGGAAGGCAGTACGGAAGGATGGCCCACATATGCCCCCTCTTGAATACCGGCTGCTCGAACAGAATCTCAGCGGGAAATCCGACGAGCTGCTGCTCTACTTCATTTATCTGAGCCAGGAGCGCCTGGCCTCTTCCTTCGAGGATTTTTTCAGGAAAAACTACAACTGGTCCCCGAACCAGACGAGGGTGATGTGCTACCTGAAGTTCCAGCGTATTATCTCCATGTCCGAGCTGGCTTCACTCGTGCACTCAAGCAGGCAGCACATGACGCAGATAGTGGACTCGCTGGTGAAGCTCGACCTGGCGGAGCGAAAATACGACCCCCAGAACCGTAGGGCAGTATACGTCCAGCCGACGGTCACCGGCCTCAAGCGCCTTGACACGGGCGAGCGGCGGTTCATAAGTCACCTCCAGCGGGCGATATCCAAGCTCCCCGCCGAGGAACGGCAGAAGACCATCGAAGCCATCCGCACCGTCTCGGTCTTTCTCGGCAACATCAACATCGAAATCGACGACAAGGCGGACGTAATATTCTGAAAAATGCCCTCCCGGCGCCGCCGGGAGGGCATTTTTGTTCAAAATCGCCTTTGCATCCTAGGTAAAATGAGGCTATAATATGCTCACAGCGAGTGGCGTAACTGCGTAAATCCGGTTGGCCACCCGCTGTTTTTCATTTTCTGATTGTGAGGGATATTTTTGAACGAAAAATCCAATACCTTTCTTGAAACCGAGCCCGTAGGCTCACTGATGCGGAGTTACGCCATACCTTGTATTATCTCTCTGCTCGTCGCGTCACTCTACAACATTGTTGACCAGATTTTTATTGCCAACGCCACCTACCTCGGCTCCTACGGCAACGCGGCCAACACGGTGGTCTTTCCGCTGACCGTCGTGGCGCTCGCACTGGCTGTCATGATAGGCGACGGCTGCTGCGCCTTCGTGAGCATCAGCCTCGCTCCGGCGCACACGACGACGCCCACCGCAGCATCGGCTGCTCCGTCATCCTCTGCATCATCGTCAGCCTCGTTGTGACCGCGGCCTACCTCGTTTTCGACGACCCCATCCTCACCATGTTCGGCGGCAGAGTCAACGACGAGACCTTCACGCTCTCCAAAGAATACTTCTTCTGGATAACTCTCGGCATACCCTTCTACATGTTCGGTCAGGCCATGAATCCCATCATACGCTCCGACGGCAGCCCGCGCTTCGCCATGGCCGCCACGGTCTCTGGGGCTGTGGTTAACATAATCCTAGACCCGCTCTTCATTTTCGGCTTCAGCTGGGGCATGATGGGCGCCGCCGTCGCGACTGTGCTCGGTCAGGTGCTCACCGCAGGCTCTCGGTTTGGTACCTCTGCCGTATGAAGGCCGCGAGGCTGCAAAGGTGCAGTTTTGTCCTCAGCGGCCGGCTCATGCGCCGCTTCCTGCCGCTTGGCATATGCAGCTTTCTCTCGCAGATTTCCATAGTCGCCGCCATGGCTGCCGTCAACAACATGCTGCGCAAATATGGCGCGCTCGACCCCACATTCTCCCAGGCACAGTACGCGCAGATACCCATGGCTGTGCAGGCATAGTCATGAAGTTTTTCCAGATCATCATCTCTGTCGCAGTTGGCCTTGCGGCGGGATGCATACCCATCGTCGGCTACAATACCGGCGCGGGCCGCAACGACAGGGCAAAGAGGCTCTTCAAGCTCCTGCTGCTCTCCGAGGCTGCCGTCGGCGCTGCGGCGCTCGTCGTGGTCGAGTGCTTCCCGCGGGAGCTGATTGCGATTTTCGGTGCAGCCAACGAGAGCGAGTACTACACCCTCTTCGCCCTGCGGGCCTTCCGCATCTACCTGTCCACAACCATCCTCGCCTGCGTGAACAAGGCAACCTTCATCTACCTTCAGTCCCTGGGCAGGGCGCTCCTGTCCACGCTTCTGTCGATGGCGCGCGAGGTGCTGTTCGGCGTCGGCTTCGCGCTGCTGCTGCCGGTGTTTTTCGGGCTGGACGGTATGCTGCTCTCCATGCCGGTCTCCGACGTACTGACCTTCTTCTCGGTCGCCGTGATTGTATACACCAACAAGGTGCTCTCAAAAGCGCAGTGATAAAAAACAGCTCCGGGGCCTCAGCCTCACGGAGCTGTTTTTCCTTTTTTGTAAGGAATCTCTTGCGGTAAAAGAGAAGAAACGCCGGCACAGCAAAGATGAGGGCGCCTACGGTGTCTATGAAGGCGTGCTGCTTCACGAGCACCGTCGAGGCCATGCACAGGACGCAGGCGACGGTTATCACCGCGCGCCAGGGCTTTGTGAATATCTTGCTGTCAAAGGCGCAGAGGATGTCCCCCAGGCAGCCCAGAACGTGCATGCTCGGGAAAACGTTCGTCGGCGTGTCCGCCGCCCAGATGATGGTCATTATCCAGGTTCCGAAGCTCGTCGCCTCCACGCCCTGCGGGCGCAGATGCTGGCCGTTCGGGATGATAACGTCCAGGATAAGCGTCGCCGAGAGGGTGAACATGTTGTAGTACATCCAGCGCCGGAACGCGCCCTCGTCCTTTATCATCGTCGGGATGCCCACGGCGGCAAAGAGCGGGTACCAGATGATATAGAACACCGCAAACTCTGGCACGAAGGGGATATAGTCGTCTATGAACGTGTCCGTGACCCAATAGCCCTCCGTGGGCGTGTGTTCCTCGATGATGAAAAAGGTGACTATGTAGACGATGAAATACAGCGCGAGGAGACAGTACCTGTGCGTCCTAATGAAGTTCCAGACCTCGCCGAACAGCTTGCGTATTATGGCTGATTCCCCCAACTTCTTTTCCTGTTCCCAACCGGGCAAAAATATGCTATCCTCAAAATATCAAATATCATTCGACTCGGAGGCCAATATGGATAAAACACCGCGCGGGCGTTTTGCACCCAGCCCCAGCGGGCGGCTGCACCTCGGAAACATGCTCTCATCCTGCTGGCCTGGCTGGATATCCGCTCCTTGGGCGGCCAGATGCTCTTCCGCCTGGAAGACCTGGACCCGGAGCGCAGCTGGGATGAATACGCGCGCCTCATGGCGGAGGACCTGCGCTGGCTCGGCCTCGACTGGGATCTCGCTGGCCGGAGGAACCTGGCTGCCGTCAGGGCCTGCGCACGGGCCGCTACGAAGCGGCCTTGAAAGGCTCTCGGCGCTCGGGCTCGTCTACCCCTGCTGGTGCTCGCGCGCGGAGCGCCTTGCGGCCAGCGCGCCGCATCCCGCGAGGAGCGGCCCATGGGCTGCAAGTGCCGCTATTACTCCGAGGCTGAAAAGGCAAAGATGCGCCGCTCCCCCGCCGCTAAGGTCATTGTCCCCGACGCGGTGCTATCCGTTGAGGACGGTCACTACGGGCCTTACAGCGAAAACCTCGCGCGCGAGGGCGGAGACTTCATCATCCGCCGCTCCGACGGTGTATTCGCCTATCAGCTGGCGGTCTCTGTAGACGACATGGAGATGGGCGTCACGCGGGTCGTGCGGGCGAGGGACCTGCTCTCTTCCGCTCCGCGTCAGAAATGGCTCATCGAGACCCTGGGCGGGGCCGCGCCGGAATATTGCCACTGTCCCCTGCTCGTCACGGGCGACGGACGCAAGCTCTCAAAGCGGGAGGGCGACCTCAATATGGAAGAGCTGCGCCGCCGCTATACGCCCGAGGAGCTCACCGGCGCGCTCGCCCACCTGTGTGGACTCATAGACAGGCCGGAGCCCGTCTCGCCACGGGAGCTCGTGCCGCACTTTTCCTGGGAGCGCGTGGCCCTGGAGGACGTCATTCTTCCTCCCGGCTTTTGACGGCGCGCTTTTTCGCGTGGCGGCCCGGGCTGTGCAGGGAGTCTATGCTCGCCTTCAGTTTGTCCTGCGCGCGGCGGATGACTATGAGCGCGGGAGCGGACAGCAGCGCGAACACGACGAGTATCATCGCCCCCGGCAGGTCCAGGGACGAGAGCGTGAACAGCTGCGGGAGCATGACGACGCAGAACACAAAGGCTGCGGTGAGGCAGCCAATCATCACCTTGCGCAAAAGGTTATACGGCTTGCAGGTAAAGTGTACGACCATCAGGCCGACGATGTTGAGGATGATGGCGCAGACCGTGCTCATCATATTGTCCTCCACCTCGAAGACCATGCAGAAGAGAATGACGCCGAGGACCAGGAAGAGGTCCGTCAGCGCGCCGGGCAGGGCGCGGTAGATGACGTTCGGCAGGAACTTGCCCTTTATGCGCGAGATATTCGGCTCCATGGCGAGCACAAAGCCGGGCGCGCCTATTGTAAGGGCCGACACGAGGCTCATCTGCGCGCTCGTCACCGGATACGGCAGGGTGAAGATGAGCGAGATGAGCGCGAGGGCGAAGGAAAAGATATTCTTCACGAGGAAGAGCGCCGCAGAGCGCTCTATGTTGTTTATGACCCTCCTGCCCTCGGCCACGACCGACGGCATGGCGGCAAAATTGGACTCCAGCAGGACGATATGCGAGACCTGGCTGGCCGCGTCCGAACCGAGGCCATTGCGATGGAGCAGTCGGCTTCCTTGAGCGCGAGCACGTCGTTCACACCGTCGCCCGTCATGGCGACGGTATGACCCCCGGCCTTGAGGCGCGGACGAACTTCCGCTTCTGGTCCGGCGTAACACGGCCGAAGACGGTATATTTCTCTATGGCCTCGGCTATGTCCTCCTCCGTCTCCAGCGTGCGGGCATCGACATAGCTTTCGGCGCCCTTTATCCCGGCGCGCTTGGCGACCTCGGAGACGGCCATGGCGTTGTCGCCCGAGATGACCTTTATCGCCACGCCCTGCTTGGCGAAGTAGCGGAAGGTCTCCGGCGCTCGGCGCGTATCTTGTTCGAGAGCAGGATGAGGGAAATGGGCATGAGCGGCGCGTCCAGCTCCTCGTCATCCGGCTGTCCCGTCGTAGAGGCCAGCAGCAGCACTCGGCAG
>ENA-OQEN01000843-OQEN01000843.1-human-gut-metagenome-genome-assembly--contig:-NODE-843-length-12473-cov-8.485177_pt1 | contig 12473 bp, 21 predicted proteins | sample MGYA00242791_ERZ504627 | MGnify/ENA primary metagenome ERZ504627 (study PRJEB26092, sample SAMD00036316) | human gut metagenome | host: Homo sapiens | study: EMG produced TPA metagenomics assembly of... | reverse complement strand
ACCGCACAGTAGACGGATGCTCACCATAGCAGCATGACCTTTACCGTAGCCGACACCGCTGATGCGGCGATCCACGCTGCCATCGAATCCGGAGGCAATTGGGTGCTGTTTTCCGGTTGCTTTGTTACCCGGTTTAATTATGTGGGGGCCGGGCGTGCTGCTCTTTCCATCGTGCGTGAGGTATCCAATGAGAAGAAAGAGGCGCAGCTCATTCACGAGAAGATGATCCTCTCCGAGACAAAGGCGGCACTGTTCCTCAAGCAGCTTCAGGAGTTTAAGGAGCAGCTGGATATGAAGGTCAGCAATTATCTTCCGAGGACATCGAAGGCTTTATGTCCGGCTTTGCTGATATGCAGCAAGGCATGCTGACCGGTGATTCTGATCTTGTTATTCGGGGGAATGTTACCATTCAGAAGGTTCTTGGGCGAGAGCCGCAGTTTACAAATCAGAAAGAATTTGATGCTATGATGGAGACCGATGCTCCATTGGTACTATAAAGGAGGTTAGGCAGAAGTGGATAAGAAGAAAATCGGAGCAGGTTTTGCAGGGGCTTTGCAAAAAGCTGCCGATGCGACCAAGGCAGCTAAACTGGCCGTGCAGGATATGGCAGCTGATGCAAAACAAAGTCGGGAGAAGAAAAAAGCCGATGCTCAGAAGGCGGCTGCGGCAAAGGAACTAATTGCAGCCGCTGAATCGGAAAAGGGCGCTGCGCCAGAGGTGAAGAGCATTGCTACTCGAAATGCGCTTCAAATCATCTACTATCTGATGGCAGCGGATGGAACGGTTTACCACAGCGAGGAAGAAAAGTTTGATGCCATAGGTGCAGCGCTTGACCCCAATTTTGCAGATAGCAAGCCTGCTATCATCAAGGACTGTCAGGCACAATTGGAGAAGGTCATTGATTCGGAGGACTATTACGATGTTTTGCAGGACGGCGTAGAAGATGCGATTCAATCCTCCAACGAAACAGCCGATACCTTCATCACACCCAAGCTATTGGTTTGGGATCTGTTGACCATTGCATACAGTGATGAAAGCTACGATGAAACCGAGCGCAAACTGCTCAAGTACATCGTCCGTAAGCTGCAAATCGACAAGGCTGTTTTTCTGGAAATGGAAAGCAGCATCCTGACAATTCTGGATATCGAAAAAGAGATTGCGTGGATCAAGACGACAGATCGTCCGTACTTGACGATCGAAGCGCGGGTAAATGAGCTTACAAAACGCCAGGCAGTGATCTTTGACAGTGTCAAAGATTTGATCACACTTTGATGGGAGGGGAAGAAAATGCCGTTACCGCTTTTGTTTATCGGTATTGCTGCTGCCAGTGGAATATTCGGGATCGGCGGCACCGTAAAGGCCGGCTTTGATGCCAAAAATGCCAAGCAGATCAATAAGAGTGCCAATGAGCTTGTTCAGGAGTCCACCGATTATCTGAATGCACAGCGGCTCGCCTGCGGAAACTCACTGACCCGGCTGGGGGCAGAAAAAATGGCCGTCTTGAACGGAACGATTTCCGACTTTTTGAATGTGTTCACACAGATCAAATGTGGATTTCAAGGAGACGGAAGGGCTGGATGAGCTCCATCGGCTTCATATTGACGAGCAGGAATTTGTAGAACTTCGCAGCATGGCACACTTTGCAGGCTCCGTAGCCGGTGGAGCAGTTGCTGGAACAGCCGGAGGGGCATTGGCTGCCTTCGGTGCATATGGTGCTGCACAGGCGCTGGCTTTTGCTTCGACCGGAACGGCGATTTCTGCGCTGAGCGGTGCCGCTGCCACGAATGCCACACTCGCCTTTTTCGGAGGAGGTTCCCTTGCTGCCGGTGGGCTTGGAATGGCCGGCGGGACAGCTATACTCGGCGGACTCGTAGCCGGTCCCGCCCTATTGGTTATGGGGCTGGTTGCCGGGAAAGCAGCGAAGAAGGGTCTTGAAAAAGCATACACCAACCGAGCTGAGGCAGTGCAGATCGCAGCGCAGCTCAACACCGCATCCTTACAATGTGAGACCATCCGCAGAAGAACCTGTGTGTTTTACAATTTGCTGGCTCGACTGGATTCTTACTTTATGCCGTTGATCTACCAGATGAGCGACATCGTAAAAGCAGAGGGCGATGATTACAGTTGCTACAGTGCAGATTCCAAAAAGATAATTGCATCCTGCGCCAGTGTGGCTGTGAGTATCAAATCCGTTTTGGACACGCCGCTGCTGACGGATGACGGACTGCTGACAGACGCTTCGGAGGGAACTGCAACAAATATTGAGGTTTTTTTGAAGAATCTGAAAATCCCATATTGATAAGTGATAACTTTGCAAAGTCGGCTGTCGGAAACGGCAGCCGCTTTTCCTACTGCAGTATGTCAGAATCACTTGACGAACAAGTGTTCTATATGATATACTATATTCTACTCTCATAGCAGAGTCCACAACTGAATATCTGAAATGAAACACAAGGCAGCCGCCAACAGAGATTGCGGCTGCGCCGCTCCTGTTGCTGAGTCTGCCAGCGGAGCGGAAAAAGCAGACATTGAAGGTTTCTGAAAAGCAGAGCCGGTACATAGTTTCATCAAAGATAGAGCGAGAGATCATCTCCCGCTGATTTGATGTGCTGTGTACCGGCTCTTTTTGCCGTTATAGACACCGTTCAAACAATTTTGCAGAGGGGTTAATTTTAGGCCCTTCTCGCTGACTACCAATTGAGGGGCAAATTGAAAACTGAATGACCGTCCGAATGGGATATGACCTTGCGAAAACCTCTCCGGCAGGGAGTGAGCGAGGCAACGCTGCGGTGAGATTCCGGGGCAGGAATAGAAAAACGACATTCAGAGAAAACGGCGAGCAATCTGCAGATTTTTCAAGAAACAGTTCTGTTTTACACCCGTGATTTCTCCTATTTGTGAGGAAGTCGTTTGACGGTCAAGACTGTAATTTTTCGCAGATTTCTTTTTGTGGGCGCGCCAAACGGCCTCCGCATCGTCTACGGCGTTTCCGTTGGAAAATCCTTAAATTCTATCGGTCTTGAACGGGACTTTTTCCGGCAAAAACAGGCCTTTTACAAATGCGATCCGAAATGAGGTGAAATTCAAAATGATTACAGGAATCAAGAAGAAAAACAAGCTGACCGAGATATGGTTCGACGAAACCGGCAGCGCAGTCAACATCCGTACTTACAACACCGACCTGAAAAATCGTCTGACGGCCTATGCGGCAAAATATCCCGCCCACTGCCGCCTGACGGACGATGATGGGTGCGGCTGCCTGGCCTTCGAGATAGACCGCCGACGATTCTCCGTCCGGCTGACCGCTCCCTATTCCGAGAACAGGCGCAGCAAAGCCAAGGAGACGATGACCGCCGTTAATCAGCGGAGACAAAATGACAATTTCAAGAAGCCGCTATGACCGAGAGGTGCTGTCCACAGGAATAACGAGCATCGGATTGTGGCCCCCACAATCCGGATCCGCAGCCTTGCGGCGTGCGGACTAACTCAGGGGCGGTGCCCCTGAATACCCCACTAAAGAATGGAGATGACAAAATGAAGGAAGAAAAAGTGCGTATCAGAGTACGCCTGACCGAAGAAGAAAAAGAGAAATTGGAGCGCAATAGCGCCCTATGCGGACTGACCCAAAGCGAATATGTCCGCCAGCTCTGCCGGGGCATTCACCCGAAACCAAAACCCCCGGATGTGTTTTGGAGGCTGATGGACGAACTATACAAGGCTCATTCCGACCTGAAAGAGTGTGCCAAGTACGAGCCGTCCGCCCTGAAACTCTGTGCCGAAATCGAACGGCTGGTACTGGACTTGCAGGAGGTGATCTAATGGCAACGACATCTCTTTGGCACATCAAAGGCCGCTTGAAGGACCTCATCGATTATGTGGAGAACCCGGAAAAGACGGCATCGAAAACGCCGGAGCTGCAAGACCTCTACAATGTGTTTTCCTATGTCCAGCGCCCGGAGGCCACGCAGGAGGCGAGTATGTCACCGCCCTCAACTGCCTGAAGGAAACCGCTCTGCGGCAGATGATTTTGACCAAGAAGCGTTACGGTAAGACTGACGGCTATATCGCTTGGCACGGCTACCAGAGCTTCAAGCCGGAGGAGGTCATGCCGCAGCTTGCCCACGAGATTGGCGTGAAGCTGGCAAAGGAGATGTGGGGTGACCGCTTTGAGATCATCGTCACCACCCACCTCGACAAGGAGCATATCCACTGCCATTTCTGCTTTAATTCCGTTTCTTTTCGGGACGGCGGCAAATATAACTACTCCAAAGCCGAGCGAAAGCGAATGATGGAAATCTCCGACCGGCTGTGCCGGGAGTATGGATTGTCCGTCATTGAAAAGCCCCGCAAAGCCCCCTCCCGTCCGGTATGGCTGGATGAGAAAAGCGGCAAGCCCACCCGCTACAATGTCTACCGTGCCGATGTGCGAGAGGCAATGGAGTTCAGCAGAACCCCCTACTATATGGAGGACTATCTGCGGCGCAAAGGTATGTGACCGACTTCACGGGCAAGCACTGGAAACTCCGCCTGCCCCAATATGAGCACTTTACAAGGCTGGACACTCTGGATGAAAGGTGGACGCCGGAGAACATACGCCGCTCTATGGCAGGTATGCCACCTTCGGCAATCGTAGGGCGTATATCAGCTACCCACCCCAAATGCCGCAGGAGCTTTCGGACTGGTTTCAGCCGTTCCACAAGACCAGCCACATCTACAAGCTGTATCTGCACTACTGCTATCTGCTGGGATACTTGCCGAAGAATACCGACTATAAGCCAACCAGTCCGTATCTGAAGGAGGACTTGCGGAAGCTGGACGAGCTGTCCGAGCAGGTGCGGTATATGGGCAAATACGGCATTGAAACCTTTGACGATCTGTACGCAGACCGGGAGAAAATCCAGTGGGATATGGACGCTCTCATTACCCGCCGCACTAAGCTGCAAAACAGGATCCGCCGTGCCGCACCAGCCGAAAAGGAAACGCTGCGGCAGGAAAAGGCAGGTGTGACCGAGCAAATTACCACACTGCGAAAGCAGCTGAAGCTGAATCAAGGCATTGAAGCCCGTTCCGTCAAAATACGGGAAAAGACGGATTTATACTTTGCCAATGAAATCCGTGCGAAAGAAGCACAGCAGCAAAAGAAAACACAAAGAAGGGAGCGTGATGCACGATGAAGGACAGAAATAACGAAATCTATGCGCAGATTGACCGTATTACAGACCATCTTGCAGCGATGCCGAAGCAGGATCGCATCGCTTGGTTTCGGCGGAGTGCCTATGTGCAGCCGCTGAATTTCATCAGAGAAATTGACGGTACGGTATATGCCGTAAGAGCCTTTTTCAGCGAGAATGCACGGGAGAACATCACGGAAAAGGTACAGCGCATCATCCTGAAAAGCGATGATAATAACAAAGAGATTTGAAGCTACCACATTAAAGCGTTGAAGTTTACAGTTGGATATGGTAGAATAAGCTCACCTACAAATTCGATCATATCCGGCTGTGGAAAGGAGAACTATGACAAAACAACCGGATAAAATCACAGCCCTGTATTGCCGCCTGTCCCGTGACGATGAGCAGGACGGCCTGTCAGGGTCCATCAAAAATCAGCAGGCCATTCTTGAAAAGTACGCACAGGAAAACGGCTTTCAAAATACCCGTGTGTTCATTGATGATGGCTGGTCGGGCACAAACTTCGCAAGACCGGCGTTCACGGAAATTATGGAGCTGGCGGAAAAGGGCCTTATCGGCACCTTGATCGTCAAGGATCACTCCCGCTTGGGGCGGAATCGTCTGATTGTGGGGCAGCTCCTGGAAGAGGGTTTCGACAGTCTCGGCATCCGCTACATCGCCATTATGGACAACATCGACACCGCCAAGGGAATCAGCGACCTTGTCCCGATGCAGGACTTATTCAATGAGTGGCACGCTAAGAACACCAGCCAGAAGGTACGCAATGTGTTCAAGAGCAAGGGAATGTCCGGCGCACCGCTGACCACCAATCCGCCTTTGGGTATCTGAAAGACCCGGAGAGCAAGAACGGGTGGATCATTGATGAAGCTGCGGCAAAGACCGTGCGGCAGATTTTCGCTTGGTGCGTGGACGGCCTCGGTCCTACGCAGATCGCCAAACGGCTGAAGGCTGCCAAGGTGCCGACACCTACGGAGCATTGGGGCAATATCGGCCGGAATTGCAGCAAGCCGCCTGCTGTGCCCTACAACTGGTGTTCTGCCACCGTGGCGGATATACTCGGCAAGCAGGAGTACTGCGGCGATACAGTAAACTTCCGCAGCACCACTAAGTCCTTCAAGAACAAAAAGAAAATCGAGCGTCCGCCGGAGGAATGGCAGATCTTCAAGGACACGCATCCCGCCATCATCGACCGGGAAACCTTCGCCTTGGTGCAGGAGCTTCGCAAGCACCGCCGCAGACCCACCAAAAGCGGCATCGTCAGCCCCTTTTCGGGCCTACTCTACTGCGCCGACTGTGGAGAGAAGCTGTATTACAGTGTCACAGGCAGCTACAAACGGGAGCAGGCGTACTTCTTCTGCTCCTCCTACCGCAAGAACTCTGAGGTCTGCTCTGCCCACTATATCCGTGAGAAAGTGGTGGAGCAAATCGTCTTAGAGAGTATGCAGCGCATTCTCTTAAATGTGCAGGTGTTTGAAAAGGAGTTTGCCCGCAAGCAGATGGACTGCTACACGGAGGACAAGAAGAAGCTGCTTGCCGCCAAGCGCCGGGAGCTGGGCAAAGTGAAGAAACGCATTGCGGAGATCGATACCCTGATTCAGAAGATCTACGAGGACAACGCCAGTGGAAAGCTGTCTGACGAGCGCTATGCCACCCTGTCCCTGTCCTATGAGGAGGAGCAGAAAACGCTGAAAGCAGCCGTTCCGGAGATGCAGGCCTATCTGGAAGCCGAAACGGATAAGACCGAGAGCTTGCAGCGGTTCATTCAGAAAGTCAAACAAGTCACAGAGCTGAAGGCCCTGACCCCGGAGCTGATCCACGAGTTTGTGGATAAAATCGTGGTGTATGCGCCAGATACCTTGATGGCAAGCGAGTACAGCTTTTGGACATCTATTACAGCGGCGTGGGCATTCTCCACGAGCTGACCCCGGAGGAGATGGAAGAAGCCTTCCAGCAGCACCTCACCGAGCGCAACAAAGAGAAAACGGCGTAACCACAAGGGTTACACCGTTTCAAAGAAACAAATTTAATTGAGATACAAGAGCCACCTTGCACCTTCCTTACGGAGGGTGCCCCAAATGCGTCCCCTTTTTGCTATGTATGCGTGATGTGTTCAACGCCGCCCATGCCAAGCGTTGTCTTGATGCCGACGCCTGCAAAATCCGCAAAACACAGCAGTGCGTTTGCAAGCTCTCTGTGGAAGCCGTCCAGCCGGTTTTCCAGTGTCAGCTCTCCCACGAAGCCGGGGATGGCATTCCCCTTCAGATAATAGGTTTGGTCATGCAGCCTAAAGCTGCGCGGCCGCAGCCCAACGGCCAGTGCTCCATTCCCTGACCGTCCTCATCTTCGATCGGGCATTCGGGAATGCAGCCGTTCCATTTCTTCATTAGGCTTTGTACGATCAGGCGCGTTGTCGGCAGCGAGAGATACCGTCCCTGACTCTTAAAGCAGGTCGATGTGCAAAAGCGCAGCTGATGTGTTCCGCCACCGTGCGCGGCGAGGGTAAACAGCTCATCCACATCGCGGATTACGCAGCTGCTCCGTCTTTCTGTCAGCAGGGTGACCCGATCTTTTTCCAGCCAAATGTGGTCGAGCCGCTCCAAAACTGGAGAAAGCATCGCCTCGCTTTCCTGCCCGAGAAGGTTGACTGTCCATAGCAGGCTCTGTGGCGTGCCGGTCAAAAACTGGCTGACCGGCGTCACCGCGTCTTGATGAACCGATACCGCAAAGTCCTGCGAGGCTTCCGAGAGCAGAGCCGCATAAAGCCGATATGCCCATTCTGAACGCGGCGTGCATGACCGCTCCGGGCGAAGCGTCAGCTTGTATTGTGTCAGCATTTCAGCGCCTCCAGAATCATTTCTTTTTCTGCCTTGTAGCGCTTATATTGCTCACTGCGGGCGGATGCGCCCACGCGCTCGCCCTCGCAAATGCGCTTGAAGCTCAAGGAAACATCCGCAGGCAAAGGCACCGGGGTTTCCGTATCCACGCCCTTCCGCTCCGGAACCACCGCGCTGTATGGCTTGAGCGGCGTTTCGGTGATCTTTGCCATACTGCGGCAGCGCTCGGCCATATAAAAGTCCAGGTAAGGAAGCTTCATAGCTTCAAATACGTCTCGCTCGTGCATAAAACTGAGCGCTACAAGCTTGAGGGATTCCGTCATGTCCTCAGTGTAAAACAAGCGGAACCACTCTCTTCGTCTCTCGTTTGAGGCCTGCCCTGATGGCGCTGCGCAAAGTTCAAGATCTGTGCCGTCAGCTCCTCCAGAGGCGCTTCTGCCGCATAGCGTGCCTCGGGCTGCTCGGCATCCGGCGCCGCGCAGTGATCCTGCAGCGTGGTGGATTCATCCTCTCCGACCGGCTTATCAAAGCTGTCGATTTGCTCGGAACGGGAAAGCACGTCGTCGAAGGCATCTTTTTTCCTGCGGCTGTAGACAAATGAGAAATAATTGGAAAACGGGCCTTTTTCCAATGAGTAGTTCATCAGAGTCTCTTGAAAAACAGAGAGGAAACGCTCGCTTCCATCATCAAACATTTCAAAGGCAAGAAGGAAAATATCCTCCACAGGGCGTCCCTCCGTGCCTCGTCCGCCGCACCCAGCCGCTTCCACTCCCGAACAGCCTCATTCAGACGCATTTCTTTCTTTTTATCCCGCATCTCAATATCCTCCTCTCACATGGAAAGGATCGTATTGATGGCCGCCTTCGGGTCCGCCGTTCCTCGCTCCGCCAGAACGCGCACGATCTCGCCCAGCTGGATCAGTGCCGTCTCATCGTAGATCTGCGCTGTCCACAGCTCCGGCTCCTTCCCCTTGCTGCGTCGATCTGCCCGTATACGACACAGGAGATCGATGCGTTTTTCTTCACACGGTAGGCGTACTGGACTGCCAGAAGCACCGCCTGTGAAAGCGGCTTTGTTCCGTAGGTAATGCAGGCAAAGAGCTCATCGTCATCGTCCACGCAGTCGATCAGCTTTTGGAATACGGCAACGTGTGACGCCACACGCTCGTCGCTTGGAGCCGAAATCACTTCTATCTGCGGACAGGGGCAATTCTTCTCCCTGCACAAGCTTTCAAGCTCATCCTGAAGCACGCCGCAGTTTCTGCGTCCGTCCTCGCTGTCCGCCGCAACAGCAAACACGCGGAACTCCTCCCCCTGCTCTATATATCCGTTTACCGCAGCAAGGATGGGAAAACTGGTTGACGAGTCCATCTGTAGGCGGCTGTTCCCGACTGCCTGATAACGGTACATTCTCAACTGACCCTGGACCTGAAGTGGGATCACCGTAATAAATTTCTTCAATGTACTCTCTCCTTTTTGGGAATCGGTCTAAGGTTTTGAATACCCTGCAAAACCGCCTGCCGCAAAGTCTCCGCAGATGTGTCCTCCAGCAGCACATAGCCATATTCGGATAGATAATTCGTCAGATCCTGCTGGCCCTGCGTACCGGCATCATTTGCATGATTCATCATATTGCGAAGCGTTTTGATATAAAGATAATCCCTGCAAATCTGCTGCATCTGCGAAATCGGGCAGCGCAGCTTATAGCCGGATTGAACGAGCATATCTTCCAGATGTTCGATCGTATCAACATAGACCATTGGCGAATTATCGTCCCGTGTTCTCAGTGGGTGTCTGCCCGGACCCGGCTTTTTTGACAGCGTCATAAAGTCCCGCATAAACCGCACCGCTGCAGCATCCTCATACTCTCTGACTTCAGGAGTCCTGGCAGACGGAGTTACCTCTATAAAATGCCCGCACTCGATAATGAAAGCCGGAATTCTCTCCGTATAAACAGTCACCGCCTGCTGTAGCATGTCGCTTTGAATGCACCACTTGATAAGTCCCGGCGTTGTCAGCTTCTTACCAAACTTCCCGCGAAATGCAGGCAGGAGTTGGCGCATCATCATATCCTCGCAGGTTTCCGCTTCTGTCAGCGCCGTATCGAAGGCTTGCATACACCCGTCGATACGCTTGGTTTTGCAAAGAGTGATCGTTTCATACAGATTTTCCATCGCAGAAAGCAGTCCCTCGATCTTCTGGTCATCGGTCTCTGCGTAGTAGGCGCGGAGTGACTTTACGCTTCCGAAGGACGTCAGCTCCTGCATACCCCCGACCAGATCGAAGAAGCCGATCAAACGTGAAAGATCTTCTATCTCCGCCTTCTGATAGTTGCTGTACACCGCGCCGATCGTTTTCACTCCAACATAAGACAAGACACGGCTTAGAAGCAGCATATCCATCACCGCGTTGCGAAAACCTCCGGTCGTTTCTAGCAGGACTCATCTCCAGCCCGCACTTTTTCCATGATCTTCGTCAGCGCCCCCTCAGCGAAATTGCTTCCTTCCTCGTAGGGGACTTCAGTCACTGCAACATCCACGTTTTCTTCGCGGATCTTATTTTGGAATACCTCCCACCCCTTTTCTCTAGCTCTCTCTGTTACAATACAGATGATCTCGTTTACATTGCTGTATTGGCGCAGCAGGTAATGCACCGGAGCCTCGTTGGTCTGCGCTCCGATGACATCGTCACCGACAGGGCAGCGGTATCTTCTTTCCTCTGCCGATTCCTTATATTCACTAAGGAACAGAATGATCTTACGTGCCATTTCCCTTCTCCTTTCGGATGCGGGGACCCGATAAGGACCTCCGCTCAGTTTCAAAGCTCAAGTCGCTTCAGTTTCTAAGCCCGGCTGTAATCTTGCACAGACGGCAGCGCAGCTTTGAATCGGTATTCCTTCAACGACATATAGCACATTTCGTTCGGCGTTCGTATCGATGTCTTCATAAAAAAGAAGTCTCGGAGTGGGCTATTCAGTTCTTCAGGTGTCATTGTTCCTCTCTTTCTCTCATCCCGGCTGCACCAGACGTTTGAACTTCAGCGGACTTTCCGCAATGTAGCGGGTAATCAGCCGACTCTCGGCCTTGGTTTCGGGATAAGCGGTAATGGTGATGGTTTTGGTGTTCCAGTCCAGCGTATAGGTGTCGGCAGCCACATTGGTGATGTGGTGCTCCGCCAGGAAATCCCGGAAGGCCTGCATGGCCTCCAGATTATCCGACATGATGACGTTCACATAGGTCCTGTCCTTGCTGAGCTTATCGCTCACAAGGCAGGCCAGCGAGCAGCCCACGCCGCCTGCAGCGGCGACCACGGCCAGCGCCAGCATACTGTCTGCCGACACGATACGCTTGGTGATCCAGAAATAAAGAAAGTCGGACAGGATCACGCGATACCCGCCAGAACCCACCGACTTCTCTGGATCAGTATGGTTTTTGTAGTGGATAGGGCGTTGTCCAGCACCTTGGCCAGAAACAGCGCACCGAGATAGAGCATAGGCTTGCCTCCTTTGATTTTTTGTGTTCGCATTCCGGGTAAAGGCCGATACTGCTTTTTCGTGCGAATCAGCATCTCATGAACTTGCTTTTTCGTGCAAATCCAGTTCCTATGAACTTGCTTTTTCGTGTTTCCCATGTTATACTTAGCACATAAAAAGGGTAAGCTATCTGCATAAGGAGTGAGAAGATGCTGAAACGAAAAATATACGATGAACTCATAGCGTGGAAAAGCAGCAGCAACGGAGCAACCGCCATGATGATCGATGGCGCACGCCGTGTCGGCAAAAGTTATATTGCCGAAGCGTTTGCAAAGGCTGAATACAAAAGCTATATCCTGATCGATTTTGGACGAGCTCCCACAGACGTACTGGATCTATTCACCAACGATAGCTCTGATCTTGATCTTTTCTTCGCAAAACTCGCAGCCTTCTATGCAACGCCTCTTCACAGAAGGGAATCGCTGATCATTTTCGATGAAGTTCAACAATACCCGAGAGCCCGCCAGCTCATCAAATATCTTGTAGCGGATGGCCGGTTTGATTACCTTGAGACAGGATCGCTGATTCGGCTGAAAAAGAATGTCCAAGATATCATTATTCCTTCGGAAGAGGATCACATTGAGATGTTTCCGCTGGATTTTGAGGAATTTCTCTGGGCAATGGGAGACGAGGCCACATATCCACTGATTCGGCATTGTTTTGAAGCAAAGCAACCCCTTGGCGCAGCACTTCACCGGAAGATCATGAATGACTTTCGTCAATACATTCTGGTTGGGGGGATGCCTCAGTCCGTTCTTGCTTACATGAATGGCAAGGACTTCGAGGCATCCGATGTTGCCAAACGCAGGATTCTGAAGCTGTATCATGAGGATGTGGCAAAATTTGCAGAGGGATATGAAGATAAAGTGTTTGCCGTATTCGATGGCATTCCGGGTCAGCTTTCAAAAAAAGAAAA
>ENA-OQEN01000842-OQEN01000842.1-human-gut-metagenome-genome-assembly--contig:-NODE-842-length-12475-cov-3.682378_pt1 | contig 12475 bp, 22 predicted proteins | sample MGYA00242791_ERZ504627 | MGnify/ENA primary metagenome ERZ504627 (study PRJEB26092, sample SAMD00036316) | human gut metagenome | host: Homo sapiens | study: EMG produced TPA metagenomics assembly of... | reverse complement strand
CACGCGAAACTGACCCTCTGCCTGAGCCTGCTGGAACGCAGGCTTGGAAAGGCGGTGGAGATCGGCGGCGAGTGGCTGTACGATACCGTCCTTACCGGCGCTGCCGCCGAAGCCGCCTATGCCGGGTGGTCAGCCAGCTGAAGCTGCGCATGGAGCAGCTGTTCATCCAGCAGGGCAACGAGTTTGCCTCCACCCGCGCCCGCGCCCATTATTATGTAGAGGGTGCTGCGGACGAAGCCTGCACCGGCGTGAGCTACTACCACTTCCTGTGCAGTCTGCTGGAAAAGGCCGACTGGTCCGCACTGGGCGCAAAGCTGGACGCTGTGCGCAGCCGGGTGCTGCAGACTGCCGCCCTGACCGTCAGCCTGCACGGCTCCGAGGACGCATTGGAAAACTGCGCGCCCTGCTGCCGGAAAGCCGCTTTGCCGCCGCCCGGCGCACCCCGGCGCACCCCTACACCCAGCCTCTGACGCCCCCGGTGAACGAAGCCTTTATCATTGATGGCAGCGTGAACTACGATGTGCTGGCATGGCCCATGCCCCGGGACAGCCGCCGCCGGGTGCTGGCACGGGTGATGAGCTACGAATACCTGTGGCACACCATCGGGAGGTGGGCGGTGCCTACGGCACAGGAATGCTCTGCGCCGACGGCATCGAGTTTTTGTACACCTACCGGGACCCCCACCTGCGGGAAAGCTACGAGATCTTTGCAAATGCCCCTGCCGCCCTTGCCGCCCGGGACTACACCGCCCGGGATCTGGACGAATTCATCGTGGGCACCGCCGCCAAGCTGGACACGCCCCGCAAGGCGCGTGCCGCCGCCCGGGAGCTGGATCACCGGTACTTCTGCGGCATCACGGACGAGATGCTCGCCGCCGACCGCAAGGCGCTGTGCAGCGTGGACGCTGCCCTGCTCAAAGCACAGGCCGCCGCCCTGTCTGATGTGTTGTCCGGCGGCGTACGGGTGGCCTTTGGTAGCAAGGACGCCGTGGAAGCCGCAAAGGATCTGTTCGACCGGGTAGAGACGCTGTAAGCGCCGGTAATTTGTAAAAAATATTTTATTTGTAGTTCGAAACACCCGCAGGGTGTTTCGGAACTACTTTTTTCCCTCACACATTTTTTCTGCACATATCGCCTGCATTCCGTCCAAATTACTAAAATATGCTAGATTTTTTGCGAGATAAGTCATACTTATTTAAGAAAATTTGAACAAATTGCGAAATTTGTGTGTTTCTGGTGTGGACAAAAACGTTTTCAACTGATAGAATGGGAGCTGTTCTTTCTCCGCCGTCCGCAACCGGCGGAGTGTTTTATTGGAAGCAGGAGGTTTCTCATGTTAGAAAAGTTCTTTCACCTGAAAGAAAACCACACCGATGTAAAGACCGAGATCATGGCCGGTATCACCACCTTCATGACCATGGCTTACATCCTTGCCGTCAACCCCAACATCCTGTCCGCAGCGGGCATGGATTCCAAGGCTGTGCTGATTGCCACCGCGCTGGCATCCTTTATTGCCACCGCACTGATGGCTGTGCTGGCCAACTACCCCTTTGCCCTGGCTCCCGGCATGGGCCTGAACGCCTACTTTGCCTACACGGTCGTGCTGACCATGGGTTACAGCTGGCAGCTGGCTCTGATGGCCGTCTTTGTTGAGGGCGTCATCTTCATTGCACTGTCCCTGACCAATGTGCGCGAGGGCATCTTCAACGCCATTCCCATGACCCTGAAGAGCGCCGTCAGCGTGGGCATCGGCCTGTTCGTGGCCTTCGTCGGCCTGCAGAATGCCAAGCTGATCGTCAACAGCGATTCCACGCTGGTCACCTACCAGCACTTCAAGGGCGCAACCTTCCACAGCGTGGGCGTGGGCGCCATCCTGCTCTGCTGGGTGTGGTCATCACCGCCATCCTGCTGGTCAAAAGGGTCAAGGGCGGCATCCTGTACGGCATCCTGATCACCTGGCTGCTGGGCATCGTGTGTGAGCTGACCGGTATCTACGTCCCCGATGTGGATGCCGGCATGTACTCCGTCATCCCCACCGCCTTTGTCAGCTTTGACTTCTCCGCACTGGGCGAGACCTTTGGTCAGGTGTTCAAGACCGACTTCTCCGGTGTTGGCCTGCTCAACTTCTTCGCCGTGATGTTCTCCTTCCTCTTCGTGGACCTGTTCGACACGCTGGGCACCCTGATCGGCGTGGCCTCCAAGGCTGATATGCTGGACGAGGACGGCCGTCTGCCCAACATCAAGGGCGCACTGATGGCGGACTCCATCGGCACCTGCGTGGGCGCTGTGCTGGGTACTTCCACCACCACCACCTTCGTGGAGAGTGCCTCCGGCGTTACCGAAGGCGGCCGCACCGGTCTGACCGCTATGACCACCGGCGTGCTGTTCCTGCTGGCTACCATCTTCAGCCCGCTGTTCCTCACCATCCCCAGCTTTGCTACCGCTCCGGCTCTGATCATCGTGGGCTTCTACATGATGGGTTCTGCATCAAGATCGACTTCAATGATCCCAGCGAGGGCATCCCCGCCTTCCTGACCATTCTGGCTATGCCCACCGCTTACAGCATCTCCGAGGGTATCGCCATCGGCATCATCTCCTGGACCATCATCAATGTAATCACCGGCAAGGCCAAGGAGAAGAAGATCAGCCCGCTGATGTATGTGCTCACCGTGCTGTTCATCCTCAAGTATGTGTGCCTCTAATTCCCTGCGCATCTGAAAAGCCAAGCACCCCCTGCGGTCTGCCCGTACAGGCCGCAGGGGGTGCTTTTTATGGTTTTGCTTTGTAATTTTACTCCGGAGCCTTCATGCTTTCCACCATGCTGATGCGCCGGACGTGCCGCCGCATGACAAAGCAGACCACCACGGTAAACACCATGGTCAGCGCCACCGCCAGCAGGTAGCTGCGGGGCGCAATGGTGCGGATGAACATGAGCTGATCCATCTCCACGGTCAACACAATGAACTTGTGCAGCGGCACCCCCAGTGCCAGACCCACGCCGGAGCCGATAAGCGCCAGCAGCTCGATCTCGCGGAAGATGTAGCGGTACACCTCCTGATCGTAGAAGCCCAGCACCTTGATGGTCGCCAGCTCCTTTTTGCGCTCCCCAAGGTTGACGCTGATGAGGTTATACAGCACCACTGCCGCCAGCGCCGCCGCGCAGATGATGATCAGCACCACCACATAGCCCAGACTGACGATGAGGTTATCGAACAGCTCGGTGGTGTCCTCGGTAAAGCTGATGCTGCTGACGTAGTTGCAGTCCAGCAGGTCGGTGCGCAGGGCGTTGTACCCGGCAGCATCGGTGCAGGTGGTCTGGCCATAGACCGTGTTCCACGGGATATCCTCCGTGCCCAGCAGGCTTTCCAGCTGTGCGCGGGGGAGGTACAGCCGGGTGAACATATAGTTTTCCGTGATGCCGGTCAGGGTCAGCTCCACCGGGTGCCTCGGCGTTCTCCACCCAGAAGGTATCGCCGGTGTGCAGCCCCAGATTCTCGGCGGTCTTTTCGGTCAGGATGGCGCTGCCGCTGTCAAAGCTGATGGCCTTGTGTCCCTTGCGGGTGCGGAAGGTGACGTAGCGGGTCAGGTCGCTGTCCTTTGCCGCAGCCACGATGCTCACGCTGGCGCTCTCACCTTCGGCATTGTAGATGGTGGTGGATTTGGTATACACCGCGCCCCAGTTCTGCACGGCGCTGTTGCTGTCCAGCTCCTCTGCCAGCCCCTGCTCCATGGTCAGGGCTTTGGGGTCGCTGAGGGTGATGGACATATCGTTGTGGGTCAGCTCCGTAGACTGCTTCGTGACGATGGGCAGCAGGGAATCCTGTATGCCGAAGCCGATGAGCAGCAGCGCGGTGCAGCCCGCCACGCCCAGCACGGTCATGAAGAACCGCTTTTTATACCGGAACAGGTTGCGGGCGGTGGTCTTTTGGGAGAAGGACATCCGGGACACAGCGGGGTGATGCGCTCCATCAGGATGCGCTTGCCCGCACGGGAGCCCGGGGCAGCAGCAAAGCTGCGGTCTTTCGGCCAGACTGGAACGGCAGGCATACCATGTGGCAAAGCCGATGACGCGGCGCTGATGCCCACGCTGGCGGCTGCCATGCCCGGGTAGAAGTACAGGGTGAAGGTAGGCAGGCTGAACACCAGCTGATAGGCGTTCCAGATAATGATAGGGAACACCACAAAGCCCACCACCATGCCGACGATACTGCCCAGAATGGTGGCCAGCATCGCGTAGAACAAATACTTGCCCGCGATGCTGAAGTTGGAGTAGCCCAGCGCCTTTAAGGTGCCCATTTGCAGGCGGTTCTCGTCCACCATGCGGGTCATGGTAGTGGTAGCCACCAGCGCCGCCACAAGGAAGAAGAACACCGGGAACACCCGGGCAATGGCGTCCATGCGGTCGGCGTACTGGGCAAAAGTGACGCAGCTCATGGTGGAGGTGCGGTCCAGCACATACCACTCGCCCTTTTTGATCTGGCTCACCTGCTCCTCGGCATCGTTCAGCTGGGCAAGGCCGTCCGCCAGCTTCTGCTCTGCCTCGGCTTTCCGGCTCTCGTACTCGGTGCGGGATTCTTCCAGCTGGGTCTGCCCGGCGTTATATTCTGCCCAGCCCTCTTCCAGCTGCTTTTGTGCGGCATCGAACTGGGTGTAGGCGCTGGCGGTGCCGGTGGTCAGCTGCAACTGTCCCTGCAAAAGCTGCAATTTCATCTTGCGCAGCGCAGCCTTGGCCTCGGTCACCAGCTGGACGTTGGAGAGGTTCGGCGAGGAGATGAGCCCTGCTTGTACATCTGCCGCTTGCCCGCGTCCAGCTGCTGCTGATAGCCCTGCAGCTGGTTATAGATGTTGTCGTAAGCGGCCTGCGCCTTGGCCAGTGCATCCCGCAGCTCAATGTAGTCTTCGTCCTCCGGCTCGGCTTCGTCCAGCGCCTTTTCGGCGTTGCGCAGGGCGGCTTCCGCGTAGGTCAGCAGGGGGTCTGCCACCTTTTTCAGGTTGACCAGCATCTCGATTTGCTGTAACTGTTCCTCAAATTCCAGCACCTGCGCTTCGCTGCTCACCAGCTTGTCGGCACCGCTCTGCATGGTGTCCGGCAGGGCAGCCTTCTGGGCGGCAAGCTCCTTTTCCCCGGCTTCCAGCTGCGCCTTGGCGGCATCCAGCTGCTGCTGTGCGTCCGCAAGCTTTGCCTCCGCCTCGGCAAACTGACGCTCCGCTTCGGCCTTCTGGCTGTCGTACTCGGCGCGCGCTTCGGTCAGCTTGTCGTTGGCAGTGTCCATCAGCTCTTCCCGCCGGGCGGTGCACTGCACGCTCTGGATGGCCTTGAGCTTTTCGGCTACGGCATCCACTGCGGCCTGATATTCATCGGAATAATTATCATACAATCCGGCGTTTTCTGCTTGATATAGCACACCGTATAATAATCTGCGGTCAAAGTGCCCTCCGGCACAAACAGGATGCAGTCCAGCTGGCCATCGCCCACGGTGCTGCTCTCGGAATCGGAGGAAAAATGCAGCGGATCCTGCACCGTGCCCACCACCGTGAACACCTGCCCGCTGACCCCCTCGGTCTCTTCCGGCAGGGTCAGCTGGGTGCCCAGCTCCACCGGGCTGCCGTGGCCCATCACATGCACCACGCACTCCCCGGCAGCTTCCGGCATCCGGCCGGACAGCAGCACCGGGCGGTTCATGTTCTCCGGCGTATCGGCCTGCGGGTCGCAGGCAGCTGATACAGCCGCGCCACCGTGGTCTGCTCGTCCCCTGTCCAGTGGCCTTCCACGTCCTGATACTTCACCGCCTGCACGGCGTCTACCCCGTCCACAGCGGCAATCGCGCTGATATCGCTCTGACTGAGGCCAAGGGTGGACAGCACCCGCAGGTCGAACACATTCTGCTGCACATAATACTTCTGGGCAGCGGTGCGCATATCGGGGGCAATGCACATCAGGCCGGTGAGCATCATCACCCCCAGCGCCACGATGCCAAACAGGGACACCACCCGGCTGATGCTGCTTTTCATCTCGCGCAGGATATTTTTGCGGTAACTTTTCTGCACAGTACTCACCACTCGATCTGTTCCACCGGCACCGGGTGCTCGTTGACCTGATTGGACACGATGCGGCCGCTGCGCACCTGAATGATGCGGTCGGCCATACCGGTCAGTGCCGTGTTGTGGGTAATAACAATGACGGTGCGTCCGGTCTTGCGGCAGGTATCCTGCAAAAGGCCCAGCACCTGCTTGCCGGTGCGGTAGTCCAGCGCACCGGTGGGCTCGTCGCAGAGCAGCAGCTTGGGGTTTTTGGCCAGTGCGCGGGCAATGGACACCCGCTGCTGCTCGCCGCCGGAAAGCTGCGCCGGGAAGTTGTTCAGCCGCTCGCCCAGCCCCACGCTGCGCAAGGTCTCGGTGGGGTCCAGCGGGTCGCGGCAGATCTCACTGGCAAGTTCCACGTTTTCCAGTGCGGTCAGGTTCTGCACCAAGTTGTAAAACTGGAACACAAAGCCCACATCATACCGGCGGTAGGTGGTCAGCTCCCGGGCGGAAAAGCGGCTCACATTGCGGCCGTCCAGCCAGACGTTGCCCTCGTCGCAGTTGTCCATGCCGCCCAGAATATTCAGCAGGGTGGTCTTGCCCGCACCGGAGGGCCCCACGATGATGCAGAACTCGCCCTTGTCCACATAGAAATTCAGGTGGTCTGCGGCAGCGATCTTCACACTGCCGGTCTGGTAATATTTACAGACATCTTCAAACTCCACAAAATGCTCCATGGCGTTTTTCCTTTCTGTCAGAATGCAAAGTATTTCAACTTAAATATAGCATAAACCCACCGGGATTTGCAAAGCCCCCGGCACGAATTTTCAAAAACTTAACACAAGCCGCCGCAAAACATAAAAAGGGACACCGGAGCGTCCGCAGACGTTCCGGTGTCCCGAGATATAAAGCTTCTGTACCGCCGCGCGGCGGGCATTATCAGCTTATTTTGCAGCGTACCAGTCTGCGCTGGGCTGATGCTTACCGGCGGTCACGGCATTGCCTGATAGTACAGGGTGCCGTCCGCACCGCGGCTGTAACGGGAGAAGAACTCATTCCAGATGGCAACGCTCTCCTCCTGCAGGTAAACGTGAGGGGTATCCTTGACCACGGTGTACTGCACCAGCGGAGCGTTGCCCCCCATAAAGCTCTTGGTCACAAAAGCGCCATCGTAGGAGGTGCTTTCTGCAACAGCTGCCTCGTTGGTGGCGTTGTGGGCGTTCCAGCCTGCAGCGCCTTCACCGTCCCGTTATCCTCCACCAGCTCTGCCACACCTGCCGAGTCGTACTCGCCCAGGAAAGCCCATGTCGGCAGCAGAACAGCGGGGTCAAGCTCCGGCAGTGGGGCAAACATATAGCCGACGGGTGCAATGGCGGCAAAGCGGCTTGCGTAGCGGCAGGCGGTAGCCCAAGTCATCAGGCTGCCGTTGGAGTGACCGGTAGCATACACGCGGGTGGTGTCGATGCTGTAATCCCGCTCCATGCGGTCCAGCAGACTGTTGATGAACTCCAAATCCACGCTGGGTCGGTATCCTTACCAGCCAGTGCGGCAAAGGGACCTGCCAGCCACATGGCGGTGGGAATGTTGCCCATCAGGTCTGCGGGACGCACCAGGCCCTGCGCAAACACCACGATAAAGCCGTTCTGCTCTGCCACATCGTACCAGCGGGACTCTTCGGCAATGGCGTACATGGATGCGGTGTAGCCGTGCATCACCAGCACCAGCGGCACCTTTTTGCTGCCGGTATAGGTGGACGGCACATAGACCATCCAGCGGCGCAGCTCGCCGTTGACCCACTCCTCATGGATATCAAAGCCCCGACGGTAAAGTCCTCTGCCTTTGCTACGCGACCCGGCAGCTGCAGTGCCATAAAGCGCTTGAACTGACCGGAGAACTTTTCCCAGATGGCTGCCGGACACTGTGCTTTTTCGGTGACCCACACCTCGGCGGCAGAGCCTGTACGGTTGCTGACATACACGCCGTTCCCCTTTGACACGGCCTGATTGGCGTTCAGGTAGAAATCCAGCGCTGCCTTATTGGCAGTATCCGCCTTGGAGCGGACGAACCAAACGGGAGTATCCACTGTCTTTGCCGCAATGGCTTCCTCCTGCACGCCACGGTGGAGTCGCCGGGGAAGGGCAGCACATACTCGCCGCCCACTGCCTCCAGAGAAGCTGCCGGGACCTCAACGGCATCCACGGCGCAGATGGAGCTGAAATCGCTTGCCCAGCGAGCGCCGAACAGCAGAGCGGCTGCGCCGCCCTCCTTGTAGCCCACCAGTGCAGTGTGGGACTTGTCCATGGAGAATGCGCCGGACAGCTTAACGCCCTTTTTGCGCATGAGCTGATACAATGCATCCAGCGCTGCTGCGTCATCACGACCGGCAGAGCTCAGGGAAAGGTTCCAGCTGCCGCCGTTTTCAGGACCGAAAAATACAACGGCGATCTTATTTTTGCACGCCACCGTGCGCCACATACGACCTGTGACCGAGCCGGAGAACGCCCTTGCGGTGGTGTTGTCCGGGGTCAGCACGATAACTGCCGGCGCCCAGGGATCCATGCCGTCGGGCAGGTAATAGGTAGCAGCACCAACATTCTGACCGCCCACCATTACCTGCGCATCATGAAACAGACCCACATTCACGTTCAGGTACGGGTTTTCCGGGTCATAAGCAAAGGTCTTGCCATCGCCCAGACCCATAGCTGCGGTCTTGCGATCTACGGTAGTGTGCAGATCTCCGTTGGTCTGGTCCAGCTCTGTCGCAGCCAGAGCCGAGGGTGCCATAGCGGCTACGGTAGCACCCAGCGCGGTAGCGGCGGAAAGCTTCATAAAATCGCGGCGTTTCATAGTGTTTTCTCCTTTTTGTAAGTGCCTGCGCACTTTGTTATGCCCGGCTTTGAAGGCCGGACTCTCTTGCTTTTTCTCCGATTTTTTCTCACGGCAGGTGCCTTCCTGCTTCAACATTGTACAAAGAATACCATTTATATCACAATTTGTAAATAGTATTTAGTGTTTTTTGTTTCAATTAATATATTAGTATATCATTTTTTGTAAAAAGTGCTGATCAGCGAAAGTCCCCTATACCACTGCTGTTTCTAATGATACACTTGCAACGGTGTACAAAGGGAACATAATAAAAAACTTAATAATGGACTGCCAATCTTACACAAAGTACCGCCCAAACGAGACTACGGGCGGTATTTTTGTATCATGGCGGAGAAAGGAGGAACTTCCCACGGGGGCTTGACTGAAAAGTTGAGCCTCTTTTTTCATGCCAAAAAACAGGAGGTAAATGCTTATGGCAGATGATAAAACCACAAAAACGCCGGAACAGCCGGTAACGGATAGCGGGCCGGGCAAGGAAACGCCTCCCGCTCCCCCAAAAGAGCCGGAGAAGGTTTCCGTTTCTCCGGAGCCGGAAAAAAAGACGGAACCGGAGGTAAAGAACCCGCAGGTTTCCGTCTATAACTTCGCTGAAATTATGAAGGAAAAGAAGGTCGAGGAACGGGCGGCAGCTCCCAGCGGGGAAAAGCCTGCCCCGGCAAAAACGGAAAAACCGGAAAAGCAGCCGGAGGCTCCGAAGAAAGCGGAGGAAAAACCCAAAGAGCCGGAACAGCCGAAGCGCCGGGGCCGTCCCCCGAAAGCAGATAAGGACAAGGCCGCAACCCCGAAGCCCGAAGCTCCCGCACAGAAACCGGAAAATGCGGTCAAAAAGGAACCGGAGAAAAAAACGGCTCCAACGGTACAGGCCGCTCCCGCTCCGAAGGAACCCAAAAAACCGAAGGATGCACCACGCCGGGGCAAGGAACAGATCGTCTATATCAAGCTGAACGAGCTCCACGCCTTCAAGAACCATCCCTTTGAGGTTCGGGATGATGAAGAAATGCGGGCTATGGTGTCCAGCGTCAAGGACAAGGGCGTGACCCAGCCCGCTATCGTCCGTCCCCGTGAGGATGGCGGCTATGAGATCGTGTCCGGCCACCGCCGCCAGAAAGCCAGCGAGCTTGCCGGATATGCGGATATGCCCTGTATCGTCCGAAACCTGACGGATGATGAAGCCATCACCCAGATGGTCGAGGATAATCTGAACCAGCGTGAAGAAATCCTCCCAGTGAGCGGGCCAAAGCCTTGAAAATGCAGCTTGAAGCTATCAAGCACCAGGGCTCCCGCACTTCGGGCCAGATTGACCCGAAGGACGCTGGCAAACGCTCCAACGAGATCGTGGCCGAGCGCAATAAGATGGCGGTCAAGCAGGTGCAGCGGTATATCCGTCTCAATGAGCTGGTTCCCGACCTGATGAAGCTGATGGATGAAAAAAGCTGGGCTTTACTACGGCGGTGGAGCTTTCCTATGTCAGCAAAAAGAACCAGAACTATATCGCCGTTGCATTGACAGCCAGCAGTCCTCTCCTTCGCAGGCGCAGGCAAAGCGTATGCGTGAGCTGGACGAAAAGAAGCTGCTCAACGGGGATGTGATCGACGGCATTATGATGGAGGACAAAAAGGAGGTAGACAAAGTGATTTTGACAGGTGCGGAACTGAGCAAGTATTTCGGCAAGGAAACTACGCCGAGGGAAATGAAGGACCAGATCATCAAGCTGCTGGACGACTGGAAGGGTCAGCAGAAGGAACACGAAAAGCCAGAGAAGAAAACCGAACAGGAAAAGTAAGCTAAAACTTCGGGTCAGCATGGCCCGAGGATTGCGCTCTGCCCCGCGCCCCGAAGCTCTGGAGATATAAATTCCCCGTCGCCAGTTATTCCGTAGCATAGCCGGGAAAATCAGTCAAGGGCAGCGCCGCCGCAGGCGGTGCCGGAGGCACCCTTGACGGATTTCTCCCGGTTATGCTTTTTCCCGGTCAAGCGACGGGGATATAAATTCTCCAGAGCCGTTCCCCTTCCCGGGGGAAGGGGCGGAGGGGTTGGGCGAACTCTTGCTTTTCCCTAAACCAAAACAAAAATGGAGGCTCAACCAATGAAACGACCTTTAGCATACCTGACCGCCGCATGGAGCGGCGAGCCGGATGTTGATATGGAGCTGGCGGCCCACTACTGCCGTCTTGCTTATGAGGCGGGCTTTTCCCCGATCTGCCGCTCTTGTATCTGCCGCTGTTTTTGAATGACAGCGTTCCCGAGGAACACAAGGCCGGGATTGATATGCGCCGGGATATGCTGCGGCGCTCCCACACCCTGATCGTCTGCGGCAGCGCTGTGGACGAGGATGTAAAAAATGATATTGCGGTTGCCGGGCGGCTGGGCATTGCGGCGACCACACTGGAAGGGGTGCTTGCCGTGAAGGGACACGGCACCCCGGGCCATGCCGGACATTAAGCTGGGGAGCCTTTTCGACGGGATCGGCGTGTTCCCTCTGGCTGCTTCCCGGTGCGGTATCCGTCCGGTCTGGGCCAGTGAGATTGAAAAAGCGCCCATCTCCATAACCAAAAGGCACTTTCCCGACATGGTGCATTTGGGAGATATTACGAAGGTGGACGGCGGGAAAATCCCACCTGTCCATATAATTACCTTCGGTTCCCCCTGTCAGAACCTTTCTCTGATCGGCAACCGCTCCGGCCTTGCCGGGGCAAAATCAAGCCTGTTCTATCAGGCGTTTCGTATCATACAGGAAATGAGGGATGCTACTGATAACCTATATCCAGCTATCGCTGTTTGGGAAAACGTCATGGGAGCGTTTTCTACAAATGACCGGATGGACTTTAGAGCCGTCCTATCCGCCTTCTCGGACACCGAAGTTCCAATGCCTCCTTCGGGAAGATGGGGAAACGCCGGAATGGTGCGAGGGGGAACGCCTGATGTGTGCTGGCGGCTCATGGACGCCCAGTATTGGGCAGGCTCCCGAAGGCTGGCACGAAGGCAGCGGATTTTCGTCGTGGCGGATTTTGGAGGCAGACGTGCCGCAGACATACTATTTAAGCCCCGTCCAATGCTCCCACTTCCTCCGCCTTGCGGAGAGGGCGGGTGGGCCGCCGCCGAAGGAGATCGAACAGCTTCTTTTGAAACAGGGCGGCAGATACCAGTCATCCACCCCTTTCAGTGCTTCCGTATGCGGGGAGCGGCAAAAAGGCAGGAAGAAACGGCCTTCCGAAACAGCTTCGGATTACCAACTGACCCTTTTCCCACTCTTTTAGCCAGTGACGTGACGCCCTTCGCCTTCTGGTATGAGGGCGACCCGGAGGGCGGCTGTATCCGTTTTCTGACGGAAACAGAAAGTGAACGGCTGATGGGGCTGCCGGAGGGCTGGACAAAGTACGGGGCGGACGGCGTGGAGATCCGGCCTCTGCAACGCTACAAGGCGCTGGGAAATGCGATTGCCCTCCCTTGCGCCGATTACATTATGGCCGGGATTTATGAGGTGCTGGCTGACCGGGCCGGAAAGGAGGAATGAGCCATGTTTGAAGCCTATATAACCAATACAGCCCTATACCCCTTAATGGGGATTG
>ENA-OQEN01000841-OQEN01000841.1-human-gut-metagenome-genome-assembly--contig:-NODE-841-length-12488-cov-3.359680_pt1 | contig 12488 bp, 12 predicted proteins | sample MGYA00242791_ERZ504627 | MGnify/ENA primary metagenome ERZ504627 (study PRJEB26092, sample SAMD00036316) | human gut metagenome | host: Homo sapiens | study: EMG produced TPA metagenomics assembly of... | reverse complement strand
CTCTCGCCGTCCCCCTCCCTTGCGGAGGCAAACAGTGCCTTCAACTCCACTCTCCGCTCTCCACTCTCTTAATCAAAACCCTCCACCGCTCTGCGGTCCCCCTCCCCTTGCATGGGAGGCAAACGAGTGCCTTCAGCTCCACTCTCCACTCTCCAAACTCCGCTCTTAACTTGGTGCGGGTTCAGCACATCGGTAAGTGGAGAACCCGCACCCTTCACTCTCCGCTCTCCACACTCCAAACTCCGCTCTTAACTCTCCGCACTCCGCTCTCCGCTCCCAATTTCTCATTTCTCCTACCTATATAAATGTACCTTTAAATGCGCCTTTCGGGCTTGCCGAACTCCTTAAAATATGGTATAATAGAATGAAGGTAATAATGCCGCATAATGCGGCAGGGCGGAGGCTTTGCGTGTACATCACCGCCGTAAGACTTTATTGTTTCAGAAGTTATACGGAGCTGCGGTTTGAGCCTGCAAAGGGGCTTAACGTCATTGTGGGCGCAAATGCGGCGGGCAAGACGAACATTCTGGAATCCGTTTTCCTTGCTGCGTTGGGCAGGAGCCACCGAACGCGCCGCGATGCGGAACTTATCAACTCCCTTTCCGACAAGGCATATGCGGGCATTGAGCTTGTGAGTGCAACGGGGAAGCACAGCATTGAACTCAAGCTGTTTTCCGGCGCACCGAAACAGGTTTTTATCGACGGGCAGCGCATCAGACGCATGGGCGAGCTTATGGGCGTTCTGAACGCCGTAATGTTTTCACCCGAGGATCTCTCCCTCGTCAAGGACTCTCCCGAAACCCGCCGCCGCTTTATGGACATGGAGCTTTGCCAGCTTCGACCTGCCTATTTTTACCGTTTGCAGCAATATAATGCCGCCCTCAAGCAGCGCACCGCGCTTTTGAAAACAAGTTTTCCGTTCGAACCGAACATTGAACTTCTCGACATGTGGGACGATAAGCTTGCGGAGCTCGGCGGTTCGGTCATGCTGCTTCGCCGCGATTTTCTTGACAGGCTCAGCACCGCTGCGCGGGATCTGAACCGCAGCATCACGGGCAATTCCTCTGTCGGGCATGAACCGGAAGAGCTTTTTACCTACTACAAACCCTCCGTTCCCTTCGAGGGCGACGCGCGCGCGCCGCACTCGGGGACGCACTCTGCAAGGCACGGGCGGAGGATATCCGCCGCGGCTGCACAACCAAGGGGCCGCACCGGGACGACATCGGCATTCTGCTCAACGGGCGCGACGTCCGCGTTTTCGGTTCCCAGGGGCAGCAGCGCACGGCAGCGTTGAGCCTTAAACTGAGCGAGCTTGCGCTTATGCGCCGCGTTCGGGGCGAGGCGCCGGTTCTGCTTTTGGACGATGTTCTGAGCGAACTGGACGGCGACAGGCAGCGAGAGCTGCTTTCAAGCGCATTCGACTGCCAATGCTTTTTAACATCCACAACTCTCGACGGCCTTGAACAGGTGCCGAACATGACGGTGTTTGAATGCAGCGGCGGCAAACTCAAAAAAATTCTGTCAGCAGAAAATTGATTCTGTATTGATTTAACATTGTATAAATAAACGCCGTTTTGTGGTTGTTTTAAATCATACGGTCGGCGTTCTCCCCAAAACAGCCCGACATAAAAATCCCGGCGGACAGGGCTCCGCAGGCGGCAGCTTTTCAAAAATGCCGCGGGTTTTACTCTGAAAGGAAATAATTTTAAAAATGGAAACGACTTATAACGCTTCGCAAATACAGGTGCTTGAAGGATTGGAGGCCGTTCGCCGCCGCCCGGGCATGTATATCGGTTCAACCGATTCAAGAGGCCTGCACCACCTTGTTTATGAAATCGTCGATAACTCCATCGATGAAGCAATGGCGGGATTCTGCACTCATATTTATGTTACCATTCATGCGGACAACTCCATTACAGTTGTTGACAACGGCAGGGGCATTCCCGTTGACATTCACCCCAAAACCGGCAAATCCGCGCTTGAAGTCGCACTTACCATGCTTCATGCGGGCGGCAAATTCGGCGGCAGCGGCTATAAGGTCTCCGGCGGCCTTCACGGTGTCGGTCTTTCCGTTGTTAACGCATTGAGCACGGAACTTACCGCCGAGGTGCGTCGGGACGGGCATATTTACCGGCAGATCTGCCGCCGCGGCATAAAGGTCACGGAGGTTGAAATCGTGGGCAGCTGCGGAGCGGACGAGCACGGCACAACGATTCATTTTGTTCCCGACGAAGAAATTTTTGACGAAGTGAACTATGAATACGATATCCTTGTTCGACGGCTGCGCGAGCTTGCGTTCCTAAACGGCGGCGTGCGCATCATCGTGACAGATGAACGCTGCGACCCGCCCGTGCAGGACAGCTTCCATTACGAAGGCGGGGTTGTTGAATACGTTCGCTATATCAACAAAAACAAAGAGGTTCTGCACCCCGACCCGATTTATTTTTCCGCTGTAAAGAACGATAATCCGCTTGAAACGGCAAGCGTTGAAGTTGCGCTGCAATACAACGACGGCTACAGCGAAAATGTTTTTACCTATGCCAACAACATCAACACCATCGAGGGCGGCAGCCACCTTGCGGGTTTCCGTGCGGCAATGACAAGGGTCATCAACGACTACGCCCGAAAGTTTAAAATCCTTAAAGACAGCGACCAAAACCTGACCGGAGACGACATCCGCGAAGGTTTGAGCGCTATCATCAGCGTTAAGCTGACAGAGCCGCAGTTTGAAGGGCAGACAAAAACAAAACTCGGCAATGCCTACATAAGAACCCTTGTTGACAACGCCGTGACGGCCGGCATGACGACCTATCTTGAAGAGAACCCGGCGCAGGCAAAGCTTATTCTCGACAAATGCCTCAGTGCAAGCCGCGCAAGGGAAGCGGCGCGCAAGGCACGCGAGCTGACCAGACGCAAGTCCGTTTTGGATTCCGCCGCACTGCCCGGCAAACTTGCGGACTGCTCCGAAAAAGATCCTTCAAAATGCGAACTGTTCATCGTTGAGGGCGACTCCGCAGGCGGTTCCGCCAAGGAAGGACGCGACAGGCATTTTCAGGCCATCCTTCCGCTGCGCGGAAAGATTCTGAACGTTGAAAAAACCCGTTTGGACAAAATTCTCGGCAATGCGGAAATCAAATGCATGATAACCGCGTTCGGTGCGGGCATGGATGCGGATTTTGACGAAACCAAGCTCCGCTATCACAAAATCATCTGCATGACCGATGCCGATGTTGACGGAAGCCATATTCGCACGCTGCTGCTGACGTTCTTCTATCGGCACATGCGGCCGATGATAGAGCGCGGCTATGTTTACATTGCCCAGCCTCCTCTCTATCTCATCAAAAAGGGCAATACGGAACGCTATGTCTATTCGGACGAAGAGCTGAACAGAACTCTTGACGAAATCGGCAGGGATAAAATCTACATTCAACGCTACAAAGGTTTGGGCGAAATGAACCCCGAACAGCTTTGGGACACGACAATGGATCCCGCGAACCGCATTATGCTTCGCGTCACAATGGACGATGCAATGCTTGCGGACGAAACTTTCACCCTTTTGATGGGCGACAGGGTTGAACCGCGCCGCGAATTTATTGAGCGGAACAGCAAGCTCGTTGCCGACCTTGACGTTTGATTCGGAAACGTTTCATTTTTCAAACGGCAGATTAAGAGCTTTGAGCTCTGCAATCCGAAATTATTAACACGATTCAATGACTTGACGACCGACGAAAGGTGCGATGCACCGACTGCGGCAGGCTCCGCACCTTTCATGCAGGAGATATGATGGACGAAAACAAAAAAAGACCCAATCTTGAAATGCTCGGAACAAACGAGCTGCCGACCGATGTTGAAGGCGGCAGAATATTGCCCATAAACCTTGTGGGTGAAATGAAGCGCAGCTTTATATCATACGCAATGGCTGTTATCATCAGCCGTGCGCTTCCCGATGTGCGCGACGGCTGAAACCCGTTCACAGGCGCATTCTTTACGCAATGGACGAGCTGAGTATGCAGCCCGACAAGCCTTCAGGAAGAGCGCGCGCCTTGTCGGCGACGTTCTCGGCAAATACCATCCGCACGGCGATATGGCGGTTTACGATGCAATGGTGCGCCTTGCCCAGCCCTTCTCCACTCGTTACCCCCTTGTTGAAGGTCACGGCAATTTCGGCAGCGTTGACGGCGACCCCGCCGCTGCAATGCGTTATACCGAAGCGCGCATGAGCAGGCTCACTCTCGAAATGCTCCGCGATCTTGACAAGAACACGGTTGATTTTTACCCGAATTTTGATGAAACGCTGATGCAGCCTGCGGTATTACCCGCAAGATACCCCAACCTTCTTGTGAACGGCTCAAACGGCATTGCTGTCGGCATGGCAACAAACATTCCGCCGCATAATCTCGGCGAGGCTGTCGATGCCTGTGCCGCAATGATTGACAATCCCGATATCACGATCGACGAGCTGATGAACTATATCCCCGGCCCGGACTTTCCGACCGGCGGCGTCATCATGGGCGATGTCGCATTCGCCATGCATATTTTACAGGCAGGGGAAAGATCCTTGTTCGCGCAAAGAGCGAGATCGAGCAATACAAGGCCGATCGTTCACGAATCATCGTCACGGAAATTCCGTATCAGGTCAACAAAGCAAAGCTTGTTGAAAAAATTGCGGAGCTTGTTCACGAGAAGCGCGTGGACGGCATTTCCGACCTTCGCGACGAAAGCTCCCGCGCGGGAATGCGCATTGTTATCGAGCTTAAAAAGGATGTCAATGCAAACGTTGTGCTGAACAATCTGTATAAGCACACTCAGCTTCAGGATACTTTCGGCGTTATCATGATCGCGCTTGTGAACGGCGAACCCAAGGTGCTCAACCTTCGCGAAATGCTTTATCACTACATTGCGCATCAAAAGGATGTTGTCACCCGCCGCACGCAGTTTGACCTTGACAAAGCACGCGAAAGGCTGCACATCTTGGAAGCCTTATGATCGCACTCGACAATATTGACGAAGTCATTGCCATCATCAAAGCCAGTGCAAACGGCGCAGAAGCAAAGGAAAGGCTGATTGCGCGTTTCGGTTTCAGTGAACGGCAGGCGCAGGCGATACTTGACATGCGGCTGCAAAGGCTGACGGGGCTTGAGCGCGAAAAGTTGGAAGCCGAGTACGGCGAGCTTAAGCGCACGGTTGAATACCTTGCTTCCCTGCTTGCGGACGAAGGCAAACTTATGGGCGTTGTTAAAGATGAAATGCTCGAGATTCGGCGCCGCTTTGCCGACCCGCGCCGCACCGAAATCACAAAGATCGTTGAAGACATCGATATGGATGACATCATCCAGGAAGAAGACATGGTTGTTACCTGCACCCATCACGGCTACATCAAGCGCATTGCGGAAGCAACCTATCGCACGCAGCGCAGAGGCGGCGTCGGCATCAGCGCGGGAGCAACCCGTGAAGAGGATTTCCTTGAGGATATTTTCGTCACAAGCACTCATTCCTATATCATGTTCTTCACAAACAAGGGCCGCGCTTTCCGCATAAAATGCTATTCCATTCCGGAGGCAAGCCGCACCGCAAAGGGCACGCCCATAGTCAACCTGCTGCAATTGCAGACGGGCGAGTTCGTTACCGCCGCATTCCCCATCGGCAGGCAGACCGAGGGCGGCTATCTCGTTCTTTGCACACGGCAGGGTGTTATCAAAAAAACCCCGCTCTCCGATTTTTCAAACATTCGCAAGGGCGGCTTGATTGCTCAAAACCTCCGCGAGGGTGACGAGCTTATCAGTGTTGCGCTCTCCGCAGGCGATGATGAGTTCATTATCGGCACACGGGACGGAATGAGCATCCGTTTCAGCGAGCAGGATGTTCGCTCAATGGGCAGAAATGCCTCCGGCGTTCGCGCCATCAAACTCTCCGAGGGCGACTGCGTTGTTGATATGTCCATGGTCAAACCCGGCAGCTGCGTCATTGCCATCACCGAAAACGGCATGGGCAAGCGCACGGAAGAGGACGCCTACCGCGTTCAGGGCCGCGCCGGCAAGGGCATTATTGCAATGAATATCACCGAAAAAACCGGCAAGCTTGTTTGCCTCAAAGTTTCCGAAGGCAATGAGGATCTGATGCTTATCCGTGATGACGGCGTTGTCATTCGCGTTCCCGTCGATACGATTTCCGTCATTTCCCGCAACACGCAGGGCGTTCGACTGATGAAAATCGACGAGGGACACAGGGTTGCAAGCGTTGCGCTTGCGCCGCATAACGATGACGAACCGCAGAAGGGCGGGGAAGAGTCCGACGGCGAAATTTCAAATGCAAATGCCAATGCAGACTCCGCCGAAACAGCACCCTCCGATACGGCGGAAAATTCCGATACACCGGAAGACCTCCGATAACCGCAGCCGCCGAACCTGCCGCGCGGGCTGAAGTTCTCCGCTCTGCCGCAGTGTTTCGGCAAGCAACCGATTACTTCTTCAAAAACAAACACGGGAAGCCTTCCGTAACGGACAGTGCTTCCCGTGTTTTCTGTTGGTTTCGACATTGTCTCTCGCGCTCGGTGTCAACCGTTGGGTAATTGGAGACAATATCACCGAATCCCCGAGTGGATTAGCGCTCAAGGTATAGATGCCCAAGCTATCATCAACTGCATACGTTATATCACGCAGTAAAAAAATCGGCAGTGCATACCAGCTAACGTAAACACTGCGAGAAGAGCAACCCAGGGGCGATTAACCTGCCTGTATCGCCCTTGATTATATCAGAGCAGGAGACAAAGGTCAAGGTGCAAAAGGATGGTCGACTGCATGGCAGCGGCATAGATTGCCCGTATGCACGATGTGATGCTGTAGGCTATGGTTTCAGCTATAGCATCCTTTTTATCCCTTATCAACCGTTTAGCGCACGTTCGGTAATAAAATATGTGCGCAAAATACTTGGAATATGAAACAAAATTAATTCATTTGCAACTGATGAGGAGCACCCCCGCAGATGCGGGGAAAACCGTTATGGTCTTCACGGAGGGGACTGACATCCCGGATCACCCCCGCAGGTGCGGGGAAAACCACGTTCATGGCGGATATTGCCGCGTGTATTTGGGATCACCCCCGCAGGTGCGGGGAAAACTTTTTCAGCAAAAAAGGGGTTGACATATGCCTGGGATCACCCCCGCGGATGCGGGGAAAACACTTTGACAGCATAGCCGAAACGGCGGACGGTAGGATCACCCCCGCGTATGCGGGGAAAACTTTTTAGACCGTATGACATCAACCCATTCCGGCGGATCACCCCCGCAGGTGCGGGGAAAACCGTTAGAGCCGCCCAGCACAGCTCATAAGCAAAGGATCACCCCCGCAGGTGCGGGGAAAAACGCCGCCATTCACGGAGGTTTGCCGTCATTACGACCGGATCACCCCCGCAGGTGCGGGGAAAACTACACTGAAGAGTATCAAAACGGCGCAAACCAAGGATCACCCCCGCAGGTGCGGGGAAAACGCCTCGGGGCTTCGGCTGCTTGCCGCTGCGCAGGATCACCCCCGCAGGTGCGGGGAAAACTAGGTGATCTCACTTCAAATTTTATCTTTTCCAGGATCACCCCCGCAGGTGCGGGGAAAACGTTCCTGTGTGTAGTTTTCCATTTTGTTTCTCATGGATCACCCCCGCAGGTGCGGGGAAAACTCACTGTTCACACAGCTTTGCGCCGAAGTCGGAGGATCACCCCCGCGGATGCGGGGAAAACAACAGCAAGTCCGTCGCAACGTCATTCGTCGCAGGATCACCCCCGCGGATGCGGGGAAAACATCACGTCAATGTTCCTCCTTCCAGTGGCAATAGGATCACCCCCGCGGATGCGGGGAAAACCCATCAATCCTCCATCATGAAAAGTAAACCGTTGGGATCACCCCCGCGGATGCGGGGAAAACTCCACGGAGACCGAGAAGCAACATCCGCGCGGAGGATCACCCCCGCGGATGCGGGGAAAACGCGGAGGTCTTTGGCATAAAAGTCATCAACATAAGGATCACCCCCGCGGATGCGGGGAAAACTGGGATATAGGTTTTTTAACGATGTTGGGAAAAGGATCACCCCCGCGGATGCGGGGAAAACACGCCGACAATCACGCAAGAGCGTAACAGCAAGGGATCACCCCCGCGGATGCGGGGAAAACTCGTCCCGTGCTGCGCTGTAGGCGTATACGGGAGCAATCACCCCCGCGGATGCGGGGAAAACTCAGTTTCTCGCGCTCGCTCCTCGGCGTGACCAGGATCACCCCCGCGGATGCGGGGAAAACGGTATCTTTTGTCCCATTCCGATTTCGGGTTTGGGATCACCCCCGCGGATGCGGGGAAAACATAAGGAGATTGAAAAAATGACAAACGCAACTAGGATCACCCCCGCGGATGCGGGGAAAACCGCGCCGTTTTCCGAATATGTTCCTCAATAAAGGGATCACCCCCGCGGATGCGGGGAAAACGCCAATTGACTGTATAGCCGACTGTTTTTTATAGGATCACCCCGCGGATGCGGGGAAAACCAAGACGGAAAAGGGCGAACAAAAAAAGAGCAGGATCACCCCGCGGATGCGGGGAAAACCGGTTGTTCTGGTTGATATAAGTACAAAGTCGAGGATCACCCCGCGGATGCGGGGAAAACTTCGAGCTTTTTCTGCCAGCCTCCGGAGCTGAGGATCACCCCGCGGATGCGGGGAAAACGACTGCAACCTATGAGCGTATAAACAATGATTAGGATCACCCCCGCGGATGCGGGGAAAACTGGATGCAGGTATGCAACTGTTTATGGGCTTAAGGATCACCCCCGCGGATGCGGGGAAAACGTTTACCTCACTCCTGCGGCATAACCTCTTTGAGGATCACCCCCGCGGATGCGGGGAAAACATATTGTCCTCCTGATTTATTGGTGTCCCCTGAGGATCACCCCCGCGGATGCGGGGAAAACCTTTAAGTTCTGGAATGGGTTTCGGTCTATGTAGGATCACCCCCGCGGATGCGGGGAAAACCGGGCGGCATGATAAATTCATGCCTTGCCCGCCGGATCACCCCCGCGGATGCGGGGAAAACGCGGTCGGCGCGGGAAAATTTTTGTGCAAGCAGGATCACCCCCGCGGATGCGGGGAAAACTACGAAATAGCACTTGATACGGGGGACGTACGAGGATCACCCCCGCGGATGCGGGGAAAACCCGCCGCCGCCCCGCGCAAGCTGCGCAATACGAGGATCACCCCGCGGATGCGGGGAAAACCTTAACAGCCCCTCACAAAGGACTTTCAGGACTGGATCACCCCCGCAGGTGCGGGGAAAACAATTAAACCTTGTCAAAGCCGCGCACTGGAACGGGATCACCCCCGCAGGTGCGGGGAAAACTTAAACGGTTTAACGTATTGGCTGCACAAATACAGGATCACCCCGCAGGTGCGGGGAAAACGACAGATAAAATGACCTCTTTAGCTGAAGAATAGGATCACCCCCGCAGGTGCGGGGAAAACGAACTCGGCTTACTGTAATTTGACTGATAATAGGATCACCCCGCAGGTGCGGGGAAAACGCAGGGACTGAACGTTATTGCCAGCATCGACAGGGATCACCCCGCAGGTGCGGGGAAAACGACAGATAAAATGACCTCTTTAGCTGAAGAATAGGATCACCCCGCAGGTGCGGGGAAAACGGCGTAATATCAATTGTGCTGTCGCCAACTGAAGGATCACCCCCGCAGGTGCGGGGAAAACGCGGATCCTGCGAAGGCTGTCCGCTTTGCGACAGGATCACCCCCGCAGGTGCGGGGAAAACCTGGAGATCCTGCTTTTCCTCCACATGCTCCAGGGATCACCCCCGCAGGTGCGGGGAAAACTATAACTGCCAGCGGACACAAAAGTAGCTCTGTAGGATCACCCCCGCAGGTGCGGGGAAAACTAAAGCTCAATATCGCAAAGAGGATATTGTCTGGGATCACCCCCGCAGGTGCGGGGAAAACCAGCCGCCGAAAGGTTGAACGGATGATTGTTGAGGATCACCCCCGCAGGTGCGGGGAAAACTTTCGGAACAAACGCAAAGATCCTGACAAACTCGGATCACCCCCGCAGGTGCGGGGAAAACGTAAAGCCTGCACGTACCGAACAGCAGAAAGTGGGATCACCCCCGCAGGTGCGGGGAAAACTCCTCCGGAGCTTTAGCTGATGCCGCTGGGGTGGGATCACCCCCGCAGGTGCGGGGAAAACTTGATATCGTATACCTCAATATCCCCTCTCCTAGGATCACCCCCGCAGGTGCGGGGAAAACGGTAACAGTGATGGCGCAATCTTCATGAAGGCGGGATCACCCCCGCAGGTGCGGGGAAAACCAAGCTTTTCCGTTGTTTTGGGCTTGCCCATTAGGATCACCCCGCAGGTGCGGGGAAAACCTCTGTCTTGGGTTGCGATACAAATTTTTAGTGGGATCACCCCCGCAGGTGCGGGGAAAACTACAATGTATCCAACCTATAGTGACGGCGTGACGGATCACCCCGCAGGTGCGGGGAAAACCAGGCATGGGTTCTTTGCTCCAAAAGCTTTTTGGGATCACCCCCGCAGGTGCGGGGAAAACGGCGACTTTTGTATCCGCTGGAAGCTATATGTAGGATCACCCCCGCAGGTGCGGGGAAAACGAACATACCCGAAAGCCTTTGCCGCCGGAGCTGGGATCACCCCCGCAGGTGCGGGGAAAACAAAAAGGCGAAAGCAAAAAAGAACATTATCATGGGATCACCCCCGCAGGTGCGGGGAAAACGCTGGACAAAACCCAAACATCGTGCGCCATTTGGGATCACCCCCGCAGGTGCGGGGAAAACGCGCCAGCGGAGGGGCTGAATCTCCGCGAAAAAGGATCACCCCCGCAGGTGCGGGGAAAACACACCGCGCGATACACTATCCACGATCTGGTCGGGATCACCCCCGCAGGTGCGGGGAAAACTCTGGTGGGGTGTCCGCAAGGCATACAAGGCTAGGATCACCCCCGCAGGTGCGGGGAAAACTCACATACCCTCGATATTCCGTGAAATCTTCCAGGATCACCCCCGCGGATGCGGGGAAAACGTTTTGTTCAGCTTTCATCGGCTAAAGAAGCTAGGATCACCCCCGCGGATGCGGGGAAAACCCTCTCTCTCGGGGATAACTAAATTATACCACCGGATCACCCCCGCGGATGCGGGGAAAACGACATTTATGTCGGTTGCAAAATTGTGAATATAGGATCACCCCGCGGATGCGGGGAAAACGAAAATCTCTTTTTGCAAATTCCCACGGTAGCAGGATCACCCCCGCGGATGCGGGGAAAACGTAAATCATAACAAGGCAAGTATCCAGTGCGTAGGATCACCCCCGCGGATGCGGGGAAAACATCGCCTATATCCATGGCGGCGCGTTGACCGAGGGATCACCCCCGCGGATGCGGGGAAAACATGAAATTGACCACAGCGGCAACCGTGAGTACGGGATCACCCCCGCGGATGCGGGGAAAACAGAGCGCAACTTTTTTATGTGCATCCGTCCGTAGGATCACCCCCGCGGATGCGGGGAAAACACCGCGCTCGAAGTCACCGCAGGCGATGTTGAGGGATCACCCCCGCGGATGCGGGGAAAACCCACGATATTCTACTCAGCATTTCTCCCGCCAAGGATCACCCCCGCGGATGCGGGGAAAACCGGCGTTCCCAATGCGTTTTCCCAACATAAAAAGGATCACCCCCGCGGATGCGGGGAAAACGGACATTCTCCCGTTGAGTGCTTTTTGTTATACGGATCACCCCCGCGGATGCGGGGAAAACTGTGGGCAGCGGCGCAGCTTATGCGCGCCGCCGGGATCACCCCGCGGATGCGGGGAAAACTTTACGGTGTGTGTTTTGGGAGTGGCGGGCTGAGGATCACCCCCGCGGATGCGGGGAAAACACGCCGCCGACGAGCTGCTCATAATTAGCGTAAGGATCACCCCCGCGGATGCGGGGAAAACCGTATGCCGGACACGAGACCTGCCACGTAATTAGGATCACCCCCGCAGGTGCGGGGAAAACCCAGACGGCATACGATAAAATACAGTAACATAAGGATCACCCCCGCGGATGCGGGGAAAACCCGCATTGCGAATCCATTTGCTGTGTGCATCGAGGATCACCCCCGCGGATGCGGGGAAAACACCTTATAGCGGGCATTCTGCTTGACCGTATCAGGATCACCCCCGCGGATGCGGGGAAAACCAACTCAGAATCCGAATTGCGCCCTTTGCTTAGGATCACCCCCGCGGATGCGGGGAAAACTATGGGTTGTGGGGTCGCCATCAAGGCGGAAGGGGATCACCCCGCGGATGCGGGGAAAACATTGACCCAAGGGCATTAACGTACACCACACGCGGATCACCCCGCGGATGCGGGAAAACGCCGTTATCTGGTATAATAAATGTGCTATCAATAGGATCACCCCGCGGATGCGGGGAAAACAGCATGGGGCGGTGCAG
>ENA-OQEN01000840-OQEN01000840.1-human-gut-metagenome-genome-assembly--contig:-NODE-840-length-12500-cov-5.802716_pt1 | contig 12500 bp, 14 predicted proteins | sample MGYA00242791_ERZ504627 | MGnify/ENA primary metagenome ERZ504627 (study PRJEB26092, sample SAMD00036316) | human gut metagenome | host: Homo sapiens | study: EMG produced TPA metagenomics assembly of... | reverse complement strand
ATCTGATGGCCGGCGCAAGGCTTCCCAGCCTCTGGAGTGGCCCAGCGCCGGCAGCACCTTCAAGCGGCCGGAGGGCTATTTTGCCGGGACCCTCATCGACCAGACCGGCCTCAAGGGCCTGACGGTGGGCGGCGCCCAGGTATCCGAAAAGCATGCGGCTTCGTCATCAACACCGGCAACGCCACCTGCGCCGACGTGCAGGAGCTGATCCGCCGGGTGCAGGAGGCCGTATACCGGGCCCACGGCGTCCGCCTGGAGCCGGAGGTCCGGTTCGTGGGTGAATAAGCAATTTCCCGGGAAAAGAGGAAATAACATGGAAATTCTCATTATATCCGGCTTGTCCGGCGGCGGCAAAAGCCGGGCGCCTCGTTTTTGGAGGACATCGGCTACTATACCGTGGACAATCTCCCGGCGGAGATGATGATGAAATTCGCCGGGTTCTGTGCCGCTTCCAGCGGCCGGTATGACCGGGTGGCGCTGGTATACGACGTGCGCTCCGGCGAGCCCACGGATATGCTCATCGACACCCTGGAGCAGCTGAAGGCCAGCGGTGTCAACTGCCGCATGCTGTTTCTGGAGGCGGATACCCCCACCATCATCAACCGCTATAAGGAGACCCGGCGCATGCATCCGCTGCAGGCCAAGGGTCTGAGCATCGAGGAGGCCGTGCGGCGGGAACGGGTGCTGATGCAGCCGGTGCGGGACCACGCGGACTTTGTGCTGGACACCTCCTCCCTATCCACGGCCAAGCTCCGCAGTGAGCTGCTGAACCTGTTCGGCACCCCGTCGGACCGGGGCGGCTCAACGTCAGCGTGCTCTCCTTCGGCTTCAAGCACGGCATCCCCATTGAAGCGGACCTGGTGTTCGACGTGCGGTTCATGCCCAACCCCTATTATGTGGCAGAGCTGAAAAACAAGACAGGCCTGGATCAGGAGGTCCGGGACTTCGTATTCTCCTTCCAGCAGACCCATGAGTTCATGGAGCAGCTGGAGAAAATGATCGGCTTCCTGCTGCCGCTGTACAGCGAGGAGGGCAAGACCGCCCTGGTCATCGCCATCGGCTGCACCGGCGGCCACCATCGGTCCGTGGCCGTGGCCCATGAGCTGGCGGCCTACATCACCCGCGAGGGATATCAGGTCACGGAAAATCACCGGGATATCTCCCGGTAAGGAGGTGCGCTTATGGGCGGCTGCTATTCTGTGGCCCCGGAGCACGGGCCCCGCATTGCCGCCATTGGCGGCGGAACGGGTCTGTCCACGCTGCTGCGGGGGCTGAAGCTGTATACAAAGAATCTCACCGCCATTGTCACCATGGCGGACGACGGCGGCGGCTCCGGCCGGCTGCGGCAGGACCTGGGAATGCTGCCGCCGGGAGACATCCGCAGCTGCCTGGAGGCTCTGGCCAATGCCGAGCCTCTGATGGCCCAGCTGATGCACTATCGCTTTTGCGAGGGGACGCTGGCAGGACAGAGCTTCGGCAATCTGTTCCTGGCGGCCCTCAACGGCATTATGCCCAGCTTTGACCGGGCGGTGGAGAGCATGAGTCAGGTGCTGGCCATTACCGGCCGGGTGCTGCCGGTGACAACGGCAGACGTGCAGCTGGAGGCCACCTTTGAAAACGGAGCCAGCGTAGTGGGCGAGAGCCGGATCTTCCGCTGCAAGAAGGAGCAGGACTGCCGCATCCGCCGGGTGCGGCTGATCCCGGAGCATCCCCGGGCCCTGCCGGCGGCTGTGGAGGCCCTGGAGGAGGCGGAGGTCATCGTTCTGGCTCCCGGAAGCTGTATACCAGCATCATCCCCAACCTGCTGGTGGACGGCATTGTGGACGCCATCCGCCGCTCCCGGGCACTGAAGGTCTATGTCTGCAACGTCATGACCCAGGACGGCGAAACCGAGGGCTACACGGTGTCCGACCATATCCGCGCCCTGTTCAAGCACTCCTGCCCGGGGCTGTTTGACCTGTGCCTGACCAATTCCTCCCCCATTCCCCCGGCGGTGGTGCAGCGCTATGCCCAAGAGGGAGCAGAGCCCATTTTCTGCGACCGGGAGTCCGTGGAGGCCCTGGGGGTGGAGATCGTCAGCCGCCCGGTGTCCACGGTGGAAAACGGCCTGGTGCGCCATAACCCCGGCCACCTGGCCTGGGAGCTGGTACAGCTGCACAACCAGCGGAATATCCGCGTGGTCACCGCCGGCCCCCACCGTGCCACCCACAACCAAGTGGAAAAATAAAAGGAGACTCAGCCATGCAGTCCTTTGCCTATAAAGTCAAAAGCGAACTGTGCCGCCAGCCGGTGTCGCGGCAGTGCTGCGCCCGGGCGGAGGCCTATGGGGTGCTGCTGTTCTGCAACACCTTCTCCTCTGCGGAGGTGCGCATTATTACGGAGAACCCGGAGTTTGCCGGCCGGCTGCCCCGACTGTTCCAGCGGGCATTTTCCCTGAAATTCGACAGCCTGCCGGACGCACCCGGGACAAGCTCATCTTCCGCATTACCCGGCAGGAGAAGCTCCGCCGCATCGTTGATCTGCTGGGCTATGACCCCAGTCTGGTGCTGCATGTGAACTTCGGCCTGCTGGAGGATGAGTGCTGCCGCACCGCCTTTATGCGGGGGGCCTTTCTGGCCGGGGGCAGCGTCACGGACCCGGAGAAGCGATATCACCTGGAGCTGGCCACCTCCCACATGCAGGCCAGCCGTGAGGTGTCGGCCCTGCTGACGGAGATGGGCTTCGTGCCCCACAGCGTCCGCCGCAGCGGCAGCAGCGTCATCTATTTCAAGCAGTCCGAGCACATTGAGGATCTGCTGACCACCATCGGGCCCCGGCGCGGCCATGGACATCATGACCGCCAAGGTGGATAAGGAAATCCGCAACGGCGCCAACCGGGCCATGAACTGCGACATGGCCAACGTCAACAAAACCGTGGACGCCGCCCTGGAGCAGACCGCCGCCATCAGCCGCCTGGCGGAAAGTGGACGGCTGGCTCTGCTGCCGGAAAAGCTGCGCCAGGCGGCGCAGCTGCGGCTGGACAACCCAGAAATGTCATTGCAGCAATTAGCGGAGCGCAGCGACCCGCCGGTGAGCAAATCCTGCATGAATCATCGTATGCGCAGACTGATGGAGGAAGCGAGGGAATCCCATGAATAAAGCCGAACGTTGCCACGCCGCCATGGACTACCGGCGGCAGGGGCTCAATTGCAGCCAGTGCCTGCTGGCCGCCTTCCGGGACCGGGCGGGCCTGACGGTGGACCAGGCCATGGCCCTGGGGGCCGGCATGGGCGGAGGCGTCCGCTGCGGCAGTATCTGCGGCGCAGTGTCCGCACCGGTGATGCTGCTGGGAACCGCCTGCCCCGATCCCACAGACCGGGCCGCCGTTACCGCCCGGGTGAAGGAGTACCAGCGGCGCTTTACGGGGCGGTTCCACCGGCTGGACTGCCGGGAGCTGCTGCGGTCCCAGGAGCTGGAGCCGTCGGAGCTGGCGCTGGAGCTGGCCGGCAGCGACCACTGCGGCCGCCTGATCGTAACGGCGGCGGAAATCCTCACCGACATGCTGGAGGAGGCGTAATATGGCCTTTGCCCATCTGCATGTCCACACGGAATACAGTCTGCTGGACGGTGCCTGCCGCATCCGGGACCTGCCGAAGCTGGTGAAGGAGCTGGGGCAGACGGCTGTGGCCATCACGGACCACGGCGTTATGTACGGCGCCATCGACTTCTATCGGGCCTGCAAGGCCCAGGGCATCCATCCGGTCATCGGCTGCGAGGTATATGTGGCCCGGCGCACCCGGCTGGATAAGACCTATGAGCTGGACGCTGAATCCCGTCATCTGGTGCTGCTGTGCGAAAACGAAACGGGATATCGGAATCTGTCGTACCTGGTGAGCCAGGCCTTTGTAGACGGGTTCTATATCAAGCCCCGCATTGATTTGGACCTGCTGCGCCGGCATTCGGAGGGCCTTATCGGCCTGTCCGCCTGCCTGGCCGGAGAAATTCCCCGCCGCCTGGTAAACGGCGACTATGACGGAGCCAAGGAATATGCCCTGACCATGCAGGATATCCTGGGCGAGGGCAATTTCTATCTGGAGCTTCAGGATCACGGCATCCCCGACCAGACCACGGTGAACCGGGGCCTGCTGCGCCTGCACCAGGAGACGGGTATTCCCCTGGTCTGCACCAACGACGCCCACTATCTCCGGAAGGAGGACGCCGAGAGCCACGACGTGCTGCTGTGCATCCAGACCGGAAAAACCGTGGACGATGAGAACCGTATGCGCTATGAGCCGCGGAATTTCTACATCCGCTCCACGGAGGAGATGGAAGCGCTGTTCGCCGGGTATCCCGATGCCGTGGAGAACACCCAGCGCATTGCCGACCGCTGCCGGTTTGACTTCACCTTCGGCAAGTATCACCTGCCGGAGTTCCAGCTGCCGCCGGGGTACGACTCCCCCGCCTATCTGCGGGAGCTGTGTGAAAAGGGCTTCGCGGAGCGCTACGGCGCCCAGAAGCCGGAATACCACCGGCAGCTGGAATACGAGCTGGCCATGATCGGGAAAATGGGCTTCACGGACTATTTCCTCATCGTCCAGGACTTCGTCAACTATGCCAAGGGCGCGGGGATCCCTGTGGGCCCGGGCCGCGGCTCCGCCGCCGGCAGCATGGTGTCCTACTGCCTGCGTATCACGGACATCGACCCCATGCAGTACAGCCTGTATTTTGAGCGCTTCCTGAACCCGGAGCGTGTCTCCATGCCGGATATCGACATGGACTTCGGCGACACCCGCCGGGGCGAGGTGGTGGACTATGTCCGCCGCAAATACGGCGACGACCATGTGGCCCAGATCGTCACCTTCGGCACCATGGCGGCCCGGGCCGCTATCCGGGATGTGGGCCGGGTGCTGAACATGACGTATGCCGAGACGGACACCGTGGCCAAGCTGGTGCCCACCGGGCCCCATATCACCCTGGAGGACGCTCTGAAGCTGTCCAAACAGCTGTCGGACCTGTACCAGGGAGACCCCAGAGTCCACAAGCTCATCGACACCGCCCGGGCCCTGGAGGGTATGCCCCGCCATGCCTCCACCCACGCCGCCGGCGTGGTCATCACCAAGCGGCCGGTGTACGAATACGTTCCCCTGGCCCGGAACGACGAATCCATCGTGTGCCAGTATACCATGGTGACGCTGGAGGAGCTGGGCCTGCTGAAAATGGACTTTCTGGGTCTGCGGAACCTGACGGTGCTGGACGATGCGGTGAAGATGGTCCAGAGGGACCACCCGGACTTCCGCCTGGCAGACATTCCCATGGACGACCGGGAAACCTTCGATATGCTGACCCAGGGTAAGACCGGGGGCGTATTTCAGATGGAATCCTCCGGCATGACCGGCGTGTGCCTGGGGCTGAAGCCCCAGAGCATCGAGACATTACCGCCATCATCGCCCTGTACCGCCCGGGGCCCATGGATTCCATCCCCCGGTTTGTGGCCTGCAAGCACGATCCCTCCCTGGTGACCTATAAGCACCCCAAGCTGGAGCCGATCCTCTCCGGCACCTACGGCTGCATCGTGTACCAGGAGCAGGTCATCAAGATCTTCCAGGAGCTGGCCGGTTACTCCCTGGGCCAGGCGGATATGGTCCGCCGGGCCATGTCCAAAAAGAAGGCCAAGGACGTGGAGCGGGAGCGGGAGGCCTTCCTCCATGGCGACCCCGCCCGGAACATCCGGGGCTGCATTCCCAGCGGCATACCCGAGGCCACGGCCCAGGATATCTTCAACGAGATTTACGACTTCGCCAACTACGCCTTCAACAAGGCCCACGCTGTCAGCTATGCGGTGGTGGCGTATCAGACGGCGTACTTCAAGTGCCACTTTACCCGGGAGTATATGGCTGCCCTGCTGACCTCGGTGCTGGACAACTCCGACAAGGTGGCCGAGTATATCGCCGAGTGCAAGGACTGCGGCATCGCCCTGCTGCCGCCGGATGTGAACCGCTCCTATGACCGGTTCACTGTGGAGGAGGGCGGCATCCGCTTCGGCCTGGTGGCCGTGAAGAACATCGGCCGGGGCTTTATCCAGGCCGTGGTGCGCCAGCGGCAGCAGGACGGGCCCTTTGCCTCCTTCCAGGATTTCTGCCAGCGGATGTTCGACTGCACGGACATGAACAAGCGGGCTGTGGAGAACCTCATCCGCTGCGGTGCCTTCGACAGTCTGGGAGCCAGACGCTCCCAGCTGGTGGCGGTGTACGAGCGGGTACTGGACGGCATTGCCTCCTCCCGCCGGAAGAATGTGGAGGGGCAGATGGACCTGTTCGGCATGTCCACCCCCTCAGGAGCCGCCGTGTCCGCAGTTCCCCTGCCGGATATCCCGGAGTTTACCGCCGTGGAGCGGATGAATATGGAGAAGGACACCACGGGCCTGTACCTGTCCGGTCACCCCATGGAGGACTACCGTCCCCTGGCCAAGCGGGCCGGGGCCGTGCCCATCCACGCCATCATGTCCGATTTCGAGGCCGAGGGCGGTCCCCGGCGGTTTGCCGACGGACAGAATGTCACCGTGGCCGGGGTCATCACCGCCAGCCGCACCCGCACCACCAAAAACAACACCCTTATGGCCTATGTGACCATCGAGGACGAGCTGGCGTCCATGGAGCTGCTGTGCTTCAGCCGGGTCATTGACCAGTGCGGCAGCTATATGCAGGTGAACACCCCGGTGCTGGTAAAGGGACGCCTGTCCGTCCGGGACGAGAAGCCGCCCCAGATCATGTGCGACTCTCTGTACCCTCTGGAAAGCGGACTGCCGCCTGCGGCGGCGCAGCCGCCCGCCGTCCGGCTCAGAAGGAGAGCACCATCTATCTCCGCTTTCCCAGCGCCGACAGTCCCGCCTTTCGCCACATCAAGCTGGTGATGACCATGTTTGAGGGAGGCACCCCGGTAAAGATCCGCCTGGCGGACACCGGCAAGCTGCTGGGCACCCACTGCCTGAATCACCCGGCCCTGCTGCAGGAGTGCCGGGAGTGGCTGGGCAGCGAAAACGTCGTAGTCAAGGAAAAATAAGCTCAGCCCCCGGCCGCACGGCCGGGGGCTGTGACATGTTTGCCCGTCAGTGGCAGGCGCAGTAGCTGCGGGTGCTGGCATAGTCCTTGGGCATTTCCAGGGTGCTGGGCGGGAAAAACTCCCCGATGGGGAAGGCCACGTTGCGGAACAGGCCGCAGGGATCCTCCTGGTCGCCGCAGCTGCACTCCGACTGGGGGATGCAGTAGTCATACACCGGGATCAGCAGTTGGGTGTCCCGCTCCAGCCGCACCAGGGTAAACTGGCCCAGGGTCACATAGAACCGGCGGCGGCCGCCGTCGTCAAACACCAGCTCCTCGCCGAAGCTGCGGGCAATGAACGCCGGAATTTCCGTCAGGCCGCACTCACAGCACCGGGGCTTGCAGCCGTCGTCCACCCGGGTGTCCAGAACGATGGGGTCCACGGCCTCCACCACGGCGGTGGGCAGGTTGGTACGCATGCGGCCGGGGATATCCAGCTCGTCAATGACCGTGTCGGAGGAAAAGATCTTGGCGCTGCCCTCGCTGCCGAACAGGATGCAGCGCTTGTCGAACACGCACAGGCCCTCGGCCCCGGCGCACCGGGGCGTTCCGGTACCCACCTGCAGGGTCACGCGGTAGAAAAACCGCATATCGATGGAGTAGAATCCCCGGTTGAAGGTCACCGGCTCCACATCGGTGTAAACGTACAGCAGCTCCGCCGTGCCGCCCCGAACCATCTGGCATCCGGACAGCAGCTCCATGGCCGACGCCGTGGGATAGAACCGCAGGTCCTCCACGCAGTCCTTGTCGCGGCAGGAGTCGAAGATCTTCCGTGTATGGATACAAACGGACTCGCGAACACTGCTCAGATCGCAGACCGGGCCCGGCATTCCGTTTTCAGGCATAAAATAAACCTCCCATTAAGTAATGAAGGGGCTGGCTGCGCCCTTCATTCCAGTGTATGCCGCCTGCCGCCGGTGGTGCGGGAAAAAGGCCTGTACAAATCCGGGAATTTCCGGTATAATAAAGAAAAACGGTTGGAGAGGATGGGATACGCATGGCTGCCGGATTCATTCACGATAAGCTGGAGATCAAATTCCTGATTCTATATATTGCCGCCCGGGTATCGGAGCCCCTGCCGCCGGAGGGCATGCAGGAGCTGACCATGTGTGACGACGGCATCGACTACTTTGCCTATGCCGAGTGCCTGAACGACCTGGTACGGACGGAGCATCTGCGCCTGACGGAGGACGGCTGCTATGCCATCACTCCCAAGGGGCTGAAAAACAGCGAGATCTGCGAGTCCAGTCTCCCCTACTCCGTGCGGCTGCGGACGGATAAGAATGTGGCGGAATACAACCGCCTCCTGCTGCGGAAAAACCAGGTCCAGAGTCGGGTGGCCGCCCAGGAAAACGGCTCCTATCTGGTGGAGCTGCGCCTGCAGGACGATGTGGACAGCATTCTGCACCTGGAGCTCACCGCCGCCACCGAGGCCATGGCCCGGGATCTGGCGGACCGGTTCCGGAAGGACCCGGAGGGCATCTACACCCGGCTGCTGTCGGCCCTGTATCCCCCGGCTGAATAAAAATCCCCCCTGGAGGACACACGTCCTCCAGGGGGTTCGCTCATCCTGCGGCCATGGTCAGCAGCCGGGCAGCAATGGGCCCGGCGGCGTCCGCGCCGCCGCCGCCGTTTTCCACCAGCACCACAAAGGCCAGGGCAGATCCTCGTCCGCCACAAAGCCCGCGAACCACGCATGGGGCGACTGACCCGGCGCAGCTCGGCGGTGCCGGACTTGGCGCACACCGCCAGCGAGCCGAACATGCTCTGTCCATAGGTCTGCTGCACATTGTTGCGCATCATATCCCGCAGCACGCGGCAGGTGTCCGCGTCAAAGGAGCCTTCAGAGACGGCGCGCCGTCTCCGGGCAGAGGAATGCCGTGCATGGTGGTCTCCTTATATACCAGCCGGGGTCCTGCGGACCTGCCGCCGGTGATGGAGCCCAAGAATCGCAGAAACGCGCAGGGATTCACCAGATCGTCGTACTGGCCCACACCAGACCAGCCAGATCTGCCCCCTGACCCACGGTAAACTGTCCGGCCGCCGCGCTGATGCCGCTGACGGTGAAGCTCTCCGTCAGTCCGGTCTTTTCCGCGTATCGAGCCAGGGTCTCGCCCCCCAGCTCCACCGCCATCTGAGCATAGGCGCAGTTGCAGGACCGGGCCAGGGCGTCGTACAGGTCCATATCCCCGTGGGCATAGGGACAGGTGATAACGCCGCCGTCCAGCTCCAGACGCCCGGTGCAGGTGAAGTGCCGGTCCAGAGCGCCGTCCAGATTCTCCAAAGCCGCAGCAGTGGTCACCAGCTTGAACACGGAGCCCGGGGCAAACGTGGACGACAGCACCCGGTTCAGATACACGCCGTCATACCGGCCGTCCCCGTCCCGGATCTCCGGCGGGTCCGCCGGGTCAAAGGTGGGGCTGGACACCATGCACAGCACGTCGCCGGTACGGTAGTTGTACACCGCCACGGCCCCCTTCCGGCCGTTCAGGGCCTCCAGGGCCGCAGCGTTCAGCTCTGCGTCAATGGTCAGATATACCTTGTGTCCTCCGGCGGAGGTACCCGTCAGCGGGTCAAAGCCCACCAGGCGCCGCCGCATAGCCGCCTTGGCGGAGGTGGAAATGTTGTCGTCCCGGTCGCCCACCACATGGAGCGTCGCCCGGCGAATGACGCCGTCCTCTGCCCAGCTGCCGGAGGCCCCGTCATACAAAAGCACCCCGTTGCGGTCCAGTACCTGACCCAGGGCCAGCCGCCCATCCCAATAGGCATGGTCATTGGCGGAGAAGGCGGCCCACTGTCCGCCCCGCACCACATACCGCACGCAGAACAGCACCACGCCCGCACCCAGCACAGCGATCAGTGCCAGCACCAGCATGGACCGCAGCTTTACCTGTTTCAAGACCGCTCCTCCTTTCCGAATATCTCATCCACAGGAACCCCGGGGATCCCGTCGAAGAATCCCTCCTGCCGCTCCGGCGTTTTTTTCACTCTTGGGCGGCGGAGAGATTTCTTTTTCCGGCGGACGGCGCACATCGACGGCCTTCAGATAGGCCAGCAGCCCCCAGCAGGACAGCATACTGGACCCGCCCATGGACACAAAGGGAAACGTCACGCCGGTCAGCGGCAGGATGTCCACCGCGCCCAGCACGTTCAGAGAGGTCTGGAACACCAGCATAGACGCCGCTCCGCAGGCGGCGATGGCATAAAAGCTGGAGCGGGCGCTGTCGCCGGCCCGCAGGGCAAACGCCGCCAGGGCGATCACCGCCGCCACGCATACCAGCGCCAGCAGCAGCCCGAATTCCTCCGACACCACGCCGAATACCAGGTCCGTGTTGGCCGCCCCCACATATTTCAGCCACGCGTCCTCCGGCCCCGTGCCGAACAGGCCGCCGGACGCAGCAGCGGACATGGTGCGGCTCTGCTGATAGCCGGTGGTCTGGGTAAATTCCCAGGCATGCCGCCAGACGGTGAACCGCTGGGCCACATACGGCTTGAAGTGCAGCACCAGTCCCCCGGCAAAGCCCGCAGCCGCCGTCATCATCACGACGGAGGCCAGGTCCCCGGTCCGCAAAAAGGCAATGCACAGAAAGGCCACGAAAAACACCAGCGCTGTGCCAAAGTCACTCATCAGCGCCAGACATCCCACGCAATAGGCGGAAAACAGCACCGTGAAGATCAGGTTCCGCTTGGCAAAGAGCCGGTCCAGGGTGGCGGCCCCCGCAGGATAAACGCCAGCTTCACCAGCTCCGACGGCTGGAAGGAAATGGGGCCCACCGATATCCAGTTCTTGGCTCCGAAAATGCGCTCCCCCATCACAACGTTGAAGGCCAGCAGTGCCGCCGCGGCCGCAGCCACCGGCCAGCGCAGCTTCACCGCCAGATGCAGCCGCCCCAGCAGCCACACCAGGGTGCCGTAAATGCCCATGCCCAGCGTCACCGCCGCCAGCTGCTTGTAAAGAGCCCCCGGGTCCCAGGCGGCGGTAATGGCAAAGCCACCGTGGTCAGCAGCAGCGCCAGAATCTCCAGATCAAACTGTCTCCGGTGCAGCTTCCGGCTGACGGCGTACAGCACCCACCCCAGGCCGCACAATCCGAAAAAGCCTGCGCTGATGGGATAGATATTCTCCGCTCCGAAGTTCGGGGCAAACTGTGCCCACAGCAGCAGCTGAATAAATGTCAGCAGCCACAGGCCGCCCACCGGCCCGGGCCGCCGCCGGGGCTGGCCGGATGGCTGGGGCTTGTCCGACGGGAAAAAGAACAGCTCCACACCGCCCACGGCGATGGAGTCGCCGGGATGCAGATCGGCGGTCGTCAGCGTCCGCTGTCCGTTCAGCAGCACGCCGCTGCTGTGATTCAACGGGTTGACCCGCCATGTCCCGGCCTCGTCCCGGGACAAAATGGCGTGACTGCGGGACACAGAGGGAAAGTTTATGCGAATATCCGACCGTTTTGCGCGGCCAATCACGTTTTCCCAGTGATAAATTTCATACCGCGCGCCATTGGACAGGGTCACAAAGCCCCAGCTCTCCCGGTCCTTTCCCCGGAACAGGGACAGGCAGCACCGCACCAGCAGCCAGACTGCCAGCCGGAAACCAGCGCCCTTCCCAGCCACAGGATCACCGGCAGCGCCGGAGAGATGTATTGTTGTAAAAATGCCGTCATAGCTCGTCTCCACTTGGGTCCTTTTTCTATCGTTCCGACTCTATCATACCATTTTTGCCCGGAAAAGCAACCACCATCAGCAAAAAACAAGAGCACGCTGCCTTACAATTCTGTAAGACACGCGCCCAATAACCATTTCACTGATCGGGCCCCGCAGAGGAAAAACCCTCTGTGACCCGGTTTACGTCTATTTTTTGTTCAGCGCGTGGGCCATGGTGAAATCATCATGTTCCAACTGTCGGCACACGGACAAGAGGTCCAGGTACGGCACATGGTCAGACGGATTCGGCGCAATATGCTGTTTTATGCTTTCCGATGAATGAATATGCTTGTAAGCTCGGAGGATTCAGTGGCAGCGATTGCCTTGAATTCAGAAAAGGAAACTCTGGTGCCGGTAAGAACTAAGGAAACTGTGTCTGCTATAGACCATTGGGTTACAGAAGAAATCGGAGAGAACGAAGGATTCATTATAATTGGCGTATAACAAAAAGAGCTATCTGACTTCTCTAACAGAAATCAGATAGCTCTTTTCTTGTGAATAATGAAATTCCGTTGCCAAATCGTTGCTGCGAGGGGCTTCAAGGCTCAAAAAGTCCAGTGTTTACGGGCTTTTTTTGACCTATGAAATCATTCCCACTCGTTGTTGGGCATCATATTTAACGGATTTTGCTTCATAAATTTGATACCTCATTTTTTTGATTATTTGATGTGTCCATATTATCCAGCCCTATACGATGGGCTGTTATCAAATTGTTATCGGTGGT
>ENA-OQEN01000839-OQEN01000839.1-human-gut-metagenome-genome-assembly--contig:-NODE-839-length-12523-cov-2.404001_pt1 | contig 12523 bp, 16 predicted proteins | sample MGYA00242791_ERZ504627 | MGnify/ENA primary metagenome ERZ504627 (study PRJEB26092, sample SAMD00036316) | human gut metagenome | host: Homo sapiens | study: EMG produced TPA metagenomics assembly of... | reverse complement strand
GGTGTAGTTCAATGGTAGAACACCAGCCTTCCAAGCTGGATACGTGGGTTCGATTCCCATCACCCGCTTTTTTGTTACCCTTTTTTGTTTGTCCACTAAGTATTTCATAATGCATTTAAACTGTCATACAGCTGCTTTACACATACTTATACACAAAACAAAAGCCGATACACCGTGTCTCCACGAAATGTATCGGCTTTTATTATGCGCTAGATAAAATATGTATTCCCTAATAATGTCTGACTAGAATAAATCTACACGACCTGAAAACTTATCATTTATAACATAGTATGCAGAATACTCCTCCGGCTTGATGTAGATGTTTAGCTTTCTGATGAAGCCTGCCTTGTGTCCCTCAGCAACGAACTGAGCCTTAACACGCTCCTCGACAGCTGCTGTATCAACCTCGCTGTTCTGGTACTGAACAATAATCTCCGGCTTTACCGGCTCCTTCTTTGCAGGTTTTGCCTCTTTAGCTGTCTTTGCAGCTTTTGCTGCCTTTGCTGTTGTCTTCTTAACAGTGTCCTTTACATCAGCCTTAACCTCAGCGCCTTCTCAGCAACCTTCTCAGTTGTCTTTTCAACAGCCTTCTCAACCTTCTCGGTTGTCTTCTCTACGGCTTTTTCTACCTCAGCCTTTACATCGGCTTTTGCATCAGCCTTAGGCTCTGAAACCGCTGTGCCACTGTTTCCTCTTTTTTAACTTCAACCGGCTTTACTGCCTGCTTAACTGTCTTTGAGTTATTCTTTTTACGCATACTATTTTCCTCCTCATGCTCATTATTCACATACTAAAAAATTTTCAATTGCAACTAAAGCTTCCTGCTCATCATCACCCTTTGTAACAATATCAACAGACATTCCATCTGAAGGATTAAATGCCATAATACCCATGATGCTTTTTGCATTGATTTTGCGATTGTCACTCTCCAATGTAATCTCACTATCGAACTTGCATGCCACTTGAACAAGCTCTGCGATTGGATTATCATGACCTTCACATACTTTTGTAACGACAATACTCTTCTTACTCATACGTTCTCCTTAAACAAAAAGTATTAAACCTGTTTCATACTTATTTAATATATCCCAATTGTAACCGCTTTTCAATCCTTATGAAAATTTCTGTTAAACTTTACCTAAGGACTTACATTTAATGTCACAAAATCGGCATTATTACAACATTATTCTGTTTATTTTGTCATGTATGTGATAAAATGCAAGCCACCATTATAAAACATTCTGTCAGCATCCTCATAGCTCATCGATGTTGTTGCGCCATTATCCGGATTATAAATATATAAAGCTCCATTTGAAGAGTATCCTGTCACAAGCACTGCCGACGTATTTCCCGTCATCGCAAATACCGGATTGCCCTGGCTGATATAAAAGATAATATCCTCAGAAGACACTCCCTGTAAATCCAGGATTTCCTTGTCCGGCAGGTTGTTTTTGAGCACATCAACAGCACTGCTGCCTGCTCCAATCAGCTCAGACACACTTACCGTAACATCATTGTAGGTAAGCATTGCACTTACTGACTTCACGACACTGTCAGCATCCTTATCGATTTCATTACATGCAATATTCGCAAATGCATTTACTGCATTTTTTCTTGCCCTCATCCATACATACTGCTGGTTTGAGTCAATTACCACTCCCATACTGTCATTTGCCTGTTTTATGGCATCCGAGATGTTATCAGATGCAAAAATCACATCCCCCTTTGCATAAACATAGAAATGGACTGTATTGTCATCAAACTTTAAATCAACAGCAGTATCATGCGAATTTATAGTCATCTGTGCTGTCAGCTGCTTCAGCTTATCCGGCTTTTTACCACCTGCTATACTAATAGCGCTGACCGTCAGCTTTGTATCGGACTGGCTCGTATCAAGAGCTATCTTCTGCTTCGAATCAGCCTCCCGGTTCATAATGGTATCCTGACCGATTTCTGCATACACACCATTGTTTTGCGCAATCAGATCTATCGTTACCGTATATCCATCCACAGAAATTTTCTCGACATAGCCGCCCGAAGGGTATATGTCTTAAGCTCCGACTGGTCAGATGTATCAAGAATAATAAGGCCATTCATAGGAAATGTCGTGTTTCCGGCTGCATCAGAGACCACATCAGCAGCATTCGCCTGTCCATATATGAAATCCTCACCTATGAAGCCAAGCGGACGTAGATACTGGTCGTCGCCCTTTTTGACCTCAAAGGTCTTGCCACTCTTTAAATCCATCACTTTTATGGTATTTGATGAGTACTGATTTGCAGAATCCACCCATGCAAAGTATCTGTTACTCTCCGATGCGCAGTAAGAGCCTGTGGACAAGCCCTCAACCACCTTCTTTACTGACATCGAGCCTAAATTAATCCTATAGAGACTGTCATCCATCATGAGATAGAATTCATTCTTCTCATTGAGATAAAGCATCTTGCCCATCTCAGCCTTTAGCACCTCATATGATGTCTTAGAAGGAATAAACGCTTCCTCATCTATAGTATGTGCCAGACCGTCATAATGGTACACACCGGTTCCCACCTCTCCCTCGTGGGTGCCTCTGTTCATATATCCGTATACCACAAAATCAATACTGCCCGCTTCGTCTACACTGACAATCTTTATATCGTGATGATTCCAGTTCTCACGCTCATCAATGCCCTCAGCGTCCCTGAAGCTGAATACCTTGATTATCATTCCATTGTTGATATCATAGGAGTATAAATCTCCCTCCTGGACAAAGCATATCACACTACCTGCTTCATTGGCCCTGTACTCTGCCTCACTGCTTCTGATACCAAGCATTACGCTGCCTGAATCCGAAATAAAGCTGTTTTCACTGTTAAAAATCTGATTTGCCGTTCTCTCATAGTTGAGCACGTACATACGGCTTTCCGTCTGGCGCAGCTGAAATATTCTCTTACATTGTAATACTCAGTCTCACCCTTACCGTCCACACAGCTCATCACATAGTCTATTGTAACCACATCATAAGAATCGTTTATTTCCTTTAGGGCTATGACAGGATTCGTATACTGTGCAGCGGCCATTGAGCCCCAGGTAATCTGACTCACCGTAGATGTCAGATCCACATGTGCAAGCGTATTTCTGTCACCGGTTGTTGTCTCCATATATGTTGTAAAGAAGGATTTGTCATCCTTTATAAACGTCTCATCATGAAACTTCTTTGCAAACTCAACAACCTTTGCAGCTGCCTTTCCATCCGTCTGCATAATCCTGCTGTAATAATATACATTATCCTGACCGCTTGTGATGGTAAACACCAAAAGATACTCAGTATTTTCATCCATAACATTCGGCATGCTTACGTCCGCCTGAATAGTATTATCCTTATTAGAAAAAGAAGATATCTCGTCATCGGCCACCAGCCTCTTGCCATCCATGCTTCTGATCTTGTATGATATCCTGTCAACAGCCATGCCATATGTTGAAATGGATAATGAGAGCTTCCTGTCATCCGAAATTGGAATAACGCAATCGCGCATCTTTGTCGGATCCATCTCAGTAGTATATCCATGGAGGGTGTTTATCTTTATTTTATCCAGATTAAATGACATAACCGGCAGCGTTGCATCCGCCTGCTTCGTGGTCATATCCTTATTTCCCTTGTTTGTAGTTATGCAAAATGTAATTAATGCTGCAATAAATACTACTATAAGTACTATCGGCTTTATCACTTTCTTACTCATAAAATCATATCCTTATATCTACCAGAATCTTTGGTACCTTCTGTATCTGCATCTTCGTCTGCAGAGTTCACAGTTAAAAAGTATGCCCGCTATTGTACAGATAAAGCACCTGCTGCTTTGCTCTGAGATAAATCTGCCGGCAATCCTGTCTGCCTCATCGAAAAGACGCTGCCTGTCAGGCACCTCATCATAGATAAAGCTGCCCTCATACTCCAGCTCATCCATGCGCTGCTCTACTGCGGACTGTATCATCGCCGTATCAAGCGGATACATATCCTTTATCATCCCCAGGTCCTTTGCAAATGCCTCCTCATTTTTATAGTAATCCATAAACGGAAATGTTTTATAAAAAGGTAACATCAAAAAACCTCTTTTTAATCATTATATGCTATATTCAGCTATTAGTTGCATGCTATAACAAACAATGCTGCAATAAAAATGCATGCGCCCAGGAATTTCTTTCCCGATACCTTCTCCTTCAGTATCACGCTGGAGCATATCATCATCACAATAATCGTCAAATTAAAAATATACCTGCATAGCTGCCGGACATTGAAACTGCCCTGCCATAAAAATCATATGCTAACGGGTATGCAATGCCTGCAAGAATCAGGCATATACCATCAACAAATGACATGGATCTGATTTTCTTCATGCCTCCTGTCGCAATAGTAAATATAATAAGCACCAGCGTTCCTATAAATACACACCAGAACGCAATAAAGCCCTTATCCGGCTGTATCCCGCCAAGTGACACCAGAATATATGCTGCCGACGCACAAACTGCAGCAAGAAGCGCAAACAAAATACCGGTTCCATCCAGATTTAAAATAACCGTTCCAGCAATCATGAGTGCAATCGCTATATAGTCAAAAGTGTCAGGAGTGTTATGAAACAGAAAAAATCCCGCTGCAAGCGTGATTATATAGCTGCATTTAACTATAGCTGTAACCTGAAATGTGTAGCCCTCATGTATGGATTTAAAAAAACAGATGCCAAAAAGCCCTGTTGCAAGCCCTGCCAGAAGTATAAATATAACGCTCCTTTGGCCGAGTGCAATCAGGCTGCTTCCCATTATATTATCTTTCCTGTAAAAAATATAGACGCACATAAAACAATCCCGGCAATGCTTCCCGCCAGCGCCGGGTCTGTCTTTTTAGTTCCAACCTTGGCCAAAATAGGCACACATGCTGCAATAAATGTTGCAGCACATGCCCATATAATTCCTGTCATATACATTACCTCACCACGTATCTATTACTGTGACTGTGCAGCACTATCTGCAGCTCCTGTACCCTGACTGGCAGCCCCGCTATTTGCCGCACCTGATGTGCCGCTGTCTGTAGTGCTGTCAGCCATATCTGACTTGACGTAGTCAGAGCTGACATAGCCTGTCTGTCCCTGGAAGATAACCTGTGTCCATCCATTGTCCTCTGATACAAACTCAAGCTTCACATCCTGTGCTATAACAGTAACTATATTTGCGTTTTTATCAGGCTTCTCTCTCATGTTTACACTGCTTGTAGTAGTGACGTAAGTTTTTTCGGTACCCTCTGTAGTCTGCTGTGGCAGATATATGGCGCCTATCTCCGTATCACTATCGCCGGCACTGTCAGTTTCACTTTCGCTAACTGCATTCTGCTGTACCTTGTCCTGCTCCTTTTTTTTTGCCGCCCTTTGAATTAACGGTAATCACTATTGTAACAATCAGGGCAATAAGAAAAAGACATATTGCTGCAAAAATCAGTCTGGCGATTATAACATCTTTTCTGTGGCTTGCTTTCATATTATTCTCCTTTTGTATTATCTGTGTTTTGGCTCATTATAGCATAATAATCTAAAAAGAAAAAGGCAGTTAATAGAATGTTTATTGGTAAATTTCTATAAATTACCTTATAATATTTTTAAACTACAGCACATCATATCAGAGGGAGATAAAATCATGGAACAAAAGACACCTTTTAAGGAGCTGACATTCAGTCAGAAAATACAATATATATGGGACTATTACAAAATACCGATATTTCTTGTCATTATCGGAATCATAGCAGTCACAACCTTTATTTGCGGCCGGCTTGCGCAGAAAAATACTGTTTTGAGCGTATTATGCGTAAATGCAGAAAACAGCACCACAGAGGACAACGGCGCCGATATTTTCAATGACTTTCTCACAGATAACGGCTATGATTTGTCAAAGGATGAAATTGCCTTAAACAAAAATATCTGTGTCGATGTAGACAAAAGTGGCCTAGACTATCAGAACATGGCAGTCCTCACAGCATACTTTGCTTCTAACGAATACGATATATGCTTTATGGATGATAAGACCTTTGATTATTACGCCAAAAATGTCTGCTTTGAAGATATAAGCAAATATCTGGATAAAGCCGCCCTTGAAAAATATAAGGACAGGCTTGCATATGTGACAATAGATGGTAAGGAATATCCTTGTGGTATCAGGCTTTCAGCAGATGACAATGAATTTGTCAAAGCCTCCGGCTTATACTCTTCATGTACTGTCGGAGTGTGCTGTGACTCCTCCCACGATGCTATGGTCAAAAAATTATGCGGCTACATATTACAGTAGCCGCATTTCTATTTCTTCTGCTTTTATCTTATGAATTTCTCCTGTTTTTAAGCTTCAAGATTCCACCTATTGCAAGAAGTACTACACTCAGGCATGAAACAATAAACAAATCAGGAACATAATCCTTTATTACCCAGTATGGTATGCCTCCGACAATAGGCGCAATAACTATGCCCACCGGCAAAAACAGATGCAGAAAAATATTCGCTATCAGGTTTCCGCTATTGTCTGTTCTCCATTTGTGCGACTTGATAATCTCCATCAGCGCAACCAATATAAATGCTGCAAAAACAAGGTCATAGAACAGGTGCGCATCGACATAATCCTTTGGGTCAAGCTCGTCTGTTGCATATCCCATAAGCGTCATCACAACCTTTGAGGTTACCTTGTTCATCAGATTGTTTGTGACCATATAGTCATTGGTATTTGCGAGGAATACAACACCCACGCCGCTCTCCGGAAGCAGATACATGTCTGCGATATAGTTTTCCGTGAGACCTGTGTGATTGTACACTGTCTCGACATATTTATCCGAACGTACCCAGCCCATACCATAGCCTGTCTCACCTGACTCATCCATAGGAACTGTTGCCCGAAACATTGTGCTAAGGCTCTTGTCAGAGAGTATTCCATAGCCGCCACGCAGATACATCTGCAGATATTTTCCCATATCATTTGCGCTGGATGCAATATAGCCCGCCGGTACAGTGGACCACGAATCGCTGAGCGGATACTTCACATCGCTTTCCACAGAAAAACCGAAATAATTGTTGTGGCCTGTAATCAGACCATCCTCCTTCGCTTTTGCATAGGCTGCGCTGCTGTGAGTCATGCCAAGTGGTGTAAAAAATGTCGTTGTCAGATAATCGCTGTAGCTAACACCTGATACTTTTTCCACTATAAGACCAAGTATGTCATAATTGACATTCGCATAGGTATATTCTCCATTTTTGCCAACAATCTTTGCATTTCCCACATGCTGGTACACGCCAAGTCCACTGGTATGATTGAGCAGCTGTCTTATTGTAATCCTTGTCGCATCCTTTGGATTTTTGAATACCTCAGCTGCATCCAGATAAGGATTTACAGGGCTGTCAATATTCAGATGTCCTCCCTCATACAGCTTCATGATGCATGCCGCAGTAAACGACTTGCTGAGTGAACCGGTGATAAACGGCGTGTCAAGGCTCTTGCAATCCCCATATGTACCGGAGAAAAGCACGCCCTCTGCATCTACCACCTCAACAGCCATGCCCGGAATCCTGTAATTGTCACAGGCTGCCTTTAAGGTATCCTCTATCTCTGTATATTTCGGCGAATAATTGTTGTTGTCAAGCCTTGGAATCATATCTATCACAAGACCCACTATAATAGCAACCACTATTCCCATCAGAGCTCTCTGTGGTATCAGCCCGATATAATGTGCATAATTGGTATATGTCTTTTTCGCCATATCCTCGGTACCCTTTATCCACACCTTCGGTGTATGTGCATACCAGCCACAGTATACTACCAGTTCAAGAAACAATAGGACTGCCATCCATATCAAAAGTGCAAACACAAAGCCCGTTGAAAAGCTTGTTGCCCCTGCTATTGATGTCAGTATGACAAGCGCTATCGTCCAGAATATAAGTGTCGGAAGCTTCTTTACAAACTTCTCCCAGTCTGTCATGATACGGATATTCCGATTTCTGTAGCCACGCATATGCATGACCTTTTTCTGCAGCTTCTCGGGCATATTGCTTATCTTATATGCCGGATCCCGCTTTATCCGTATTATTCTGTATATGCCAAATATTAAGCAGCAGACTATTACCTCAACTGCCAGTACCATTCTATCAACCACCTTATGTCTTATTTACAGTCATTTGAGACTGTACTTTACATAAAAAATTTAGCACATTTTTTGTGCTATGTAAACACAAAATAATATGAATACTGCGGGCCGTATAACAGCTACAAATCAGTTCTGGCCATAGTATGCGTTAGCCCCATGCTTACGGTAGAAATGCTTCTCCTTTATGTTGTCCGGGGCTGGCTTCACATCAGGATTTACTGACTCTGTGAGTCTGGCCATCTTTGCCACTTCCTCAAGAACAACGGCGTTGTGCACAGCCTCAGCTGCATCCTTTCCCCAGGCAAACGGTCCGTGATTCTGACAGAGCACAGCCGGTGTGTATACAGGATTGATTTTTCTGTTCTCAAAGGTCTCTATGATGACAAGGCCTGTGTTTTTCTCATAGGCTTCGTTGATTTCCTCTGTGGTGAGATTTCTCGCACATGGAATTGAGCCCAGGAAATAGTCTGCGTGAGTGGTGCCGTAGAGCGGAATATCCCTGCCGGCCTGTGCCCATGCAACTGCCTCAGGTGAGTGCGTATGTACAATTCCTCCGATATCCGGATACTTTTTGTAGAGCTCTAAGTGTGTTGCAGTGTCTGACGAAGGCTTGTATTTTCCCTCTATCTTATTTCCTTCAAGATCCATGACTACCATATCATCAGGGGTGAGCACATCATAATCCACTCCACTTGGCTTGATGACAAAATAGCCTGTTTTCCTGTCAATTCCACTGACATTGCCCCATGTATATGTGATAAGCCCTCTTCTTGGGAGCTCCATGTTTGCTTCGTAAACCTGTTTCTTTAATTCTTCAAGCATTTTTTGTTCCTCTCTTATTATTTTTTACTGCTATTACAGCGGAAGCGCCTTTACCATGGCACGCTCTGCCTCAATTGCCGCCTTATATGTATTTATGTACTCATCAAAACCCTTTACATCGTCAGGGTCCGGCTGCATTACTATGCCCTTTTCGCCATTAAATACCCTGTCTGAAAGATATTTTTCCAAAGGCTCTCCATCTGCTTTATTCACCATATAAGCTGCGAGCACTGCCATGCCCCACGGACCGCCCTCTCCGGCTGTCTCCATGACCGCAACCGGTGCGTCCATGCTGCTGCAAGTATGCTCTGGCCCACACCCTTTGTCTTGAACAGACCGCCATGACCGTAAAGTGTGTCTACCTTTACTTTTTCCTCTTTAAATAGAATATCACAGCCGATTTTTAGTGTTGCAAGACTTGCATAGAGATGTGTGCGCATAAAGTTTGCAAGATTCATCCTTGCATCCGGCTTTCTGGCAAACATAGGTCTGCCCTCGTTGAGTCCGATGACAGGCTCTCCCGAGAAAAGGTTAAAGGCTACAAGGCCGCCACCGTCCTTATCGGCTGTAAGTGCATTGTTGTAGAGCTTTCCATATATGTCATTCATATCTATATCCATGCCAAACAGCTCTGAAAATTCCTTGAATAATCCCACCCATGCATTTAAGTCTGACGTACAGTTGTTGCAGTGCACCATAGCTACCGCATCTCCCGATGGTGTGGTGACCATATCAAGCTCCTCATGAACTGCCTTAAGCGCCTTTTCAAGCACCACCATAGCAAATACAGATGTGCCCGCTGATACATTTCCGGTGCGCACTGCAACAGAATTGGTTGCGACCATTCCCGTGCCTGCGTCTCCCTCAGGCGGTGCAAGCAATATACCGCTCTCCAGATTGCCGCTTACATCAAGCCTTTTAGCTCCTTCCTCTGTCAGCGTACCTGCCTTTTCTCCAGCCGTAAGCACCTTTGGCAGAATGTCCCTTATATCCCACGGATATTCTTTTACCTTATCTAATGCTGCAAATTTATCAAGCATTGCCGCATCATAATCCCTGGTCTTCGAATCGATAGGAAACATGCCTGATGCCTCACCGACACCCATGACCTTTTCACCTGTGAGCTGCCAGTGAATATAGCCTGCCAATGTTGTGAAATATGATATCTTTGATACATGCTCTTCTTTATTTAATATAGCCTGATACAGATGCGCTATGCTCCACCTCTGCGGAATATTAAAGCCAAGCACCTCAGTAAGCTCTGCTGCAGCCTCACCTGTGATGGTATTTCTCCATGTCCGAAATGGCACAAGCAGATTATCCTCCTTGTCAAAAGGCAGATAGCCGTGCATCATGCCGGAAATACCGATTGCCGCAAGCTTTTTGATGGTAACACCATACTTTTCCTTTGCATCCTGCGCCATTTTGCTGTAGCAGTCTGAAATGCCCTCCCAAATCATATCCAGGCTGTATGTCCAGATGCCGTCCACAAGCATGTTTTCCCAATCATGGGCACCTGTGGCTATAGGAGCATGATCCTCCCCGATAAGCACCGCCTTTATTCTAGTAGAACCGAACTCTATTCCAAGCACAGCCCTGCCGCTTTCAATAACACTTTTTACGTCTGACATAATATACCTCCACCTTGTAATGTAAATTTCTGAATAATTACCTTAAATTATTATACTGTAATTGTACAACGTTTTCCTTCAAAAGTAAACACAAGAAAACATAAATATACATAAATTTTAAAACGTTTTCAAAAGTGTTCAAAAGTGAATATCACTTTTTTTATTAAAATTTCAGATTATATTGATAGAATGTAAAAATTATGTTATGTTATATGTGTTTTGTGTAAACTAAATATGTATAACTGGAGCAAATAGTAAAACAAATTATTTTTACAAACGGAGGTAAACATGAACATTTACTCTATATTGCAGTTATGCGGTGGACTTGCCTTTTTCCTTTTCGGAATGCATGTTATGTCAGGCAGTCTTGAGAAGCTCGCAGGAGGCAATCTCCAAAAGATACTTAAGGAGGTAACCTCAAACCCTATCAAGAGCTTATTTTTTGGAGCAATAGTCACTATTGCAATCCAATCCTCATCCGCACTTACTGTTATGCTTGTCGGACTCGTAAACTCCGGCATCATGGAGCTTGCCCAGACTGTTGGTGTCATCATGGGTTCCAACATCGGAACCACTCTCACCGCATGGATCTTAGTCTTTCAGGTATCGAAAGTGACAATCTGTTCATCTCGATGTTAAAGCCTGAGAACTTCTCCCCTGTCATCGCGCTTATCGGTGTGATTATGATTATGGGAAGCAAGAAGGAAAAGCGCAAGGACGTTGGAATCATCATGGCAGGTTTTGCCGTACTCATGTATGGTATGCAGCTCATGAGCGGCGCTGTATCACCACTCGCAGATATGCCTGAATTTACCGGACTGCTCACCACCTTAACAATCCATTCCTCGGAGTGCTTGTAGGTGCTGTATTTACCGGAGTCATCCAGTCATCTGCCGCATCAGTTGGTGTGCTGCAGGCTTTAGCCATGACAGGTGCTATCTCATATAGCATGGCTATCCCGATCATCATGGGTCAGAACATCGGTACATGCGTGACTGCACTGCTTTCGTCAATCGGCGTAAACAAAAACGCCAAGAGAGTATCCATCATCCACATCAGCTTCAATCTGTTCGGTACAGCAATAGGACTTGTAGTATACTGTATCGCACGTTATGCTGTTGATCTGACATTATTTAATGACAGCATCACTCCTGTAATGATTGCGGTGTTCCACTCAATCTTCAACGTCGCTACCACTATTATCCTTCTTCCGTTTAGCAATTCCCTTGTAAAGATTGCTAAGAAGCTTGTCACAACTGACAACGCAGACGGACAGGTTGTACTCGACGAGAGACTTTTACTCTCACCTGACTTGCTGTCAAAGAATGTCTTGAGAAGACAAACGAGATGGCTGAGCTTGCAAGAGACAGCTTCAAGAATGCTTTAGATCTCTTTGACAATTACTCAGATTCAAAGTTTGATGATATTGAAGTCATGGAGGAGCGCCTTGATTACTTAGAGGATCAGCTTGACACCTTCCTCATTCACTTATCCGGAAAGGATGTTTCTGAGGGCGGCAACAACGAGATTTCAAAGATGCTTCATGCAATCAATGACTTCGAGAGAATCGGAGATCATGCGATAAATATGGCAAAGCTTGCCAAGCAGATTGATGACAACAAGCTTGAATTTTCAAAGAACGCAAGAAAAGAGCTCACGGTGCTCAACAATGCTCTGCGCGAGATTCTCACTCTCACTGTAGAGGCATTTAGCAAAAACGATTTGACAGAGGCAGTCAAGGTTGAGCCGCTTGAGCAGGTTATTGACGATCTCACCAAGGAGATTAGAAATTATCATATCGAGCGTCTTCAGAAGGGCAAATGTGACAGCAGACTCGGCGTATTCCTCACAGATTACATCACAAACTGTGAGAGAGCTTCGGATCACTGCTCAAACATTGCTGTATGCCTGATTCAGACACACAACT
>ENA-OQEN01000838-OQEN01000838.1-human-gut-metagenome-genome-assembly--contig:-NODE-838-length-12535-cov-1.317940_pt1 | contig 12535 bp, 20 predicted proteins | sample MGYA00242791_ERZ504627 | MGnify/ENA primary metagenome ERZ504627 (study PRJEB26092, sample SAMD00036316) | human gut metagenome | host: Homo sapiens | study: EMG produced TPA metagenomics assembly of... | reverse complement strand
CGGCTGGGTGCCGTTCAGAAACTGAAACAGCATTTCACGGTCCATGGCGAAGGAACGGTCAAATGAGTGGCCTTGCGAATGACATAGCCGTTGTCTTTTTCCAGGCGCTCTAAGAGGAACTTTTGGTAATCCTTTTCCGATAACACATGGTTCATTGCGCAGGCACCTCCTTTTTACCAGTGACATATTCGTAGATCAGGGACTTTTTGTAGGCCTCCAAGGTGGTGAGCTGGTCTTGTTTCTGGGCGACGATACCATCGATTTCTGCACATTTTGCATCAAGGTAATTGGCTATTGCTACCTGCTCATCATAAGGTGGCTCGAATACCATCAGACGGGAAAACTCGGAATAGTTCAATCCTTGCCGTACGCCATTGCCCATATTATAGAATACTTTCATTACATCATAGGCGTGGAGCAGAAAGTGGAAATACCTCGAATCGACCTTTTTGATCGGACAAAGGTCGATATATGCAGAGGTAATAATGCCATGTTCCTTAACCAGTCCTGTGCGCAAGCTGCGCTTATCATTCTGAAGGTCAGTGGGCCGAATGATGATATCCCCAGCTTCAACAATATTGTAAGTATTGAAACTTCCGGTAGCAAACCATCACTGGTATTAATGTCTTTACGGATAACCCTGCCGTAACTCAATGACAGAAGATTATCCTCTGCGCCAAACCGGTTTTTGTTTTTGCGTTCTCCGAAATAAGTATAGACAGGATGTATAATCCAGTGCGCAGGTATCATCCACCACTCATCCCACTATCCTCATCTCCACATCCGGGTTCAGCCCCTTGGTGACCGCTTCGGTGATAACAGACCGCTTGTATTGCTCCAGGGTGTCGATCTGGGCCTGGATGTCAGCGGCGAGGGCGTCGATTTCGGCGCATTTGGCGTCGAGGTAATCGGCGATACGTTTCTGCTCACCGAGAGGAGGTTCAAAAACAAGTAAGTGTGAGAATTCCGAAAAATTGAGTCCTTGCCGGACACCGTTTCCCATGTTGTAAAAAACCTTAATTACATCGTAAGAATGAAGCTGATAATTAAAGAACCTCGAATCGATATCTTTAATTGGCTTTAAACAAATGTATGCAGAGGTGATTATTCCTCGTTCTCGGACTAAGCCTGTGCGCAAACTTCTTTTATCATTCTGTAGGTCAGTAGGGCGAATAACAATATCACCCTTTTCGGCAATATTATAGGTGTTAAAACTCTCCGGTAGCAAACCTTCGCTTGTATTTATATCCTTGCGAATGATTTTCCCGTAACTTAACGAAAGCAAATTATCCTCTTGTCCAAATTTGTTCTTATTTTTTCTTTCGCCAAAGTAGTAATAAACTGGATGTATAATCCAGTTAGATGGAATAATGCCAACCCATTCAATCCCGCTATCTTTCATCTCTCTCATGCCACCACCGCCTTACTCAAACAGTTTCGCCACACGCTCAGATACTGACAGTTCCAGCTCCATAAACTTCGCCTCAAGTTCCTCGCTGGGCAACGGCTGCTGATACTTGTAGAAATAGCGGGTAAAGGGGATCTCAGCGCCGGTCTTGATGACCGGTTTTTTCTTGGAAAGATCCTCTTCAAAAAACGCTTTGGCGTCGGGAATATGGGGCAGCACCTCCCGGGCCATATAGTCCTCGATCTTCTCGCCCCACTTTACGATTTCGGTGTCCTTGGTTTCCTTGTCATAGAGCACATTGCCTTTGCGGTCCCGTTGAATCTCGGCGGACTTGTCCATCACGGAGAGGCCGTCGGCAATTTTATCCAGCAGCTTCTTATCCGCTGTCACATTCGCCAGCACTTTGGTAAGCACCGGCATGAATGCCGCCGGGGAAAGATAAACCTCTTTAGAGATCGCATCGTGCAGGGCGGCGACAATGGCTTCATAGACCGGCTGATTGTTCTGGTAGTTCTCCAGTTTTTTCAGGTCTTTGCCGGTGGGTTCTTCCAAACTTTCTATCTCATCAACTTTCGCCTGGTCATATAAAGAGGACAGGGAACCTTTGGAGAGCATCGCTTCAATCCGCTCCGCTGTGATGGCATAACTGCGCTGAAGGGGCTGCATCACCGTGTATTCCCGGTAGATGAACTCCTCATTGGGATAGATCTTGCAGTATTCGTTTTCTACAAAATCGGCATACAGTTTTGTGATGGCCGTGCGATCTTCGGGTGAGATCTCGTTTTTCTTATCGCCCAGGGCTTTACGCAGCTTCTTGAAGAAGCTGGATGCGTCGATGAGTTGGATTTTTCCCCTGCGCTCCGGGCGCTTGTTCTTAGACAGCACCCAAATGTAGGTGCAATGCCAGTGTTATAAAAGAGATCCACCGGCAGGGCAATGATGGCTTCGATCAGGTCGCTTTCCAGCATCCAGCGGCGGATCTGGCTTTCACCGGAAGATGTGCCGCCGGAAAACAGCGGGCTGCCATTTTCAATGATAGCGGCGCGCCCGAAGTTGTCGTCCATCTTATCAATGGCAGATTGCAGGAACAGCATCTGCATATCGCCGGAGCCGGGCAGACCCGCGCCCCAGCGGCCATCAAAGCCCTTCTTATATTCCTCCTGGACAGCGGCCTCAACACCTTCCGCCGCATCTTTGCCGCCCCAAGGTTGGCCAAAGGGCGGATTTTCCAGAACAAAACGCATTTTGATACCCTGAAAGCGATCTGCGATCATCGTATCCTGATAGCATATGTTTTCTGCGTTCTGCCCCTTGATCATCATCTCTGCAAGGCACATGGCATATGATTCCGGATTGATTTCCTGGCCAAACAGACGGACAATCTGCAGAAGGATTGTAGCGCTTGATGAAATTATAGCCGGTGGAAAGCATACCGCCCGTTCCACACGCCTGATCCAATACAGTGATGACCTTGCCGTCATCGAAGATATCATCACAGCCTTCCGCCAGCAGGATGTTGACCATTAGCTTAATGATGTCCCGGCCGTGTAATGGTCGCCAGCCTCGGCGTTTTCTGAAATCGGCGGATCAGGTCCTCAAAAATGTAGCCCATCTTCACATTGTCGATGGTGTGAGGATTCAGGTCCAACTCCGAGAACGCCTTGACCACAGAAAGCAGACGGTTGTTTTTGTCCATCTTGTCGATCTGTTTGTCAAAATCCAGGCTCTTGATAATGTCCTGGATATTGGCGGAGAACCCCTGGATATACGATTTGAAATTTGCCGCCAAATGGTCAGAATCATTGACCAGCTCCGCCAGATCGTATTCGCTGGTATTGTAGAACTGGAAACCGGACAGGGCGATACATGGCCTTGGCGGATAGGTTGGATTGGTCTTATACATCTCCACAACTTTTGCCTTAGTCGGGGCCAAAGCACATTCAAAGCGCCGGATGATGACCATCGGAATGATGACATCCTTATATTTGTCACTCTGGTATGTACCGCGCAGCTTGTTTGCGATAGACCAGATGAAGTTTACCTCAGTAGACACGTCAACGGGAGAATCGTCCCACATTGCGTCGATCATCTTTTTATCAGCCATTTGTTGTATACCCCACAGTTCTAATTGTAATTCCTAACAACATCCATTTTACAAATTCCTTTGTCCAGAATTCAGACTTTACTCGTTCTCCAGTCATCATCTTATAGTGCTGGCTTTGGCCCAAGGCGTCGAAAATCAGCTTAAACACCCGCTTGTATGCCTCTACATCCTCACAATCCTCAACATAGTTCAGGCCGTCGCTGATGCCATTCGGATTGTTGATATATGCAAGCAGCGAAGAAGCCAGCTGGTAATCCGTCATGTCCGGCTTCTCACCTTCAATTTGTTTAATAAACTTCGTCCGATTTTCCGGTTTCTCAAGCACTATTTCCCGCAGGTCGCTTCCCTCATAACCACAGAGTTGAAGGAAGTAATATTCCAGAATCCGTCGCATCACGTTTTAGCGCTGGAATTGTGGACTGGAGATCACGTAGCTCGTCCCACAAAGCGGCATAGGAGTTCTGCACGGGGTTATAATTCTCCTCTTCAGGACGGAATCTCCTTGCTTTGACGCTTGCAGAGCTTGATGGTGGAGATATTATCGTTCTTCCGAATCATGTAGAAAGATGTGCAGTTATAGTAACCGACCTGCTGATAGGTGACTTCTCGGTGGAAGTACACGTTGTGCGTCAGCACGAACAACTGCTTGATGTAGTCACCCGGGACCTTCGGATTCAAGTACTCAGTGTTGTTACGACAAACGTTTACCATCTCACGGACAATTGCGCTGACGAGGAACAGGGCTGTGCTATCCATGCTGGATACCGGGTCATCAATAACAACGATTTTTTCCTTGAGTTCTTCGCTGCTCATGCTGCCACGAACCTGATGGTAGAAGTACAGGAATGCGATGAAGTTACGCTCACCCTCACTGAGGTTTTCAGCGATGGAACCATCCTCACGGATTACTTCATAGACATTCTCAACACCAGCCTTGGCACGAATACTGAAGCCTTGGAAGCCGGAGTCTTTCAAATCTTATTGATGCTGTCAATAGCAGCCTCTGTGTTAGCATTATGCTTATTGAGGGCGGAGATCTGAGTGGTCAGTTCTCCGATTTCTTTTTTGAGCTTCTTGCCACGCTCGGTAACGTCATCGATTTCCTTCTGGAGACGGGCCACTTCGTCCTGATAACTTTTCACGTCAGCGGCAAGCATGAACGCAAGATACTGCATGATTTCCGTTTTGCACTTTGTCTTACTGGACCGCTTGGCAGAAACGACATCGTTATTTGCCTTGATCTGCTTATTGATCTCGTCGATTATGGCACCGATCTCAAGCAGGAGCGTGTCGGTATCCTCAAGGGAGACAGTCTTTGAAGGTTCTTTGACCTTTTCAGCTATGCGCTGACGGTTGATTTCAAAGTTGCTCTCCAGCAAGGCAAGCTTTTCCTGATAAGACGTCAAATCCATCGTCGGCATAACATCGCTGGCATTTGCCTGAAGCACCCGGACAATCTCTCTGGTCTCTCTTTCATACACAGTCTGGAACTGACCAAGATCACGAATGTCCTGCTGGTACTGAGCGTCAAATGTAGCAGCTATATCTGCCTCGAAGTTTGCAGGGAGCTTCTGCTGGCAGTACGGGCATTTTCCACCAGCTGCACCAGCATAATGGGTATGGCCATCACGAACCCAGTCAGAAGCAGTGTCACCGAGGGCCTTCATGAATTTTGCGAAAGGCGTATCGCTACTACTGACAATCATCCTGTCGAGCAGATCCTTTCCGGGGAGGCTACCGTAGGTGGTAGCAGCTGCTTTTTTGAACTCTGGATACGCTCTGGCTGAATCATCAAAAGCAACGTCATAAAGACGCTCCAACTCTGCCAGATCGTGGTCAATCGGTTTCACTTCACCGAGAACGGCTTCTGCAAAGTTCTTTTTCTGCTTCTTGCCGTCCATGCACTTTTCAAAGCGTCTGCGGATTTCCGCCGTCTTTGTAAAACAGGTATCCTGAAACTGCGTCAGTGCAGATGCGAGACCATCTGATTTCTTTTTGTATTCATCAAGTGCGGCCTGACGAGCTTCGGATTTCTGTTTTTTCTGTTCAGTAAGATCAGCAATCTTTTTCTTGGCCTCTATGTCCTCTTCACCGAAGATAAAAACGCCTTTGAGATCCCCGTAATTTACAAAATTATCATTGATGAAATCCTGATTATAAACGAGCACATCGAAGTCGTCAGCTGTTTTGCCATCGGCCCATACAATACCGTCATCCTCCTCAATGGCGTGAGCAATGGAAGATTTGCCCGCACCGTTATTTCCATAGAAAAAGTTAATAAACGTGAGCTCGTCAATAGGGACGTCTGTAAAAGTTGCTCTATCGAGCGTAATATTCGTAATCGCCGAAGGACCTTACGTTGCATGCAATTCACCATCCTTTCCTCGGCCTCGAAAATCATTCCTGAATCTTTCCTTCGCGGACCCACTCATCCACTTCAGAAATTTTGAATTTATATCGTTTGCCAGCCGGTAAACCGGGAGTTTTCCTTCTTTGATCCATGTACGGACTGTATCCTGGCTGATACTGAGATGCTCAGCGACATCTTCCAGATTAACCCACTTCTCAACTTGCATTTCTTCATACTCGTGACTCATCGTATTACCTCCATTTTTCTACAAGAGTTACGATTCAAAAAATCTGAACTCCAGCTTTCTGTAATGCTTCAATGAGATTTATTTGTTTCAGTGCCCAATGTGTGCGGTTCAGCTCATTAAACGATCTGGCCCCGCCGATGCCAAGTTCAAAACAATGTTCATTTAAGATCTGTTGCGGAATCGCCGTTATAATCGTGTAGTAGATCTTGATCCCGTTGTCCTGAATCTTAACGTCTTTCACGAACCCGAAATAAGCATCTTGGGCATCGTCCGTCTTCCCGTAGGATGGTTCTCGTCAGCGAAGATGGCTGGATATCGTTTCAAGTCCTCGATAGCTTCCGGTGTGAGGGACGCATATTTTGTTTTCAATTCATTGATTGTGCTCTCAGTCAAAGCACGATCCTTGGGGACCAGAAAATAGTTATCCTCGAACTTCTCGCCAAGAATCACAAACAGATGATAGAAGTCTGTGTTAAAGGTTATTCGTGCTCTGTTCTCGCCACGCCTTGATCTGGGATCGTTCAGCATAACCGTGATATTATTCTCCACGGTATCAGCATGAGCAACGAAATTGTTATTGCCTCCGGATACAGTGATTTCGGCGGCTTTCCCCGGCACCGTAAGATTGCCGGAAGAATTGACTGGTAAATTGTCACTCATCTTGTTTTCCTCCATTGTTTATTGTCAGCTTGTCAACGTGTTGATAGAAGTTGTTGTTGCCTCCAGAGATGTTGATGTTGAAGAACGTTGGATTGTTGTTCACCATCTGCTGAGTCACTGGAGGAGTATCCTGACTGGCAGCATCCGAAGTGTCATCTTCAACAGCCTCTGCGGTTATCGTTTCCTTCGTATCAACAGTGTAAGTTGTCAGGCCATCAAGGAGGCCTTCACCCATATGTGCAGTGTACTTTCTTGGGCCTCGGCCGTTTGACGGGCACCATACATCATAGGTTTTCTGCCTACAGAATTATCCCTCCGGTTCACAACTACATAGTGCCAAACGCCAAGAAGGAATGACGGAAGGCATACTTCTTTGAGGTCGCCAAGCGCGGCCTTTTTCTTTTTCTCACCATTGGCCCAATATAGAACTCGTCGCCAGCCTTAATGGTCTGATCCTGCTGAATAAGATCAACAATTGCTCGAACCAGATTGACGTCCTTATGTACCGTCTCACTCATATCAAGGAAGTTATTCACAAATCCGATCATTCGATTCAGAACGGATTGATAGGCCGTTTTCACTTTGAAGTCAAATGCCGATATTGCCTGTTCGTCGTCAAAAGGCAGGTATGTGCTGTTCGATATTTTGCAAGCCTTATAGTTGTTTGCCGTGCCTTTCAGATTCTCCTTGCCAGGATCTGTGTAATCAGGATTGATTACCTTGATCAAACCCACAAGCACTTCTGGATCGGACAGGCCGTCGCTATCACCAGAATAATGTTCTCTCGCCTTCATTCGTTGCCGGAGGGCTTGTAATACCAACGTAAAGAAGCGCCTCCGCATAGGCGAGGATACTCATTTGTTGTCACAGGTTGTCCCTCCAAATCCCAGCTGTTTTTCAGGATGACGGAAGCTTATTGCATCAGGTAATCCGTATCAAACCCCACTAATTCATATTATATCGCAAGAAATACAAAAATACAATCTCTTCCTGTGCTCGTTTGACAATGAGCACAGGAAGTTTCTGCTTTCGACCTAATTAACCTTATCAACTATGGCGGTTGACGCTTTAAACGATTAGATATGCCCTGTGAAAACCGCAAGACCTATTTATTGGATTTCGCAAAGTTGTAAGTTGTTGAGGTGAGGTCGTGATAAGCCGATTGACAACCAATGTTTGAAAATGAGCCAAAGGCTCCCGTTAAAAAAAACGGCGAGTTTTTTGGCCTTTTGTGGTGCCCTTTTCTCGTCGGGAAAGGGCATTCACTATGTTTGCGTACCGCTACCATTTTTCCAACGGTGAAACCATCTCTATCGAAATCCCCGATGATTGGGGCGAGATCTCATCGATCTGGACCGCCTGGAGTATAACAACGACCACAAAGAAACCCGCCGGCATTACTCGCTGGAAGGCAAGGTCTACGAGGGCATGGACTATGCGTGGAAGATCCTGGTTTGGAAGCCCTCTTTGCCGGCCCCACCGATGAGGAGCGGCTTCATGCCGCCATCCGGCAACTCTCCCCCGGCCAGCAGGAAATGGTCCGGGCTATCTATTTGAAGGAGTCAGCGTCAACGACTACGCCGCCCGGATGGGCGTGACGCAGTCCGCCATTCCCACCGTTTGCAGACGGTGAAGAAAAAATTGAAAAAACTTCTGGGTTGACCCTCATATTCGCCCGTTCTCCTGGCCGTATGTCGAAGGCACAAGAAATCCGCCTTCCAGAAAGGACTGATCGCTATGAGGCACAGACTCAAAATCAGCGTGTCCAAGGAGCCGCAGACCGGCGGAGTGGTCAGATGCCGCAGCGTGACCTGCGGGAGAAGATGCTCACCCGGCTCCTGGGCCGCAAAGAGCGCGTGATGATCCTCATCCCCGGCAATACCGTGGAATCCCTGGACATCACCGAACTGCCGGAGGGAGGTGCAACGGTTGAATAAGATCAAGCTCCTCCTGGATGTGGTGGAGGATATGCGCTCCCTTGCCGACAGTCTCCAGGCATTGGCGGACGCCATGACCCAGGGAGACGCACCGGAAGCCGAGCCGGTACAGAAGACCGCTCCGCCCCCTCCAAGGAACCGGCGGTCACGCTGGAGCAGGTTCGGGCGGTGCTGGCTGAGAAGAGCCATGATGGGAAAACCGATGCGGTGCGGGAACTGCTGCAGAAATACGGCGCTCCAAAGCTGTCGGCGGTGGATCCTAAGCACTACCCGGCTCTGCTGAAGGATGCGGAGGTGCTCTGATGCCACCCTCCAAACACGCCGTTCTCTCCGCCAGCGGCGCCCATCGCTGGCTCCATTGCAACCCCTCGGCGCGGCTGGAGCTGGAGTTCGCCGACCGGGAGACGGAGCCGCGGCCGAAGGAACCGCCGCCCATGCCCTTGCCGAGCACAAGCTCAAAAAGGCGCTGAAGATTCGTTCCCGAAAACCAGTCAGCCCGTATGACTGCGATGAAATGGACGCCCACACCGATGGGTATGTGGAATTCGTGCTGGAGCAGCTGGAGGAAGCTAAGACGCTCTGTGCCGACCCCCTCGTCCTCATCGAACAGCGGCTGGACTTTTCCTGTTATGTGCCGGACGGATTCGGCACCGGTGACTGCCTGATTGTGGCGGACAAGCTCCTGCATATCATCGATTTCAAGTATGGGCAGGGCATCCTGGTGGACGCGGAGGAAAATCCCCAGATGATGCTGTACGCCCTGGGTGCGCTCCGGCAATTCGACCACCTCTACGACATCACCCAGGTTGCATGAGCATTTATCAGCCCCGCCGGGAGAATGTGTCCACCTGGACTATCACCGTGGAGCAGCTCATGGATTGGGCGGAACACACCCTCAAGCCCAAGGCGGAAATGGCCTATCAAGGTGAAGGGGACTATGTTCCGGCCCCTGGTGCACCTTCTGCAAGGCGGCGGTGAAGTGCCGCGCCAGAGCGGAAGCCAAGCTCCAGCTCGCCAAGTACGAGTTCGCCATGCCGCCGCTTCTCACCGATGCGGAAATCGAGGACATACTCTCCCGGCTGCCCGGCCTGACCAAGTGGTCCGGTGAGATCGAAGCCTATGCTCAGGACGCCGCCATTCACCACGGCAAGGTGTGGCACGGCTTCAAGCTGGTGGAGAGCCGCACGAACCGCAAGTACACAGACGAGGACGCCGTGATCCGCTCCGCTAACGCCGCTGGGTACCACGACATCTTCAAAAAATCCCTCATCCCCATCACCGAGATGGAGAAGCTCATGGGCAAAAAGACCTTTGCGAGGTGCTCAGCGGTCTGGTCGAGAAGCCCAAGGGCAGGCCGACCCTTGTTCCGGTATCCGACAAACGCCCGGCCATCACCACGATGGATGCCACCCAAGAATTTACTGAAATTACGGAGGTATAACGATATGTCTGCTAATCACAAGAATCCGACCAAAGTGGTCACCGGTGTTGTCCGCCTTTCCTACGCCAACGTCTGGGAGCCGGCCTCCATCAACGGAAGCAACCCCAAGTACAGCGTTTCCCTCATCATCCCCAAGACCGACGCCAAGACCATCGATGCCATCAACGCCGCCGTGGACGCCGCCATCAAGGACGGAGCCGCCAAGTTCGGCGGTAAGATTCCCAACAAGGCCGCGCTGAAGCTCCCCCTGCGATGGTGATCTGGAGCGGGACGATGAAGCTACAAGGCGCCTACTTCGTCAACGCCAACAGCACCACCGCGCCCCAGATCGTGGACCGCTCCGTGCAGCCCATCCTGGACCGCGCCGAGGTCTACTCCGGCTGCTACGCCCGTGTGTCCGTCAACTTCTACGCCTTCAACTCCAACGGCAATCGCGGCATCGCCTGCGGCTGGGCAATATCCAGAAGGTACGGGACGGTGAACCTCTGGGTGGTCGTTCTTCCGCCGCGGATGACTTCGCCACCGATGTGGACGATGACTTCCTTTCCTAACAACCATCCGGCAAGGGTGGCGGAGGGCAACCTCTGCCGCCCTTATGCCGCAGGAAAGGAGACCTTATGAAAACCTTATCCATCGACATTGAAACCTACTCCCCGGAGCCGCTGGCCAAGTGCGGCGTGTACCGCTACTGCCAAGCGCCGGAGTTTGAAGTGCTACTGTTCGGCTATTCCGTGGACAGCGGCCCCGTCCAGGTGGTAGATCTCGCCGCCGGCGAACGCATCCCTGCCGATGTGCTGGCGGCGCTGACCGACCCGGCTGTGTCCAAGTGGGCCTTCAACGCCCAGTTCGAGCGGGTGTGTCTTTCCCGGTACCTGGGTACCCAGTTGGACGATATCTGGACTCTGACTCCTGGTACTGCACCATGGTGTGGTCGGCTACCCTGGGCCTGCCACTCTCTCTGGAAGGGGTGGGCGCGTGCTGGGGCTGGAGAAGCAGAAGCTCAAGGAAGGCAAAGACCTGGTGCGCTACTTCTGTACGCCGCTAAGGCCAGGGATGGCTCCACCTTCCGCCGGCTTCCAGCAGACGCCCCCGGAGAAGTGGATTTCCTTCAAAGCCTATAACCTTCGGGATGTGGAGACGGAGATGTCCATTCAGCAGAAGCTGTCCCGCTTCCCGGTTTCGCCGGAAGAGTGGGACAACTACCATCTCGACCAGCGCATCAACGACCGGGGTATCCTGCTGGATCGAACCCTGGTGTCCCAGGCCATCCGCTGTGACGAACAGTTCAAGCGTACTCATCTGGAGCAGGCCCGCTCCGTCACCGGGCTGGAGAACCCCAACAGTCCCGCCCAGCTCAAAGCATGGCTGGCGGAAAAGGGCGTGGAAGCCGAATCCCTCTCCAAAGCGTCCGTTCTGGAACTGCTGTCCCATGCGGAGGGCGAGGTGGAGCTGGCTCTGTCCCTGCGGCAGGAGATGGCCAAGAGCAGCGTCAAGAAATACACCGCCATGGAATCGGTGGTCTGCCCGGATGACCGCGCCCGCGGCCTGATCCAGTTTTACGGAGCCAACCGGACCGGCAGATTTGCCGGGCGGCTCATTCAGGTGCAAACCATCCCCGCAGAACCACTTGCCCGACCTGAAACAGGCCAGGACGCTGGTGCGGGACGGGCGCTTTGACGCCGTGGAGCTGCTCTACGACTCCGTTCCGCTGGTGCTCTCCGAGCTGATCCGCACCGCCTTTATTTCCAAACCAGGATGCCGCTTCTTTGTGGCGGACTTCTCAGCCATTGAAGCGCGGGTCATCGCCTGGATTGCCGGGGAGCAATGGCGGCAGGAGGTGTTCGCCCAGGGCGGGGATATCTACTGCGCTTCCGCCAGCCAAATGTTCGGCGTGCCGGTAGAAAAGCATGGTGTCAACGGGCATTTGCGCCAGAAAGGCAAAATCGCCGAATTGGCGCTGGGCTATGGTGGCTCCGTGGGCGCGCTCAAGGCGATGGGTGCCATCGAGATGGGGCTAAAGGAAGACGAACTCAAGCCGTTGGTAGGCGCCTGGCGCACAGCCAATCCCATGATCGTCAAGCTGTGGTGGGAAGTTGACCGGGCCGTCACGCGGGCGGTCAGCGATAAGACCGCCGCGGAAACACACGGCATCCGCTTCACCTGCCAGTCGGGCATGCTGTTCATTACGCTTCCTTCCGGGCGGAGACTGGCCTATGTCAAGCCGCGCATCGGAGAGAATCAGTTTGGCGGCTCCGCCATCACCTACATGGGCACAAACGCCGCGAAACAATGGGCGCGTCTGGAAAGCTACGGCCCGAAATTCGTGGAGAACATCGTTCAGGCGATCAGCGGGACATTCTGTGCTATGCCATGCAGGCGCTGCGGGAC
>ENA-OQEN01000837-OQEN01000837.1-human-gut-metagenome-genome-assembly--contig:-NODE-837-length-12535-cov-2.524097_pt1 | contig 12535 bp, 26 predicted proteins | sample MGYA00242791_ERZ504627 | MGnify/ENA primary metagenome ERZ504627 (study PRJEB26092, sample SAMD00036316) | human gut metagenome | host: Homo sapiens | study: EMG produced TPA metagenomics assembly of... | reverse complement strand
CGCTCACAGAGCGCAGGCCGCCGTCATAGCTTTCGGCTGAGTCCAGCATGGCGCGCCAGGTGGCGCGCATCTTCTCAAAGGAGGCCTCGGCGCTCACCTGCCGCTCCTCCACGTCCGCCTCCAGAACCACCTGCCAGAAGGCCAGGTTCCGCTCCGAACAGGAGGCCAGTATTTCGGCTATCGAATCCAGCGGCATGTCAGTCCTCCTCCCTCTCGTAATACGTCAGGCTGACGACGCCCGGAATGGCGCGCAGGCTCTCGCGCAGCGCGGGCGGCACCTTCTCATCCGTTTCGATGACAGTCAGTGCGTTTCCTCCCCGGCGCGAGCGGCACAGGCTCATATTGGCAATATTCACCCCTGCGCGCGAGAGCGCGCCCGTCACGTCCGCCAGGCGGCCTGCCGTATCCCTGTTTCGGATTACGAGTGTGTTGAAGTCGCCGGTGAAGTTCACCTCTACGCCCTGGAGCCTGTCCACGCGGATTCGACCGCCTCCGGTCGAGGCGGCCTGCATCTCCAACTCCCGGCCTGAGGGGGCTCTCAGCGTCAGCAGGGCTGTGTTCGGGTGTGCGCCGCGCAGGCTGTCAAGCTCGTAGAACTCCCAGGCAAGGCCCGCCTCGCGCGCAAGCTCGAAACTGCGCGGAATATTCATGTCGTCCGGTCTCATGCCAAGCAGGCCCGCCACGATGGCCATATCCGTGCCGTGGCCGCGCCCGGTCTCCGCAAAAGAGCCGAAAAGGCCTATGCGCGCCCTCTCAGGCATGCCGCCCAGCAGAGTGCGCCCCATGCGGCCTATGCGCACAGCGCCCGCCGTGTGCGAGCTCGACGGGCCGACCATCACCGGCCCGAGGATATCAAAAATGTCCGTCACAGCCTTCCACCTCCAAAAGCTATCCCATGTCAGTATATCAGATACTTTTCCCCGCGAAAAGCAGAAAATGCCCCGCCGTCAAGGACGGCGGGGCGTGTCATTCCCGGCTTCAGCTCTGTTTCGAGGGAGAGGGGGACTTATGAGCCTTCTTTTCCATAACCATGAGAATCATCGTGACTATGAAGCCGAGGACGAGCATACCAAGCAGCAGGCCGAAGACTATCTTATACGCGGCGACGGCCTCGTATTTGTCGAGGATGACGCCGATGATGGGGTGCAGCGCAACGTCGGGCAGATTGAAGCCCACGAGCGTGGCGACGGCGATAGCCATGCCGTTCACCTTCGGGTCCACGCCCATCTCTCGATGACGGAGAACTGGACGCCCTTCATGCTGACGTTCACGAGCGCCAGGGCAAACATGAGCACCATGATGGGAATGAGCGCGGAGTTGCTGGCAGGCATGAGCATGAAGCGACCATCAGGACGATGGTTACGATGAAGCCGAAGAAGATGAACTTCAGGCGGCCGATCTTGTCGCAGATGGCGCCGGCAACGGGTGCGCCGACCAGACGGGTGCCGTAGTTTTTAAGAGTGGCCAGCGAGCCGGAGAACACAACGCTGACGCCCAGGACCGTGGAGAAATAAGGGGTCAGGTAGCTGCTGCCCACGTAGAAGCCGTAGACGCCGAAGATGAGCAGGCTGAACAGCCATATCTTGGGCATCTTCAAAACGGCGAGTATCTCGCGGGTGGTGGCCTTCTGCTTCTTCTCAACAGAACCGGAGGCGGCAACGGCCTCGTCGTCTGGCTTGTAGAGCCAAGCAACCAGGAACGTGGAGACAACGGACATGGCCGCGTAGAAGATGACGACGCCCTTGAGCGCGGCTACGCTGCCGTCTGTGATGATGGAGAACACCCAGAGCGCGCCAAAGTTGAAGACCATGCTGCCGATGCCGTTGAAGGCCTCGAACCAGCCGTAGAGCTTGCCCTGGTCCTCCGCCTTGCCCGCCAGGCTGACCGCCTTGAATACAGGCGACCAGAACAGCAGGACGCTGGTGATGCCCATGCAGAAGAAGATGACGAGAGTTATCGCATAGTTCTGGATAAAGAAGAGATACAGGAGCTGAGCACCGAGTGGCCTACGCCGGAGATAATGAGCAGCTTCTTGGGCGAATACTTGTCCGAAAAATAACCGCTGGGGAGAGTGCTTATGATGCTGGCCACGATATACACGCTCAGACACAGGCCTATCTGCGTGTTATTGAAACCGCTGGCCTCGGCTACCGCGTCATAAAAGATGTACTTTATGTACGGCAGAAGGTACATGGAGGAATACAGAAAGCCGCAGGCCAGTATTCCGATGATTCTCCTTGTATTTTTCATTGTCTGCCTCTCTTTCAAATGAATTTGCGCCTACTTTGCGGCGCCGCTCTCTCTCATCTGGGCAATGTCCGCCTCCGAATAGCCAAGTCCCCCCAGGACCTCGTCAGTATCCTCCCCTATCGCGCCGCAGGGGGCGTAGGGCCTGCGCCCGTACTCGGAGAAATGCACCGGCGGGCAGGGCATCATGACCTTCAGGCCGTCGGCAAACTCCAGCTCCTCCACGTAGCCGTTGGCGAGGGCCTGTTCATCGGTGCTGACATCACGTATGCAATGCATTACCTCGCAGGAAACGCTGTTCTCCGTGAGGTAGGCCCTCCACTCCGCACTGGTGCGCGTGAGGAAGAGTTTGTTTATCTTTTCCACTATCTCGACAACGGCGTCCGTGCGCGCAAGCTCTTCAAGGGAGGCACAGCGCGGGTCCTCGACGAGCTCCGGCAGGTCGAAGAGCTTGGCAAATTTCTCCCGCTCACGCTTGTAGTCGTTGTCAAAAACGCCTATCCACTTGCCGTCTGCACACCTGTAGAACTGGCTCAGGGGGTCCGCAGGGCGCAGAGGGTCAAGGTCGCGCTTGCCGCCGAACTGCGCTGGTGCGAGACGACACCCACGGAGTTGCACCAGATGCCGCTGGCGAAGAGCGAGGTGTTCACAAGCGTACCCTTCCCCGTCCGCTCCCGGCCCATGAGAGCCATGAGTATGCCGGAAAAGAGCACGGAGCTCGTCGCCATGTCGCCAAAGGCATAGGTCGGATTGAAGGGGAATGAGCCCGGCACCTGCCAATCGGCCATGGGCCGGAGCGCAGCCAGAATGCCGTGCTGTCGAAGCCCGGGTCCGCCGCTGAGGGTCCCTTCGGCCCGAAGCCGGAGAAGTGGGCGTAGATGAGGCCCGGGTAGGCCGCGCTCAGCGTCTCGTAATCCAGCCCCAGCCGCGCGAGCGAGGCGGCGCGCACGTTTGAAAGGAACACGTCCGCGTCCTCCAGCAGCTTCAGCATGGCGCGCTTGCCCTCCTCGCTCTTGAGGTTCAGGGCCACCAGCTTCTTGCCGCTGTTCTGTATGGTGAAAATGGGGTTTTTGTAGTCCTCGCAGACCACGCGCTCGAACTCCCCGGCACGCCGCAGGTCGTCGCCAATGAGGTTCTCGACCTTTATGACCTCGGCGCCGTAGGCGCAGAGCATCCGGCCTGCTGTAGGCGCCGCGACAACTGTCGCCAGCTCCACGACCTTTATGCCTTCAAGGGGCAGCATCTTATCAGTGTTCATGGTTCATGCTCCTTATCGCTCGTGTGGACTTCCGCGGGGGCCTTGCGGCCCCCCGGCTTGCAGCTCAGTGCTTGACGTTGTTGCGGAGAACCTTGACCTTGTCGTAGTCGCCGTTAAAATAGTATATGCCGTTTTCCATGGACAGCTTGGAAACGAGGTAATCCGAGGTATCCGAGAAATATCCGCAGTGAGGCATGAGCAGCACATCGTCACGGCCCAGCAGCTTGCACTCCGAGAGGTCCGGGTTCTCGGACTCAAGCATATCGAGGCCGGCTGCGCGCACCAGGCCCTCGTTGAGCGCCCAGAGCAGGTCCTCTTCGCAGATCATGGGGCCTCGGCCCTCGTTGATGATTATAGGACGCTTCTTCATCTTTTTGAAGACTTCCTTGTTGAACATGTGGTAGTTGTCCTTGGTGAGGTTCATGTGGATGGAGACAACGTCCGACTCGGCCAGCAGGGTGTCGAGGTCCACGAGCTGCACGCCTATGCCCTCAGCTATCTCCGGCGGCAGGAAAGGGTCGTAGGCGATGACGCGCATGTCGAAGCCGTGCGCCTTGCGCGCCACGGACTGCCCTATGCGGCCCAGGCCGACGATGCCCATGGTCTGGCCCTCTATCCTCTGCAGGTGCTGGGCGGCAAGGTAGTTCCACTCCTTGTCCACCTGGACGCTGCGGTCGTAGATGCGGATGGCCCTCTGGAGGCAGAGCATCATGCAAAGGCGTTCTCCGCCGTCTCCTGCGTGCAGTAATCCAGGATGGAGACGACCGCCACGCCCTTCTCCTCGGCGTACTCAAGGTCAACTTCGTTGTAGCCCGTGGACTGGAAGGATATTACCTTGCACTTCTTGAGGGCGTCTATCTCCTTCTTGCCGAAGTAGACGTAGCTGTTCACTATGACGTCAGCGTCGGCTATGGCCTCATAAAAGGCGTCGTTATTGTCGCTGTGCTCGTCGTATACGGCGACTACGAGCTCGGAGCCTCGGGGCATATTTCGCGCTCGACGTGCATGTCGCGGTCCTTTGTGAACGGGACTTCGGTAAGTACGATTTTCATGTACTGCATCTCCTTTTGATATAATTGCGGCGCTCGGCGCCTTTAGTACGGGTTTTCAAACGTCTTCCGCTGAGTGTGCGCAGAAGTTTTCCGCGCGCTCCACATCCAGCGCTGTCGGCTTGCCAAACAGGGTCATGAGCACGAACACTATGCCCGAAGAGGCAAGGCCCGGCCAGAGCGCGTCGGTAGCGAATATCGCGCCCCAACCCATGCCGTCGCCTATGAGCCAGACAAGCACGACCACCAGCGAGACTACCATGCTGACGTAGGCCGCCTTAGCAGTCGGCTTCTTCCAGAACATGCCCAGCACCGTCGGGAAAAACAGCGAGGAGGCTGGAAGGTGAAGGCAAGCAGAAGCAGGTCCACAATGTCATATTTCCACCAGGCCAGCAGCGCGCCACTACACCAACGGCGAGTGAGCTGACCATGCCCAGGAATTTCACGCGCCTGTCGGGGGCCTTCGGTTCATGCGGGCCTTGTAGACGTCCACGCTGATGTTGGCCGCACAGCAGTTGATGCACACGACGCCCGTGGACATTATAGCTGCAAACACACCGACGAGCACAAGTCCGGATATGCTCGGAATGAACGACACGACCATTGCGGCATAAGCAGAGCTGCCGGCCGGGAGCTCCGGCATCAGCACGCGGGCCGCCATGCCCATGTAAGTCGCGCCGAAGGCTATGAACAGCACGCCCAGCGCCGCCCAGAGGGCGCCGTTCCGAGCGACCTTGGCGCTCTTGGCCGCAAAGCAGCGCGTATAGCTGTCCATGCTGGTATAAAACGAGAATATCGAGCTCACAGCCAGCGCGATTATGGTCGGCCAGCCGTATCTGCCTATGTCAAACCATTCCGCAGGCAGCGTTGCCACCTCGTTGAAGCCGCCGATGGCGTGCGCGGAGAGCGGAACTCCAAGAATCACCGTGCCAATGATTATGAGTATGAACTGCACCCAGGTGGTGTAGGTTATCGCCAAGAGGCCGCCGATAGCGGAATATGCTATCGTGATGGCAGTGCTGATTATAAAGCAGGTCGAGGTCTCCCAGCCGGTTATCGTGCTGAGCATGCTGCCCATCGCGACGAGCTGGCTTGAGAGAAAGCCGATATTGGCCAGAAAACAGCACACGATGACAACGGCTCCGGCGCGGTTGTCGTATCTGCTCGAAATGAGCGCCGGATATGTGATATCGTGCAGCCTCTCCCCGAGGCGCTTTGTCAGCTTGGAGAAGGTCATGCCGAAAATGAATGTACCTATGCCCAGTATGCCGACGTACCAAACTCCCGAAACGCCGTAGTCGTATCCGTTCGTGGACGTGCCCACGATGGACGCACCGCCTATCCAGGAGGACAGCCACATCGCTGCGAGCGAAAAGGTGCCGAGAGATTTGCCCGCCACGAAATAGTCCTCGCTGGTCTTGTTGCGTTTCCATGCCACTACTCCCAAAATGGCCATGATGGCAAAGTAGACAACTATTATGACGATGTCAACAAGACTTATTTGTCCCATTACTTCTCCTCCCACTGTTGTCGTTTGCCTAAATCCTTATTTCCCATATCCATACCCCACGCGCCGTGTCCCTCCACAGGCGGCGCGTGGGGCCGCCGCGCCTTGTCAGCCCTTCTTGAGCTGCTCCGCGGCTATCTCCGCGCCGCGGTCAAAGCAGACGGCGTTCTTCGCGTTAACTTTACCCTTCTTGGCAAAATAGTGTCTATCGCCCCGCGCATGTAATCCTTATCAAAGTAGGGCGAGGCCTCGGACATTGCGCCGAGCATGACAATATTCGTGCCGCGCGTGTTGCTATCTCCGCGGCCGTCTCGTTGGCCGGGACTTGACGACAACGATGTCGTCGCGGTACACTCTGTCGGGACGGGCGAGGTCGCTGTTGACCAACAGCAGCCCGCCGGGGCGCAGCTGGCTCTCAAACTTGTCGATCGCCGCGTCGTTGAGCGTAAAGAGGATGTCCAGCTGGTCGCAGTAGGGGCTCGCTATCTCCTCGTCGCTTATCTTGACGTTGCAGTTGGCGGTGCCGCCGCGCATCTCGGAGCCGTAAGAGGGATACCAGGTCACGTTCTTCCCCTGCTCCATGCCCGCGTCCGCTATTATCGTGCCCGCTACGAGCACGCCCTGGCCGCCGAAGCCCGAGCAAATTATCTCAACCATCAGCCGTTGCCTCCTTTATCAATGAACTCACCAAGGGGATAATACTCGACCATCTTCTCGCGGATGTGCTTCATCGCGCCCACCGGGTCGAGGCCCCAGTTGGTGGGACAGGGGCTGAGCACTTCGACCAGGCAGAAGCCCTCGCCGTTCATCTGCTTTTGCAGGGCCTTCTTTATCATCGCCCCAGTGCGCATGACCTCCTTCGGGCTGTCCACGGAGCCTCTGGCAAGATACGCTATGTCGTACTGGCCCAGGGTCTTTACAACGTCGAAGGGGCTGCCGTTTTTCTGAATATCCCTGCCCTTGGGGGACGAGGTCGTCTTCTGCCCCGGCAGGGACTCGGGCGACATCTGGCCGCCGGTCATGCCGAACACGCCGTTATTTACGACGAGGGCCAGTATGTTCTCATTGCGCAGGGCGCAATGGATGGTGCTCTCGGTGCCTATGCTGTAGGCCGAGCCGTCGCCAGCATGTGCCACCACTATCTCGTCCGGGCGGGCGCGCTTCACGCCGGCCGCGTGATGATGGGCCGCCCGTGGGCGGTGCCGATGTTGTTGAATTCTATGCAGTTGACAGCCAGCGAGCCGCAGGCCACGTCAACGACGAGGACGAGCCTCTCCTCGATGCCGAGCGACTCCACCGCTTCGGCCAGCAGACGCACGATTATGCCGTGTCCGCAGCCCGGGCACCAGCCCGCGGTGCTGTCTGCAAATATTGTGCTTGGCGCCTTCAGTTTCATGCTGCATCCCTCCCTCAATACTTCTTGAGCATTTCGCCGGCCATTTCGAGGATAACGTCCACGGAGGGGACGTTGGCGAACTCGCCGTAGTCCTCAACAGGGCGGCGGTTGCCGCAGGCCAGCACAACGTCGTCACGCATCTGGCCGAGTATGCTCATCTCGACGCAGAGGAAGCCCTTGACCTGCTCGCCCAGAGCGTCGAAGCCTTCTTCGGGAACGGCCAGAGGGTTATGGGCCGGATGAGGCCGAGCTTCATGCCGCGCCGCCGCGCGACCTTCACGGCCTCCTTGCTGACGCGGGAACTGATGCCATAGGCCACCAGGACTATTTCCGCGTCCTCTGTGCAGACGCTCTCCCAGCGCTGCTCGTTGGCCTCTATCTGCGCGTACTTCTCACGCAGGTAGGTCATGTAGTTGTCCGCGCCCATCTGGTAATAGACGTTGGTAATGACGCGCTGCTTTTCGCCCTTGCGGCGACCGTGAACGGCCCAGTCAAACTCGTCGATGTTGTGCTCACGCATCTCGTGCAGCTCGACAGGCTCGGCCATCTGGCCTATTGCGGCGTCGGAGCCTATTATTACCGGGTGACGGTACTTTTCAGCGAGGTCGAAGGCAGATATGCGAGGTCGGCGTTCTCCTGAACGGAGGCGGGGGCGAGGACGATGGTCCTGTAATCGCCGTGGCCGCCGCCGCGGGTGAGCTGCCAGTAGTCGCCCTGGCCCTGGAAGATGTCGCCCAGGGCGGAGCCTATACGCATGACTCAGCGATGACCGCCGCACGTCGCTGCCGCACAGATAGGAGATGCCCTCCTGCTTCAGCGAGAAGCCGGGGCCGGCGGAGGTCGTCAGAGCCTCGCGCCAGCGCTGGCCGCGCCGAAGGCCATATTCACGCCCGCAAGCTCAGATTCCGTCTGGATGAACGCGCCGCCTACCTCTTCCATGCGCCAGGACATGTATTCGAGTATCTCAGTCTGCGGGGTTATGGGGTAGCCGCTGAAAACCGGCATCCGGCCCTGATGCAGGACTCGGCGAAGGCCTCGTTGCCCTTCATTAGCACCTTGCTCATTTTCTTCACCTTCCCTCCTCAGTCAGTTATTTCAATCACGCAGTCCGGACACATCCTGTAGCACATTCCGCATCCGATGCACTTCTCTTCGTCGGCCTTTACAACTTCGTAGCCCTTCTCACCGAGCTCGCCCGAGGGCGCCAGCGCCTTGACCGGGCAAACGCTGACACATAGGAAGCAGCCCTTGCACTTTTTGGTGTTCAGTTTGACCTTGCCCATAGTCCATCGTTCCTCCTGTCCCAAGAATTCGTAATTACAGAACTTCGTTCTTTATCGCAGTACATTTTTTCGTCCCAGCCGTTTTTGGCGGGACGGATAAAGATTCTGTATTACAGAACGCCGTTCTTTATATTGCTATTATAAAACCGGCATCTTCATCAGTCAAGACAAAAAACGCCGGTTTTCGAAAGATTTTATTGTTAAATTTTACACTCAATTTCTCTGACAGTGGCTTTGAGCATGTCTGCTATCTGGTGCACGCGCTCCTCATAAAAACGTGGCGAGGGTCCCGACACGCTCAGGCTCCTACGACGTCGCCCTTCCTGTCGCGAATCGCGACGCCGACGCAATTAATTCCCACGTCCATTTCCATGTTGTCAGTTGCGTAACCACGGCGGCGAACTTCTTCTATTTCGGCGGCCAGCTGTTCCGGCTCCGTTATAGTCATGTCCGTGCTCTTCTCTAACGGGTGACGCAAGTACTCTTTCAGCGCCTCCTCCGGCATGCTTGCAACATGGCCTTTCCGCTGCTCGTGGCGTGCATATAGCCCGTGGCATAGCGTATGCTGCCAACGAAGAGTGTACTGGAGGTACCGGGATACGCCGCGTCCAGGTAGTACACACAGCGTCCCATGGGGACGGTTATATACACCGTCTCATTTGTCCTATCCGCGAGTTGCTGCATGAGCGGGCGGGCCACGGCGTGGAAGCTGAACCTGTCCTCCACCGAGCGTGCCAGGCGTATGACGCCCATGCCAGGTAGTATTTCCCGGTATCTTTGTCCTTTTCGACATAGCCCATGGCCTCAAAGGTGCTGAGAATGTTGTGTACATTGCTCTTATAAAGTCCCATGCGCTCGCTCAGCTCCGTCACGCCAAGGGGCTGCTTTTCCTCGAAACAGTTCAATATTTCAAGCGCTTTCTTCAGGCTTTTTACCTTGATTTTGTCGTCATCCATACATTCTCCCCTGCGAATCTCAACGAAATGCGCACCCAAGATTGATTATCTGCCTATTAACGATATCACGCGCGCGCCGCTTTGGCAACAGCAATTTCCACCTAAAATCAAAATAGGGCCTTCCCGTTTTCCGGGAGGGCCCTGTCATATCTCGGGTGCTCAGATGAGTTTTTTGCCGCGCAGCTCGGCTATCTTGGCCTCGTCGTAGCCGAGGATGGTCTTGAGTATGTTGTCCGTATCCTGTCCCATACTGGGGGCGCCGCGCCAGATCTGACCCGGGGTCTCGCTCATCTTCGGGGCGATGCCGAAGGCCTCGATCTCGCTGCCGCAGGTCTGGTCCACGTACTTGACCCAGTCGCCACGGGAACGGAAATGCTCGTTTTCATAGGCGGACTTGGCGGTATTGACGGTGGCGCACGGCACGCGTGCCGCCTCCATGATACTCTCTATCTCCTGGGCATCGTGGTTGGCGCACCACTCTATGACCTTGGCGTTCAGCTCCTGGCCCTTTTCGGAGGCCACGGCGGCGGGACCGGAGGAGCAGTCCTTGTAGTTGAAATACTCCAAATCAAGGCCCATGGCCGGGATGCAGCGGTTATACACTCCCGGGCCGAAGGCGCCGACGGCGACGAGGAAGCCGTCCTTGCTCTTGAAGAGGTTATAGGCTGGAAAGCCGGGTTGAAGTTGCCGGTGCGCTCACCAACTATGCCGGCCATGGTGTAGGCCGTATAGGTTCCGCACATGTACTGCGCCATGGCCTCGAACTGCGCGACGTCGATGACCTGGCCCTTGCCGGTCTTTTGGGCGTAGATATAGCCCGAGAGCGCCGCAAACACGGTGGCAAAGGCGGAGACATAGTCGTTCGTATAGGGCTTGGCGATGGCCGGGTCGCGGTCGGCGTCGCCCTGGAGGTAGAGCCAGCCGGAGAAGGCCTGGCCTATCATGTCATAGCTCGCGCGGTTGCACACGCTGGGGATACCGCCGAACTCCTTGTGGCCCATGCCGCTGACGTGGACGATGACCAGCTTCGGGTTCACCTTCAGCAGCTCCTCGTCATAGATGCCAGTTTCTCCAGCCAGACCATGTTCTCCATGAAGATGTCGGCTTCCTTGATGAGACCGTAGAATATCTCCTTTACCTCGTCGAACTTGAGGTTCAGCTCCAGGGCCATGGCCAGCTTGTTGCGGGCGTTCTGCGCCCAGGCTGTGGAAACCTTTTGCCGTTGACCTCGGCGAAAGGCGCCAGCATACGGAGCGTGTCGCCCACGCCGGGGCGTTCTATCTGGATGACCTCGGCGCCGAAATCGGCCAGCATGGTGGCGGCAAAGGGCATTGCTACCAGAGAGCCGGAGCACACTACGCGCATGCCGGCAAAGGGACCGTACTCGGGGATTATAACTTGCGTTCACTCATTATTGGCACTCCTTTTTGCTTTATTTCGCTTTCCTGCGCTCTATCTCCGCTATTATCTCGGGGATAAGCCTGCGGTAATCCGCCACGGCGCCGTAGTGCGAGACATCGTATATGGGCGCGGAGGCGGTGTGGTTTATGCTCATTATGCAGCCGGCGTTCTGCATGCCGGCAAGGTACTGGACGGAGCCGGAAATGGCGACGTTGAGGATAAACTTCGGCTTCACCGTGGTGCCGGACTGGCTATCTGCTCCTCGTGCGGCATCCAGCCGCAGTCGCACAGGGGCCTGGAGCAGGCCAGCTCCCCGCCCAGCAGCTCGGCTAGGCGGCGCAGCTGCGCGAGGTCCTCCTCGCTCTTTATGCCGCGTCCGCGGCGACCAGGACGTCGCACTCGTCGATGGGCTTACCGTCGCTCTGCTTTTTCCGGCTCTCGACGACTACATAGTCGGCATCGGGCTCGACCTCCACGCTCTCGCGGATAAGCTCTCCCTGCGCGCCGGCTTCGGCTCCAGAGGCTCAAACACGCGCGGGTGGACCGTGACCATCTGCGGGCGCTTTTCCGGGATGGCGATGTGACTGAGGAAGTTCCCGCCGAAGTTCGGCGTGGTTTGGACAAAGGTACCCTCTTCGTCAACGTCGAGGTCGATTGCGTCCGCCGTCAGGCCTGTGCGCAGGGAGCACATGACGCGCGGCGCGACATCGCGGCCCTGGACCGAGGCGGCGAAGAGGAAAACGGAGGCTTATACTTCTCGCAAAGCTGCACTAGCGCCTTTTCGTAGGGGCGGGCGCTGTACAGGGCGAGGGCCTCGTGCTCGGCCAGGATGACCTTCTCAGCGCCGTAGGCGAAGAGCTCTGCGGCCAGGGACTCCACCCCGCTGCCCAGCAGCACGGCAACGACGGCGTCCTCGCCGCCGAGCTTCTGCTTCAGGTCGTGGGATTTGGCCAGCAGCTCAAAAGTCGTGGAGGAGAGCCTGCCGCCCTCCTGCTCAGCAAACACCCAGATGTCCTTATACGCTTCTTTTCCCATGTTGCCGCCTCCCCTCATATCAGGCGTTCGGCTTCGAGGGTGTCCACGATGGCCTTGGCCATCTCCTCGACCGAGCCGGTGTAATACTTCGTGTCCGTGTTGCGCTTCGGGGGCGCGAACACGCGCTTGTTGATGGAGGGCGAGCCGGGGATGCCTATCATGTCCGGCTCGCAGCCGAGGTCGGCGGCGTTCCAGACGTGGCGCGGCTTTTTGAGGGCCTTCATAATGCCTATGGGCGTCGGATAGCGCGGCTCGTTGGCCTCGGCGCAGACGGTGATAAGGGCTGGGAGCTTGACGCGGACTTTCTCCGTCCTATCGGGCAGCAGGCGCTCGCAGAGGCCCAGCCGTCCTCGATCTCGACCTCGCCGCAGAGAGTGACCTGGGGGATCCCCAGGAAGGCGGC
>ENA-OQEN01000836-OQEN01000836.1-human-gut-metagenome-genome-assembly--contig:-NODE-836-length-12542-cov-3.227145_pt1 | contig 12542 bp, 16 predicted proteins | sample MGYA00242791_ERZ504627 | MGnify/ENA primary metagenome ERZ504627 (study PRJEB26092, sample SAMD00036316) | human gut metagenome | host: Homo sapiens | study: EMG produced TPA metagenomics assembly of... | reverse complement strand
GGTTGGGGTTTGCCCTCGGCTCCGCGTTCTTTGCGGGGATCACCGCCGTGCTGGCCAAGGTCGGCATGAAGAACGTGAACTCCACGCTCGCCACCGCGATCCGCACGGTCGTCGTGCTGGTCTTTTCCTGGTGGATGGTCTTCCTCGTCGGCTCGCAGGCGGAGATCACCCGCCTTTCCGGGCGCACGCTGTTCTATCTCGTCCTGTCCGGCCTGTCGACCGGGGCCTCCTGGCTCTGCTACTTCCGGGCGCTGCAGCTGGGGGACGTCAACAAGGTCGCGCCCATCGACAAGTCCAGCACGGTGCTGACCATCCTCCTGGCCTTCCTCCTGCTGGGGGAGCCCGTCTCCGCGCCGCAGATCGTGGGCGTGCTGGGGATCGGGATCGGCACGCTGCTGATGATCTCCCGGAAGGAGACGGACGCCGGGGGAAAGCCGGACGGCAGATGGCTGCTCTTTGCCTGCCTGTCCGCGCTGTTTGCGAGCCTGACCTCGATCTTCGGCAAGATCGGCGTGGAGGGCGTGGAGTCGAACCTGGGCACCGCGATCCGCACGGTCGTCGTCCTGGGCATGGCCTGGCTGATGGTCTTTGTCACCGGCCAGCAGAAGGGCCATCCGCCGCATCGGGCGCAGGGACTGGCTCTTTCTCCTCCTCTCCGGCCTGTCCACGGGCCTTTCCTGGCTGTGCTATTACCGCGCCCTGCAGGACGGCCCGGCGAGCGTCGTCGTGCCGGTGCTGCCGTACCTGCTGGCGTTCGCGGCGGGCGCGATGCTCTACGTCGTCGTGGAGGAGCTCATCCCGGAGATGAGTGCGGGCCACCACTCGAATATCGGGGTGGTCGCGTTTTCGGTCGGGTTCACGCTGATGATGGCGCTCGATACAATCCTCGGATAAAAAAAGACTGTCACGCTATGGTGGCAGTCTTTTTCATTTCCTTTATGCGGTTCATGGGATCATGCGTCGCCGATGATGCGGACTTCAGGGTGGAGCATGACGCCGTGTTTCTGGTAGACGCGCTGCTGGACTTCGTGGATGAGGCCGCGGACGTCGGCGGCGGTGGCGTTGCCGGTGGCGTTGACGACGAAGCCGGCGTGCTTGGTGGAGACCTGGGCGCCGCCGACCTGGAGGCCCTTGAGGCCTGTCTCCTGGATCAGGGTGCCGGCGAAGTAGCCTTTGGGGCGCTTGAAGGTGCTGCCGGCGCTGGGCATCTCGAGGGGCTGTTTGCTCTCGCGGCGCTGGGTGAAGTCGTCCATCTTGGCGCGGATGGCTTTGCTGTCGCCGGGCTCGAGGCGGAGCTCGACTTCGACGATGGCCTCGCCGTTGTCCTGGAAGCGGCTGTGGCGGTAGCGAGGTCGAGTTCGTCGCGGCTGTAGGTGTGGATCCTCCCCTCGCGGTCGACGGTGCGCACGGTGTCGGCGACGTTCTTCATCTCGCCGTCGTAGGCGCGGCGTCATGAAGATGGCGCCGCCGATGCTGCCGGGGATGCCGCAGGCGAATTCGAGGCCGGTCAGGCTATTCTGGGCGGCGGCTTCGGAGACGTCTTTGAGGAGGGCGCCGGCACCGGCGATGATGCGCGTGCCTCGTGGCGAATCTTGGCCATCGGGCGCGCGAATTTCACGACGACGCCGCGGATGCCTTGTCCTGGACGAGGACGTTGGAGCCGTTGCCGAGGATGGTTAGCGGCAGCTTGTACTCGCTGACGAGGGCGAGGACCTTCTCGGTCTCCTCCATCGAGGCGGGGAAGATCAGGCAGTCGGCGGGGCCGCCGATCTTGAAGGTCGTGTGGAGTTTCATCGGCTCATCGAGGCGGAAGCGGTTCGGCTCGATGAAGGCCTGGCATTTCTGGATAAAGTTTTTATCAATCATCAGTCGTCATTCCCATCTATTTTCCCACAATATCGGTCTTCTCGGTCTTTTTGCGCTCAGTGCTGGTCCATGCGCAGGCCTGGGCCGGCTTCGGAGAGGTTCTGGAAGTCCATCTGACGCATGGCCTCGTAGGCCACGACGGCGACGGAGTTCGAGAGGTTGAGGGAGCGCGCCTCGGGAATCATCGGGATGCGCACGCAGTGCTCCCAGTTCGCCTTGAGGATGGGTTCGGGGATGCCCGCGGACTCCTTGCCGAAGACGAGCATGTCGTCCATTGTGTAGTGGACTTCTGTGTAGGAGCGCGGCGCTTTCGTCGACAGGTAGTAGAAGTTATGGTCGGCGTAGCGCTCCTGGACTTCGGCGAAACTGTCGTGATAGTGAACCTTGACGAGCGGCCAGTAGTCGAGGCCGGCACGCTTCAGGTGCTTGTCATCCGTCGAGAAGCCGAGCGGACGCACGAGGTGGAGCTCGATGCCCGTGCCCGCGCAGAGGCGCGCGATATTTCCCGTATTGCCCGGGATCTCTGGTTCAATCAGTACGATATGCAATGGTTTCAACACCTCGGATATGAATATGTGAAGGAAATCTCATTTATTTCTTATAGCCTACTCATTATAACGAATCCCGAAAAAAATTACAAGACTTAAGCCGCATACCAAAAAGAGAAGCGGCAGGCATGTCGCTTCTCTTTTATGGGAAGGGGTGTGTTATTTATCGTACTGTGCTCACTTGAGTACGGCGCCCGTGCTGGCGGAAGTCGTGAGCTTGGCGTAACGGGAGAGATAGCCCGTCTTGATCTTCGGCTCTGGCTTCTTCCAGCTCTCCTTGCGCTTCGCGAGCTCTTCGTCGCTGACGGCGAGCGAGAGGCTGCGGTTCGGGATGTCGATCGTGATCTCGTCGCCATCTTCGATCAGGCAATCGGGCCGCCCTCCATGGCCTCCGGCGAGATGTGGCCGACGCAGGCGCCTGGCTGGCACCGCTGAAGCGGCCGTCGGTGATCAGGCCGACCTTGAGGCCGCGGCCCGTGATGACGCTGTCGGGTTGAGCATCTCCTGCATGCCCGGGCCGCCCTTCGGGCCCTCGTAGCGGATGACGACGACGTCGCCGTCGTGGATCTCGCCGGCCATGATGGCATCACATGCCTCGGTCTCAGAGTTGTAGCACTTCGCCTTGCCCGTGTAGGTCAGCATGTCGCTGCGACAGCCGAACCTTGACGACGGCGTAGTCCGGTGCGAGGTTGCCCTTGAGGATGGCGATGCCGCCCTCCTTGCGGTACGGGTCATCGACGCTGTGGATGACCGTGCGGTCGAGGACCTCGGCGTCTTGATGCGGTCACCGACCGTGCCCGTGATGGTCAGCGCGTCGAGGTGGATCAGGCCCTTCTTGGAGAGCTCGTGCATGACGGCCGGGATGCCGCCGGCCTCATTGAGGTCCGTCATGTGGTGCTTGCCGGCCGGGCTGAGCTTCGTGATGTACGGCGTGCGGCGCGAGATCTCGTCGAAGAGCGGTGCCGGCAGGTCGATGCCAGCCTCGTGCGCGATGGCCGTCAGGTGAAGGACGGTGTTCGAGGAGCCGCCGATGCCCATGTCGACCGTGATGGCGTTCTCGAAGGCCTCGCGCGTCATGATGTCGCGCGGCTTGATGTCCTTCTTGATGAGGTCCATGAGCGCTGCACCGGCGCGCTTGGCGAGCAGGCGGCGTGCGCCCGTGTAGGCAGCCGGATCGTGCCGTTGCCCGGCAGGCCCATGCCGAGGACTTCCGTCAGGGAGTTCATCGTGTTGGCCGTGAAGAGGCCGGCGCAGGAGCCGCAGCCCGGGCAGCACTTCGACTCGAGGTCTGCCATCTCAGCAGCATCCATCTGGCCGGCAGCGAACTTGCCGGCTGCCTCGAAGGCCTGGCTGACACTGACATCATGCCGTGGAAGCGGCCCGGCAGCATCGGGCCGCCCGAGACGACGACGGCCGGGATGTTGAGGCGGGCTGCTGCCATGAGCATGCCCGGCACGACCTTGTCGCAGTTCGGGATCAGGACGAGGCCATCGAAGCCCGAAGCCATCGCGACAGCCTCGATCGAGTCGGCGATGAGCTCGCGGCTCGCGAGCGAGTACTTCATGCCCGTGTGGCCCATGGCGATGCCGTCGCAGACACCAATGGCCGGGAACTCGATCGGCGTACCGCCAGCAGCAGCGACGCCGAGCTTCGCAGCCTCAGCGATCTCACGCAGGTGGATGTGGCCTGGGATGATCTCGTTGAAGGAATTGCAGATGCCGATCAGCGGCTTCTGGAGGTCCTCAGGACCGTAGCCATTTGCATGGAACAGGGAACGATGTGCACAGCGTGTAGCACCTTTTTTGACAATATCGCTTCTCATAAGCAACTCTCCTATCTATCTGTATTATGCGCCCACACATGATAGGCGCATCAGATGCAAAGATGTAAAGATGTAATGTGATACCTAGTTTACAACATTACGAGTCAAAATTCAATGCCTTTTTGTGCTTTTATTCCCGATTCGAATGGATGGCGCAGGCCGCGCATCTCCGTGATGAGGTCCGCCCGCTCTAGAAGCAGCGGGCAGGCATCGCGTCCCGTGCAGACGAGATGGACAGCCTTCGGGCGGCGCTCAAGCAGGGCGCCGAGCTCCTGCTCCGTGATCAAGCCGAACTTGACGGCGTAGTTGATCTCATCGAGAATGACCATGTCCCAGCGGCCGCTTGTGATCTCTCGCTCAGCCATCGTCAATGCCTCGCGGGCCGCACGACGGTGTTCTTCTCTAGGCTTCTCCCCCTTGCGCGTAAAACCGAGGCCAAGCGCGCGCAGCTCGATGCGCCCCTCCGCGCGCGCGAGCACCTCGATGGCATGGCGCTCGCCCGTCGTCCAGCCGCCCTTGATGAACTGCAGGATCAGCACGCGCAGGCCGTCGCCCCAGGCGCGCATGGCGAGCCCTATGGCCGCCGTCGTCTTGCCCTTGCCCGCTCCCGTGTGCACGATGAGCAGGCCGTATCGCTCTGTATCTCCCATTTCTTCCTCCTCTTTCTAGAAAGAGCCTGCCGGACAAGTCCAGCAGGCTCTCTTATTCCTCTTATTTGAACTTCTGGCGCAGCTCGACGAAGAAGGTCGTGCCCTTGCCGAGCTCGCTCTGGATCCAGATGCGGCCCTTGTGCAGGTGGACGATCTCCTGCGCGATGGCGAGGCCGAGGCCATTGCCGCCCATCTCGCGCGAGCGCGCCTTGTCAACGCGGTAGAAGCGGTCGAAAACCTTCGCCTGGTCCTCCTTGGCAATGCCGATGCCCGTATCACTGACGGCGAAGCGGATCTTGCCCTTCTCCGTGCTCTCGTAGCGCACGCTGACCTTGCCGCCATCTGGCGTGTACTTGACGGCGTTGTCGACGAGGATCAGCACGAGCTGGCGGATCTTCTGCTCGTCGGCCTGGATCTCGACCTTCGGCAGTCGCTCTGCCCGCAGGTCGATCTTCTTCTGGTCGGCGAGCGGCTGCATGAGACGCGCCGTCTGCTCGATGAGCGCCGAGAGGTTGAACTTCTGCGGCTTGAGCTTCAGGGCCTTGTTATCGCTGCGCGCGACGACGAGCAAGTCGCTGACGAGCTTCGTCATCTTCTTGACCTCATCGCGCACATCGTCGATGACCTGCCGCAGGAACGGCGACTTGATCGACGGGTCGTTCTGCAGGAGTTCCGCCGAGGCCATGACGACCGCGAGCGGCGTCCGCAGCTCGTGCGAGGCATCCGCCGCGAACTGGCGCTGCTTCTCGTAGGCCTGCCGCAGCGGGATCATCGCCTTGCCCGAGAGCAGGTGGCCGACGATCGTCGCAATGATCAGCGCGATGGCACCGAGGAAGGCCAGCGCGTACGTCGCCTTCTCCATGCCGTTGTACATGGCCGTGACGTCCTTGCCGACGTAGACCGTCTGCGTCGCATTGCCCTCATCGTCGCGGACCTGCTGGGCCGTCAGCATGATGCGAGCCTTGCGCGTGTTCTCGGTGCCCGGCTTGCTGAAGACCCGGACCTCGCCCGGCTCGACCTTTCCCTGCGCAATCGTGTCGAGGATGAAGGGCTCGATGCGGAACGAAGCCCGCGCGAAGTTCAGCAGCCGTCCATCTTCATCGAAGACATAGAAGAAGAGACGGTCGTTCGTGCTCTTGTAGGCGGTCGCATCGTCGAAGACGATTTCGGGATGCTGGTTGAAGTACTCCTGTGCCTCCGCGACATTGCTGGCCGTGTCCATGAGCTCGCGCGCCTGCTCCGAAGTGATGGCCCACTCCATCGTCTTGTGCATCGCGAAGAGCAGCGTCACGAGGAAGATCGTCATGACGATCGAGTAGAGGATCGTCAGCTTGCGCCGACTGCTGCCGAAGATGTTCTGCGCCATCAGCTCCGGGCCTCCAGCTTGTAGCCGACGCCGCGGACCGTCTTGATGACCGTGCCGCCGTCGCCGAGGTCGAGCTTCTTGCGCAGAATCTTCATGTACGAGTCGATGTTATTGGAGCTGACATCCGACTCAAGGCCCCAGATGCGGTCGAGGATGATGTCGCGCGGCACGACGATGCCGATGTTCTGCGCGAGCAGGTCGAAGATCTGGAACTCGCGCGGCGAGAGCTGGATGACCTTGTCCTTCTTCTTGAGGACCTTCGCCGTGCGGTTCAGCGTGAACTCGCCGACCTCGACGACATCCTGCTGGATCTTCTGCGTGCTGCGGCGTCCGAGCGCGCGCAGGCGCGCCATGAGCTCCGCGAACTCGAACGCTTGACGAGGTAATCGTCTGCGCCCGCATCGAGGCCCGTCACGCGATCCTCGACCGAGTCGCGCGCCGTCAACATCAGAATGGCCTTCTCATAGCCGTCCTTGCGCAGGCGGCTGCACGCCTCCACGCCCGTCTCCCCCGGCATCATCCAGTCGAGAATCAGGATGTCGTAGTCCGTGTACATCGCGTACTCATAGATATCACTGCCGTTCGTCACCCATTCGACCTGGATGTCATTCTGCTCCAGCATGTACTGGATGAGCTTGCCAAGACGCTTATCGTCCTCTGCCAGCAAAACCCGCATCATTACCACTCCTCAAATAAATCAATTGCTTCTATATATATACACGCATTCCGTGAAAAAAGACTGAAGCCCATAGGCTTCAGCCCCTTATCCTTCTGTTCCTTCTGCTTCTTCCTCCACGCCTCCCGCTGCGCCGGACTTCCTCCGCAAGGGCTGTATCCTGCCCGCGCGGAAGCGCGTCTCAAAGTCCGCGACGGGGATTGGCCGCGAGAAGTAGAACCCTGGAAGATGTCGCAGCCGATCTTCGCGAGGTCGTAGACCTGCTGGCTCGTCTCGACACCCTCGACGACCGTCGCATGCCGAGCTCGCGCGCAAGCGCTACGATGGAGCGCAGGATGATGCGGCTGCGCTCCTGATGCTCCGTCTTGCGCAGGAAGCCCATGTCGATCTTGAGGATGTCCGCCTGGATGTCCTTGAGGAAGCTCAGGCTCGAGTAGCCGCTGCCGAAATCATCGATGGCAATGCGGAAGCCGTACTCCTTGAGCCGCTGGATCAGGAGAATCGCTTCTTTCGGCTTATCCATAAAGACCGTCTCCGTGATCTCGAGCTCAAGTTTCGCCGGGTCGATCTTGTACTCCTCGACGAGATGCGTGAAGACTTCGTAGAGGTCGAGGTAGTAGATGTCCTTGACCGAGATGTTGACCGAGATGCAGTAATCCGCGAAGTCCTCGCTGCCCTGCCACGACTTCAGCAGGCTGCAGGCCAGCTCCCAGATATGATAATCGAGCTGCCAGATCTTGCCGTGTTCCTCGAGAATCGGGATGAACATCGCCGGCGGGATCACGCGGCCGTCGTCGCAGACCCAGCGCGAAAGCGCCTCCGCGCCGATCACGCGGCGCGAGTCGGCCGCGACCTGCGCCTGTAGGTAGATCTGGACCTCTCCACGGCTCAGCGCATCCGAGAAACGGCTCAGGATGGCGCGGTCGCGGATCTTTTCGGACATCATGTGCTCTGAGTACCAGACGTAGCCATTGCTCTCCTGCGTCTTGAGGACGCTGGCCGCAAGAAATGCACGGTCGCAGAGGATCGAGATGGGCGTCCGGTTGTCCTCGACGCGGCAGATGCCGACCGCAATCTGCAGGTCGAAGTGGATGGCCGCGAGCCCGTGCATGATCGTCTCGACCGTCTTGAGATAGGCATCCGGTCAAAGATTGCCGCAGGGATCAGCATCGCGAAGCGTCCGCGCGAATGTGCCCGTAGGCGTCCGCGCATCCGTGCCGTAGTGGCGGCGCAGCATGCTGCCGACGCGCATCAGGAGCTCATTGCCCTTCGTCATGCCGTAGAGGCGTTCAAGAGCTTGAAGTCGCCGAAATTCAGACAGACCATGAGGTAGGATATGCCCGGATTCTCCTCCATGACGCGGCGCGCCTGCCGGTAGAAGCCGTACTTATTGTAGATGCCTGTCAGGTTGTCGTGCATCGTGCCGAAGTGCTCGAGGTCCATGTTCTTCTGATCCTGTGTGCAGTCACTGATCAGGAAGTACATGCCGACTTCCTTTCCCTCCCCATCGTTGAGCGGGTAGCGGCAGATCTGGAACGAGGCTGGGCTGCCGCCCGCTCGTACTGCTGAAGCCAGACGGCTGCCTCCGGACTCCGCAGGGCGTCCTCCTGGAACCAGTTCGTCAGGATGGCCTCAAGTTCCTGCAGATCATCAGGGACCTCAAAGAGTCGGAATGCCTCGCTGTTCGCTAGATGCAGTGCTGCTCTGTATCAAACCAGATGACGCCGGTCGGCAGGTTCTGCATGGCCATGCGCAGCGTCTCAGCAAAGGCCCGCTTGTCAAATCCGTCCTGCAGTACCGCATGATGTCCGTCTCTCTTCATTCCCTTGCCCCTCTCTATGTGGATCATCTCGATGACACACGAGAACGTCGTGTCATCCGCGCGCAAGATCTCGATGGGACGCGAGGTGATGAAATACAGGTCGCCGTCTTTGACCTCCGTCTTGCGGAGCTCCATGCCTGTCTTGAGCGCACGCAGGCTCGTGCAGTTGCGGCAGCGGTTCGTGCTGCGCCAGACCGAGTAGCAGCTCGGCCCGTACTCATATGAATCGTCCTCCCCGATCGTGAAAGCATGGCACTCCTCCGGGTCGACGAGCCGCACGATGTCGTACTCCTTCGCTAATCGCGCGACCTCCTTTTCCACTTCATTCTCCTTGAATTGCAGTATCATATGCAATCCTCCCCCTGCCCCTGACGCATGATTGCTGTCCTATGGTTCCATGATCATAGCGGGGCTCGTTCTATACTCTTCTCTCTTCTATCTTTCATGCACGATTCTATCATGATGCGATGCATTGTCAATATCCCATATATCGAAGTACCGTATTGCAGTACTTTCGTGCCATATTGGAATACTTTCGTGCCGAAATGCCAAAATCCTGCCGACTCACTCATTTTATGCAAAAAAATGACTCGGGACCCGTGAGTCCCAAGTCATCATTGTCACTATTATATATCTGACGCGCAATCGTCCATCAATCGCGGCCAAACTTGTCCTTGAGGATGACATCATGCGAGCCGCCCTCGACGATGCTCGTTGCCGAGACGAGCGTGATCTTCGCCTTCTCGCGCAGCTCCGGCAGCGTCAGCGCCCCGCAATTGCACATCGTCGAACGGATCTTCGACAGCGTGATGTTGACGTTGTCCTTGAGCGGGCCAGCGTACGGGACGTACGAGTCGACGCCTTCCTCGAAGGAGAGCTTGCGCGCGCCGCCGAGGTCGTAACGCTGCCAGTTGCGGGCGCGGTTGGAACCTTCGCCCCAGTACTCCTTGTAGTACGTACCGTTGACCTTGACTTTGTCCGTTGGGCTCTCGTCGAAGCGCGAGAAGTAACGGCCAAGCATCAGGAAGTCAGCGCCCATCGCGAGGGCCAGCGTCATGTGGTAGTCGTGGACGATACCGCCATCGGAGCAGACCGGGATGTAGACACCCGTCTCCTCGTAGTAGCGGTCGCGCTCGGCGCAGACATCGATGAGTGCCGTGGCCTGGCCACGGCCGATGCCCTTGGTCTCGCGCGTGATGCAGATGGAGCCGCCGCCGATGCCGACCTTGATGAAGTCCGCACCTGCCTCAGCGAGGAAGCGGAAGCCCTCTGCATCGACGACATTGCCGGCGCCGACCTTGACGTCGTTGCCGAAATGCTCGTGGATGTAGCGCAGCGTGATGCGCTGCCACTCGGAGAAGCCCTCCGAGGAGTCGATGCAGAGTACATCGGCGCCAGCCTTGAGCAGGGCCGGCACGCGCTCTGCATAGTCGCGCGTGTTGATGCCGGCACCGACGATGTAGCGCTTGTTCTCATCGATGAGCTCGAGCTCATGTTCCTTGTTGTCCGTGTAGTCCTTGCGGAAGACCATGTAGCGCAGGCGCTGGTTCTTGTCGACGAGCGGCAGCATGTTGAGCTTGTGCTCCCAAATAAGGTCATTGGCCTTCGTCAGAGAAGTCGTGTCAGCATCCGCATAGACGAGCTTCTCGAACGGCGTCATGAACGTCTCGGCCTTCGTGTCGAGGCTCATGCGCGAGATGCGGTAGTCACGGCTCGTCACGATGCCGAGCAGTTTGCCCGTCGGCGTGCCGTCTTCCGTGACGGCCATCGTCGAATGGCCCGTCTTCTGCAGGAGGTCGAGGATCTCGCCGAGCGTCGTCGTCGGCTTGATGTTGGAGTCGCTGCTGACAAAACCGGATTTGTAGTTCTTGACGCGGGATACCATGGCAGCTTCTGCTTCAATGCTCTGCGAGCCGTAGATGAAGGAAACGCCACCCTCTTTCGCAAGTGCGATTGCCATCTTGTCATTCGAGACTGCTGCATGATGGCAGACGTCATCGGGATGTTCATCGAGATCTTCGGTTCTTCACCCTTCTTGAACTTCACGAGCGGCGTCTTGAGAGATACATTATTCGGGATACATTTATCCGACGAATACCCTGGGACGAGAAGATACTCTCCAAACGTGTGTGATGGTTCCTTGAAATAGAATGCCAACGTAACCCCTTCTTTCTTGATACTATGAGACCTGCCTCAAATATATTGCTACCAGTCTACTATAAAGGATAACGGCTGTCAATCTCTTTTCCAGAACTAGGTTTACAACATTACAAAAGGCAGGCCTCTGGGTTGCAAAAATCTATACATTCATTATAGCACTGGCAATGGGCCGGCGCAAAGGATTTCCTGTACGGGGCGCGCCGGCCACACCTTCAGCCCATCTTGTTCCTGCGCCAGCTGCGGTAGCCGTAGATTGTGCCCGCCACAATGAAGAGCACGGCCAGGAGCGCGAGAAGCTGTTCCCAAAATGTCGCCATCACCATCCATCCTTTCTGTATCGTATTAAGAATCCCCTTCATTATAGCATACTGCCATGTCGATGTACCAAAGTACAGCTCTCAAAAAAATTACAAAATATGAAATTTTGTACAGAAAATCAGAAGGATTTCCTTGTTCAACAGCGAAAAGGGAATAGTGGATAGTGGTGATAGACTATCCAATCCCTTTCGGGCAGTTGATATCCTTTCACTTCCTCAACTGCCTCAGCGGCTGACCCCCCCAATTGTCAGCCGCTTCTTTTTTGCATTTTGGCACCATCTCCGCCACTGCTGCCGACTCGTCAAGCTCCATGACTTTACGGATTACGACAAAAGTAGTATAATAAAGAAATATTAATAGTCCTAGTAATCGTATTCTATACATAGGACCGCAGGAAATCACCGTGATATGTTGTTTATGTTGTCTGGAGGTCTTTCTATTGATGAGCAGTAGTCACAGTAGTCGCAAAGTGAGAACATTTTTTGCCGCCGCGCTCCTCGCATGCGCCACGGCCAGTGCCGCAACGGTCTCGGCATCGCCGGCCGTCAAGCCAGCGACCGTCGCCACGCATGCTTCCGCGCATGCTGCCACGCCGGTCGCATATGAAGCAAAGTCCGCCTCTCTCAGCGGTGTGTCGGGCATGACCAAGCACGAAGCTGCTGTGACAGCGCCATCGGTCCTGCGCCGCCATCTGCCGGCCGCCGCAGAATCGGGTTACGGCACGAATGCAAGGACCGAGAACAAAATCTCGCCACTCTCACCTGTGACGCCGACTTCGCCCATCACGCCTGCAATCGACCTGCCTCCATCATCCCGTCTCAGCCTGCGCCGGGTGCCGGACAGACGACCGACGCCTACGCCGTCCGCACGGATTTCGGCAAGAGCAACCTGCGTAAGTGGAGCAGCGTCTACGGCATGGACACTCCGTGGGATAAGAACGACGTGACCGACACGAAGAACTTCAAGAGCTCGACCATCGCCTTCCTCGACACGCTCAACACGCTCGCGCAGTCGGCCGGTGTCTCCTTCGTCCTCACGGGCGGCGCGGAGTACGGCTACCATGCCCATGGCACCTACTCGCACGAGAACGGCTACAAGGTCGACATCTCCGACTCCGGCATCTACGCCGGCACGACGGCCTACCGCGTCCTCACCGAAGCCCTCGCTCCGTTCAAGCACCACCTCTCCCATGAGTGGAGCAACAACCACTACGACATCACGATCTACCCGGCCGATTACACGGTTCCTACTCCGGCGCCGACCACGACAACTCCGGCGCGACCACGACAACTCCGGCGACGACGAGTAAGACAG
>ENA-OQEN01000835-OQEN01000835.1-human-gut-metagenome-genome-assembly--contig:-NODE-835-length-12548-cov-1.828597_pt1 | contig 12548 bp, 19 predicted proteins | sample MGYA00242791_ERZ504627 | MGnify/ENA primary metagenome ERZ504627 (study PRJEB26092, sample SAMD00036316) | human gut metagenome | host: Homo sapiens | study: EMG produced TPA metagenomics assembly of... | reverse complement strand
GTACGTTCTTTTGGGGGCAATCACTCACTGAAAGTGGTGGTTATCACGGTGAGAACCACCACTTTTCATAGCAAGCCAACTTTTCAATGCATCGGCAACATCGTTGGCTTGCATATCGCAAATATGAAGTTTCGGTTGAGCCAATTTCTTATCTTGCGATAATGTGATTTGTGACAAAGGGTATCATGGTTTGCAAGGTGCGTCAAGATGGTTTTGAGTATTTTATTGTGGTAAAGCAATAATAGTAGGACTTATAAAAAATTGGAAGCTTTCAGCATAGCGGACACTTCCATAAGTTTTTACCCATTCATACTGAAATTTCAAGTCTATGTTTCGGATAAAAAACTGTTCTGCTTTTCAACGTATATCTTCTGCCAGGCACCGCCAGTGGCACGATATACAGCTGGCGTACAGCCGTAGCGCACCTGAAACTTTTTATAAAAGAAGTTCTGGTTGGAATAGCCACACTGGTTGGCGATCTGACTAATAGGTGCTTCGGTGGTCAACAGCAGGAAGGCGGCGCGGGACAGCCGCCCATCCGATACCAGATCCTTGAAGGCACTGCCGGTGCCCTCCTTGACCATGCGAGAAAGGTAATTGGGGTGGAAGCCAAAATGCGCTGCGGTGCTTTCCAGTGTGCAGTCGATGCAGTGGTCATCCATGTATTGCAGCACTTCGGTGAGGTAGTTCTTGTTGGATTTGTGGTATTCGTGTTCCTGATTGCCCTGATAGCAGCGTGCCAGCTCGATGAAGATCAGGCTCATATAATTCTCCACCGCACCCGCCGTGCAGGTGGTAGGGTCCAGATATTCGCAGAACACACACTCAAACAGATCCCGGAAAATATACGACCGCTCCGTATGAAACAGCAGATAATGGTCGTGATCGTTGCGCTCGTTCAGCGCATTGGAAAGAAACCGCGGCACCGCTCCACTGGCGGCAAGCCGCTCGATGAAGCTTGCCTTGAAATAATTCTGCCCCATCAGGCAGTTGAGCAGGATGTCGTTTTCGCCGGTGGGCAACACCCGGTGCACCACATCCCGGTCCAGAATGGTCACATCGCCGGTGTGCATCTCAACCGTCTGGCCGTTGATCTCTTGCACGCAGGTGCCGGAGTACACATAGTTCATTTCAATGTAGTAGTTGTGGCGGTGCAGCGGCACCATGCCAAAACGGGTCTGCTTGTTAAAGGCCAGATTGCCTCCCTCCAGCACGCGGGGCGCAATTTTTGGGGAGATCACACCATGCAGATTGGAGGCCGCCTGTTTTTAGGGGACGGAAAAACAGGATCTCATCGCTGTTGTCCGCACCCGTCACAACAGTCGCTTCGCCCTCATACCGGAAATTTTTGAAATAGATCAGAGAATCCTCCGGGTGCTCCCGGTAGTGCAGTTCTTTTTCACTGAGGGGAAAGAGCATTTCCCGGAATGCCTCACGCGCCAGCATGGCAGATACCTCCCAAAAGGTTTGATTTTGTCAGTGAGTGTCTTAAACTTTGCCAGTATCGTTCGACGAAAAGTTTGATTTTGTCAGCACCGGAGTTTGCTTTTGAGATTGTGACACCGTGCCGGATACGGTACAATACAGGTACGATTTGGACACAAGCATACAATGAAATGCCAGCTGTGTCAAGTTTTTGTGCGTATTTTGGAAGATGTCAAAGAGAAGGAGAACAAGATCATGGCAAGAAAAGACTACGATCAATTTGCCGATGAGCTGATTGCGGCAGTCGGCGGCAAAGAGAACATTGTCAGTGTGACGAACTGCATGACCCGTCTGCGCTTTGTGCTGGCAGACGAGAGCATCGTCAAGGATGACGAGGTCAAAAAAATCAAAGGCGTGATGAGCGTTGTGCACGGTGCAGGACAGTACCAGATCCCCATCGGTACTTATGTCTCTGACCTGTGCCCCGTCGTCAAGGCAAAGCTGGGCCTGACGGAGGATGCCATGGCTGCCGGCAAGGCCAAGGCCGAAAGCATGCGTGTGGTCAAGAAGGACAGCTTCTTCAACAAGTTCTTCAAGGCCATTTCCGGCTGCATCCTGCCCATGATCGCACCCATGGCCGCCGGTGGTATCATCAAGGGCGTTCTGACCATCCTGACCACCTTCGGTGTGCTCACCAGTGACAACGGCATTTACCTGATCCTGTATGCAGCGGCCGATGCGCTGATGTACTTTATGCCCATCATCGTCGGTTTCTCGGCCGGCAAGGTCTTTGGCATGAATCCTTATACCGCTGCTGTCATCGGCGCAGCGATGCTGTACCCGAAGCTGGCTGCTTTCGTGGGCGCGGAGGAAACGCTTACCTTCTTCGGCCTCAAGGTCACGATGCTGGATTACTCCCAGACCATGCTGCCCATCCTGCTGGCCGTCTTTGTGGCAAGCTGGATCGAAAAGGCTGCGAAAAAGATCATCCCGCAGATGCTGCAATTGATGTTCGTGCCGACTGTGGTGCTGGTCATCACGCTGCCGCTCACCCTGCTGGTGGTCGGCCCGGTCATGGCAGGCGTTTCCAATGCTCTGGCTACCGGTGTCAACGCGCTGTACAATGCGGTGCCTGTGGTCTGCGGCGGTGTTCTGGGCGCGTTCTGGCAGCTGTTCGTCATGATGGGTGTCCATTCAGCATGCTCCCCATCATCCTCAACAACCTTACCACCCTGGGTTACTGCCCGGTCAACGCCATCTTGGGCCTGACCGTCTGGGCACTGGCTGGTGTGGCTCTGGGCTACGCACTCAAGGTGAAGGATGGTGAGACCCGCGCAACGGCATTCGGCACCATGCTTCTGCGCTGTGCGGCATCACCGAGCCGGTCATCTATACCGTGGCCCTGACCAACTTCAAGCGGTTTATCTGCGCCTTCGTGGGTGGCGGCGTTGCCGGTGTCATCGGTGGTATCCTGGGCATCAAGTTCTACACTTGGGGCGGTGACGGCATCTTCCGTATCCCGTCCATGATCAACCCCGCAGGTCTGGATATCAGCTTCTGGGGCTTCCTGATCTGCGCAGCCATTGCGTTTGTGGTTTCTGCAATCGGCAGTTATGCTGTGACCAGCGCGGACGAAAAAGCGTAATATTTCCCGCATGGCACCTGCCTCTTGCAAAAGGGACGGGTGCTGTGCTATGTTCAGAGTGAGTGAAACGGAAGGAAAGGACCCGAGCATGAAAAGCGTTTGTGATGTCCTGCATGGACAGACCCCCAATGCCCTGTATCCCTTTTGTGGGTGCATGGCGTAGAGAGTGAAGAAGAACTGCGCCGCGAGGTGCAGAAGATCCGCGAAAGCGGCATCGGCGGCTTCTGTGTGGAAGCCCGTCCGCACAAGGATTTCAACGGTCCGGGCTGGTTCCGGGATCTGGCCCTGCTGCTGGACGAAGCAAAGCGCACGGGTATGGAGATGTGGATCCTGGATGACAGCCACTTTCCCACCGGTTTTGCGGATGGTGCGGTCAAGCGGGAGCACCCGGAGCTGTGCAAAAAGTTTCTCTGCTGCAAAACGCTGGATTATGCCGGCCCGATGGAGAACATGACCGCTGTTCTCAAGTATGCCCTCCGCGACCCGCGTGACAAAATCCTGGCTGTGACCCTGAGCCGCAAAACCGCGTTTGAAACCATTGACCGACCACAACCATCGACTTGACGGACAAAGTTTATACTTTTGAAGATGCCGTACGGGGGAGATCATGCTTTCCTCCATGGGCCAGCCGCTGCCCGGCAACCCCAAGGAAGGTCCCTGCGTGGCCGTGGATTTTGACCTGCCGGATGGACAGTGGACTCTGAACGTCATCACTGTCAGCTACAAGGGCGGCGAGAAACAGACGGAAGGCTATCTGAACCCGCTGGATTCGGCGGCGACCAAGGTACTGCTGGATACCGTCTATGAGCCGATCTATGCCCACTTCGGGGAGGAGTTTGGCAAAACGCTGTGCGGGTTCTTCTCGGATGAGCCGCGGCTTGGCAACATCCACGGGGCGGAGGATGCCGCCATCGGCCACAACAGCGCATGAACCTGCTGGCGGGATGGCATGGAGAACCTGGCTGGCCGGAAAGCTGGCCGGAACGGCTCTGACAGACCGTGCTGCCGGGAACATCCGTGCGTTGCTGCCGCTGTTGTTCCTGCACAGCAGCGATGAGAGCGCTCATGTGGCACAGTATACCTATATGGATCTGGTCAGCCAGCTGTACAGCGACAACTTTGATGGTGTTCTGGCGGCTGGTGCCATGCCCACACTGCGAGCACATCGGCCATACCATCGAGGACAACAATGCCACGGCTCGTCTGGGCTATGGTGCAGGGCACTTCTACCGCGCCATGGCGCATCAGGATATGTCCGGTATCGATGTGGTCATCCAGCAACTGCTGCCCGGTATGGATGAGGGAATGTTCAAGGGCATGCACAGCCCCGGCTGGGACGGCGAGTTTTTTACCTATATGTTGGGCAAGCTGGGGGCAAGTCTGGCCCACTTGGACCCTGCCAAGAAAGGCCGTGCCATGTGTGAGCTGTTCGGTGCCTATGGCTGGGGCGAAGGCAACCGCCTGTGCAAGTGGCTGTCGGACTATATGCTGGTGCGCGGCATCAATCAGTTTGTGCCGCACGCCTTCAACGCGGCACCCTTCCCGGACCCGGACTGCCCGCCGCATTTCTATGCCCACGGCCATAATCCGCAATATCCGGAATTCCGCAGGTAGCCAACTACCTCAACCGGATGTCCGCAGTGCTGTCTGGCACCCATGTGCTCCGGTGGCGCTGCTGTATCAGGCCGAAGCCGAATGGAGCGGCGAGTTTATGCTCACCCAGAAACCAGCGGCCCGGCTGGCCCGCAATGGTATCGACTATGAGCTGGTGCCCTGTGAGGTGTTGAAAGCGGACACCGCGAAGGATGGTGCGCTGCACCTGAACGGCATGCAGTTCCGCGCGCTGGTCATCCCGTACGCCGAGGCGCTGCCTGTTGCACTGCTGGAGAATGTACAGCGCTATCTGGATGCTGGGGTCAAAGTTTATTTTGTGGGCGTCTGCCCATTCGCTGCTGTGAAGGCGGTCCGGCACCGGTACTGGAACATGCGGTCGTCACCACGCTGGATGCGCTGGTGGAGACGCTTACGGCAGACAGTATCCCTGCGCTGCATCTGAGCGCAGCGGCACCATATCTGCGATACTACCACGCTCGGCAGGCAGACGGTGATGTCTACTTCTTCACGAATGAGGCACGCAGCCGCTTTGCACCACTGTGACTGGTGCAAAGCCCGGTGCAGCCTTTGTATACGATGCCTTTGCCAACGTTGTGACGGCAGCACCGGATGCCTTTGCTCTGACACTGGCTCCTTATGAATCCCGCTGCATTCTGGTGCCGGATGACCCGACTGCATTGCAGGTGCAGGCGGTGGCGGCTCTGCCTGCCGGTGTTCCGGCGGACTGCATTCATTTGACAGCATGCACTGTTTCGCTGGCCGATGCCGACACTGGCTGCGCCGAATATGGTGCCCCGCTCCCGCTGGAAAAACTGCTCTCTCTGCACCGTCTGCCGGGCTGCATCGCGTTTGCAGGCCGGGCACGGTATGCATTCCGCTTTACGCTGAACGAAGCACAGGCCGCACGGCCCGCCGTGCTGGCCCTGACGGCACAGGAAGGTGCAATCGTCCGAGTGAACGGGACGGACTGCGGTGTACGGATCTGCCCTCCTTACCGCTATGCAATCTCCGGTTCCCTGCACACCGGGAGAATTTGTTGGAAATCGAGGTGAACACCACCCTTGGCCGCCGGATGAATGATTTTCTGGGGCAGTATATGCCCACCGAGCCACAAGGCTTGAAGAGTGAAGTAACCATACAGCTGTTCTAAAAAACTATAATCAACGATGCCCTTTGTTACTGACAAGGGGCATCGCTTTGTTTTGGGTAGCTTGAGCGAGCGACAACCACCAGCTCTGCTGGTGGAGAAGAAAATGCTTTAGCTATAAGATTCGAGCGAAGCGAGATGACAAAGAAATTGTCATCTTAGAAGATGCACTTTATGATACTGCTCGTTAGAGCAGTAGGGCAAGTAATGCAGATGAAAGATGCTTGCTCGTGGCCCCTTGCAGGGGCTTTGCTAGTATTATGCCCTTCTAGGGCTTACTCAAGCCACCGGCTCAGCCGGTGGTTTTGACTGTGCGCGTTGAAAAGCAACCTTAAAATGTCAAATTCTTCCCACAGATTTTTCAACAGGATATTGCGGAGCAACTAAGGTTTGACGCATACGATCGTTCTGATTTTTTTCGTAGAAAAGGATGCGTTTTCAGTTTGTCTCGTTATAATTTGGAAAAGGACTTCTTCGGGTCAGAAGCCAGACAGAAAAGGTGGAATTTGATGCTGTTCTTGTCGTTTCTGTTTCATAACACTTTCAGAATGCGACTAAAAAATGAGACAGGCCAGCCTCTTTTCGGGCCGTCTATCTTCAATTTTTGGAAAAACTTGTTTTACAACAATCGCGCGATATCAGAGATGATCCAGAAAATCAGGAGAGATCCTCGCCATTGGAGGCGATGACTTCTTATACCAGTAGAAGCTGTCCTTCTTCTCCCGCTCAGGTCGCCGGTGCCGTCATCAAATTTGTTGACGTAGATAAAGCCATAGCGCTTTGCCATCTCACCTGTGGACGCAGACACCAGGTCGATGCAGCCCCAGGGGGTGTAACCCATCAGATCCACGCCGTCCTTCACGGCCTCGGCCATCTGCTCGATGTGCTGGCGCAGGTAGTCGATGCGGTAGCTGTCGTGGATCTTGCCGTCCTCGCTCTTCACATCGTAAGCGCCCAGGCCGTTTTCCACTACCATCATGGGCAGATGATAGCGATCGTAGATCTCGTTCAGGGTGTAGCGCAGGCCAATGGGGTCGATCTGCCAGCCCAGTCGCTGGCTTTCAGGTAGGGGTTCTTCTTGCCGGTGGCGATATTACCGCCCACGTCCTCGGCGTCCTTGTGGGTGGTGACGCAGTTGGACATGTAGTAGCTGAAGGTGTAGAAGTCCACGGTGCCGGCCTTCAGGATGGCGGCATCCTCCGGCTCCTGATGGATGGTGATGTTGTGCTCGGCGAAGAAACGCTTCATATAATAGGGATACTCACCGCGCACATGCATATCGGAACAGAACCAGTTCATGATCTGCATCTGCTTCTGGTTGGCCACCACGTCGCGGGGTCACAGGTCATGGGATAGCTGGTGATGGAGCAGATCATGCAGCCCATCTTGAACTGGGGGTAGTTGTCGTGGGCATACTTGACAGCCCTGGCGCTGGCCACGAACATGTTGTGCAGGGCCTGGAAGCGTGCCTGCTCGTCGTTTGGCACATCGGCGGTGGAACCCTCGTATCCCTGGATGGTGCCGGTGTTCAGGATGCCGCCTATGGGCATGGTGCCGGTGTTGATCTCGTTGAAGGTGAGCCAGTACTTGACTTTGTCCTTGTAGCGCTCGAAGATGGTTTTGCAGTAGTTCATGTAGAAGTCGATTAGCTCGCGGCTGGCCCAGCCGTTGTACCTTTCCACCAGAGCGTAGGGCAGCTCGCAGTGGCTGATGGTGACCAGCGGCTCGATGCCGTGCTTCTTGCAGCAGTCAAAAACGCGGTCGTAAAATTCCAGGCCCTTCTCGTTGGGCTCGCTCTCCATGCCAGTGGGGAAGATGCGGGTCCAGTTGATGGAGGTGCGGAAGTCTTGAAGCCCATCTCCGCAAACAGAGCAATGTCCTCTTCGTAGTGGTGGTAGAAGTCGATGGCTTCATGACTGGGGTACAGGCGGTCCGGGTGGATGTGGGTGGTCACCCACTTCGGGCTGGTGTGGGAGCCGTTGGTACACATATCCGGTACGCTGGGGCCTTTGCCGTCCACGTCCCAGGCACCCTCGAACTGGTTGCTGCACATGCACCGCCCCACAGGAAATCATCGCGGAAAACACTCATAATCTCTTATTCTCCTTCTTATCGATCAATCGTTTCTTGTTCTTGAAAGGCTCATCACTGTAATTAAGAAAATCAGTCGAGGAACTCCTCGTTCAGGGTCACGCCAAAGTCGCGGGCGATGGCGCGCAGGTCATCATCGGTGATGGTCTGACGGATGAGGCCGCCACTCATGCTCAGCACCTTGACATAGATCTCGGCACTCTTCTCGATGGTGTGAGCCAGACCAAAGGCGATGTCAAAATCCGGGCCGGAAACGAACAGGCCGTGCTGTGCCCAAATGGCTGCCTGATATTTCTTCATCAGTTCGCTGGTGGCCATGGCGATGTCTGCACCGCCGGGCACCATCCAGGGGCAGACGCCCACACCTTCCGGGAAGACCACCGGGCACTCGGTGGCGCTCTGCCACAAAGCACGGGAGAAGTCGCGGTCGGTCAGGGGCAGAATGTAGGTCAGAGCGATGACATTGGTGGCATGGCAATGGTAGATGACGCGGTTTGCGCCGTTCGTGGCCGCCTTGCGGACGCTGTGGTTCATGAAGTGGCTGGGGAACTCGGAAGTGGCTTTGCGCCGCCTTCCAGGCCCCAGACGATGCGCCAGCTGTCGCCCTTGTCGTTGATCTCCACGATGCCGATGCTGTGGATGGGGTCCGGCTCCACATTGCGGAAGAACTTGCCGGAACCGGTGGTGATGAAATACTCCCCGGCCAGGTTGTCGGCCTGCACGCCCATGTTGACCCATTCACCGGGCTGTGCATTGAAGAAGGGACGGCACTCGGCCACTTCCTCTTCCTTCATACGGTAGGTCAGGTTGCCGCCGTTGCGCTCGTGCCAGCCTGCAGCCAGCCGTCGTTGCACATGCGGATGTAGCCCTTGACGATTGCAATATCCAGAATGCCCATGATAAAATACCTCTCTTTTCTCTCAGCTTATCGGGTGATGACGTCCACCGGAATATTGAAGATCTTTGCCACCTTCAGGATGGTATCGATGTGGCGGCCGGTGGCAGCAGCCATGTGATGGGTGGGGCCTGCCTCGCTCCAGCGGTTGCAGAACTCCCGTGCCCCGCAGGTAAAGCGGGTGCGCATGTTGGTGTCACCAAAGGTGAAGATGGGGCCAGGCTCGTTGACGCCCTCGGCCACCACGAACTTGAAGTGACCGTCCTTGTCCTGCGTGATGCCCAGATAGGTCACGGGGCCAAGGTGCGGATAGAACTGGGTCAGATAGCCGCCGCCGGTCTTGCCGTGGAACACCGGCACGATCTTCATGGTGGGCTTCTTCTCGGAAATGTTGGCATCGCCGGAACCGGAATGGCCGATGATGCAGATATCCTCGTCAAGTCGATGGAGTACATCTCACTCAGCTGGCCGCAGCCTGCAATGGTCTTGAGGATGGACATGGCCATAGCCACCTTGATGTCACCCTCCACGGCACAGGCAACGCCCTGCTTGATAAGCATGGAGAAGGCCGGGATCAGCATGCTGTCCAGCACACCGGCCTTGCCCTTGGCAAAACCATCGTAATGCGACGCGATGAAGGCGATCTTCTCGTCCTTGACCCACTGCTCAAAGGCGACGACATACTTTGCCATCTCCCAGACCTTTTCCACCGTGCCGCCGCCTTCGATATCGAAGGTATTCAGGATATCCTCTGCCTTGGCACGGATGGCAGCTTCGTCGGTGATGTTGTCGGCGATGGCCCACATCTTTTCCCAGTCGAACTGCTTGGTATACAGCCACATCCGGTTGTAGAGATTCGTTTCGTCGATGTACAGGTCCATCATACCGGGATACGGGCGCCGATCTGGGCCAGATTGGTGTCGCGGAAACGGCGGCGCACCTGAGCCGCACGGCACCAGTCCTCGATCTCGGCCTGCACCTGCGGGTCGCCGCCTTCTACCACACCGGTGATGACGGCATGACGCTTGCCGGCACGCTCCAGATCGGCCACCATCTCGCCCACGGCACCGCAGGCGTACAATTCACCCAGCCAGGTGGCGTATCGGTGTTGGCGTAGTCCGGGGCTTTCTTCTTCTGGACGTTCACCAGCACGACCGGGACATCCAGATCCCGCACAGCAGGCAGCATGTTGTAGGAAGTGGCGTAGGTCAGCAGCTGCAGGATCACCAGGTCCACATCTGCAGCGCGGAACTTATCACCCGCCGCCATGGACAGCTCTTTGGTGGTGACGATGCCGCCGTCGATGACCTCCACGGTGTCCGGGATGGTCTTTTTGAAGGCAGCGTACTGCTGCTCAAATTCGGGCACGAGGGTCGGGAACTGGGGCAGGTAGGCACCCAGCGCAATGGCGAACACGCCAACGCGGGCTTTGGTTTCAACCAGCATAATTTGTCCTCCTTAGTGGATGTTCATCTGTATTTTCAGGTTGCCGATGGCGGTCGCCTCAATGGGCAGGGCCACGACCTGTTTTCCGGTATAATGGGCGGTCAGCTCGTTCAGGGTGGCATTCTTGGCGCCGCCGCCTGCAATGTAGAGCTTGTCCCAGTGCTGCCCGGTGACGGCTTCCATCTCACGGTAGCTTCGCCGTAGCAGTACGCCAGCGAATGATAGATGCAGTTGATGAGGTCAGCGTCCGTGGCAGGCGTGCACCGGTCTCAGCAAGGGCAGCTCTGATTTCCGCGCTCATATCCTGCGGAGCCGAGAAACGCGCATCGTTCACATCAAAAATGCGGGTGTAGGTGCTGGCCTTTGCCAGCTCCACCATCTCCGCAAAGGAGATGCCCAGCTGCTTCTGCACGCACTGGATGATCCACAGACCCATGATGTTTTTCAGGTAGCGGATGTAGCCCACGCCGCCTTCATTTGTGAAATTTGCTTTGCAGCTTTCTGGAGTGGTGACCGGCTGTGCCAGTTTGACACCCAACAGGCTCCAGGTGCCGGAAGAAAGGAACGGTGCCTCCCCCTGCTCCATCGGGATGCCCTCCACCGCGCTGGCAGTGTCGTGGGTGGCACACAGCACCACGTTGGTCTGCCCGCCCACCTCGGAGGCGATCTCCGGCTTCAGCGGACCCAGCACCGTGCCGGGTGCGGTCAGCGGCGGGAACATGGTTTCCGGCAAGCCCAGCGCAGAGAGGATCTCCGGGTCGTATTCTCTGATCTGGGCGTTGACAAGGCCGGTGGAGGTGGCGTTGGTGTACTCACGGGCCTTGACGCCGCAGAGTTTCCAGAGTAGATATTCCGGAATCATCAGGAAATCGTCTGCCTGCGCCAGCCGCCCGGCTTTTTTGTCCGCATACAGCTGATACACCGTGTTGAATGGCTGAAACTGGATGCCGGTGCGCTCGTAGAGCTTCTCAAACGGGAGGATGCCGTGCACCTCATCCAGAACGGCCTGTGTCCGGCCGTCGCGGTAAGCATAGACCGGATAAAGGGGCTGTTCCTTTTTCAAAAGTACGTAGTCCACCGCCCAGGTGTCGATGGACAGGCTTTTGATGGCGGGGTACTTTGCAAAAGCCGCTTTGATGCCCTGTTTCACGTTGGCAAACAGGCTGTCGATGTCCCATTCCAGGTGGCCGTCCACCCGCCGGACACTGTTCGGGAAGCGGTAGACTTCCTCGGTCTGCAAGGTCCCGTCCTCCATCCAGCCGATGATATGCCGCCCGGACGATGCGCCGATGTCGATGGCGAGAAATTTTTCGTGCATAGTGCGCCTCCTTCTGTCTCTTTCCGGTACCAGTATAGCGGCCCGGAAAGGCGGATTCCATCCGCAAAGGTGACGCATTCTTTGTGAAAAGTCACTCTTGCATCACAGGGTAAAAGCCGCTATACTGGAAGCAGAAAGGCGGGAGAAAAATGCTGACTTACAACATGGATGTGACCCCGGAAAGCATCTGGAAGCGCACGACGCTCAGCGAAGCGGAGCGTGCACAGCCCTATTCCTGCACCGAGGCGGGGCTATTCTATGCACAACAGCGGTTCTCCACCGCCCGCACCGATAAAGAAAGCTATATCCTGTTCTACACTCCGGGGTGCCGGTCTCATCGAGCAGGATGGGAACCATGTCGTGCTGGAGACCGGGCAGGCACTGCTGCTCAACTGCCGCACGGCACAGAGCTACTGCACCGCACCGGGGCAGAGCTGCTGGCACCACTACTGGTGCATCTGGACGGTGCCGGTGTTGCGGCCATGGAGCCGCTGCTTCTGCCGGACAAAAAACTGACCCCGGTCCAATTGACCGGGGTCAGGATGCAGGAATTGTTTGAACTTGTTCTGGAGCAGATGGAGCTTGGCACGGTGGACAGCATGGTGCAGACAGGTCTTGCCCTGCACGAGATGCTTGCCCTCTGTGCACAGAGCCTGTTTGCGCAGGCGGAGATGACCACCAACCGCCAGCTGATCCTGCAGGCGGCAGAGACCCTGCGCAAGAACTACCGGCAGGAACTTTCCCTTGCCGATCTGCTGTCAAGTGCGCACATGAGCAAGAGTTATTTTCTGCGCCTGTTCCGGCGGTACATGGGCACAACGCCGTACAATTATCTGGTCAACTTCCGCATCACACAGGCAAAAGAGCTGCTGGTGCTCACCGACCACAGCATCAGTGAGATCGCACAGGAAGCAGGCTTCGGGGATGCCAGTAACTTCTCCACCGCTTTGCCAAGGCCACCGGCCAG
>ENA-OQEN01000834-OQEN01000834.1-human-gut-metagenome-genome-assembly--contig:-NODE-834-length-12555-cov-7.712102_pt1 | contig 12555 bp, 9 predicted proteins | sample MGYA00242791_ERZ504627 | MGnify/ENA primary metagenome ERZ504627 (study PRJEB26092, sample SAMD00036316) | human gut metagenome | host: Homo sapiens | study: EMG produced TPA metagenomics assembly of... | reverse complement strand
CCATGAGGATCAGAAATACTGCTTCGATGTTCTCAGTGACAAACTCAAAATCGGCTTCTGCAGCCGCCCGGAGTATCTCTATCTGCGCCGCCCCGGCAGCACAACGGGAAAAAAGGCTATGCCTATTATATCTTTGAAAACACCATGGCTATGTGGGAGGAGATGTTCGGCAGATACGAAGGTCATGTGCCGTCTTATCTCCAGTCGCTCTATATCAATGATATAAACTGGAAGAGCACGCAGGATATCCTGCTGCCCTACAGCTATCCGAAAGATGAGTTCGACAGAGCAGTCGGCAGGATAAATGCCCTGCTTGACAGAGTCGACGACAGCGTCATTCTCAACCACCCGTATATGGATCTTTATCACAAGCATTTTCTGCTCAGGATAAAGGGCTGCGACAAGATGAGTGTCGCAGCGGACAAAAAGAATCTGCGCGTGCTCTATGACGGCGAGGAGGTTTACAGTGCCGACAAGGTGCCGATAGTCGTCAACTCATTCAAAGTGTTCGGCGAAACTCTGCACGTGGATGCATTTTTGAAGTGCGTCATATTTGACTATGTCGAAAAGCCGCGCGTGTTTATAATAAAAGACGGCGCGCGCGAGGAGATTGAACTGACTCACTCGAACTATGAATATTACCGCGCAGGGATAAAGACTGCCACATTCTGGCGCCTGCGCTTTGATATCGATGTCACAAAGACAAAGAAATTCGAGCTTGAGGTCGAGACCTGCGGCTATACTTACAAGCTCTCTTATTATTTCGGTCCCCATGTTCCGCTGACTCAGGACAAGGGACAGAAAATATTCTTCAGAGATAATAGACGCTATAAAGAGAAGAACGGAGTGTTTACTATTTCTTCGTCTCCGGCTCTCAACAATGCATTTTATAAACTGCTCGTGGCGTTTTACAATATGCTCTATTTCGGCTTGAAGAATCCGAGGATAGTGTATAACCGCCTGCTTGCGCTGACTTTTAAAGGCAGCGGCCCCATATGGCTCTATCTTGACCGCTACGGCGTGTTTGACAACGCATACGATCAGTTCAAGCACGATTTCTCCAAAAAAGACGGCGTTAAGCGCTATTATATCCTCAACGACTGCGACCGCGACAAGCTCGACGAGCGCTTCACTCCCGAGGAGAAAAAGAACGTCGTGATGTTCCATTCGAAGCTTCATAAGCAGCTGTATTTCAACTGCGACAAGATAATCACATCGTTCTCGAATCTCTCGAATGTCTCGCCTTTCGGGGCGGGTCCGACCCGCTGGTATGCCGACCTTGTAAAATTCGAGCTGGTCTACCTCCAGCACGGCATACTCCATGCGTCACTCAGAAGCCTCTATGACAAGGAGCACTGCTCGATAGACAGAGTCGTCGTGTCGAGCGGCTTCGAGATAGAGAACTTCCAGAAGAACTACGGCTTTGCGGAGCGCGAGCTGATAAAGAGCTGCATGCCGCGATATGACAGCATGGAGCCCAGCGGAAAAAAGAAGAATAGAATTGTGTTCTCGCCATCGTGGCGCAGCAATCTTATCGGTGCGCTTGTCAACAACGAGCGCGAAGTATTGCCCGAGGTGTTCATGGAGTCCGATTTCTTCAAGCAGGTCTCGGCGTTCCTCAATTCCGAGAGACTGCACGACATGCTCGAGAAAAACGATCTCTATCTCGATTTCAAGAACCATCCGATATTCAAATGCTACAACCATCTGTTTGATATAAAGAATGACAGAGTCTGCACGGACAACTTCGACACGAATATAGACGAGTACAGACTGATGATAACGGACTATTCTTCGATAGTTTTCGATTCCGTCTATCTCAACTGCCCCGTGCTCTATTTCGTGCCGGACTATGAGCTGTTCTTAGCGGGCGTGTCGCATAACTATAGGCAGCTCGACCTGCCGCTCGAAAACGGCTTCGGACCGTTCTCGCAGGATGCGGACACTCTGCTCGACCATCTTGAAGAATATATAAACAACGGCTTTGCCCCGCAGGAGCCCTATGCCTCGCGCATGAAGGATTTCTTCCTCTACAGAGACGACCACTGCTGCGACAGGCTCTATGACGCAATGATAAACGACTGAAAACGGAGAAAAACATGACAGGGATTCTGCTCATTGACAAGCCCGAGGGCATGACATCGTTCGTTGCGGCGGCGCGTGTCCGCCGAATGACGGGCGTCAAAAAGACCGGGCACACCGGGACGCTCGACCCCATGGCGACAGGCGTTCTGCCCGTCCTGCTCGGCGGAGCGACCCGCTTTTGCGAGCTGCTCCCGTCGCACGACAAGGCGTATATCGCATCTTTAAGGCTCGGCACTGTTACCGACACGCTCGATATCACCGGCGAAGTGCTCGAAACGCGGGAGGTAAACGCCTCGCGCGCGGATTTTGAATCCGCATTGCAGAGCTTTTCGGGCACGATAGAGCAGGTGCCGCCGATGTATTCCGCCATCTCGCAAAACGGCGTGAGATTATATAAACTCGCGCGGCAGGGGATAGAAGTCGAGCGCGAGAGCAGGACTGTTAATATTTCTTCGATATCACTTGTTGGCTGCGACGAAAAAAACGGCGAATACACAATATCCGTCGAGTGCTCGGCGGGCACATATATCCGCTCGCTCGTCGCCGACATCGGCGAAAAGCTCGGCTGCGGAGCCGTTATGACTGCGCTGCGCCGCACAAAGGCAAACGGGTTCCCGATAGACGGATGCATAACCCTCGATGAGCTTGCAGAATTCGCGCAGAGCGGCAAAATCGAAGAAAAAATTATCCCGATCGAGCAGGCTCTCGACTCTTACAGATTCGTGACCGTCACCGAGCCGCAGGCGCGGAGATTCAGAAACGGCGGCGAGCTGAGCCTTGAGCGGCTCTATCTCAAAGCCCCGCAGGAAAACGAGCTTGTGCGCGTCATTGCGCCGGGAAACGAATTCCTCGGCATGGGCGAAATATCTGACGGCGAGATAAAAGTAAAGAGACTGTTGATAAAATAAAGCTGAAGTTAATGCCGGTGCTGTATACACGACCGCATCGAAAGTATTTTCCGCCGATTAAAAGCAAAATAATAAATATCGCCGCCGGAAGTATCAATTCCGACGGCGATTTATTTTAGCTGTACTGAGTTATGCAAAATAAAACAGCCGCTCGGAGTATATCTCCGGGCGGCTGATTCGATTAAAAATCCGGGTGGGGTTCGCCGTGGCGGTACTTGTCCATAATATCTTTGAACACATCGCCGTTTGACGGGGGAGTCCAGGTTATCGCGTTCGCTCCCGCTTCGACGGTGGCGAGTATGCTCTCCTCCGTCGGACCGCCTGTCGCGATTATCGGGATATCCGGGAAACGCTCCCTGATGCTGCGCACGACCTGCGGCGTTCTGCCGGCTGCGGATACGTTCAGGATGCTGACGCCCGCGTCGATGCGTCCCTGAATGTCCTCGTCCTCGCTGAGCACGGTGACAACTATCGGCACGTCTATAGTGCTGTGCAGCTCTTTTATCGTCTCATTTCTCGTTGGCGCGTTGACGACAACGCCTATCGCGCCCTGAAATTCGGCGTGCAGGGCGAGGTTGACGACTCTGTGACCCTGCGTCAGTCCTCCGCCGACTCCGACAAAGACCGGCACGTCCGCCGCCACCATGACAGCCTGGGTTATCACGGGCTGAGGGGTGAACGGATAGACTGCGATGACCGCGTCTGCGTTAGTGTTTCTGATGATGCTCGCGTCGGTTGAAAAAAGCACCGACTTAATTCGTCTGCCGAGTATTTTGATTCCGCTGCAGCGGTAAATCGGCTCGGGAACTTTGAGCATGAAGTCTCTGAGACTTCCCTTGATCTCCGGTATGTTCTGCTCCGGCATAACATCAATTCCTTTCTCTTTCATCCGGCACCGCAAAGAAAAATCTTGCATTGCGCAAAAAGCGGCATATAATATATGTGCGGGAACCGCAGACTTTTCCAAACGCGCCGTTTATGTTAATTGAATTTCTATTATTTGTAATTATAACATAAGTATAACATATTTCTAAACTTTGGTCAATTACAGATAAGAATCAAGCGAGAAAAGGGGTATTTGCCATGAGCTTTGAAAAAATAGATATCTGCGATATAAAAGACAGCTTCACGCGCCTTATCAGGGACGATTGGGCGCTGCTGACCGCCGGCAAAGCGGGTGATTATAATACCATGACCGTCAGCTGGGGCATGACAGGCGAGCTCTGGGGCAAGGATGTTGTCGCGGTCTTCGTGCGCCCGCAGAGATACACATATGAATTCATGGAGAAGTACGGAGATTTTACGCTCTCGTTTTTTAGCGGCGAATATAAAAAGGCGCTCTCCTTCTGCGGCGCGAAGAGCGGGCGCGACTATGACAAGGCTAAAGAGTGCAGCTTGAGTGCTGTAGAGCTTGGCGGGAGCGTGGCGTTTGAAGAGGCGAATTTAATTATAGCCTGCAAAAAGATAGCTTTTGCCGATATGGATCCGTCAAAGTTTTTGGTGCCCGAGATAGAGAAAAACTACCATAACGGCGACTATCACCGCGTTTATATCGGCGAGATAACCGAGGTGTGCAAAAAAGTTTAAGATTTTTTAAAAAAGTTTGAAAAAAGTCCTTGACTTTTGTCGCGGGATGTTGTATTATAGTCGAGCACTTGAGAGAGCGGTCATACAAAAATCGCTCCGAAGTCGGTGCCTATAACGATGAGGGTCCACCCGTTCCCATTCCGAACACGGTAGTTAAGCTCACTCGTGCTGACAATACTCGGAGGGCAGCCTCCCGGGAAGATAAGTCGACGCCGACATTTGTGAATTCAGCTTTCCAATAGGGAGGCTGTTTTCTTTTCAGAGACGGTAACAGCTTTTGCTGTCATCGTCTTTTTTTATTGCATTTCAGCCGTAGAATAAGTTAAAATAATTTCGGGTGATTGAGATGAAAACCACATTCGAATTGATATACGATGTTGTACGAAAAATCCCGCGCGGCTGCGTTGCGACTTACGGGCAGATAGCGACTCTCGCCGGCAATCCGCGCTGGTCGCGCGTCGTCGGCTATGCTCTGCATGTCAACCCTGAGCCGGGCGTATTCCGTGCCACAGGGTAGTAAACCGCCTGGGCGAGACTTCCTCCGCCTTCGCGTTCGGCGGCGAGGATATGCAAAAGACCCTCCTTGAAGAGGAGGGCGTGGAATTTGATGAATCCGGCAGAGTCGATCTTCAAAAATATCAGTGGCGCACCTGATTATTTGAACACCGTCTGCATAAGCAGCATATAGAGCGCCGTGCCGCCGCCGATGCGGTCGTGTATTAAATAAAAAGCTAAAAGTGCAGCTGCGGGATAACCGGGCTGCACTTTTTTATATAATGTTCGGCTTTTTATTTATCCCTCTTCAACCGGCGCATAGCTGCGGATGAAGGCGTTGATGAACAGCGGTCCCATGTCTATCGCGTGGAAGACTGCGCCGTCCGCAGTTTCGAGAACCGTGATGCCCTCGCCCTCGCTGCCTTTGGTCAGGTTGCGGTCGAAATATTTTGAAACCTCGCCGCTGACGGGATCGATTTTATATATTGCCTGAGTGTCGTCGTTTGTCGCGGCGTAGAGCATGCCTTTGTACATCTCCGCGCCTGAATGCTTTTGACCGTCTCGCTGAGCTTTACTGTCTTGACATATTTCATATTGCCCGCTATGTCATAGAAAATCAGCTCGTTCGCGTTCTTTGAGTGGTCGAGGGCGATGAGCAGACCGTTGTCGTTGTCGACCGCGACCCACGCAGTCCGCGCGTGTGGCGGGTGTTGTCGAGAACATAATATCTGCCGGTGAATTTCAGCGTGTCCGCGTCGTATACCGCGACGACTGGATATTTCCAGACCTTGCTGTCCTCGAGCCCGGCGTAGATGCAGTTGTCGGCTTTCGAGTAGCTGATGCCGCCTATGTGCGCGAGGCCGTATTCGTCCTTGAGCTTTTTCGGGATGGCGAGCGGGTTCGACTTGACGCGCGTCTTGCCGTCGAGCTCGGATTTCGTCAGCCCCATTTCGAGCTGAAATAATAATATTTTCCGTCCGTCGTGATGCCCTGCGAGCGCTCCGCCGCGCCGATAAGCAAAACATTGACTTTTGATACCTCGGGGTGTCTCTTGCCCGCGGAGAGTGCGTCAATCCCGAGAGTCAGGACGGAGAGAAAAGTCATGAACGCCGCGAGCGTGAGAGCTGCAAGACGGCGCATTAATAATATAGCCTTTTTAAAAATTTCGATATACTGCATAAAACGGCCTCCGGTTTGCTTTTGTCATATCTATAAATTATCAAAAACGAAGTGATATGTCAATCTTTTCTCGGCAAGTATTAATAAATATTTATCCGTCAAAGACTTATTTCTATTGAAATTTACCCAAATATATGCTATCATATTCTATACCTAACGAGAACGGTGGAAACTCAAATGAACTCAGAATCAGCGCACGGATACCGTCCGTGCATAATAATACCGGGAATAGGGCAGTCGCGGGTGATAGAGACGGACGAAAACGGCGAAAAGATTCGCAATCTCTGGCCGTTCGATCCCGATATAGACGAACTCGTCAAGTCGGTCGCCCCATCCGCCGCGCGGATGATGCTTCTTCGGCGCGACTGCGGCTTTACTGCGGCGCTCGACAGGGCTGTGCGCACGATGCTCGAACCGCTCAGCTGTACGCCCGACTCCATGAGAAAAGTCAGAGCCGAGGTTGTCGGCTATTATCGTCCCGTCGGCGAATGCACCGCAGGCGAGAAGAGATACATATATAAGATGGTGCCCCTCAATGCGCTCGCTGATATTATCGGCGAAGAGAATCTTTATTTCTTCGCGTATGATATCTTCGGCAGGGCGGACGAAAATGCCCGTCTGCTGCGCGAATTTATCGCGATGGTAAAAGAACAGAGGCAGTGCGAAAAGGTCGATCTGATTCCCGTGAGCATGGGCGCGACCGTAGCGGAGATGTACTTTGAGCTGTACGGCGCGGATCAGGATGTCAAGCGCGTTATCGGCGTTGTCCCGGCGTATGACGGCTCGGATATCGCCGCCGATCTCGTCGCAGGGGATATCAATACAGACGACTGCGACGTGCTGCTCGAAATGCTTCTGAGCCGGCGCGAGGCGGAAAAAATATCTAAACTGATGCATATGATGCCAAAGAAAGTCGCGGACGGCGCGGTCAGAGCACTGGTTCAGGCGGCGTGTGAGAGCGTTGTTGTCAACAGCTCTGCGATGTGGGGGATAATCCCCTCGGAGCGCTACCCCGCGCTCCGCGACAAATATCTCGGCGACTCCGCGCATGATGCGATGCGCGCCGTGACCGACCGCCACTGGCGTGTCAGGCGGAATATAAAAGAGCTTGTCTGGCGTGAGCAGGAGCGCTCGGTTGAATTTTACAATATCTGCGGCTGCGGCAAGCGGTTAGCGCCGATAGCGGCATCCGACAGTCTGACTTCAGATACAATAGTCCCGACATATTCGGCGTCGATGGGCGCGCAGTGTGCGCCGCCCGGACGGACGCTCAGCCCGGGGCGCGGCGAACCCGTTGATTTCATATCCCCGCGCTCGGATATCAACGCGGCGTCTGCCGCCGCGCCGGACAGAACATGGTTCTATTATAATATGGAGCACGAACAGGCCGCCGAGAATAAAAATCTGCTCGATCTCGTTGCGAAGATAGCCTCTTCCGATGAGCCGATAGACGTGTTCACCATGCCCGAACACCCTCAGTTTGCCGATTATAAGAAATAAGACAATACATATCAAGAACAGGAGAAAAACTATGAAGAAGATGAAATCGACCGTAGCCCTTGTGCTCGCGCTCATCATGGCTTTCTCGGCGTTTACCTGCGCCTCCGCAGCCCCCGCATCCGCATCGTCCGATGCGTCGATAGCAAAGGCCGTTGATACGCTTGCCGACGCCGCAGAAGAGAGCGGAACCCATGCAAACTGCCATAACGGCGATTGCGGACATGCGCCCGTCGTGGTGGTCCCCGGCATCAACCACTCGCCCACATATCTCTATGACGAGAACGACGAGCCCGTGCTCAACAAGGACGGCAAACGCATAGGCGGAACGCTGCTTATCCTTGATACGGATAACCTTGTCACCGTCATCCTCAAAAAGCTCGCGTGGCCTCTTGTAAAAATGCTCGCCACCCAGACGGACAGCGGCTTCCCCAAGGCAGTCTATGAGACCGTCTGCGATCTCTTCTCCATCCAGAAGTGCGACAATGAGGGCAACCCGATAAACAACCTCAAGACCGAGAAATACGGTTCTCTCGCCGACATGGATAAGGACACGAGAGACTGGGCATACAGAATGATCCCCATGCAGAAGTTGACCAATATCATCGGCGAGGATCATGTCTATTTCTTCACCTTCAATCTCGTCGGCAGCCCCATGGACTCCGCCGCGAACCTCAACGAATATATCCAGCAGGTCAAGAAGGCGACCGGACACGACAAGGTAAATCTTCTCAACGTCAGCCTCGGCGGAACTATCTTCACCGCATATCTTGACGCTTACGGCTACAAAGATATCAACCAGGTCGTCAACGCCGTTGCCGCGACCGACGGCTCCGAGATAATCGCCGACTTCCTCACCAGAGGCGAAGCAGGCTTCAGAATCGACGACGAGTTCCTCTATCATGAGTATATCCCGAGAATAATCGCGGAGGGCAGCGACACCGCCTCCCTCGGCTATCTTCTCAATCTTGTTATCAGAATAATCCCGCGCCAGGTGTTCAGAGACACCCTAACCGCCGCCATGGACGGTCTCTCCGAGACTCTGCTCATAAACTGCCCGCAGTTCTGGGCGCTTGTCCCGTCCGACAGATATGACGCTCTGTGCGAAAAGTATCTGACCGACAAGGATCATGCAGTCCTCAAGGCGAAGACCGACCGCTATCATCAGGCTCAGCTCAACCTCAGAAAGAATGTCCTCGCGGCTCACGCGGCGGGCGTAAGATAGACTCAATAGCCGGCGCGAACCTCGCTTTCGGCGATATCGAATACAGCTACTTCAGCATCATCAAGAGTGCGCTTGACACCAACTCCGACGGTATCATCCAGCTCTCCTCGACCACCATGGGCGCAACAGGCGCCGCCCCCGGACAGAAGCTGCCCGACAGCTACAAGCCCGCAAAGAGAGGCTATATGTCCGTTGACGGCTCGATAGACGCCTCCACGGCAGTCCTCCCGGACAACACATGGATATTCATCGGTCAGCACCACGAGGCGGGCAACAACGACGTTGTTCTGACTCTCGCCTGTGCGCTGTTCACCGATTCCGAGCTCAAGGATGTCCACTCCAAGCCCGATATCTGGCCGCAGTATAACGGCACCTGCCGCACGAAGGAAATAAGACGCTGGCTCCTGCCCGATGCAAAGGCTTACAGAGCGAAAATCGACGAAATGCCCGCAGAGGAGCGTCCGAGTGCCGAGCAGATAGCCGAGCTTGACGCCGCTATCGCGCAGGGCGAAGACGCACTCAATATGACTATAGCCGACCCCGCAAAGGCAGACGCCGCGAAAGAGAGACTGACGAATATCCTCGTCGAGCTCGGTCAGCGCGAGCCCGCAAAGGAGACTTCCGAGGCGGCATATGCGCTCGAGAAGGTCTGCTGTGTGCTCAGCCTCATCGCCCTAAAGACGATAGGCAGCCAGGGCTATTCCGATGTTGCCCGCGTGGTTATCAAGTTCCTTATCAAATTCATAGCTTCCGTTATCTGATCTGAAGTTTTATTTACGGCGAACCCCATCTTCGGAGTTCGCCGTATCTTTTTAAAGGACGGTGTTTTAAAATGAAGTCAGTCAGGAGAATAGCGGCGCTGATACTATGCGCGGCTCTTGTTTTCTCGACCGGCATATCCGCCGCATCTTACGGCGGCGCAAAGCATGAAACCGTGTCGTCCGCCGACGAATCGGGACTCGCTGCGGCGCTCACTCAGAAAAACGAAAAAGCAGAGCCCGCGAAGGCGAAAAAGCCCGACACCCTGACCGAATGCGGCGGAACCTGCGAATACAGCCCGACGGTCGTTATCCACGGCATTGGCCAGTCCAAGACCTATCTCTATGAGAACGACGAGATAGCAGTCGATGAGGACGGCAAGCAGATAACCGGCTGGCCGATATACGCGAATACTAAATATATTATAAAAAATCTTCTCTGGCCGCTCGTCAAGATGCTCGTCACCCAGCGCGACGACGGCTTTGTCGAGTCATTCAGAAAGACGCTCGAGGGTACTCTCTATGTCAACGCTTTTGACTCGAACGGCAAGAATGTCTATGATGTCAGAGTCAAGAAATATCCGCAGAGCGTTGCAAAATGCACGGACGAAGACAAAGAAGAGATATACGGCAACGTGCCGATAGACGGCTTCTCGAAAGTCGCAGGCGAGGATCATCTCTATTATTTCGCCTACAATTCGTTCGGCAACAACAGCGAGATAACCGACGAGCTCTATAATTTCATCGGTCAGATAAAGCGTGAGACGGGTCACGACAAGATAAATGTCGTGGCGATAAGCCTTGGCGGCACTATCGCAAACAGTCTGTTCGACCGCTATCCGGAGCTCTATCCGAGCCTCGACCGCGTGGTTTATATCGTCCCCGCGCTCGACGGATCTAACATAGTCGGCGATATCTATCTCGCAGGCTCAGCACCTCGGACGAGATGCTCTACAAGAACCTGCTGCCGAATCTTGTCGGCGGAGCGGAGGCTATCTGCTCAACGCCGTTATAAGAATGATGCCCAAGCAGATTTTGCTCGACACGCTCGATGCAACAGTTGACGGGCTGACGAATGTTATTCTTCGCAACTGCACCACGATGTGGTCGCTCGTGCCCGAGGCATACTATGACGAAGCAGTATCGCGCGTCCTGCCCGGAGAAGAGAATGCGGAGATGCGCAGGCAGGTCGAAGTATATCACCATGCACAGGTAAACAGATTTGCGAATATCGAAAAGATGCGCGCCGCCGGAGCCGAGGTCTTTGATATAGTTGACTATGACTATCAGCTCTATTGCCTTGTGCCCTCATACGACAAGAGCAATGCGGACGGAATAATCCACGCGGAGTCGACCTCCATGGGCGCGAAGTTCGCGAAGATAGGCGAGACCCTCGGCGAGGGCTATGTCCAGCAGGGCACTCACTGCAAGAACACGGCGCACAATCATCTCTCGCCCGACGGTGTTGTTGATGCGTCGGTCGGTCTGCTCCCGGACTACACATTCTATTTCAAGGGTCAGGATCACGAAAAGACCGGCTCGAACGATGTTATAATGAAGCTTGCGACCGAGCTGCTGACGAATCCCGAGTTCAAGGATGTCTATTCCATGCCCGACAGGTTCCCGCAGTTCAACATCGGCAGAAACACGAAAGATTTAGTGAACAATCTGATGAAACCGGCGCAGGAGATCGACAGAAGCACGCTTTCCGCAGAGGATGCGGCAGAGCTTGACGCGGCGCTCGAAGAGTGCAATGCGATGCTCGACAACACCGTAGTCGACCCTGCGGCGACCGAGCACGCACAGAAGAGACTCGAAAATATATTGATAAAAATCGGCGAGCGCGAGGCTCCGAACGAGAATAAAGAGAAACTGAGCGCGGTCGGCGAGGCGATAAGCAAATTTATAAGCGATGCGCTCTATGAGTGCGTCGGCGCCCAAGGCTATTACGATGCGTTCCAACAGCTGCTGGAGCTTATCGGGAAATACTTCCCTCAGCCCGCATAAACAGCAAAAATAACAGCAGACCGGGGAGACCCGGTCTGTTTTTGTATGTATTCGGCAAAATCAGTTTTTATAAATGAAGAAAAACATAACACCATATCGAATTGAATTATCAGAGCCAAAATAGCTGCGCCGATAGCGGACAGCCGCAAGGGCTGTCCCTACGAAGTGCGGATCAACACATTTTTCGGCAACGATTGCCTTATCGTTGATAATTCAGTCGAGACTAAAAGCAAAACAGCCGGAGAGAAAAACTCCGGCTGTTGATTTAACTTTTACATTCCGCGTCTTGTTACGCAGTTTTCGAGGTTTATCGCATCGTACACGCCCTCGTCGAAAAGCGGGCAGATGCTTTTGTATTCGTCTATCGGCAGCTCTTCGAGCGTCGTGCCTTTTTTGATGCAAAGTGCAACGAGCTCGCCCGTCGCTTTATAGGCATCGCGGAACGGCAGCCCCTTTGAAACGAGGAAGTCGGCGCAGTCTGTAGCATTTATGAATCCGCCGGCGGCCGCCTTTCTCATGTTCTCGGGAATCATCTTCATCGTCGCTATCATCGGAGTCAGCGCCGTCAGACACATCTTGACTGTGTCCATGCCGTCGAAAATCGCGTCCTTGTCCTCCTGCATATCTTTGTTATATGCAAGCGGCAGACCTTTCATCGTCGTGAGCAGTCCGCAGAGGTCGCCTATAACACGCCCCGCCTTGCCGCGCGCGAGCTCCGCGAGGTCGGGATTCTTTTTCTGCGGCATAATGCTCGAACCGGTCGAAAAAGCATCGTCAAGCTCAGCAAATTTGACTCCCACGAGCACCACATGAT
>ENA-OQEN01000833-OQEN01000833.1-human-gut-metagenome-genome-assembly--contig:-NODE-833-length-12558-cov-2.661009_pt1 | contig 12558 bp, 16 predicted proteins | sample MGYA00242791_ERZ504627 | MGnify/ENA primary metagenome ERZ504627 (study PRJEB26092, sample SAMD00036316) | human gut metagenome | host: Homo sapiens | study: EMG produced TPA metagenomics assembly of... | reverse complement strand
ATCCTGCCCCGCCTCGCCCAGGTTCAGCGCCCGGCCGGGGCGATGGTCGAGATGGCGTGCTTGTAGATGAGCTGCTGCCGCCCGTCCGAGTCCAGCACGACCGTGAAGCTGTCGAAGGCGCGCAGCACGCCCCGCAGCTGGAAGCCGTTCATGAGAAACAGCGTCAGCGGCACGCGCTCGGCCCGCGCGCGGCAGAGGAAGGTGTCCTGAAGGTTCTTTGTCTTTTCCATATCTCGCTCCTTGCCGGAGCGGTGGATTTACATAATATCATATTTTGCCGCTCCGTAAAATAGTAAATTTGTACAAAACGCGGTCCTCACCGCGCCCTGTACGCGACTATCATATACCGCAGCGGAGCAGATATTCTGTCGAATCCCGGACGGCGGCCTCAAAATCGGGCCGGCCCTGCCAATCGATGCGCAGGGCGTCCCGGCGGGAGCGCAGCCAGGTGAGCTGGCGTTTGGCGTAGCGGCGGGTCTCGCGCTTTATCGTCTCTATGGCCTCCTCGCGGGAGCAGTCCCCGCGCAGGGCGGCGGCGGCCTCCTTGTAGCCTATGGCCTGCATGGCGGTGCAGCCCTCGCCGAGCCCGGCGTCCAGCAGGCGCCGGACCTCCTCGAAGAGCCCGAGCGAGACCATCTCGTCCACGCGCGCGTCGGTGCGCGCGTACATCTCCTCGCGCGAGCCCAGCCGAGGATGATATAGGCCGCGTCGAAGTCCGGCGGGCGCAGGCGGCTGGCCTCGTCGAGCTCCGTCATCGTCCGGCCGGTGAGCAGGTAGACCTCGTAGGCGCGCACGACGCGCTTTTTGTCGCGGGGGTGGAGCTTTGCAGCGCGCTCCGGGTCGAGCTGTGAGAGCTCCCGGAGCATGGCCGCGCCGCCTATTTCGTCGTAGCGCTCCTCCAGCTCGCGGCGGGTCTCGCCGGTCTCGTCCACGGCGGCGAAGCCCAGGCCGCGGACGAGGGAGTCTATGTACAGCCCCGTCCCGCCCACGACTATGGGCAGCCGCCCGCGCGCGAGGATATCGCGGCAGGCCGCCCCCGCCGCCTCGACGTAGCGCGCCGCGGACCAGTTCTCCCAGGGCTCCGCGACGTCTATGAGGTGGTGCGGCACGCCCTGCATCTCCTCGGGCGTGGGCTTGGCCGTGCCTATGTCCATGCCCCGGTAGAGCTGCATCGAATCCGCGGAGACGACCTCGCCGCCCAGCCGCTGCGCAAGCAGCACGCCGAGCCGGGTCTTACCCGTCGCCGTGGGTCCGGTTATGACGGCTATTTTTGGGGGCATAAAAACACTTCCATTCTTTGAAGTAATGTGATATGATACAGGGGCCAGAATGTAAGGAGGCAGCAAACTGAAATGAAAATAAAAATCTCAACGGACAGCACCTGCGACCTGCCTGCTGAGCTTATCGCCGCGCACGACATCGGCGTCCAGCGCTGTACATCATCCGCGGCGGCGAGGCGCTGCGAGACGGCATCGACGTGACGCCGGACGACCTCTACGCCTACACCAAGGAGACGGGCAAGCTCTGCGGCACCTCGGCTGTGACGATAACGGACTATCTGCTCCTGGAAGGCCTGGCTGGAGGAGTACGACGCCATAGTACACGTGGCGTTTTCCTCGGAGCTGTCGGCCAGCTGCAACAACGCGCGGCTGGCGGCGATGGAGCTGCCGGGCAAGGTCTGGGTAGTGGACTCGCTGAACCTCTCGACGGGCTTCGGGCATCTGGTGCTGGACGCGGCGCTGATGGCGGAGCGCGGCATGGCCCCGGAGGAGATAGCGGCGGAGGTGGAACGCCTTGTGCCGAAGATGGACGTCAGCTTCGTACTGAACACGCTGGACTACCTGAAGAAGGGCGGGCGCTGCACCTCGGTGCAGGCGCTGGGCGCGAATCTGCTGGGTTTGAAGCCCTGCATAGAGGTTATCGGCGGGAAGATGACGGTGGGCAAGAAGTACCGGGGCAAGATAGAGGCGGCCTATGTCCAGTACATAAAGGACAGGCTTGCCGGCCGGGACGACATAGACACGCGCCGGGTGTTCATAACCGACTCGGGCCTTCCGGACGACGTACGCGCGCGTCTGCGCGAAGTTGTACTCTCCTGTCAGCCCTTTGAGGAGGTCTACAACAACCGCGCGGGCTGCACGATAAGCGGCCACTGCGGCCCCTGGTGCATGGGAGTACTATACTACCACAAATAAGCCCTGCGCGCAAATACTGCGGCCCGCGCCGCGGTGGGCGGTACGTTTTCGCGGCAAGGTACGACACACCTGTAGGGGCGGGGTTCCATCCCCGCCCGGGTTTTGGGGTGGGAGGAACTCGCCGTTTTGTCCTGCTGGACTTTACGTTGGTGCTGCCTATTCCACCCCATTTCTTTGGTCTTGCCCAAAGAAACGGGGTGGAGCCCCAAAGAAAAACGCTTATGGGGTGGTGGCGCCCCCGTGAGGTTTCGGGACCCACCCGCCTCTCCCACTCGCGTGGGAGGTGCCACTCGGCCGCTAAGGTGTCCGCTTCGCGGACTTATTTCATCACTCGCCCCAGGGGCGAGGGGCTTGGGCTGGATGTAGACTGGCGTTTAAAAGTTTTTTGCCCCGCTTTTTTACAAAAAAGCGGGCGGGGTCCAGGGGCGGAGCCCCTGGGCGTTTCTTTATGCTCTTAAAGCGCAGGAGGGGGTCAAAGGGGGAACCCTCGCCGGGGGTTCCCCCTTTGCGGGCGGCCTAAGCCGCCCGCAGCTCCTGCGATTTACGGACACCCGCAGTCATCCCTCGCCGGGCGGGTGAACCCCGCCCCTACAGTGAGGGATGTGCAGGACGCAGGCGCACGCCTGGCGGCGTTATATAATCAGAACTTGAAGAGGTTCAGCCCAATCTCGTCGGAGAACTCGCGGCCGACCTCGCCGTCGATGACGTCGATGACCAGCTCGCAGGTGGCGCTCACCACTGCGGCGTTGAGGTGTCCGGCGTAGGTCACGCCTTCCGTCTTCGACTTCCAGTCCTCGGAAAACGAAAGGCTGGTGTTGCCAATGACCGCGTGCAGATGGAGGTAGGGCTCGCCATCCTTGCGCGAGAGCGTACCGGTCACGGAGGCAAGCTCATAGTAGCTCATCCAGTAGCGGTGCTGGCTGTATTCCTTGATGTAGGGGTTAAACACACCGAGCGTCACGTCGTTCGACGCGCCGATACCGCTCACGGACGCAAGGCGGATGTCCTCTGCCTCGGCAAGCTCGAGCAGCTTGGCGCAGACCTCCTCGCCCTTGTCTATGCGCGCGACTATCTTATTTCCAAAACGTCTGTATTCCATGAAAAAGTCTCCTTTGCCTCGTTATTCAATATGTAGTTGCTCCAGAGGCCGTCGACGTAATCATCTGAGGTGAACTGCAGGCTCACATTCTCGATATCATAGCCGGAGCCGAAATAGATGAAGGCACCCAGAGGATATCGCTCATCAGCAGCTCCACGCTATGGCCGAAATTGTCCGGATTGACGAAGGCCGGTATGTTCATCTGCCCCTGAAATTTGCGCTGCATGCTTTCAAAAAAACCGTATTTCTGCCAGGTCCACACGACATATTCCCTGTCCCCGGCGCGGATCGTCCCGTCAATTTTGTCCTGGGCAAAGAGCGAGCGGGATATGCTGAGGTCAAATTCGGCGTCAAGCGAGCCGCCGGCCGGGTCGAGCAATATAGCTCCATGCTCTCCGCTATTTTTATCGGGAGGTGATACCAGACGAGCGCCGTCACCATGACGACTAGCAGGACGCACAGGGCGATGACCCTTTTCCTCTTGTCCATATGTGTCGCCTCCTTTTCAATTATACGCCCATGATAGCATAGCTTTAAGGACATGGCAATTGAAAATGCACCAGCCTGAGGCTGGTGCATTTTGTAGCGCTTATTCAGCAGAGCTTCGCTCCGGCGGGGATCTTGTCGTCGAGCATGAGCAGGCTCACGACCTCCTCGCCCTTTTCCTTGTGGACGGCGGAGATGAGCATGCCGTTGCTTTCGAGGCCCATCATCTTGCGCGGGGGCAGGTTCACGATGGCCACGAGGGTCTTGCCCACGAGGTCTTCAGGCTTATACACTTGTGGATGCCCGAGAGGATCTGGCGGTCAACTCCCGTGCCGTCGTCGAGGATGAACTTCAGCAGGCGGTCTGACTTCTTCACGGCCTCGCAGCTCTTGACCTTCACGACGCGGAAGTCGGACTTGCAGAAGGTGTCGAAATCCACGTTCTCTTCCGCCTGGGGTTCGAGCTCTATGGGCGGCAGGGCGGCGCGGCGGGCCTCCTCCTCTATCTTCTCCAGCTCTGCCAGCTCCTTATTCATGTCGATGCGCGGGAAGAGCGTGTCGCCCTTAGTGACGGCGACATCGGCAGGCAGGCTGCCCCAGACGGCGGCGCTGTCCCAGTTCTGGACGGACTCGTCGGCGCTATCTGCGCGAAAGCCTTCTTGCAGCTCTCAGGCATGAACGGCACGAGCAGGCAGGTGCAGATACGCAGGCTCTCCAGGAGGTTGTACATCACGCTGGCCAGGCGCGCGCGCTTCGACTCGTCCTTGGCGAGGGTCCAGGGGGCGTTCTCGTCTATATACTTATTCGCCCGGGAGATGACCTTGAATATCTCCTCCAGCGCGGCCTGGGTCTGGAAGTTGTCCATGAGCTGCTGATACTTCCCGCGCAGGGCCGAGGCCATGCCGACGAGCTCCGCGTCCTCCGGCGCGTCCTCGCGCTCCGCGGGGAGCTTGCCGTCAAAGTACTTGAGCACCATGGCGACGGTACGGGAGAGCAGGTTGCCGTAGTCATTCGCAAGGTCGGAGTTAATGCGGCTTATGAGCAGCTCGTTGGAAAAGTTGCCGTCCGAGCCGAGCGGGAACTCGCGCATGAGGAAGTACCTGAGCGCGTCCACGCCGAAGCGGCCGGCTAGGATGTAGGGGTCCACGACGTTGCCCTTGGACTTACTCATCTTGCCGCCGCCGAGCAGCAGCCAGCCGTGGCCGAAGACCTTCTTGGGCAGCGGCTCGCCCACGCTCATGAGCATGGCGGGCCAGATGATGGAGTGGAAGCGGACTATCTCCTTGCCGACCATGTGGACGTCGGCGGGCCAGTATTTTTCCTTGCCGTCCCGCTTGTCGTTGAGGTAGCCGAGGGCGGTCAGGTAGTTGAAGAGGGCGTCCACCCAGACGTATACGACGTGGCCCGGGTCAAAGTCCACGGGGATGCCCCAGGTGAAGCTCGTGCGGGAGACGCAGAGGTCCTCCAAGCCGGGGTCGATGAAGTTCTTTATCATCTCGTTCACGCGGCTGGCGGGCTCCAGGAAGGTGCCGGTCAGCAGCAGCTCGCGGACCTTATCCGCGTACTTGGAAAGGCGGAAGAAATAGCCTCCTCCTCCGCGTACTTCACCTCGCGCCCGCAGTCGGGGCACTTGCCGTCCACGAGCTGGCTCTCGGTCCAGAAGCTCTCGCAGGGGGTGCAGTACATGCCGGAGTACTTGCCTTATATATGTCGCCGTTGTCGTACATCTTCTTGAAGATGCGCTGGACGGCCTCGACATGGTAGTCGTCCGTCGTGCGGATGAAGCGGTCGTTGGAGATGTTCATGAGCTTCCAGAGGTCCAGGATGCCGCCCTTGCCCTCCACGATGTTGTCCACGAACTGCTGGGGCGTCATGCCCGCGGCCTTGGCCTTTTCCTCTATCTTCTGGCCATGCTCATCCGTGCCGGTGAGGAACATGACGTCGTAGCCGCACATTCGCTTGTAGCGCGCAATGGTATCCGTCGCGACGGTGCAGTAGGTATGGCCGATGTGCAGTTTGTCGGACGGATAATAGATGGGGGTGGTGATGTAGAATGTGCCTTTCTCGCTCATTGGAGATTCCTCCGTTCCTCTCTTCTTTTCTGAAAAACACCCGTTTTCCATTAGATTATAGTAACTCATTCTCCCTCCCGCGTCAAGATTTTCCTACTTCCGCGGCGGGCGTATTGAAAAAAACGCGAAAGCGTGTTATAATAATAAGACTGCCAAATAACTTTATATATTATATCTTTCGGGAGGAATACAAATACATGTCCAAGAAACAGTTTAAAGCCGAGAGCAAGCGCCTGCTTGACCTCATGATCAACTCCATCTACACCCACAAGGAGATCTTCCTGCGCGAGATCATCTCCAACGCCTCGGACGCCATCGACAAGCTCTGCTACCTCTCCCTGACGGACGACAAGGTGGGCATGAGCCGGGAGGATTTCCGCATACTCGTCTCCATGGATGAGGACGCGCGCACCATCACCGTCTCCGACAACGGCATCGGCATGACGAAGGACGAGCTGGAGCAGAACCTCGGCGTCATCGCCAAGAGCGGCTCCATGGCCTTCAAGGGCGGCATCGACGACACCACCAAGGAGGCGCGGACGTGGACATCATCGGCCAGTTCGGCGTCGGCTTCTACTCCGCCTTCATGGTCTCCGACAAGGTCACCGTCCTCACCCGGGCCTACGGCTCAGACACCGCCTACAAGTGGGAGTCCGAGGGCGCGGACGGCTACACCGTCACCGAGTGCGAGAAGGATTCCGTCGGCACCGACGTCATCATGCACATCAAGCCTGACGACGAGAACGAGAAGTATTCCGAGTTCCTGCAGCTCTGGAAGCTCATGCGGCTCATAAAGAAATACTCCGACTACATCCGCTGGCCCATCCAGATGGACGTGAAGCGCCCCGAGTTCAAGGAGACCGGCGAAAAGAACGAGGACGGCACGCCGAAATACGAAACTTTAGACAAAATCGAGCGCGAGACCGTCAATAGTATGGTACCCATTTGGCAGCGCTCCAAGTCCGAGGTCTCGGACGAGGACTGCGTGGCCTTCTACAAGGAGAAATTCCACGACACGACCGACCCAGCCGCCGTCATCCGCGTCAACGCCGAGGGCCAGGTCAGCTACAAGGCCCTGCTCTTCATCCCGGGCCGCCAGCTGCTCGACTTCATGAGCTCCGACTACGAGCCGGGCCTCCAGCTCTACAGCTCCGGCGTCATGATAATGGAAAAGTGCCCCGACCTGCTGGCCGAGAGCTTCTATTTCGTGCGCGGCATCGTGGATTCCCCCGACCTCTCGCTGAACATCTCCCGCGAGATGCTCCAGCACGACAGGCAGCTGCGCATCATTGCCCAGAACCTCAACAAGCGCATCAAAAACGAGCTCATCAAGATGCTTGAGAACGACAGGCCGAAGTATGAGCAGTTCTACAAGAACTACGGCCGCCAGCTCCGCTATGGCGCTGTGGCAAACTACGGGCAGAACATCGAGTCTTTGCGCGACCTCCTCATCTACAACGTCTCCGAGGACAAGACCGCAACGCTCAAGGAGTACACCGACCGCATGCCCGCGGAGCAGAAGTTCATCTACTACGCCCTGGGCGAGAACGTGCGCAAGATCCTGCGCCTGCCGCAGGCCGAGCTGGTGCGCTCCAAGGGCTTCGAGATACTCTGCATGACCGAGGAAGTTGACGAGTACATCGTCGAACAGCTCGGCCAGCATGCGGACAAGAAGTTCTGCAACATCGTCACCGGCGACCTCGGCCTGGAGACCGAGGAGGAGAAGGCCGACATGGAAAAGCGCGAGGCCGACGTCAAGGATGTCCTCGACTTCGTGAAGGACACCCTAGCGACAAGGTCGCCGTCGTGCGTCTGAGCCGCAAGCTGGTCTCCGCGCCTGTCTGCCTCACCACCGAGGCAGCATCACCCTCGAAATGGAGCGCTATTTCAGGCGCATGCCCGACACCGGCATGGAGCCGCCGAAGGCCACCCGCGTGCTCGAACTCAACGCCGAGCACCCCGCCTTCAAGGCCCTTGAGGCCGCCGTCAAATCCGATGCCGAGCGCGCCAGGAAGCTCGTCGGCATCCTGCACGCCCAGGCCCTGCTCATCGCAGGCGAGGAGCTTGAGGACCCCTCCGCCTACGCCGAGGACGTCTGCTCGCTGTTCTGATCGCACTGCGCTGCATGCCTTGCCCGCCAGGCAGGCTGCGACACTCCGCTCCGTGAGAAGTATTTCATTTATTTCATGCCTGCGGGCATGAAACTCTGCGAGGCTTATTCTGCTTTACCCACAGGAGGCACACACATGGACAAAACGCTCGGCATTTACATCCACATACCGTTCTGCGCCTCCAAGTGCGGCTACTGCGACTTCTACTCGCTGGCGGGCTGCGACAGGCTGATGCCCAAGTACCAGGACGCCCTGGTCGAGCACATCCGCGAGAGCTACGGCGCCATGAAGAGCTATTACATCGACACCGTCTACTTCGGCGGCGGAACGCCCAGCTATTACGGCGCAGACAGGCTCATCGAGCTCTGGGACGAGCTGCGCGGCTCCGGACGCGTGCTCAAAAGCAGCGAGGTCACTGTGGAGGCAAACCCGGACAGCGCCAACTTCAAGGAGCTCGAAAAACTCCGCAAGGCGGGCTTCAACCGCGTGTCCCTCGGCGTGCAGTCCGCCAACAACGACATACTGAAGCTCATAGGCCGCCGGCACAACTGGAAGCAGGTCGAAATGGCCGTCGAGGCCGTGCGCGACGCTGGCTTCGACAACCTGAGCATCGACCTCATCTACGGTCTGCCCAGCCAGACCAAGTCCGACTGGGCCGACACCCTCATGCGCGCCATCGACCTGCGGCCCGAGCACGTCTCATGCTATGGGCTCACGCTGGAGGAAGGCACGCCCATGTACAAGTACAAGGGTTCCCCCTTCCTCCCCTCCGACGACGAGCAGGCCGACATGTACCTCTACGCCTCGGACATGCTTGAGCACTACGGCTACTCGCAATATGAGATATCCAACTTTGCCATAAAGGGCTTCGAGAGCCGCCACAACATGCGCTACTGGAAACTGGAGGAATACCTCGGCTTCGGCGCGGGGGCGCACTCCTGCATGGGCGGGGCGCGCTTCTCCTACGTCAAGGACGCAGACAGATACATCATCGGCGTCCTGCGCGACCTCAACATAGTTGACGAGTACGAGCGCATCACCCCCGTGGAGCGCGCCTCGGAATACATCATGCTTGGCATGAGGACGGCTCACGGCATCGACGGAGAGGAGTACACGCGCTCTACCGCTCCGATTTCCGCCCGCTCGGGCAGACGCTTGAGGAATTTGCAAAAAAAGGCTGGGCCTACAAGAAGGACGACGGGCGCTGGCGCTTCACCAGCTCGGGCTTCCTGCTCTCGAACCTGCTCATAGGCGCGCTGCTTGAGGCGCAGTCCGGCAGCCGCGTGGCCGTGAACCCCTGGATGAAGGAGGCCTTCGACGCCGAGGAAAAGACCGAACTGCCGCCCGACGACGAAGAGCTTTTCCGAGACATGTACATGAAAGGCAACAGGCGGGAACAATAGCAACAGGCCGCCGTCTTAAGCGCGTGGGACAAAAAATATGATGACAAAGCCGAGGATAAAATGAAAAAAGAAGCTGAACACAAGCACCTGGCGCCCAAGAAAAAGCGCGCCGGGAACACCGCAAAAAAAGTCACTATAATATGTGTCGTTGTCGTCGCGCTGCTCATGGCCGGCGCCGCCGGTTTCGGCATATACGTCTCCGGCTCCGACACCATCTACCAAGGTCAGCCTCAACGGCACGGACCTCGGCGGCATGACGGTCTCGGAAGCGGCCGACGCGCTCACCGCCGCCGGCTGGGGCGAGGGCGACAAGACCATCACCGTCGAGCTTCCGCTTGAGCACACGCTGAGCGTCACCGCTGAACAGGTCGGGGCCGAAGTCTCCGCCGCGGAAGCCGCGCAGAAGGCCTTCGACTACTGCCACGGCGGCTCCATCATCGAAAACGTCATGGCCTATGTCCGCTGCATTATCTCCGGCGAGGACATCGAGGTCAAGGCCACCGTGGACGAGGCCGCGCTCGAAGAGCTCGTGCGCGACGAGGTCACGAAGGTGAAGTCCGGGCTCATGACTTCCGGCGTCGAGATAAATGGCGACACCCTTGAGGTCGTCAAGGGGGCCAGCGCCGTTGAGATCGACGAGTCTGAGCTGCTGGGCCTCGTAAAGACCGCCTTCGAGGACATGAAATACGGCCCGCTCGACTACGAGTCGAGGTCAACGCCTCCGTCGAGCTCGACATCGACAAGCTCTACGACAGCGTCTGCTGCGAGGCCTCCGACGCCTACTATGACAAGGAAACGGGCGAGGTCGTCGAGTCCGTCACCGGCGTGGACTTCGACAAGGCCCAGGCGACGGAGCTCTGGAACGCCGCCGAGCTCGGCGAGACGGTGGACATCCCCCTCACCCTCACTGAGCCTGAGAAAACTACGGAGTACGTCGAGTCCCGCCTCTTCGCGGACGATTTGGGCGAGACGGTCACGACCTCCCTCTCCGGCAGCACGCAGAACCGCATCACTAACGTCAAGCTCGCTGCGGAGGCCATAAACGGCATCGTCCTCGCCCCAGGCGAACAGTTCTCCTACAACGACGCGCTGGGCGAGCGCACAACTGAGCGCGGCTACAAGGCCGCGGGCGCTATTCCGGCGGCCAGGTCGTGCAGGAGGTCGGCGGCGGCATCTGCCAGGTGAGCTCCACGCTCTACTACGCCGCGCTGCTGGCCAATCTCCAGATAGACACCCGCACCTGCCACTACTTCCCCGTCGGCTACCTGCTGCGGGCCTGGACGCCACGGTCAGCTGGGGCGGCCCGGAGTTCAAGTTCACGAACAACCGCGACTGGCCCATCCGCATCGAGGCCTCCGTTGACACCTCCAACAACACCGTCAGCGTCCACATCGTCGGCACCGACGAGGACGGCAGCTATGTGCAGATGACCTACGCCACATGGCTGGTCTACAACAACAGCGAGTACCCCGAGACCGCCACCGGCTACAAGGCCGCGACCTACCGCTGCATCTATGACAAGGACGGCAACCTCCTGTCCAAGGAGATAGAGGCCTACAGCGAATACCACTACCACGAGGAGGACATCGTCTATCCGACGCCGACCCCGACTCCCACCCCGGAGCCGACGCCGACCCCGACCGACCCCTATGACCCCGGCTACCCGACGGACCCGGGCTACCCCACTGATCCTGCCTATCCCACGGAGACCCCCTACGACCCGGGGTATTACTTTGACGAGTGATTTGAGCCTGAGATGAACAGTGCCGCCCTCCGGGCGGCACTGTTTTATTGCCTCGGACGATGGTTCGTGTCGCAGTTTCCCGCGCCCCTGTAGGGGCGTGGTTCCACTCCCGCCAAGCGTCGGATGGTCTCGCAGTATATCACGTGGCACACGGCCCGTTTCCCACCCGCCGTAGGGGTCGGCGTCCTCGACGACCCTTTCCTTCGTCCACCGCCAGCCCTACCACGTTCCTTCAACCCCTCGTAGGGGCAGGGTTCCATCCCCGCCCGGCGTGCGTTTACCACAGACATTGCGGTGTCGCGCGGGCTGCGGGCGGCGGGGGCCGCCCGCAAAGGGGGAACCCCCGGCGAGGGTTCCCCCTTTAACCCCCTCCTGCGCTTCTTTGGCACAGGAGAGTTCCGCGCGCTGCGGCGCGCGTCCAAGGGCTCCGCCCCTGGACCCCGCCCGCTTTTTTGTAAAAAAGCGGGGCAAAAAACTTTTAAACGCCAGTCTACATCCAGCCCAAAGCCCCTCGCCCTAGGGGCGAGTGATTCAATCCGTCCGCGAAGCGGACACCTTAGCGGCCGAGTGGCACCTCCCACGCGAGTGGGAGAGGCGGGTGGGTCCCGAAACCTCACGGGGGCGCCACCACCCCAAAAGCGCTTTTCTTTGGGGCTCCACCCCGTTTCTTTGGGCATGACCAAAGAAATGGGGTGGAACTGGCAGACTAAGGTAAAAACTATCAGCAACGTATAGGCGAGTTCCTGAAACCCACCCCCGGGCGGCGCTGGAACCCCGCCCCTACAGTGGCTGCGCTTTCCTCCCAGCCCCAAACCACGCTCGCTCTCCGCGGTCAGCAAACCTCCTTGGCGTATCGTACAGAGGCCATGGCGTCAGGCGCATAGAAGTCCGCGCCTATCTCGCGGGCGTAGTCCTCCGTCAGCACCGCACCGCCGACCATTATCTTCACCCGGGAGCGCGCTCGCGCAGGAGCGCTATCGTCTCGGCCATGGCGGCCACGGTGGTGGTCATAAGCGCCGAGAGACCTACCAGTCGCACACCGGGCTCCCGCGCCGCCTCCAGCACCGCCTCGGGCGCAACGTCCTTGCCCAGGTCGCGCACCTCAAAGCCGTAGTTCTCCAGCAGCGTGCGCACGATGTTCTTGCCTATGTCGTGGATGTCGCCCTTCACGGTGGCAATGACTATCTTTCCCTCGTAGCCGCTGCCGCCTCCGGACTTCATGCCCGCCTTCAGCGCCTCAAAGGCCGCGCCCGCCGCCTCCGCGCTCATCAGCAGCTGGGGCAGATAGAGCGTGCCGGCCTCAAAGCCCTTCCCCACGCTGTCCAGCGCCGGATGAGCTCGCGGTTTATGACCTCCAGCGGCTCCGCGCCGCCCTCGACAAGGCGTTTCGCCTCCGCGGCGGCAGCCTGAGCGAGGCCCTTCTCTATGCACGCGCCCAGCGGCAGGCCG
>ENA-OQEN01000832-OQEN01000832.1-human-gut-metagenome-genome-assembly--contig:-NODE-832-length-12573-cov-3.091515_pt1 | contig 12573 bp, 12 predicted proteins | sample MGYA00242791_ERZ504627 | MGnify/ENA primary metagenome ERZ504627 (study PRJEB26092, sample SAMD00036316) | human gut metagenome | host: Homo sapiens | study: EMG produced TPA metagenomics assembly of... | reverse complement strand
CGATTTTCAGCCGGATGTGGTGGTGGGCTTTGGCGGTTATGTCAGCGGGCCGGTGCTGCGCATGGCGGCAAAGCTCGGCTTTCCAACCGCGATTCATGAGCAAAACGCTTTTCCAGGCAAAACAAACAAGGTGCTTGCTGAAGGTAGATCAGGTGATGCTCGCCGTTCCCGCGGCGGAGCAATATCTGAATGCGAAAAACCATGCACCGTGACGGGGCTTCCCGTGCGCGGCGAGCTGCTGCGCGCAGATCGCACGCTTTCCCGCTTTGAGCTGGGGCTCGACGATCGTCCGCTGGTGCTTTCCATGGGCGGAAGCCTGGGTGCGGAAGCAATTAACCGTGCGATGGTAGAGGTAATCGCCGGGCGACACCAGCAGGCGGACTGCTATTTTATGCATGCCATGGGGCAGTACGGTTTGTGGGTGCAGGATGCGCTTAAGGAAAGGGGTGTGGATCCTGACCTCGAAAAGCATGTGATTATCCGGGAATATATTGACGATATGTATCGTTGCATGGCGGCGGCAGATGTGGTGATCTGCGTTCCGGCGCAAGCTCCCTGAGCGAGGTTGAGGCGATGGGGAAGGCGTCCATCCTGATCCCTTCCCCCAATGTAGCGGAAAATCATCAATACCACAACGCAATGGCGCTTGTCAGCAAAGATGCCGCAGTGCTCATCGAGGAAAAAGATTTGACAGGAGAGCGCCTGGCTCAGGAGCTTGATCGGCTGCTGAGCAACCCACAGCGCCGCAGGCAGCTTGAGGCAAACGCAAAGGCCCTTGCGATTACAGATGCAAACGAGCGGATTTACGCAGTGATTGCAGGCTTGGCCCAAAAGGATCAACATTCCTAAATTTAGATCGCTCAATCCACTCCGGCGCATTTTCTCTTTTCACGCATATTTCACCCCATGCATAGTATATTGCAGGGCGGCAAAACGGCCCGCTTGTGTTTTTTATGCGAAAGGGTGTGCGACAATGGAGAAAATCGTCATTGAAGGCGGGAAGCGCTTAAGCGGGGAGCTGAGGGTACACGGCTCTAAAAATAGCGCCCTGCCGATTCTTGCGGCTGCCGTTTTGACCAATAAGCCTTGCGTCATACATAACTGCCCCAGGCTGACAGATGTAGACGCGGCGATCCGGATTCTGACCTATCTCGGCTGTAAGGTGGAGCGGGAGGGCAACACGGTCACGATAGATGCCACAAGCATTGAACGCTCCGATATCCCAGATCATCTGATGCGGGAGATGCGCTCTTCCGTGGTGTTTCTCGGCCCGATTTTGGCGCGGATGGGCAAGGCAAGCTTGTCCACACCGGGCGGGTGTGAAATTGGCTTGAGGCCGATCGACCTGCATCTTTCCGCTATGCGGCAATTTGGCGTGGAGATTCAGGAGGAGCACGGTAGGCTCGACTGTGTTTGTCCGGAGCGATGAAGGGCGTGAAGATTGCGCTATCCTTTCCAAGCGTAGGCGCTACGGAAAACATCATGCTGGCCGCCGCCACGGCACAGGGGCGCACGGTGCTTGTCAATGCGGCGCGGGAGCCGGAAATCAGCGATCTTGCCGATTTTCTCAACGGGTGCGGCGCGCGTATTCACGGCGCGGGTGAGGGAACAATCGTCATAAACGGCGTAAAGGCCCTGTCCGGCACAGAACACACAGTGATTCCAGATCGTATTACGGCCGCAACCTATATGGCCGCTGCGGCGGTGACACACGGCCATCTGACGCTGCGGGATATTATTCCGGCGCATTTGGGGCCGGTCATTCCCGTGATGGAGGAGGCTGGCTGTGATATCAGCATCTGCGCGCGGGATTTGACGATCAGCGCACCGCCCCGGCTCCATCGGGTGCACACGGTGCGGACGATGCCCTACCCGGGTTTTCCAACCGATGCGCAGGCGCCTGTGATGGCGATGACCGCAATTGCCGACGGCACCAGTGTTATTATTGAAAATATATTTGAAAGCCGTTATAAGCACGTTAGTGAGCTAATGCGATTGGGCGCGCATATCAAGGTGGAGGGGCGCGTTGCGGTTGTGGAGGGCGTGCCGTTTTTATCGGGCGCGCCGGTGGTGGCTCCCGATCTGCGGGGAGGTTCCTCGCTGGTGATTGCAGGCCTGTCTGCCCGCGGCAACACGGAAATCACCGGCGTCCGGCATATCGACCGGGGATATGAAAAGATTGAGGAAAGCCTCCAGGTGATTGGGGCGCAAATCAAGAGGGAGATCTGCGATGAAACAGAAGAAGAATTCTAATTTAAAACGGGCAGCCGGCCCGCAGAAGAGGCCGGCTGCGCCTGCACAGGCGGAGCAGACGCCGCGTTCCCGCGATGAGATCCGGCGCGAGCAGCAATTGCGTTCGTTGAAGAAGCGGCGCAGGAAAAAGGCAATCCTTTATCTTGTGCTGTTTTTGCTGCTTCTCTGCGTGGGCGCGGTGCTGACGTTCACGGTGTTTTTTCATATTGCGGATTTTGAGGTGAAGGGAAATAGCCGCTATCAGGCACAAGAGGTCATAGAGGCTTCTGGCATTGCCAAAGGGGAAAACCTTTTCCTATGCAAAACAGAGCAGGCGGCCGGACGGATTGCAGAAAAGCTCCCTTATGTGGAATCTGTCACCATCAAGCGTAAGCTGCCGGACAAGCTGGTGATTACCGTGAAGGAGGCACAGCTCAAGCTCGCCGTGCAGCAGGGAAATTCCTATCTCATCATGACAGGCAGCGGCAAAGTGCTGGAGATCGGTGCGACAGAGCTGCCCGAGGGAGCTGCCCTGCTCAAGGGCGTTGAGGTGAAAAGCGCCTCGCCCGGTAAACAGGCGAGCTTCCCGCCAAAGGAACAAGAGAGCGAAAGCGCGCGCGCGGCAAGTGAAACCGTGGGTGAGCAGCAGGCAAACGGCCAATCGCAGGAAAAAACGGTGCTTGACCATTTGCTGGATGCTGTGCAGGAGACAGGGCTTTCCGGAATTACGCGGATCGATTTATCTGATCTTGGGGATATCCGGGTGGTCTACCAGGGACGTATGGAGATGCTGCTGGGAGAAGATGATCAGCTTGCGCAGAAGCTAAAGCTCGGCCAAGAGGTGATTGCACGCGAGGAGGAGAGTAATCCGGATAAAAAAGGCAGCATTAATCTGACAATCCCCAAAAAGCCTTTTTTAGTGAAACGATTGAACCAGCCCAGACAAGCAAGGCTTCCCAGCCGGCAACACAGGCCGGAGCATGATGGAAAGGCGGGCGGAACGAAAAAATATCCAAATTCTTTTTCTACCATATTGAATTTTACCCCCCGCCGTGTTAGTATATTACTAATCATCCTGTATCTTTATGCCAAGATGGCAGGATACGGTGCGCGGCTCACGGAGGCGGCGCCATTTGCAGTGGCTTTTTTCGGTTTGTTTTACATAGATTGTTCAATAGGGGGACGTATGAATGCCGTTTGAAATTGATAACGACTTTGAAAATGTAGTACAAATAAAGGTCATCGGCGTGGGCGGAGGCGGCGGAAACGCCGTGAACCGTATGGTTCGCTCCGGTGTGCAGGGCGTGGAATTTATCTCCGTGAATACGGATAGGCAGGTGCTCAATCACTCCCAGGCTACCCATAAAATCCAGATCGGTGAGAAAACGACTCATGGCCAGGGCGCTGGGGCACACCCTGAGGTGGGCCAGCGCGCAGCTGAGGAAAGCCATGATATGATCGCGGATGCGCTTAAAGGCACGGATATGGTTTTCATCACCGCAGGCATGGGCGGCGGCACCGGCACCGGTGCAGCGCCGGTGATTGCACAGCTTGCCAAGGAGATGGGGATTCTCACCGTCGGTATCGTTACAAAGCCCTTTCATTTTGAAGGCCGCCGCCGCATGGCGCAGGCTGAGCAGGGCATCTCGGAGCTGGCGGAGCATGTGGACAGCCTTGTCATCATTCCGAACGAACGGTTAAAATACGTTTCCGACAAAAAGATCACGCTTGCAAACGCGTTTGACGAAGCGGATGGCGTGCTGCTTCAGGGTGTGAAAAGCATCTCGGAGCTGATTAAGGTGCCGGGCTTCATCAACTTGGATTTTGCGGATGTTACCGCTGTTATGAAAGATGCGGGCCATGCGCATATGGCGTTGGCCATGCCAGTGGGAAGGATAAAGCGGAAGCCGCTGCGAATGCGGCAGTTTCCAGCCGCTGTTGGAAACCTCCATCCACGGCGCGCACGGTGTGATTATCAGCATCACCTCTTCTGATGATATCGGCTTGGAGGATGTGGAGGTTGCGTCTGAAATCATCGCTAAGGAGGCTCATCCGGATGCAACGATCATCTGGGGCGTTTCCTTTGACGATATGCTGGATGATGAAATGGTTGTTACCGTGGTTGCAACCGGCTTCGGTGAAGATGGGGCGCGGGCGGATACCGAGGCGGCGCCATCTGCAAAACCGGCAGCGGCAAAATCCCCATTTGAAGAGGCGATGGAAAAAGGCGCCGCCGCTGTGGAGGCGGAGGGAAAAGATCCAAAGGCGGATCGCCCTTCTTTTGAGTTGCCGCCAGAGCCGAAGCGATCGACAGCGCCACCTGCAAAGAACCCCTATGGCCCGGATGACGACGGCTATTTTGATATTTTAAGCATTTTCAAAGGCAATAAATAAAATATAAGCGGAGGAAAGACGGCTCATCTTTCCTCCGCTTTTTTCATGCCAGTCTGTAAAAATGGCATATCGATGGGAAATGAAAGGCATTTTTTCAATGAAACGATGCGAATTATTTAGCAAGGAATTACCAATGGGGGCGTCTTGTTAAAAAAATCCGATCCTAGTCTGTTTTGTGTAAAATGCACAAAGTAGGAGGGGCGTTATATGTTAAACTAAAATCGACAATACGTTGTGAAAATGGAATTTTATTTCGACATTATGTAGAAAAACAAAATATGGGTTTAGAAGAAAATTGAGGGAAAGAAAAAGGCATATAAACAATAAGAAGCTTGTAGATACAGGATTTTTATTGAGTATGTTAAAAAATTGTTAAGTTCTGATCAGCAATAATAAATTCGAATATTCATTTATTATTAATAATTAAGGAAGACTCTAGCACCTTAGAGAATTCCAACAAAAAAAGGGATGTGATAGGCTTTTTTGGAACGACCAGAGGAATATGAACCGGCTTCCCTGCAAACGTTTGCAGAAGGCCTGTGCAAAGGGCCGGGGATCACAGGAAGGTGATGCACAGGAATCGTGAAAAGAAAAGAGGTATGCACATGAAAATTTCCAAAAAGGCGCTGAGCGTGTTCATGGCTGTTTTGATGGTTATGACAAGCCTGAGCGTTGGCTTGACGGCGCTGGCGGCGGATCCTTATGATGCGCTGGCGGCGGCGTTGAAGGCGGACGGGGTGCGCCATGCGTCTTGGGGCAGCCCGCAGAACTACATCACGGTCGTGAACGACCCGACCGGGGAGATTGAGGCGGCAGCCGAAGCCTTCTGGGTGGTGGCAGCGGCGGAAGCTCCTAATCACACCAGCAAGAACGACAACGCGGCCAATACCGCGCACGGCGTTGCCGAGTCTGTGCTGACAAAGCTGCAAAACGAATATGGCGTTGTCGGCGACGAGTTGGCGAATGCCCGCACAGCCATCAAAGCATTTGTCGGCGGGATGAACGGGAATAATGCTGATTGGAAAAATTTCAGCCAACCTGATCAGCCGAAGGAACGTACCTATGGCATTCGGATCGTGCGCGACATAGCGGATCTCCTGCTTGCACAGGATGGCGACATTTCCAAGCTGCCGGATTCTATTCCCACAGCGGTGGAATATCTGTGGGCGCACGGCCGTCATGAGTGGAGTTCGGGCTTCCTCAACGCCACGAAAAACGCCTGTAACTATCTCAAGCCGAATGGCTGGAGCCGCACGGAAACGGCTCCCAATACAGAGATCCCGGCGCAGCTCAAGGCCTTTGGCTCTTATTTCACAGAAGAGCTGCTCAAGAGTGATCTCAACGCAATGACGTCGGAAGAGCTTGTGGCGCTTGTGAATGCAAACCAGGCCGCCGTGGACGCCTGCTCCCTGTGGGGCAACGACGCGGTGATGAACCACTTCTTCGACAAGGCCGCGATTAAAGCTTTCATCAGCGATGCGACTACCGCGCGCGACAAAAAGTTTGCGCTGGAGTTTGCGCAGCAGATCGCGGAAAAGATGAAGAACGACCCTGCCGCGATGGAGTATGACGCCCTTGTAGCGCTGCTCGATGAGATGAACGCCCTCAGGGCGAATCTCAACGGCTGCACCGCCGAGGCGATTGCCTATGCGCTTGGTGAAACCGGCCTCAAGATGGAACAGATCAACGCGTTTATTGATTCTGTCGAGGTGGAAAAGCAGGTTATCGAGTTGCAGGGCATCAAGGCCACAATCGACGCGCTGATTGCGGCAACGGATCTTGCAACCATCTCCGATGAAGACCTCACCAAAACCTGGGCGGAGGCCACTGCCCAGTATAATATGGTGACGGCCCGCAAGCCCGCCGCAGTCAGCCGTGTGTTCACGGAGGGCACGGCGTATGTGACGGAGTTTATCCACAACGCGAAGGTCGAAATTGAGGCCCGCAAGCTTTCCACTGAGGTGGAGGAGTATCTGGTCTATTTTAATGACGATCTCCTGAACACCGATCTGACCACGCTCACCACGGATGAGCTCATCAATGATCGGCAGGCCAACGCAAAGACGAAGCTGGCCGAGCTTGCACAATATGATGCTGATACGCTGAACCGTGTTTTTGGCGAGGAGAAGTGGGCTGCGATTGAAAGCTATGCCGCCCGCATCGACACAACGCTGACCGATCGCGTAGAAGCGCAGCTTGATAAAGCTATTGATAACTACAGCGACTTTGGCCAAATCACGCTGCTCAACTACAAAGCGGTCAAAGAGGCCATCGGCGGTGTGGAGGCCAATATCCTCGAGCACATTACCGTTTCCGCCGAGCTTCAGGCAAAGTATGATCGTCTGGCCCCAATGCTCGAAGAGTATAACCGCTTTGTGGAGACAAAGGGCATGTCCGGCTGGCAGAAGTATGAGCCGGAATACCCAACGCGCGACATCCTGCCCGGCGATATCGCCCGCACCGAGGGCGAGGAATACGATGTGACAAAGGAGAAGCTCTCCGAAACCATCACAAAGATCGATTCCCTCATGCAGAACCAAGAGGTTACTGGTCTGCTCGGGATTGAGGGGACGCTGCAAGAGGCTATCCAAGGGGCGTTGGAGACCGGGCTGTATACAGATGCGATGGTGAATACCATTGTCACAGCTATTTATCCAATGCTTGTGAATGCGTTGAAGGATCTGGAGCTTACAGAAATTTTAGGCATAAAGCTTACCGGTCAGTTGATCCTGGATAGGTTTAGCGATTTAAATCTCAACGTTTACCCCAATACGTTGTCGAAAGTTCTTGACAGCAGCAGGTATGGCAGCGTCATTGCGGCGCTCAACGCTGCCGGTAATGATTGGTCCCAGTTTAATGTAAACGGAGATGTTTCCTGGGGCGTGCATGATAAGGAGACCTTTGTTGCCGCGCTTGGCCAGGCGCTGGGCGGCTTAGCTCCCATCCTGCGCTCTGTGCTGACCAATCAAGCAATGTCGGAGCATACCACCATTATTGTTGACGCGTATCTCAGGATGGACGCTGTCAACCTTTACAACAATGCTGTTCTTCCACTGCTTGAGATGCTGGAGTGCGACAATATCGTACCAACAGCTACCTACAACACCTACACCACCACAGAGCAGTTAATGAGTGCGATCCTGCTGCCGCTGCTCAGCTGGGTGGAGGATACAGTTGCGGTAGAGCCGGTTTCAACCGTGCTGGAGCTTTTGCCGAAGTTTGCCTACATCATGGAGTTCGGCATCATTGGGGAGATCCTCAAGGCTACTAAGCTCAATCCGATTCTGGATATCGGCGATTCCTTCTTCGGCAACTGGGTATCGTATTATAAAACCTCTCTGCTCTCACTGGCTGCTTGAACGCCGATAATCTGTATGATCTGGTGATGAGCCTGCCCACTCTGATCCCGGATTTAGGGATTAACCTCAGCGATGCGATGTTCACAGATCTGAACGTCCTCCTCTCCACAGTCCTTGGCTTGGTTGCACCGGAAGCAAACCTTGTTTTGCCGACCATCAACCAGGCGATGCTTGCGAGCCAGGGCACGCTGGTGGAAGCGCCGAGCGGCCGCACGGGCGGCACGCGGCGCCAGCTTGTTGTTGACAAAGAAGCTACTCTGCTGGCGGTTCTTCGCTATATCTTGCCGATGCTGGGCGATCAGGATTTCATGGATTCCCTCTTCGCGCTGATTGGTCGATGACGGCTCCGAGATCGAACTTGGCGATGATATCATGGGCATCCTCAAGAACCTCGGCAACAACCCGGATAACGTGATCGCGGCGGTCACTGAGCTGTTCGTTCCGCAGGAGTATGCCTCTAAGCAGATGAGCTATGCGTTCTCCGATGCGGCCGACGAGGCCATTGCCAACGGCGAGGCCGGCGCTGTGATCAACAACGTGACTTATAGTGAGGATTGGACCAAAGAGCAGGCGCAGTACATCTCCGACCGCCTGCCGGACTTCATCGACAATATGATGCTCATCTTGGGCGGCAAGGATACCTTGAAGCTCAGCGAGCTCATTAAATCCTATATTACGGGCATCTACACCAACGAGACGCTCACTTCTCTTGTTTTGATGGTGAAGGACCTGCTCGGCGGACTGGGCGTCGACCTTAAGCCGATTCTCGGCATTGTCGGCATCGACCTCTCCTCCTGGGATGAGGTCACGGAAGGCTACAACTGGGGCTTTGAAGACGGCGACAAGGACGGCTTCGCCGCGGCGCTGACCAAGGCGCTCACACCGTTCACGCCGATCCTCGCAACCGTTCTCGCGGATCAGGATCTGGAGGTTCTCGGTGTGGTGAAGGCTAATGGCTACCCGGGCTACAAGACCGGCGTCATCCCGATCCTCGAAAGCCTCGGCTGCAACCCGGACGATATTATGTCGTATGATGACTATGCCGCGGCAGTCAAGGAAGATAGCAGCGTTGCGCTCAGCGCGATCCTCACGCCGGTGCTCAACCTGCTTGAGGAGATTTATACCGATCCGGTGAACAAAGTCTTTGAGATCCTGCCGAATATTCTCTATTTCATCAATAACGGCGGCCTCCAGGTCTGTGTTGAAAACACCGCGCAGGCAATCTTTGTCCTGCTCGACACGGTCCGCCCGATTTACGACCTTGAATTCAGCCTTAATCTTGACCTGACCCAGATCATCATTGATGCGCTGGCAGGCCTTGAGATCAACGGCGAGCCGGTCAACCTGAAGATCCCGTTCCTCTATGACTTCAACATGCTCACAGTGGGCACGGTCACGCCATATACGTCCAAGTCCGGCGAGAAGGCGTACCGTCTCGAAAACATCGACCAGGCGGATTTCGTCACCGTGATTCTGCGCAACGTTGTGGAGCTTGCGTTCTATGAGGATAACATCAACATCGTGGCAGACCTGATCGCCAACAAGATGGGCATGAGCGAGGATCTCAAGAAGGGCCTGCGCGACGTGCTGAATACCTTTGCGAAGATGTATAAGGAAGACAACGGCGTTGACAAGATTCTTGGCGCGGCTTACACCATCTTCAAAGGCACGGATGGCGCAGCGGACGGTGCGATCGGCTCGCTGAAGGATTTCAACGAGCGGTGGAACGCTGTGTTCCAGAAGCTCTATGACAGCGGCAACCAGGATCTGATCGATCTTGCCAAGTGGGCCGACAGCGTGCTTGACTTCCTGTCCTTCGGGTTCATCACTGGAGACGGTGTTGGCACAAACGGCCTGATCGATTTCTTCGAGCGCTTGATTGCGTTCTTCCAAGCAAGGTGACGGATGTCTCCATCGACCGCACCTCTGCCAACATGCTTCAGGGCGAGCAGCTCACGCTGAACCTTAGCTTTAAACCGGTCACGGTGAAGAATAAGAATGCTGCCTGGGCCTCCTCCAATGAACGTGTGGCAACCGTGGTGAACGGTGTTGTCACAGCGGTTGGCCCTGGCGATGCGGAGATCACCGCCACCACAGAGGATGGCGGCTTCACTGTGAGCTGCGTGGTGCGCGTGCGCGCGGATAAGACGGCCCTCAATGAGGCGATTGCCCTTGTGAAGGGCACAGAGCTGACCGCAGAGCAGCAGGCTCAGATCAGCGAAGTGCTGGCCGAGGCCGAAATGATTGCTGCTTCTGAGCTTGCTAACCAGACAAGCGTTGACGCGGCGTGCGAGGCGCTGACGGCAGCCTTCCGTGCGCTTGATCTCGGCACAGCAGTCACTAGTGTAGCTATCACGCAGAACGGCGCAGCCGTTGGCGAAGTAGTCTATCAGAAGGTTTCCTGGACGAAGCGGTGGAACAGTACGCCTGTTACGCTCGGCGTTGCATCAACGATGGCGCAACGGTTAAGAGCATCACCTGGCAGTATGCCAACTGGTCTGTGGACGATCCGGAGGCGGATATCGAGCCCGCTGCGGACGGTATGACTGCGGTTATTCGTGCGAAAAACAGCGTGGTCGGCGCGCATTCCTGCTGGATTCAGGTAACAGTGGAAGATATCTATGGCAACACTGTAACCTCTGATCCGGTGAAGGTTCGCTTCTATAACTACGACTGGCAGAAATAAGGCAAACGCCCTTCTGTGAAACAGAACAAATGAGAGAGGTCCCCTGTGGCTTGTGCCGCAGGGGGCCTTGTTTGATCGTAGAAACTGCCCAACGCCTATGCGGCGTCCGTTACGTTGGCCCAAGCCGCTGAATCAAAAAAACTGGGTGATCAGATATCCTCATTCGATCAATTGTATCTCTTTTATGCATGACGGCAGATTGTATATAAAATAATACCGATTATTTTTCATTTATATTCATCTTGACAATGCTGAGTTAACATTTTAGAATGAAAACGACCGTAAAATCTGTTCGGACATCCTCATCATCGTGCGTCATCCTTATGGATCGATGAAAGCTGCGGATATATGTCCGAATCAGACGGATTTTTGGAGAAAGGAGGTTTTCTCAGCACGGACGTCCGGCTTTAGAATAAGGGAGGTAATAAACGTTGAAAAAGAGTAAGAAGCTGTTAAGCGCCTTGTTGGCCGGTTTAATGGCCGTTTCTTCCATGTCCCCCGTATTTGCAGCGGGAGATGGCAAAGCAGCTGCACAGCAGGCGCAGGCCGCGGCCGCCGCAGTGGAAGCGAAAGTGGAGAGCCTTCAGGAATCAATTGCAGAGATCGGCGAGAGCGATGCTTATAAGCTGCAAAGGAAGCCTTGACCGCCTTGAAAGCGGATAGTACGAACATTGCTACAAAAGTGCCTACGGATGCTGCAAAATTAGAAGCGTATAACAAAAAGCTTGCGCTTTATGAAACGGCCGTGAACGCCTGTAAAGCCCTGACCGAGGCGGAAAAGGATGCGATGGATATCGACCTGATGCTGTGGTTCCTGCGTGAAGTGGTGAACCGCGAATCATTCCTTGATGGAGGCACTGGCGCCGCCAATAAGATGAAGGTCACGAAGAACCTTTCCGCATATGTTGGGCCGCATGCAGCGCGTGATGCAGCCGTTGCCTTGGTTGCTCCCCTACATGAAGGCAAGCCTAAAATTTCTACCAGCTCTAAGTTTACAGATGAAAAAGAGCAGCAGGCGCTGGAGGCTTATATCAACGCATTCAAAGCCGCGCCGGAATTGGTGCGGATGTATGCGGATGGCCTTTATATTAGCGGCACGAGCGTTTACTTCTATTATGTGTATGCGGATGGCTCCTATAACGCAAAGCGGGGGACGCGCGCGGCCGATTTGGCCAAGATGATAGGCCTTTGCTACACGGCGCAGAACCCCTGCGAAACGGTGCTGCCCGAAAAGCCCAACAAGAATAATTATGAGGGCGGCGTAGCGAACACAGAATATCTCGCGGCGATCAAAGCGTACTGCGAAGCGGATGCGGCAATACAGAACCATTTGAGTGCAAATTGCATGAAGGGTATCGAGGAAGCAGCCTCCTATGCCACTGAGCTGAAGGCTGGCGCCGCCCCGCAGGTGATCGAGCAGATGCGGCTGGCGTGCGTTGTGTTTAATGAGACGAAGGATTCCACCCAGGCGGAAGCGGCCGTGGCGGCTTATGACAAGCTGAATGAAAACGAGCTGTCGGCCATCCAGGATGTTTTCGATGGCATTCAGGCGTTCCGCTATGTTGTCACAAATGCTTCGAACGGCTATTCCACCTCCTATGTTTCAGTTATGAATCTCTACAAGCAGTGCAAGGACTATGCCGACTATGCAAAGGTTCTCGAATTCGAAGCATACATCGCGGGCATCAAATTTGACGAAGTGAACAACGACGTGGTCGCGGAGTCGGCAAAGCGGTATAACGCGCTTCCCTCTAGCCTGAGGCCTCAGATTTCAGGCGAAGCCATGGAGAAGTACACCATGATCCAGAATATGTATGATCCGATCAAGCCGCTGGTGCCGTCTCGCGATATGTTTGAAGATGAAATCGCCGCGTATCAGCCACTTATGTTTGGGAGCTGAAG
>ENA-OQEN01000831-OQEN01000831.1-human-gut-metagenome-genome-assembly--contig:-NODE-831-length-12576-cov-6.752832_pt1 | contig 12576 bp, 16 predicted proteins | sample MGYA00242791_ERZ504627 | MGnify/ENA primary metagenome ERZ504627 (study PRJEB26092, sample SAMD00036316) | human gut metagenome | host: Homo sapiens | study: EMG produced TPA metagenomics assembly of... | reverse complement strand
TACGGCGCGGCCTATACCCTGCAGGAGATCCTGACGGTGAAGTCCGACGACGTCACCGGCCGCGTGCAGACCTATGAGCCATCGTCAAGGGCAAGAACGTGCCCACTCCCGGCGTGCCCGAGTCCTTCAAGGTGCTGGTGAAGGAGCTGCAGTCCCTGTGCCTGGACATCCAGGTGCTGGACGAGGACGCAACCAGATCGAGCTGAAGGAGGACGAAAACGCCCTGGATACCTTCAATCTCTCCCGCATGGATGCCGACGACGACCGCCGCAGCCGGTACGCCAACGAAGAGGAGCTGGCGGACGCAGGCTTCGATTATGTGCCCGAGGAGGAGGTAGAGGCTCCTACGACGCGCGGACGACGAATTTTAAGGAACAGGAGGAGCATAGAGCATGAGTTATCCCACTTTTGACGCCATCAAGATCGGAATCGCTTCTCCGGAAATGATTCGCGAATGGTCCTACGGCGAGGTGAAAAAGCCGGAGACCATCAACTACCGCACCCTGAAGCCCGAGCGGGACGGCCTGTTCTGCGAGCGGATCTTCGGGCCCACCAAGGACTGGGAGTGCCACTGCGGCAAGTATAAGAAGATCAGCTTCAAGGGCAAGATCTGCGACCGCTGCGGCGTGGAGGTCACCCGGGCCAAGGTGCGCCGGGAGCGCATGGGCCACATCGAGCTGGCCACCCCCGTCAGCCATATCTGGTATTTCAAGGGCATCCCCTCCCGGATGGGCCTGCTGCTGGACATCAGCCCCCGGATCCTGGAGAAGGTCCTGTACTTCGCCGCGTATATCGTCACCGATCCCGGCGAGACTCCCCTGCTGCGCAATCAGCTGCTGTCCGAAAAGGAATACCGCGACATGCGGGAGAAGTATGAGGACGATTTCGACGCCGGCATGGGCGCCGAGGCCGTGAAGAAGCTGCTGCAGCAGATCGACCTGGAGGAGCTCAGCGCCCAGCTCCACGCGGAGCTGAAAACCGTCACCGGCCAGAAGAAGGCCCGGGTGGTGAAGCGCCTGGAGGTGGTGGACGCCTTCCGCCTGTCCGGCAACAAGCCGGAGTGGATGGTCATCGACGTGCTGCCGGTGATCCCCCCGGAGCTGCGCCCCATGGTCCAGCTGGACGGCGGCCGCTTTGCCACCTCCGACCTCAACGACCTGTATCGCCGGGTCATCAACCGCAACAACCGCCTCAAGCGTCTGATGGAGCTCAGCGCCCCGGACATCATCGTCCGCAATGAAAAGCGCATGCTCCAGGAGCTGTGGACGCCCTGATCGACAACGGCCGCCGGGGCCGTCCCGTTACCGGCGCCAACAACCGGGCCCTGAAGTCCCTCAGCGACATGCTCAAGGGCAAGCAGGGCCGCTTCCGCCAGAACCTGCTGGGCAAGCGCGTGGACTATTCCGGCCGCTCCGTCATCTGCGTGGGCCCCGAGCTGAAGATCTATCAGTGCGGCGTGCCCAAGGAGATGGCCCTGGAGCTGTTCCGCCCCTTCATCATGAAGAAGCTGGTGGAGGATGGCTCCGCCAACAACATCAAGTCCGCCAAGCGCATGGTGGACAAGGGCGTCACCGAGGTGTGGGACGCCCTGGACGAGATCATCAAGGACCATCCTGTGATGCTCAACCGCGCGCCTACCCTGCACCGCCTGGGCATCCAGGCCTTTGAGCCGGTGCTGGTGGAGGGCCGCGCCCTGAAGCTGCACCCCTTGAACTGCACCGCCTTCAACGCCGACTTCGACGGCGACCAGATGGCGATCCATGTGCCCTGTCCGCCGAGGCCCAGGCCGAGGCCCGGCTGCTGATGCTGTCCGCCAACAACCTGCTGCGGCCCCAGGACGGCGGCCCCGTTACCGTGCCTACCAGGATATGGTGCTGGGCTCCTACTACCTGCCTTCGAGCGGTTCGAAAACGGCGTCAGCCAGATGGACAACGACGAATATTGGCCCCAGGGCGTGGATTTTGCCCTGGCCGGCAAGAGCTATGACGAGCTTACCGACCAGGAGAAGGCCAATGTCCACATGAACATCTATCGCGACGAGGACGAGGTGCTCATGGCCTATAACGAGCACATCATCGGCGTGCACCAGCCGGTGTGGATCCGCGTCACCAAGGAAGTGGACGGCGAGAAGCTGTCCCATGTGGTCCGGGCCACCGCCGGCCGCATCATCTTCAACCGCAACATCCCCCAGGACCTGGGCTTCGTGAAGCGGTATAACGACGACGGCACCCGTTCCGAGCACTTCTTCGACTATGAGATCACCGAGACCTGCGGCAAGAAGCTGTTGGGCAAGATCGTGGACCGCACCATCAAGCAGTACGGCTTCACCACCGCCGCCGAGGTGCTGGACAACATCAAGGCCACGGGCTATAAATACTCCACCCGGGGCTCCATCACCATCTCCATCGCGGACATGACCGTCCCCGAGAAGAAGTACGAGCTGATCCGGGAGACCGAACAGCGGGTGGTGGACATCGAGGACCAGTACAACATGGGCTTCATCACCGACGAGGAGCGCTATAAGCTGGTGGTCCGCGAGTGGGAAAAGACCACCAACGACGTTACCGACGCCCTGACCGCCAGCCTGGACCGCTATAACCCCATCTTCATGATGGCGGACTCCGGCGCCCGAGGCTCCATGAAGCAGATCCGTCAGCTGACCGGTATGCGCGGCCTGATGGCCAACACCGCCGGTAAGACCATCGAGATCCCCATCAAGGCCAACTTCCGCGAGGGTATGTCCGTGCTGGACTACTTCACCTCCTCCCGCGGCGCCCGTAAGGGCCTGGCGGATACGGCTCTGCGTACCGCCGACTCCGGCTATCTGACCCGCCGCATGGTGGACGTGTGCCAGGATGTCATCATCCGCGAGGACGACTGCGGCGTGCAGAAGGGCATTCTGGTGTCCGAGATCAGCGAAAACGGCCAGGTCATCGAGAAGTTCTCCGAGCGCATCCGGGGCCGGTTCCCGGTCCGCGATATCCTGAAGCCCGGCACCGATGAGGTGCTGATCTCCAAGGACCACATGATGACCGAGAGCGACGCCGCCCTGCTGGAGAGCTTCGACATTCACTCCGCCGAGATCCGCACCGTGCTGACCTGCAAGGCCCACAGCGGCATCTGCGCCAAGTGCTACGGCATGAACCTGGCCACCTCCAAGCCCGTGGGTCCCGGCGAGGCTGTCGGCATCATCGCGGCCCAGTCCATCGGTGAGCCCGGTACCCAGCTGACCATGCGTACCTTCCATACCGGCGGCGTGGCCGGCGGCGACATCACCCAGGGTCTTCCCCGCGTGGAGGAGCTGTTCGAGGCCCGCAAGCCCAAGAAGATGGCGACCCTGGCCGAGATCGGCGGCAAGGTCCGCTTTGAGGAGGCCGCCAAGGGCAGCCTGCTGAACATCATTGTCACCGCCGACGACGGCGATACCCGCACCTATGCCGTGCCCCATACCGGTCTGCAGGTCCGGGACGGCGACGTTATCGAAAAGGGCAAACAGCTGCAGGACGGCGCCCTGAACCCCCACGACGTGCTGCGGATCCGCGGCGCCTCCGCCGTGCACAACTACCTCATCCAGGAGGTTCTGAAGGTGTACCGGCAGCAGGGCGTGGATATCAACGATAAGCACATCGAGGTCATCGTGCGTCAGATGATGCGCAAGGTCCGGGTGGAGGACGCCAACGACACCGGGCTGCTGTCCGGCGCCATGGCCGACATCCTGGAGGTGGAGGACGAGAACGAGCGCGTCCGCCAGCGCATCGAAGCGGGCGAGGTCCGGGAGGACGGCGAGCCGCTGCAGGAGGCCACCTATACCCAGCTGCTGATGGGCATTACCAAGGCCTCCCTGGCCACGGATTCCTTCCTGTCTGCCGCGTCCTTCCAGGAGACCACCAAGGTCCTCACCGAGGCCGCCATCAAGGGCAAGGTGGACCATCTGGTGGGCCTGAAGGAGAACGTCATCATCGGCAAGCTCATCCCCGCCGGTACCGGCCTGAACGCCTATCGGCACTTCGCCGAGGAGCTGGTCCCCGTGACGGAGGAGGAGCTCCAGGAGGAGCAGTCCGAAGAGCAGGCCACCGGCGTGGAGGCCCTGCAGGAGGACGCCGCCCAGGTGCTGGAGGAGACTCCCGCAGAGGACGCCCCCAGGATCAGGAGTAAGCGCTTCCCGAAAAACAGATATCAACAGGCAGCTCCCCGGCGCACACCGTGCGCCGGGGAGCTGTTCTGCAATTTGCCGGGGCGTTTCATTTTTTATACACGGTCCACTGAATGAGCCGGACCGTGTTGTTGCCGACGTTTTCATAGCGATAGGGCTGGCTGCCCGGGAAGGACAGACAGTCCCGACTCTCCAGACGGTATGCTTCGCCGCCGGTGGTGACCTCCACCGTCCCGGACAGAGAGGTGACGTAGATCCAGGAGCCGGGGACCCGGTCCGGCCCGTCATAGCTGCCGCTGATGAACAGGTCCAGCTGGACGCTCTCGCTGCGGGACTCCGGATCAAAGGGAAACAGCCGGTAGGCGATGACCTTTCCGCCGCACAGCCGCTGCCCGGTCACGTCCACCGCACGGTGCAGCATGGTGGGCGGATCGTCGTGGCAGGCGATGAGCTGCTCCAGGGGGACGTGAAGCCCCTGGGCCATGCGGCCGAGCACCGACACGGTGGGGTTGGCCCCGCCGCGCTCGATCTGGCCCCACATGCTCTTGGATACCCCGGACAGCTCCGCTGCCCGATCAATGCTGAGCCGCTGCGCTTTTCGGATGCGGTGGATGTTCTCTGCCACTGCCTGCTGGATATCCATAGCCATTTCCTCCATTATCCTGAGTTTTTTCGGTATTATAGTATCGGAATCGACGGCGGCTGTCAAGAGAGGATCGGGAGAATTCAGAAAAAGGGCCGCCCCCACGGGCGGCCCTTTGGCGTATGCTGTGATGCGGTTATGGCAGATAGTTCAGGGGGTCCACGATGGCGCCGTTGCGGGTCATGCCGAAGTGGCAGTGCGGCCCGCTGCTGATGCCGGTGGAGCCCATGCGGGCGATCTGCTGCCCCTTGTACACATGCTGCCCCACAGATACCAGCAGGGAGCTGTTGTGGCCATAGGTGGTGACAAAACCGTTGCCGTGGTTGATCTTCACGCAGTAGCCCAGGCCGCCATACCATCCGGCCAGGGTCACGGTGCCTCCGTCGGCGGCATAAATGGCGGTGCCGTAGCTGTTGGCGATGTCCAGCGCCTCGTGATAGGTGGAGGCACCGGGCACGCTGGCACGACGGGGTCCGAAGAAGGAGGTGATCACGCCGTAGCAGGGCCAGCGGAAGCTGCCGGTGGGGAACCAGGTGGGCCGGGCTTGGTGCCCCGGGCCCGAAGCTCTGCCACAGGCTGGCTCAGGGTCACGGAGGCCACATATTCCCGGGCGGTCTCCTCGCCGTTGATGAAGGTGACGTTGGCGGTAACGTCGGCCTTGCCGTATACGCCCTTGGACAGGACCTTGCTGTCGCCCTGGTACATATTGGATCGTCCTTGTAATTCACGTCAAAGGGCAGGTCCCGGACATAGCTCTGCCGCTCCACGTCCACCACCGTCAGATAGGGCACGGCGTTGGAAATGGTCAGCTGGTCGCCGGCATGGAGCACGGCGATGTCATAGCCGGGATTCAGGTTCAGCAGCTCCTGATTGGTCATGCCATTCTGTTCGGCGATAGCGGACCACACATCGCCGGGCTTCACGGTGTATACCACGGCCCCGGCCTTGGTGGCGTTGAGCTTCTCGGCAATATAGCCAGGTTGGAGATCAGAGAGCTGTCTACATAGCCCTCCTTCACCTCTACATCCTCCACGAAATAGCAGTCCACGGTGCTCTCGGTGATATAACCCACCTTCATCTGCTCCATCAGCTGCTCAATGGCTCCGGGGAAGGTGGTGGCAGCCACGGCCTCGCCGTCTACATACAGGGTATAGCCATAGGTGACGTCACCGATCTGGGCGGTAAGGCTCCCGGTAAGGTCCTCCCGGCTCTCTACCTCCCGGCGGGGGACCACATGGGACTGGGTAGACAGCAGGCTCCGGTCGATGGTGTAGCTCTCGTCTCCCAGGGTCTGGCGGGTGACGGTTTGTAGCTGCTCCACCGCCAGATTCACGGTGCGGCGGGAGCTGACGGTGCCCAGGTTGATGCCGTCGTAGCGGACGGTGGTGCCCACGGTGTACATCGACAGCAGCACGATCACCGCCGCAGCGCTGACGCAGGTGCCCAGGAAAATGGCCGGGTGCAGACGCATACGCTCCCACAGGCGCGGATGCTGCCGCTGCGGCGGATGCTGTGCTTGCGGCGCACGGCAAATTGCTCCCGCAGGCCCGCGCCTATCCGGGGAAGGCTGCCCCAGGCAAACAGCAGCAGCTGAGCCAGGCGGCTTTCGGACTCCGGAAATTCCCGGCGCTTTTTCTGCTGGGCCAGACCACGCAGCCGCTGCCGGGCGCTGCGCAGGGGCGCGATGATATGGCGCTTTACGGCGGTTTGAATATCCAGATCCAGCCAGTCCGGATTCTCCTGGGTGTACCAGACCCAGTCCTTCAGATTCTGCCGCCACAGCTGCCAGATATTCCGGCGCTCCTCCGGCGTTATGTTGACGTCGTGGACGTCTTTGTGCATCAGGTCTTGTTTCATAATAAGGGAACCCCTAAAAAGTTACAAATTCGTTACAAAAATATATGATACATTCTTTTTTCCCGCCCGTCAAGGGATTTGGAAGGAATTAACATCTTTTTCATATTTGATTCCTGGAAATTTGCCGGTATTTGCCGGGGAAATGGCCATCCGGCGGATCGTTCACCCGGACAAAATTGGGGATTTACTTTTTGTATAAAGCACGGTATAATCTACTTACTGTATAGAAAAGAGATAGGTGAGAGAATGGCAACTGATTTTTCCCGCACCCTGAGCCTGCTGCGGCAGGAGAAGGGCGTGTCCCAGCGGAAGGCGGCGGCGGAGCTGGGCATCAGCCAGGCGCTGCTGAGCCACTATGAAAACGGCATCCGGGAGCCGGGCCTGGCCTTCGTGACCCGGGTGTGCGACTATTACCATGTGTCGGCGGACTATCTGCTGGGCCGGACTGAGCCGGGACGGGTCCATCATCGACGCCGGAGACGTGTACGACGCCTCCGGGGAGAAGGGCAGCCTCCGGGGCAGCATCATGGCTACCCTGCAAAAGAAGCTGGTGGTGAACACCGTCAGCGTCCTGTTCGACCAGCTGGGAAAGACCGGCAGCCGTCCGGCCATCACCGCCGCCGGAGACTATCTCAGCGGGGCGCTGTACGGCCTGCTGCGGCAGCTGTACCGCCGCTGCGGCGGCAACGAGGACTTCTTCGCCGTGGCTCCCGGGGACTATGACGCGGGCCTGGGCCAGGCGGATATGACCCTCAGCCGCGTGCGGTACCGTCAGGCCCTGGACCAGGCGGAGGACCTGCCCCAGATGACGCCGGATACCCTGACGGCAGCGTATCCCGGCCTGGGCCAGAGCGTGGCCCAGGTGATCCACAACACCGACGAGCGGTGCAAGACCCTGCAATAATCAAATAGGAGGGATCCCCCATGTCTGACGAGACCCGCGCCAACGCCACCGTGTTCGACTACCTCCGGTGGCGGGGCGACCTGACCCTTGCCCAGGACGGCTTCAACGAGGTGGACAGCCTGATCCTGTGCATCATTTCCTACATCAATCTGAAGAAGCTCCGGCAGCTGTGGAGCTTCGACCCCAAGGACGCCATGCCCATGGGGGATGTGTGCCGCCAGCTGACGGAGGAGGACGAACAGCTGGGCCTGTCCACTCTGGACTATATCCCCCTGATGCGGGCGGCGGCGGAGACGGCCCGGTTCCGGGACGTATCGCTGTTCGCCTTTGAAAGCCTCCACGACGAGGCCCAGCAGATGCAGTTTGCCGCCGTATCCTTCCTGCTGCCGGACGGCAGCGTATACGTCGCCTATCGCGGCACGGACATGACCATTGTGGGCTGGCAGGAGGACTTCAACATGAGCTTTCTGTCCGCCGTTCCCGCCCAGCTGAAGGCCACGGAGTACGCCGAGGCCGTGGCCCGGGCCTGCCCCCGGCGCCCCCTGCGCATCGGCGGACACTCCAAGGGAGGAAATCTGGCGGCCTGGGCGGCGGTCCACCTGGACGAAAAGCTCCAGCGCAAGCGGCTCATCGCCGCCTACAACAACGACGGCCCCGGCTTCAGCCGGGACCTGGTAAACGAGCCGTGCTACCAGGCAGTGGCAGACCGGCTGTTTACCTTCATTCCCGCCTCGTCCATTGTGGGCGTGCTGCTGGAGCATGCCGAGGACTACGAGGTGGTGGACAGCACCGCCCGGTCCGTCATGCAGCACGAGCCCCTGTCCTGGTGCGTGGAGGGGCCCCACTTTGTCCACCTGGGCCAGCGCTCCCAGCTGGGCCAGCTGTCCGACGGGGTGCTGCGGGAGTGGATCGGCTCCATGACTCCCCAGGAGCGGGAGCAGTTTTCCCGGGCGTTTTTCGATATTCTCAGCCGGGGCGGCCGGACCAAGACCCTGGAGGAGCTGCGCAGCGGCGGACTGGCCGCCGGAGCGGCCCTGCTGCGGGAGTATGCCGGGGCCGACGAGGAGAAGAAAAAATCATCACCGAGATCTTCCGCCGCCTGGCGGTGGACGTGAAGGACGAGCTGGTAAAGGCTGCCGGAGCCAGCGTTCGCCGGGCGGGAGAGAGCATCCTGGCCACCGGCCAGGCCATCGCCGACCTTCGAAAGTAAAATATTGCACTATATATCGATTTTACTGCCGTTCTCTATATGACACGGCAGTAAATTTTACCATTTTGAAAACTTTGTTACCAATCTGTAATTTTTTGTAGCTTTTTTGAAACCATTGTGGTATGATATCTCTTGTCCTTTGGAAAATCCCCTTATGGAAAGGAAGTCTTACCCTATGGTATCCCGACGTTTCGCCTGTCTGCTGCTGGCCGCATCCATGACGCTGTCCAGTATCTGGATCGTCAGCGCAGATCAGAGCCATCAGATACAGGACGCGGCTGCCGCCGCGGCCACCTATTCCGCCGCCGTCCAGGTGCTGGAGGGCGCGGGCCTGTCCCAGTCTGCCGAAGCCAATGCGGGCATCGCCATTGACATGGGCCTGCTGGACCGGGAGGAGACCCTGGACCTGTCCCAGCTGTCCGTCCAGGCGGTGCAGCTGCAGCAGGAGGAGAAAGCCCGTCAGGAGGAGGCCGCCCGTCAGGCCGCTCTGGACGCGGCGCACCGCACCGGCCGTCAGGCCGCCCGCCAGGCCCTGCTGGACGCCTATGACGGCGCCATGGCCGCCCGTCAGATCACCGTGTACGCCGCACCCAGCGACAGCGCCGCCTCTCTGCGGACCCTGCGCCAGGGCAAGGTGGCCCGGCTCAACGACGTCACCGAGGACGGCAGCTGGTATCAGATCACCTTCAGCGGCACCACCGGCTATGTCCGGTCCGACGCGTGCCAGGCTGTGCAGTACAGCGATTATGCCGGCACCTCCGCCGTGAAGAGCGCCCGGGAGGACCTGGTGGACTATGCAAAGTCCTTCCTGGGCACCCGCTATGTGTGGGGCGGCGCGTCCCCCAGCGGATTTGACTGCTCCGGCTTCACCATGTACGTCTACGCCCACTTCGGCTATCGCATGTCCCACGGGGCCAGCGATCAGCTGTATGCCTTCACCCGGGTGTCCTCCGCCCAGCGCCTGCCCGGCGACCTGGTGTTCTTCTCCTATGGCGGCGGCGACATCTCCCATGTGGGCATTTATCTGGGCGGCGGCGCGTTCATCCACGCCACCTCCAACGGCGGGGTCAAGATCAGCTATTTCGATGGCTATTACAGCAGCACCTATGTGGGTGCGGTGCGGATCCTGGCCGACTGACAACGCTTTACTCTCTCATCCCCCCTTTGCTTCTCCGCGCAGCGGTCCCACGCTGCGCGGAGAACTATTTTTTCTGCCGGGTTTCACCGAATCCGTTTGCCGTATTTTCGCTTTTGTGCACGATTCAAAGACAAAAACACTTATTTTGGCGATGAAGGGTTGACCTTTCCGCATTTTCCCCCTATAATGAAGGAACTGACGATTTCTTTACATAAGGAGGCGATGCGGCGTGGCCGCCATCAACCGCAGCACCGATATGACCACCGGATCCATCTGGAAGCGCATGGTCAGCTTTGCAGTGCCGGTCTTTTTGGGCAATCTCTGCCAGCAGCTGTACAACACGGTGGACAGTGTCATCGTGGGCAAATTTGTGGGCAAGCAGGCTCTGGCCGCTGTGGCCAGCAGCGGCAACCTCATTTTTATGATGACAGGCTTTTTTATGGGCCTGTTCATCGGCGCGGGCATCGTCATTGCCCAGTATTTCGGGGCCAAGAACTATGAAAAGGTCCGCGCCGCCGTCCATACGGACTTTGCCTTCGCCCTGTGCTGCGGCGTGCTGCTGACGCTTCTGGGTGTATTCTTCACCCCTACCATCCTCACCTGGATGCGCACACCGGCGGACGTGCTGGACACCTCCATCCTGTATTTCCGGCTGTACTTCCTGGGAAGCCTGGCCACCATCCTGTATAACGCAGGCATGGGCATTCTGCAGGCGGTGGGCGACAGCCGCAGCCCCCTGTACTATCTGGTTATCTCTCGGCGGTCAACGTGGCCCTGGACCTGCTGTTTGTGGGGGCCATGGATATGGGCGTGGCAGGCGCCGCCGTAGCCACCGTGATCAGCCAGGTGGTCAGCGCCGTTCTGTGCATCATCAAGCTGACCCGGTCCGACGGGCCGTACCGGCTGGAGATCAAGCGCATCGGCTTTGATCTGCCTCTGCTGAAGAAAATCACTTCCCAGGGCGTTCCCTCCGGCGTGCAGAACTCCATCATCGCCATCGCCAACGTGGTGGTGCAGTCCAACATCAACACCTTCGGCTCCGACGCATGGCGGGCTGCGGGTCCTATTCCAAGGTGGAGGCTTCGTGTTCCTGCCCATCACCGCCTTCGCCATGGCTCTGACCACCTTCATCGGCCAGAATCTGGGTGCGGGGCAGTTTGACCGGGCCAAGCAGGGCGCGCGGATCGGCATCCTGTGCTCCATGGCCATGGCGGAGCTCATCGGCGTGGCGCTGTTTTTCCTGGCCCCCTATGCCATGCGGCTGTTCAACGACGACCCGGCCGTGGTGGCCATCGGTGTGCGTCAGTCCCACATCGAGGCACTGTTCTTCTGCTTCCTGGCCTTTGCCCACGGTGTGTCCGCCGTGCTGCGGGGCGCGGGCCGGGCCCAGGTGCCTATGTACACCATGCTGGGCTGCTGGTGCATCCTGCGGGTCAGCTATATCACCCTGGCCCTGAAGGTCTGGCCGGATATTGCCACCATTTTCTGGGCCTATCCCATCACCTGGAGCGTCAGCTGCGTGGTGTTCCTGCTGTACTATCTGAAGGCCGACTGGGTCCATGCCCTGGAAAAGAGCCTGTAACTTTGCGTCAACCCCTCTGCGGAAAAATTTCGCAGAGGGGTTGATTTTTGTGCGTGACGGGAATATACTACCAGCATACCAAGTTGGTAGTAGTTTTTGAGAACCGAGGTTATTTCCATGGAAGCGTCTGTGGTTTTCCGATGTTGTAAGGTGTCCGTCCGCTGAAAAACAACCAACATCTTACAATATAAAGGAGAAATCAACCATGTCTCATATCTATACCTCCGCCGATCAGCTGATCGGCCGCACCCCCCTGCTGGAGCTGACCCATCTGGAGAAGAAGTACGGCCTGAAGGCCCGCATCTGGCGAAGCTGGAGTATCTGAACCCCGCCGGGTCCGTGAAGGACCGCATCGCCCGGGCCATGATCGACGACGCCGAGGCCAGGGGCCTGCTGCACGAGGCAGCGTCATCATCGAGCCCACCTCCGGCAACACCGGCATCGGCCTGGCTCCGTGGCCGCCGCCCGGGGCTATCGGGTCATCATCGTCATGCCCGAGACCATGAGCGTGGAGCGCCGCCAGCTGATGAAGGCCTACGGCGCGGAGCTGGTGCTCACCGAGGGCTCCAAGGGCATGAAGGGAGCCATTGCCAGGGCCGAGGAGCTGTCCCACGAGATTCCCGGCAGCTTTGTGCCCGGCCAGTTCGTCAACGCTGCCAACCCCAAGGCCCACTTTGATACCACCGGGCCGGAGATCTGGCAGGATACCGACGGGCAGGTGGATTGGTTCGTGGCAGGCGTCGGCACCGGCGGCACCATCACCGGCGTGGGGCAGTATCTGAAGTCCCGGAACGCCGCCGTCCGGGTGGCGGCGGTAGAGCCGAAAAGCTCGGCGGTGCTGTCCACCGGCGTGGCCGGGGCCCACAAGATCCAGGCATCGGCGCGGGCTTTGTGCCCCAGGTGCTGGACACCCAGGTCTATGACGAGATCATTCCCGTCACCAATGAGGACGCCTTCGCCCTGGGCCGGGAGATCGGCCATGCCGAGGCGTACTGGTGGGGATCTCCTCCGGCGCCGCCGTGTGGGCGGCTCTGCAGATCGCCCAGCGGCCGGAGTCTGCGGGCAAGACCATCGTGGTCCTGCTGCCGG
>ENA-OQEN01000830-OQEN01000830.1-human-gut-metagenome-genome-assembly--contig:-NODE-830-length-12578-cov-4.377319_pt1 | contig 12578 bp, 21 predicted proteins | sample MGYA00242791_ERZ504627 | MGnify/ENA primary metagenome ERZ504627 (study PRJEB26092, sample SAMD00036316) | human gut metagenome | host: Homo sapiens | study: EMG produced TPA metagenomics assembly of... | reverse complement strand
CGGCGGGCAGCTCTGCCGCCACAGCACTGGCCGCAACGTCCGCGCGGCGATGGTCGCGCGCAAGGCCCTGCAGGGCCTCCAGCAGGTAGTCCGCCTGCTCCTCCCCATCGGCATACGAGAGGATGAAGAGCAGGTTGCGCGCGTCAGAGAGCTCGCACTGAACCTTGTACTCGTGGCGCAGGATGGCCTCAGCCTCGACGCCGCTGAGGCCGAGCGCCGTGACCTGCACTGTGATCTTCGTCGTATCGAGCCCCGTCGCGCCGGGATAGTCCGTGTACTCCGGTCCAAACGACCAGAGCCCGTCAATCTCGTTGATGGCGCGGCGCAACTTCTCTGCGAGGCGCACAGCTCTGCCGACCGTCTCGCGGCCATCCTCTGCCATCTGCAGCCGCGCGATGTCGAGCGAGGCTAAGAGCAGCTGGTTGGGGCTCGTCGACTGCAGGAGGCTCGCGGCCTCGCGCACACGCTCCCTGCTGACGCGCGGTCCGCTAGTAAGCAGCATCGAGGCCTGCGTCATCGCGCCGAGGATCTTGTGGGTGCTCTGCGCGGCCATGTCGGCGCCGCAGTCGATGGCCTGCGGCGGCAGATCGTCCGAGAAGCGCAGGTGCGGTCCGTGCGCCTCGTCGACAAGCAGCAGCATGCCGTGCGCATGGACGAGCTTCGCGATTGCTTCCAGTCCATACGTCACGCCGTAGTACGTCGGGTAGACGCAGACGAGCGCCTTCGCCTCGGGATGCAAAGCGATGGCCCTTGCGACCGTCTCTTCGGTCAAGCCCATCGCGATGCCGAGGCGCTCGTCGATCTCGGGCTGCAGGAAGACGGGCCGCGCGCCCGCGAGGATGATGCCGCCGATGACCGAGCGATGCGCATTGCGCGGCACGAGGACGGTGTCGCCGGACGCTAAAGCGCCCATGAGCATCGTGTGGATGGCACCCGTCGTGCCGTTGATCATGAAGAAGGCCTGGTCGGCGCCGTAGAGCGCGGCCGCCATCTCCTGCGCCTCCTTGATGCACATCGTCGGCTCGTGCAGGTCATCGAGCTCCTCCATCAGGGAGACCTCCTCGCGCAGTCCCTCTTCCGTCACGAGCGCCTTCAAGAGCGGATGTGCGCCGAGCCCCTGCTTGTGCCCTGGCGTGTGGTAGGCCCTCGCGCCATCCGCCGCATACGCCTTCATGGCCTCGGCAATCGGCGCCCGAAGCGCCTCATCGTGTCGTTTCTCCACCTCATTCACCCTTCTTCTTTCTGCCAGTCCTGGCACTTATCCACCGTCCCTGTTAAAAATGTGCATAAAAATGTGGATAACTACGCCGAAAAACGCCAAGTTATCCACAGACTGCACGTCTATCTATCGTTTTTGCTGCCGCCGTGCAAAGAGGATGGCCAGAAAGAGGACCACTGCGCCGATGACGATAGCGATGTCGTTCTTGCCGAAGAGAGCCTCAGAGCCGCCTTCCTCCACCTTTGCGCAGAGTGCCAGTCCGACGAGCACGACGACGAGGAGATTCGAGATCTTCCTGAGCATTGACCGGTTCATTTCTTGCCCTTGCGCTCCTTCGCACGTTCCTTCGCAGCCTTCTCCTTCGCTTTGACCTTGTCGTCAAGCTTCTTCTGCTGCTGATACTTCGCGTAGTCGACGCCCATGCTCGCCAGCTTGTGCTTGACGCTCATCATCGGATGGCGCAGGAACATGCGCTTGCTCGTCGAGTCCATGATCTTGAGGAACTCCTGCGTCTGCTTCGCGCCGAAGCACGGGCGCTCGCAGCGGTCGCAGATCGGCTTCGTGATGCCGTACGGGCAGCGGTCCATCTTCGTCATGACCGTCGCTAAAAGCGCCGTGCACTTCGGGCAGAGCTTATTGCCCGAAGTGCCATGATGGCTGTGGCAGTAGATGCCGAACGCTTGCGGATATCGGCCTTTTCCTTCGGGATGTTATTCTTGATCTCTACCGGTTTCTTCTTCGGCAGGAAACGCGAGAAAATACTCATGTCAATCACCCTTCACTGTGGTTTCTAAAGATAAATACTACTCTATTGTAAGGTCAACGGCAAAGAAAAGCAAGCGCCGCGCTCACTTGAAGAACTCGAAGAGCTGCTTGCCGATGAGCACCGTCGTCATGATGATGAAGAGCGGGCGCACGTAGCCTGCGCCCTTCGAGAGCGCCACGTGCGCGCCGCACCAGGCACCGACGATCATCGCGAGGCCCATCGGGATGGCGTGCGCAAAGTCGACGATGCCGAAGTAGCTGAAGAGCACGGCCGCCGCGATGTTGCTCGCGAAGTTCAGCGCGCGCGCATTGGCCGCCGCGCCGAGGAAGTCGAAGCCGACCATCAAGAAGGCAAAGAGCAGGAAAGAGCCCGTACCCGGTCCGAAGAAGCCATCGTAGAAACCGAAGGTGAACGCCACAACCCCTGAGAGCACGAGCAGCCGCGTGCTCATGCCCTGATACGTCGACTCGCGGCCCCAGTCCTTCTTGCAGATGCTGTAGATCAGTACGAGGATCAGCATGACGACGACGAGCGGCCGCAGGAATTCCGACGGGATCTGGCGCACGGCCAGCACGCCGACGGCCGAGCCCACGAGCGAAATCGGGAAGAGCCGGCGGATGAGCCAGCCGTCGACCTTGCCGGAGCGCACGAACGTCACGAAGCTCGTGAACGCGCCCATGACGGCCGCGACCTTGTTGGTGCCGAGCACCGTGAGGGGCGGCAGGCCCGTCCACATCAGCGCCGGGATCGCGATGAGCCCGCCGCCGCCGACGACCGAGTCGATGAAGGCCGCCATGAAGCCGAAGAACACGAGGAAGCCAAGCGTATTGATATCCAATAATTCCATAAAAATTTAACGCCCTTTCTTGATTGATATCTCTCATTATATCATAAATCAGGACCCAACCGGCAAAAAGAAAAGCCCTGCAGCAGGACTGCAGGACTTACCTTTCCGGTCATTATTCCTCGAACTCCGAGCCGATGGCGCGCAGGCGCGCAATCGAGCGGCGCAGCGCGAATTCGGCGCGGTCGATATCGACATCCTTGCCTTCAGGCGTACCCTGATGGAAAGCGGCAATGCGGGCCTTGGCGCGGGCCATAGCTTCCTTCGCGCGGTTGATATCGATGTCGATCGCTGCTCAGCAGCCGTCGCGAGCACCGTGATCTTCTCCGGCGTGACTTCCATGAAGCCACCCGCGACTGCGATGAGCTGTTCATCGCGGTCGGCACCGAGGCGGATGCGCATGGCATGCGGCACGAGGCCCGCGACGAGCGGTGCGTGGTGCGGCAGGATGCCGAGCTCGCCGCCCGTCGAGCGCACGATCAGCATGGTGATGTCATTCTCGTAGACCACTTTATCCGGTGAGACAATCTCTAGCTTGATAGTCGCCATCGATTATCCCTCCTCTTCTTTGATCTTCCGTGCTTTCTCGACTGCCTCATCGATCGTGCCGACCATGTAGAAGGCATTCTCCGGCAGGTCGTCATACTTGCCCTCGAGGATCTCCTTGAAGCCGCGCACCGTCTCCTTGAGCGGCACGTACTTGCCCGGCGAACCCGTGAACACCTCTGCGACGAAAAACGGCTGCGAGAGGAAACGCTGGATCTTGCGCGCACGCGAGACCGTCAGCTTATCCTCATCGGAGAGCTCTTCCATGCCGAGGATGGCGATGATATCCTGGAGCTCCTTGTACTTCTGCAGCACAGCCTGGACGCCGCGGGCGACCTTGTAGTGCTCCTCGCCGAGGACCTCGGCGTTGAGGATGCGGCTCGTCGAATCGAGCGGGTCGACAGCCGGGTAGATGCCGAGCTCGGCAATCTGGCGCGAGAGGACCGTCGTGGCATCGAGGTGCGTGAACGTACCAGCGGTGCCGGGTCCGTCAGTCATCGGCCGGGACATAGACGGCCTGGACCGACGTGATGGAACCATTCTTCGTCGAGGTGATGCGCTCCTGCAGGGCACCGATATCCGTGGACAGCGTCGGCTGATAGCCGACGGCCGACGGCATACGGCCGAGCAGTGCCGATACCTCAGAACCAGCCTGGATGAAGCGGAAAATGTTGTCGATGAAGAGCAGCACGTCCTGATGCTGGACATCGCGGAAGTACTCCGCCATCGTCAGGCCCGTCAGGGCAACGCGCATACGTGCTCCTGGCGGCTCGTTCATCTGGCCGTAGACGAGTGCCGTCTTGTCGATGACGCCCGACTCGGTCATCTCGCCCCAGAGGTCATTGCCCTCACGGGTGCGCTCGCCGACGCCGGCGAATACGGAGTAACCGCCGTGCTCCGTCGCGATGTTGTGGATGAGCTCCATGATGAGGACCGTCTTGCCGACGCCTGCGCCGCCGAAGAGGCCCGTCTTGCCGCCCTTGGAGTACGGAGCGATGAGGTCGACGACCTTGATGCCCGTCTCGAGGACCTGTGCGCTCGTCTCCTGCTCGTCGAACTTCGGAGCCGGGCGATGGATTGGCCAGAACTCCTTGTTGCCGACAGGAGCCGGGTTGTGGTCAACCGTCTGACCGAGTACGTTGAAGACGCGGCCGAGGCACTCCGTGCCGACCGGGACCATGATCGGGTTGCCCGTGTCGACTGCTTCCATGCCGCGCGTCAGACCGTCCGTCGAGCTCATGGCGATGCAGCGCGTGACGCTGTCGCCAAGATGCTGCATGACCTCGACGACGAGGTCGATGTCAATGCTCGTCTTGCCCTTGATGGTGACGGCATTGAGGATTGCCGGCAGCTCGCCCGCCGGGAATTCAATATCTACGACAGGTCCGATGACCTGTACGACTTTACCTTTTGCCAATGGTAAACCTCCTTATATGCCCTCACTTAAGGCTTCGGCGCCGCGACAATCTCAGTGATCTCACGGGTAATGCCAGCCTGACGTACCTTGTTGTAATGCAGATTGAGTTTATCCATGAGGTCTTCTGCGTTGTCCGTCGCGTTGCTCATCGCGTTCATGCGCGAGGAGAGCTCGCTGGCAGCCGACTGCAGAAGCGCTGCGTAAACGACCGTGAAGAGATACTGCGGCAGCATGAAACCGAGCACCGTGGCGGCATCCGGTTCATAGATGTACTCGACGTTCAGATCGTCCTGATCCTCTGCCTTCAGCGGAGCAAACGGCAGCAGTGCCCCCGATTTCGGCTCACAGGTGATGGCCGAGACGAATTTCGTGTAGACCATGACGATCTCGCGGTACTCGCCCGTCTTGTAGAGGCGGATGAGCTCGAGCGCGATGTTGCGCGCGTCCTCCGAAGAAGGATGCTCGCTGATGCCGATGAACTCCTTGATGACGTTATGGCCACGGCTCTTGAAGTGGCCCACGCCCTTGCGGCCGACGATGACGAAATCCGTGTCATTCGCTTTCTCTATGAGGGCTTCTGCCGCCTTGCAGGCATTCGACGAATACGCACCTGCAAGTCCCTTGTCCGAGGTGATCAGGAAGACGAGCTTCTTGCCGTCCTCGTGTTTCTCGAGCAGCGGGTGCGAGAAGTCCATGCCGGCGTTCTTGGCGACGGCGTGGACGACCTCGCTGACCTTCTGCGCATAGGGACGGTTCGCGGTTGCAGCCTCTTTGGCATGGCGCAGACGGCTCGTGGCGACCATGTTCATGGCACTCGTGATCTGCTTGGTACTCTTTACGCTCTTGATGCGATGGCGAATATCCTGTAAACTAGCCAAAAAGAATCACCTCGCCTTACGCCATTTTATACGGTACAGTTTCCTTGAACTCCATGATCGCATTCTTGAGCTCCGTCTCCAGAGCATCATCGAATTTCTTCTGCTCAATGATCTTCTGTGCGACTTCCGGATGCTGCGTGCGCATGAACTTCAGGAAGTCCGTCTGGAACTCGACGACCTTCTCGACCGGGATATCAACGAGATAGCCCTTGGCGGCCGTGTAGATGACCATGACCTGTTCCTGGACGAGCAACGGGCTGTACTGCGGCTGCTTCAGCGTCTCGACCATGCGGATACCGCGGTCGAGCTGTGCCTTCGTCTCCTTGTCGAGGTCCGAGGCGAACTGCGAGAACGCTGCGAGCTCGCGGTACTGCGCGAGGTCGAGGCGCAGCGTACCTGCTACCTGCTTCATGGCCTTGATCTGAGCCGAGCCGCCGACACGCGATACGGAGAGGCCGACGTTGATGGCCGGGCGGATACCAGAGTAGAAGGAATCCGTCTCGAGCATGATCTGGCCGTCCGTGATGGAGATGACGTTCGTCGGGATGTAGGCCGAGAGGTCACCGGCCTGCGTCTCGATGATCGGCAGCGCCGTGATGGAGCCGCCGCCGAGCTCATCGTTGAGCTTCGCTGCGCGCTCGAGCAGACGAGAATGCAAGTAGAAGACATCGCCCGGATATGCTTCACGTCCTGGCGGTCTACGGAGCAGCAGGGACATGGCGCGGTAAGCCGCTGCATGCTTCGTGAGGTCATCGTAGACGCAGAGGCATGCCTTGCCCTGATACATGAAGTGCTCAGCCATCGCGACACCGGCATACGGTGCGAGATACTGCAGCGGCGAGCTGTCAGCAGCCGTAGCGGCTACGACGATCGTGTAGTCCATGGCGCCGCGCTCTTCGAGCGTCTTGACGACGCGCGCAACCGTCGAGGCCTTCTGCCGATGGCGACATAGACGCAGATGCAGTTCTGGTCGTGCTGGTTGAGGATCGTGTCGATCGCGATGGCCGTCTTGCCGATGCCGCGGTCGCCGATGATGAGCTCACGCTGGCCACGGCCGATCGGTACGAGGGCGTCGATAGCTTGATGCCTGTCTGCAGCGGCTCCTTGACCGGCTTGCGGTCTGCGATGCCCGGTGCCGGGTACTCGACCGGACGCGTCTCTGTCGTCTCGATCTTGCCCTTGCCGTCAATTGGACGGCCGAGAGCATCGACGACGCGGCCGATCATGGCCTCGCCGACAGGGACCTGCATGATGCGGCCCGTGCGCTTGACCTGCGAGCCCTCTTTGATTTTCGTCTCGCCGCCTAAGATAACGGCACCGACGTTGTCCTGCTCAAGGTTCAGGACCAGACCATAAATATCATTGCCGAAATCGAGCAGCTCGCCCGCCATAGCCTTGTCGAGGCCATGGATGTGCGCGATGCCGTCACCGATCTCGATAACGGAACCAACATCATCAACATTGAGGTCCACATCATAGTTCTTGATCTGGTCCTTGATGATGGCCGTTATTTCTTCCGGATTCATTTTCATAACTTCGCTGTCACCCCAGTTTCATCACTCGTTAGCCAGTAATTTTCTCTTCATCGTCTCGAGACGGCCAGCGACACTGCCATCGATGCGGCGGTCGCCGATCTTGACGACAACACCGCCGATAAGGGACTTGTCCTCGTGGAGGCGGAGCTCCACCTTCTTGCCCGTTACCTGTTCCAGTTTGTCTGCGATGGCCTTCTGCTGCTTCTTCGAAGCGGCAGAAGCAGTCGTCACGTCTGCGATCAGGATGCCTCTGGCTTCATTCGAAAGTGCGCGGTACTCATCCACTATTGCCGGGAACAGCACGAAGCGGTGCTTGTCGACCAGCAGCAGCAGGAAGTGGTACACGTCCTTCGAGAGCTCCTTCTTGAAGCATTTCTGCAGGAGCTCCTTCTTGAGCTTCGGATCAATCTGCGGGTTGGAGAAGAACTCGATTGCCTGCGGCACGGACTCGATGCCCTCGCGCGCGGCCTTGAGCTCATCGCCATACTCCACGAGCTTGCCCTCTTCCTGCGCAATCTCGAAGATTGCCTTGGCGTATTTCCGTACAAGCTGTAAGTTTAGCATGGCAGATCACCAATCTTGTCCTTGTCGAGTTCTTTGACGAAATCCGTGATCAATGCTTCGTTCTCGGATTTATCCATGTTCTTAGCAACGATCTTGCCGGCAGCTGCCATAGACAGCGTAATCATCTCAGCGCGCAGCTGCTGGACTGCATGCTCGCGCTCGCGCTCGATCTCTGCCTTCGCGGCCTTGCGCATCTGTTCGATCTCGCGCTTGACTTCTGCGCGTTTTGCCTCACGCTCTTCACTTGCACGCTTCTCGGCCATCAAGACGATGTTCTCGGCCTTGACGTTCGCCTCAGCGAGCTTCGCCTTGTACTCGGCCAAGAGCTTGTCGGCCTCCTCAGCATCCGCATCCGCCTTGTCGAGGCTCTCCTGGATGCGGTCCTGACGAGCCTTGAGCATCCGGACGACCGGCTTATAGGCAAATGCGCGAAGGATACCAGCCAAGATCAAGAAGTTCAAGATCTGAGCGATCAATGTGGCATTGATATCTATCAATTGCTATGCCCCCCTTTTACGTTCTTCATCAAAATGGAATTATTTGATGAGCGGGTTCGCATAGAGCATGATCAGAGCAACGACCGTTGCGATGATCGCCATGGACTCGATGAGGCCGACGGAAATCAGCGTGTTCGTGAAGAGCTTGCTCTGTGCTTCCGGCTGACGCGTGATACCCTCGATGAAGCGGCTCGTGACAAGACCATCACCGAGACCAGCGCCGATGGCAGCCAAACCCATGCAAAGGCCTGCACCGACGAGAGCTGCTGCGACCATGATTGCGTTTTCCATGAAAAGATCCTCCTTGAATTCAGAAACAGAATCAATAACGTTTTCCTAAAAGTTTTTCCTACACCATTGCGACAGTCATCACGACTCTTCTTCGTCTTCCTTGACCGCGTTGGCAAGATATGCCATCGACAGCATCGTGAAGATGAACGCTTGGACTCCGCCGACAAAGATACTGAATGCCAGCCAGAGGACTGACGGGATTGGCATCCAGATCGGCATCAGCTTGAGCAGGATGATGATCAGGATCTCACCTGCCAGGATGTTGCCGAATAGACGGAACGACAGCGTGATTGGCTTGGCGATTTCTTCGATCGCGTTGATGATGACAAATACCGGCGTCGGCTTGAAGAAATGCGCGATATAATGACCGCCTTTCATATGGACACCGAGTACATGTACCAGTACGACGACGAGCAGCGCCAGCCTAAGGTGGTGTTCAAGTCATTCGTCGGTGAAGACAACGTAGGGATGAGTCCCAGCCAGTTCGACGTCAGCAGGAACATGAACAGCGACATGATGAACGGCGCAAGGAACAGTCCCCGCTTGCCCATCCATGGAGCTCACCTGTGTATCGAGCCACGAGACGAGGATCTCCACCACATTCTGCCAGCCCGTCGGATCATCTTGAGATTCCGCGTGGCCAACCATGAGATCAGGATGACGATCGCATCGTGAGCCAAGTCATGCACAGGGTCTCCCAGTTGAATGTGAGACCGGCGAAATGCACTACTTCGCGAACACCAATTTCATGCATAACCTATACCTCCCTCCTAGGTAAAACCCCAATTATTTTTTACCGAGGTTCATGTGGATGAACAGGAACAGGGCCATCCCGTAGCAGACGAGGAAGCCGAGCGCGTGACGAGGAATACCGGGACGGAGATCGTCACGGCGACGAGCAGTACGAGAAAGAGCACGAGCATCCGGAGAGCCATGCCCCAGAGCATCTGCCGCTTGCCGCCGTCCTGCACATACGTCAGGCGCCAGAGGCGCCAGGCCATGTTCCAGACAAACACCAGCGCCGCGAGATACCCCAAAAGCAGCGCGCCGATGAGCATCCCCTCTCCTCTCGCGAAGAGCAGGCTGCCGATCATCAACGTCGCGAGCGCAAGGGCAATCGCAAGGCGCTTCATGAAGACCGATAAAATTTGTTTCATATTCCTCCTCTGACGACGGCGGGCGCCGTCTTTGATGAATATCATAGTGATGAACGGGAAGTCATAGCTTCCCACTTCTCTTAGTTCGACATCTGCCATGGGATTCCTGCTATCCAGAGACCCAAACGGCAAAAACATCTGTTTTCACTATCATGGCAAACGTTATCCATAAGAGAGATTTATACTGCGATAAATCATTCGTATTGTTTCTTATTGATTCATCGCAATGACTATTATATGCGATAGTAGATGAGATAGCAAGCTTTTTTTCATCAAACAAAAAAGTCGCATAATTTCGACGCGTCAGACTGCAAAATGACTCAGACAATCCCGTTATGCTTGAGCTGCCGGAACAGCGTGTAGAATGCACCCGGAAAGCCGATGAGGATGCCCGTGAGCTTGCCAAAAGAGCCGCCCCCGAGCAGGTAAGTATCCGCCAGGCTCCCGAGAAACAGGCAGATGCCGACGAAAGCGGCGAGGTAGATGCCGACGCCGCTGAGGACGGAAAGGCCTTGACGGCCTGCCGCAGGCCCGTGCGCAGCATCTCATGCTGCGTATCCTTATCTTTCTTCTGGTCCATTTGACCCCTCCTCTCATTTTAGCGTACACCTTGCGGATTCGATAAAAACCGACACGAAATCATAAAATAATCACATCGTCTGCCTAAATCGGATTTATGATGCGCGGGCAGTAAAAAAGCCCCCCCCAGTGGGAGAGCTTTTGCTTTTTGTTCAAGATATCCGTCAGCCTTCGAAGACGTCCGGACGGCCATCGGCCAAGCCGTAGTGGTAGAGGATGGCCTGGATGATGCGCACGGCGGCCTTGCCGTCGCCGTACGGGTTGACCGACTCGGCCATGCGGCTGTACTCCGCCTTGTCCGTCAGGAGCTTCTTCGCCTCTTCGTAGACGCGCTCGCGGTCCGTGCCGATGAGCTTGACCGTGCCGGCATCGACTGCCTCAGGACGCTCCGTCGTGTCGCGCAGCACGAGGACCGGCTTGCCGAGTGCCGGCGCCTCCTCCTGGACGCCGCCCGAATCCGTGAGGATCAGGTGAGCCCGGTGCATGAGGTTGGCGAACGGCTCGTAGTCGAGCGGGTCGATGAGGTGGACTTTCGCCAGTCCGCCGAGCTCTTCGTTGACGACCTCGCGGACCTTCGGATTCTTGTGGACAGGGAAGACGACCTCGACGTCGTCGAACTCCTCCGTCAGCTGCTTGAGCGCCTTGTAGACGTGACGCATCGGCTCGCCGAGGTTCTCGCGGCGGTGCGTCGTAACAAGATGATGCGCTTATTCTGGAAGTCAACGTCCTTGAGCGACTCCTCCTGGAAGTCGAAGTCATCGCGAACCGTGTGGTGCAGTGCATCGATGACCGTGTTGCCCGTGACGAAGATAGATTCCGGCGGGACGTTCTCCGCGAGCAGGTTGGCCTCCGACGTGCTCGTCGGCGCAAAGTTGAGGTCGGCGATGCAGCCCGTCAGGCGGCGGTTCATCTCCTCCGGGAACGGCGAGTACTTGTTGTGCGTACGTAGGCCGGCCTCGACGTGCCCGACGGCCGTCTGGTGGTAGTAGGCAGCCAGCGCGCCGGCAAACGTCGTCGTCGTGTCGCCGTGGACGAGCACGATGTCCGGCTTCTCCTCCGTCAGGACCTTGTCGAGTCCCATCATGGCTCTCGTCGTGATGTCGAAGAGCGTCTGGCCGGCGGCCATGATGTTGAGATCATGATCCGGCTTGATATGGAAGAGATTGAGTACCTGATCGAGCATCTCGCGATGCTGTGCCGTGACGGCCACGACCGGCACGATCGTATCCGGATGCTTCTGGAGCTCGAGCACGATTGGTGCCATCTTGATTGCCTCCGGACGCGTGCCGAAGACCGTCATGACCTTGATCTTCTTCTGTTCCACTGCAAGACCTCCTTAATGCTGGTGTGCAGAATCCTTCATATGGAAAATCCCGAGTTTCTTGGCGCCGAAGAGCACGACGGCCACGACGACGCAGACGATCGCGATGGCAATCTGGGTGCTGACTTCCGTCAGGGCCACGGCACTGAGACCGAGGAGCGCGCTGATGACGTACATCAGCAGCACGGCCTGGCGCTGCGAGAAACCGAGATCGAGCAGGCGGTGATGAAGATGTCCCTTATCCGGCTTGAAAATCGGCACGCCGCCGCGGTAGCGGCGCACGATGGCGAAGGTCGTGTCGAGGATCGGCAGTCCGAGTGCGAGGATCGGCACGATCAGCGCGATCGTCGCGGCACTCTTGACGCGCCGATGACCGAGATGCCCGCGAGCATGAAGCCGAGGAACTGGCTGCCCGAGTCACCCATGAAGATCTTGGCCGGATTGAAGTTGTAGTAGAGGAAGCCGAAGGCTGCGCCTGCGAGAGCGGCCGTCAGCACGGCGACGAGGATGATGCCCTGCTGCAGGCCACGAGGAAGATCGTGATGGACGCGATCGTCGAGACGCCTGCGGCGAGGCCATCGAGGCCGTCGATGAGGTTGACCGTGTTCGTCAGGCCGACGAGCCAGAAGATCGTCGCCGGAATGGCGAGGAACTCGAGGTAGATGTAGTCGCCGAACGGGTCCGTGATGAAGTCGATGCGGACATCAAAGGCAAAGACGAGCACACAGGCCGCGATGATCTGGCCCAGGAGTTTCACCTTGGCCGGCAGATTGACGTAGTCGTCGATGAGGCCGACGATGAAGATGATCGAACCGCTGACCAAGAGGCCGATGATCTCGTAGAGACCTCCGGCGAGACCTCGGTGAAGGCCAGGACGCTGAGGATTGCCACCATGAAAGCGAGATAGATGCCAATGCCGCCAATGCGCGGAATCGGCTTCTTGTGGACCTTTCTCGCATCCGGG
>ENA-OQEN01000829-OQEN01000829.1-human-gut-metagenome-genome-assembly--contig:-NODE-829-length-12593-cov-9.204797_pt1 | contig 12593 bp, 15 predicted proteins | sample MGYA00242791_ERZ504627 | MGnify/ENA primary metagenome ERZ504627 (study PRJEB26092, sample SAMD00036316) | human gut metagenome | host: Homo sapiens | study: EMG produced TPA metagenomics assembly of... | reverse complement strand
ATAACGCCAACGGACTTAATGTCGGGCAGAACCGCGAAGTACTGCCAGCAGCTGTGCTCGGAGTTGCGCTCGCCGGTCTGCTCAAACAGACGCTGGTTGTAGGCGTCGAGCTCCTCGCGCACGATGCGTCGGCGTTCTTGAGGATCTCGAGCTTCTCCTTGTCGACCGCACCGATAATGCGGATGCCAGACCGGGCCCGGGAAAGGCTGGCGGAACACGATATGACCCGGCAGGCCCAGCGCCAGACCGAGCGCGCGGACCTCGTCCTTAAAGAAGTGGTCGAGCGGCTCGATGAGGTCGAAGTGCACGCCCTCGGGGAACGGGATCAAGTTGTGATGGCTCTTGATGGTGGCCGTCTTGCCACCCGTCTTGCGAGCGCCGGACTCGATGATGTCGGGGTAGATGGTGCCCTGAGCCAGGTACTTGACCGGCTTGCCATCGGTCTCGAGCTGCTGCGCCACGGCGAAGAACTCTTTCCAGAACTGCGTACCGATGATGCGACGCTTCTCCTCGGGCTCGGTCACGCCGGCCAGAAGCTCGGCATAACGGTCCTCGGCGTGGACGTGGATAAAGTCGACGTCAAACTGCTTGGTGAAGACCTCCTCCACCTGCTCGGGCTCGCCCTTGCGCAGCAGACCGTGGTTGATGAACACGCAGGTCATCTGCTTGCCCACGCGCGAGCGCCCAACGCAGCCACGACGGAGGAGTCGACGCCACCGGACAGGGCCAGAATCACGCGGTCGTCGCCGACCTTCTCGCGGAAGTCTGCCGTCATGGTCTCGACCAGGTTGTCCATGCTCCAGTTGGGCTCCAGGCCACAGATCTCAAACAGGAAGTTGCTCAGCAGCTGCTGACCGTACTCGGAATGCTTGACCTCGGGGTGGAACTGCGTGGTGAAGATCTTGCGCTCGACGCACTCCATGGCGGCAACCGGGCACACGTCGGTGCTGGCGGTAACGGTAAAGCCTCGGGCACCTCGGAGACGGCATCGCGGTGGCTCATCCACACGGTCTGCTCCATGGGCGTGGAGTTAAAGAGCTTGGCGCCTGCCGTGCGCGTGATGGTGGCGCGGCCATACTCGCCCACCTCGGAGTGGCCGACCTTGCCACCGAGCGTCACGGCCGTGATCTGATGACCGTAGCAGAAGCCCAGGACGGGAAGGCCCAGGTCAAAGATGGCGGGGTCGATGGACGGAGCGTCCTCGGCATACACAGAAGCCGGGCCGCCGGAAAGGATGAGCGCAGAGGCGTTCATCTCGCGAATCTCGTCGGCCGAGATGTCGCAGGGGACAATCTCGGAATACACGTTGAGGTCGCGGACGCGACGGGCAATGAGCTGACCGTACTGCGCACCAAAGTCGAGTACGAGGACCTTTGCGGAAGCCTTTTGATCCATGGTTTCCCCCTCTTGTTGGCGGGGAGCCGGTGCCCACCCGCGCGAATAAACGAAAATTGCTTTCATAGTGTACACGTTATATGGGGTTTCTCGTCCCTCGCAGCCATCAGTGCACGGCAAACGCACGACCAGGGCCCCTATTTGACGGCAATTGAAGTGTTACCAAACGTTACAGATGATGTAATACGTTTGAACAATCACCGCCCTGTGCCACAATACTGCCGAACGACTCCGCCTCTGTGGCGGCAAATACGATAGGAATACCAGCATGAAGCGCATCCTTCTCATCGCCACGGGCGGCACCATCGCATCGACCGAGGACGGTAACGGCCTCTCCCCCGCCCTGACCGGCGAGGAGCTCGCCCAGAGCGTCCCCGAGATTTCGGGCCTCTGCGAGCTCGACGTCGTGCAGCCCATGAACATCGACAGCACCAATATGCGCCCGAGCGACTGGATGCGCATCCGCGATGTCATCGTCGAAGGCTATGCCGATCACGACGCTTTGTGGTCCTGCACGGCACCGACACCATGAGCTACACCGCGGCAGCGCTTTCCTATCTGATTCAGGACAGTCCCAAGCCCATCGTACTCACCGGCTCGCAAAAGCCCATGGGTAACCCCTTTACCGATGCCAAGCTCAACCTGTACCAGAGCCTGCTCTATGCGCTCGACGAGCATTCACACGACGTCTCGATCGTGTTTGGCGGCGTCGCCATTGCCGGCACGCGCGCCCGCAAGCAGCGCACCATGAGCTTTAACGCGTTCATTAGTGTCAACTATCCGCCCATTGCCTACATCCGCAACGACCGCATTGTGCGCAACGGGCTTCACGGCACGCATCAGGGCGAAAACCCGGTGCGTTTCTACGACAGCATCGACCCGCGCGTGTTTGTCCTTAAGCTCACGCCCGGCGTGAACCCGGGTATCCTGGACGCCCTGGCCGATAGCTACGACGCGTGATTCTGGAGACCTTTGGCATTGGCGGTATTCCCGAGTTCGGCGAGTCCGGCGAATCATTCCAGGAGGCGATTTTCCGCTGGGTCGATTCGGGCCGCACCGTCGTTATGACCACGCAGGTCCCCGAGGAGGGCCTTGACCTGGGTGTTTATGAGGTCGGCCGTGCCTACGCCGATCATCCGGGCATTCTGCGCGGCGACGACATGACCACCGAGACGCTCGTGGCCAAAACCATGTGGGCGCTCGGCCAGTCACGTGATGCAGCAGAGATTCAGCGCCTGTTTTACAGCCAAGTCAACCACGACCGTATCCCGATGGTGTAATTCAGTTTTCGACGGGTATCCCCTATTCGATGCCCTCGAGAAGCTCTGACACCGTCATGCCAAGCGCGGGCGCAATCTTAAATAGAACCTTGAGCGTGAAATTTGCCGTCCCATCTTCGATTCGGTCGAGATAGGGGCGGCTGATTCCTGCTGCCACGCAAAAATCGACCTTGGAGATACCAAGGGCCTTGCGCGTCTCTTCGACCCGCCTGCCAAGAATCTGTTTCGCACGTTCGTCCATGCAGACGAGTTTGAAATGGAGCCGAACATAAACGTAAACTATAGTTTACGTTTTGCCGAATACACAGGAGTTTTCTATGTCGGGTTCTTCGGTCCGCATGTACCGAGCCACGCTTCACACAAACAGCGCACCGCCCAAGCTCGTCGTCGTTGAAGCTGAATGCCTTTCGCCCGATGAGCGCACAGCATTTGCATTGCTATCAAGTCGCGTCGCCGCCATTCTGGCCCCTTGCCCGGCGCAAGGCGAACTTGCCATCCAATGCCAGGCGCACAGTTGCTCGCTCAATCAGGCTGCTGTAATCGCAACCAGCCAACGCGGCCTGCCGCTCCTTTTAGAAGCCGGTATCGCGCTCGCCCTTCGCGGCGCCGGATACGAAAACGAGGCCGCCGCCGACATGGTCTTTAAACCACGATCGAGCGGCGGCCTCGCAGCAGCCATTGAATATGCGTGCAGGCTCGTTGCCTAAAAGGACAAGCTAGAAACCAAAGCCAAAGCCCGTGCCGGTTATCGCCGAATACATAAAGTAGACGTTGATTACGTTGAGAAACACACCCGTGATGCAGCCGTTTCGCAGGTAGCGCTCGCACACGATGCGCGCCATGGCGGCGGAGTCATCATTGTTTTTAGCCTGGCGTCCCGCCGTAAAGTACGTCGCCACGCTCAGCAGCAGATTGAGCACCGGCAACGCCAGCAGCTCGTAACTCTTGCCCCAGCGCGTCGCCTCGCCGGCGGCATTAAACTTCGTTGCCACCTCGGGACCAATGTTGGGGATAACACACGCTGCGACCACCAGCGGAATCACCGCAAGTACGAGCAGCGCAATACCCATGTAGCCAGCTTTTTTGCCATATTTAAACATATGCGTCGTCCTTACACGTTAAAGCGGAAGTGCACGACGTCGCCATCGGCCATGACATAGTCCTTGCCTCAATACGCAGCTTGCCGGCGGCCTTGGCACCCTGCTCGCCACCGAGCTCGATGTAGTCGTCGTAGCCAATGACCTCGGCCTTAATAAAGCCGCGCTCAAAGTCGGTGTGGATGACACCGGCGGCCTGCGGGGCGGTCGCGCCCTGACGCACCGTCCAGGCCTTGACCTCCATCTCGCCAGCCGTAAAGAACGACTGCAGGCCGAGCAGCTTGTAGGCAGCCTGAGCGAGCACGTCCAGACCGGGCTGCTCCAGGCCCAGGCTCTCCAGGTAGTCGGCGGCATCCTCGGGATCGAGCTCGGAAAGCTCGGCCTCGATCTTGGCGCAGATCGGCAGCGGCTTGACGCCATCAATGGGCGCCAGGTCCTCGTTGAGCATGTCCTCGTCTACGTTGGCCACATATAGGATGGGCTTCATGGTGAGCAGGAACAAGCCCTTGGCAGCGGCGCGCTCCTCGTCGGTCATCTCCATGGACGCGGCGCGCTTGCCCTCGTTGAGCCAGGCAAGCAAGCGCTTGGCGACCTCAAACTTGGGCATGAGCTCCTTGTCGCGCTTGGCCTCCTTCTCGAGCTTGGGCAGCTGCTTCTCGAGCGTGCCCATGTCGGCCAGGATGAGCTCGGTCATGATGGTGTCGGCGTCACCGGCGGGGTCGACAAACTCGCCGGTGCGGCCCACTTCGCGCATAACGTTGGGATCCTTAAAGTAGCGCACGACCTCGCAGATGGCGTCGGTCTCGCGAATGTTGGCCAGGAACTGGTTGCCCAGGCCCTCGCCCTCGTTGGCGCCCTTCACCAGACCTGCGATGTCGACGAACTCGACCGTAGCCGGCACAATGCGGCCCGGGTTGACGATATCGGCGAGCTTTTGCAGGCGGCTATCGGGCACATCGACGATACCCACGTTGGGGTCGATCGTGGCAAACGGGTAGTTGGCGGCAAGGCCGGTCTTTTTGGTAAGCGCGGTGAACAGCGTCGACTTGCCCACGTTGGGCAGGCCCACGATACCGATGGAAAGGGACACGACAGCTCCTTTTGGTACAGGTACTTCGAACTGCATAAGTATAGCGCCGCCGCAGCATCTGGGCGAACCCGGACGCCACGGCGGCACGAATGAAGCAGAGATAGGGGTCGCTGACTAGTCCGCGAGCCTCTCCACCTGGTCGAGCATCTTGTCGAGCTTGGCCTTTGCCTCGGCCTTGACCTTCTCAGCTTCTTCGTGAGCCTTCGCCTTCTGGGCGGCTTTTTCCTCGGCCTCGGGGTCGACGACAACCAGATTGGACGCGTCGTGCTCAACCAACTTGAGCGCATGCTCGGGGCACACCTTGACGCAGGCACCGCAGCCCAAGCAATACGTGGACTCCAACGCAAAGCGGCCGCTTCCCACCAAATCACAGGCAAACGTGGGGCACACGTTGACGCACTCGCCACACGACGTGCACTTGTCAAAATCGCACTCCGGCGTACTCACCTGCATGTTCTGGGCAAGCTCGGGATGGTTCTGTAGTGTCGAGAGCACCAACTGCCGCCCGTGCGTGAGCGAACGGCGACGCTTGGTCGTCGTGGTGCCGCACATGGTGTTGAGCGTGCGCTCCAGCTGCGTAATCTGGTGACGGTGGGCCTTCAACTTCTGCGTCACCGAGGCCAGCGCCGCCGTCGCCGGATTGAGCTTGGTCACCGTCAGGCCCGTTGTACGGGCGATCTTTTCCATGTACTCTTTGCGCTCGTACTCGCGAAGCTTATGGCACTTGAGGCTCTTGGGGTCGACCTCCAGGCCCATGCCCGTACCGGCCCACTCCTCGGCAGTGGCGATGGCCTCGCCCAGAATATCCTCGCCACCGGTGTTGCGACACTTATCGCACACGCCCAGTGGCAGGTAGACGCTCACGTTGGGATAGTCGGCCAGCACCGAGAACCAGGTCTCGGCCGTAATATCGCCCACACAGGCAACGACGACCTCGTTTTCGCGCGGCATGCGCTTAAGGGCGCGCGTGCAGGTGACGTAGGCGGTCTCGTGGCTCGTAGCAGCAGAGACGATATCGTCATATAGGTTTTTAGGCGCCAGGCGCGGCGAGATGATCGCCTCGGTCGGACAGGCAGCGGCGCACAGGCCGCACTTGCGGCAGGAGTCGAGGATCTCGATGGCGTCTTCCTCGACCTCGATAGCGTTGACCGGGCACACGTCCATGCACGCGGTGCATCCGCTCTTTTCGTTTTTGCAGGTCAGGCACGGAATGGTGTTGCCGCGCGGACGCTCCTTGTAGTCGGCAGGATTCCACTGCGGTGCCGACGGATCGAGTGCATCGGTCACACCGCCAAGCGGGTTTTTAAGAAAGTCGAAACCCTTGCTGATCTCGATAATGTCATCAAACAGATCGTGTTCCTGCGCCATGCGCGGCCCCTCCCTGAGCAGTGCAAACAAGCAAGAGATAATGATACGCTATCGGCCCACGCCTCGGGCAAATTACACGCGGCGCATCTTTGCGGCAAATAGCCTATGCCTATCGCCGCCTCGATTGCACAAGGTCAATCAAGCGCCAAGCTATGCCTCGCACATGAGCTGCACGAGCTTCTGTTTGGTCACCTTGGTCTGCTCGTTGGCCATGTTACGCTCGTTTCTAAAGACCGCATTTGCAACACTCTGCAGGTCGGCATCGGAAATCTCGCCAAGGCCCAGCTCCTCGAGCGTCGTCGGCAGACCGACGCGTTGGCAAAACTCGAGCACCTGATCAAGCTCGGGTGCACGCTCCAGGCGCAGCTGCACCACCAGGCCAAATGCCACGGCCTCGCCATGCATTGCCTTGCACTCGGGCAGAATCGTCAACCCGTTGGCGATGGCATGCGCCAACGCCAAGCCACCGCTCTCAAAGCCAACACCCGAGAGCAGAATATTGCACTCGATCAGGCGCTCAACTGCCGGCGATGTACGGCCCTTTTTGAGATCGCGCTTGGCAGCGACGCCGCACTCCATGAGTGTGTCATAGCAGGCACGAGCCGCAACCAAGGCCAAGTGCCCCGGCGCGCACCGTGCTCGTTGGCACCGTGCGCCGCGGCGCACGAACGCGCCTCGAAGTACGTTGCCAGTGCGTCGCCCATGCCAGCGACCGTCATACGCAGTGGGGCTGCCGCGACCACGTTGGTATCGACCACGACCAGGTCTGGATTCTTCTCGAGCATCAGGTAGTGGTCGAACGACCCATCCTCGTGATACAGCACCGAAATCGCGCTGCACGGACCGTCCATCGAAGCCGCCGTTGGGCATACGCACAACGGCACCTCGGCATAAAACGCAACGGCCTTGGCAATATCGAGTATCTTGCCGCCGCCAATGCCCACCACCATGTCGCAATACTCGGCCCGGGCTTCCTTAGCCATTTCGACAACGGCGTCTTCCGTACACGGACCGTCATAAATCTTAAAGAACGGCTCACTTAGATCTTCGTCCAGAAATCCATCGACAATCTGCTTGCACAGCCGATCCTCGGTGCCCTGGTCAAACAAGACATAAGCAGCGCAGCCCAACCATGACAAATACCTGCCCTGACGCGAAAGTTCGCCCGGCCCCTGAACATACCGGCCGGGACCGCCATAAACCATGGGAAGCGCCATACGAGAATCCGCCCTTCATCAAACAACGATTGGTGCAAAGTAACTTGCCCCCTGCACCAACTTGTGCATTGGAGACAGGCCACTTTGCACCATAGTAAAAAGGGGCAAAGCCATCTGCTTGCTTTGCCCCTTCCTTAGCTTGATTTACTCATCCATGAGATAGTAGTGGCCCAGCGCGTCGGCACCCAGGATGGCGTTTGCGACCATCTCGGGCGTCACCTCAAACGGCATGTTGCACATGGTGTCATCGGGTGCGCAGGCGGCCTCGGCAACAATCATGGCCTGCTCGCGCGTAAGCTCGGCAACGCCAAGTTCCTTCATCGTGACCGGCAGGCCCAGCTCAATGCAGAAGCCCAAGACTTCCTCGAGCTTCTCGGTCGGGGCATCCTCGAGTACCAGCTGGACGATGGTGCCGAAGGCGACCTTCTCGCCGTGATACATGCCGTGGCACTCGGGCAGCATCGTCAGGCCATTGTGGATAGCATGAGCAGCAGCAAGGCCCGAGCTCTCAAAGCCAATGCCCGAAAGCAGCGTATTGGCCTCAATGATGTGCTCGACGGCAGGCGTGAGCGCACCCTTCTCCAGCGCGACCTTGGCCTTGACGCCATCGGCCATAAGCGTCTCGTAGCAGAGCTTGGCGAGCGCCAGGCCGGCCATGCCGCCCTTGCCGCCGGCGCAAGTGCCGCCGTCGGCATCATGCGTCGCCTGGGCCTCAAAGTAGGTTGCGAGCGCATCGCCCATGCCGGAAACCGTCAGGCGCACCGGGCTCGCCGCGATAACCGTCGTATCCATCAGGACAATATTGGGGTTTGCCTTAAGGAAGAGATACTTGTCGAACTGGCCGTCGTCGGTGTAGAGCACCGAAAGTGCCGAGCACGGAGCATCGGTCGAAGCAATGGTGGGGCAAATGATGACCGGGGACTCCAGGTAGTAGGCAACGGCCTTCGCGGTGTCGAGGATCTTGCCGCCACCGACGCCGACGATGATGTCACAACCGTTGTCGCGAGCGAGCGCAACCAGACGATCGACCTCGCCCTTGGAGCACTCGCCGTTAAAGTCCTCAAACAGCAGCTCGGCCTTAGCTCGGCAAAGCCGCCCTCGATCTTGGTGCCGACGCGCTTCTTGCCCGAGGCGTCACGATGACGAGGGCCTTAGCGCCAAGCGGCTCGACATAGGAGCCGAGCTTGGCCAGCTCGTCCGGACCCTGGATGTACTTGCTGGGGCTATTGAAAATTGCAGCCATAACTATCCCATTCTCTAAAAGAAAAAGAAAGGGGCTCCGTACGGATACGTGCGGAGCCCCTCGTTACGATAACAAGAGTCGATTAGAAATCGATGTCGGTGTCGTAGTAGCAGGCCTTGAGGATCTTCTCGAAGTCGGCAGCCTTGGTCTCACGCGGGTTCTCCGGCGTGCAGGCGTCGGTCTCGGCGTTCGCGGCGATCTCGGGCAGCTTGGCGAGGAACTCCTCCTCGGAAACCATCTGCGGGTTCTCGGCGTCGACCTTCACGCCACCATTCGCGTAATCCTTGATGGACTGCGGAATGTTGAGCTGGTCGTTGAGGTCGCGAATCTTCTGGACGAGCGCGGCGATGAGCTCCTCGTTGGTCTCGCCGGGAAGGTGCAGGATCTCCTTGGCCACGTAAGCATAACGCTCGGCAGCACGGGGATCCTTGGAGTTCCACTGGATGACCTTGCCCAGGTACATGGCGTTAGCAGCACCGTGGATGATGTGGCCGTTCTCGAAGGCAGCACCGGTCTTGTGAGCCATGGAGTGAACGATGCCGAGCAGGCCCGAGGAGAAGGCGATACCGGCGATGCACTGAGCCTCGTGCATGTGCTGACGGGCCTCATGGTCGCCAGCATAGGACTTGGGCAGCCACTCGACGATCTCGCGGATGCCGTGCAGAGCGTTGGCGTCGGTGAACATGGAAGCGCAGGTGGAAACGTAGGCCTCCATGCAGTGGGTCAGAGCGTCCATGCCGGTGTGAGCGCACAGCTTGGCGGGCATGGTGTAGGTGAGCTCGGGGTCGACGATGGCGACATCAGGGGTGATGTTGAAGTCGGCCAGCGGGTACTTGATGCCCTTGCATAGTCGGTAATGACGGAGAAGGCAGTGACCTCGGTAGCGGTACCGGAGGTAGAGGAGATGGCGCAGAAGTGAGCCTTCTGACGCAGCTCGGGGAAGCTGAACGGCTGGATGATGTTATCGAAGGACTCCTCGGGATACTCGTAGAAGACCCACATGGCCTTAGCGGCATCGATGGGCGAGCCGCCGCCGATGGCGATAATCCAGTCGGGCTCGAACTCGCGCATGGCCTCGGCGCCCTTCATGACCGTCTCGATGGACGGATCGGACTCGACGCCCTCGAACAGCTTGACCTCCATGCCGGCCTCTTTGAGGTCGGCCTCAACGTCCTGCAGGAACCCGCCGCGGCGCATAGAGCTGCCGCCAGAAACGATGATGGCCTTCTTGCCCTTGAGGTTCTTCACCTCGTGGCGAGCGCCCTCACCAAAGTACAGATCGCGAGGATTGGTAAAACGTCCCATACTGTGCCTCCTAAACAAGCCCCTCTTAGACTTGCGTATATAACGGAGCACCCAATTGGCTCCGTTAGGACCGTTTTGCGCGTTGCCGGCGATGACAATGCGCGATGTCTAAACGTCTCAACGCTCAGACAAACACTATTCTACCGTTCTGGTTGGTCAGTTATTCACCTAAAGCCGACAATGATGAAACGTTTTTTCTATCCCTGAAGACCCTTGTGGGGCATTCATACTCCCAAGCTGGGCAAACGTTTTATCAAGGTTGACCACATATCCCGGGCAGGACTGTGGCCCTCCAAAATGCGCCCCGTTCGCCGCCAAAAATCGACCGTTTGCGGCACCGTGATACCACTCAGTCGTCCAAGGTGCCGACATTTGTGCGACATCCGTCTTCGTGGTGCAAAGGTGCATGTCCAAGTGCGGCACCCCCGGTGTGCCACATGCGGGTAAACTAGAACCTTATATAGAGACATTTGAACCCTAACCGCAGCAAAGGAGGCCCCATGCATTCGATCCCATTCAAGAGGATTGCCATCGCCTCGTTCTTGAGGCCTTGCGCCGCGACAATATCCCGCTCACCGACGGTGCCGCCGTAGAGCGTCTGATGGAACAATTCACCCGCAACCCCGCGCCGCTCATCGTGCACGACCGCGACCGCGCCGGGCACCTCATTGCCAAGGTGGTCGAGGCTGTCGACTACCGCATTCCCTTTATCCCTGACGATACCCAGGCAGAGCAAGAAGAGGCCGCTGCCGAGAACATGCTTCGCGAGGCAGCCGCGCTCGACCCCACCAACTGGGATGCCCAGCGCATGCTGATCGCCCTCACCGCCAACTCCAACGAGGAGTACGTACAGTACTTGGTATCCAAGCGCGATGAAGTCGAGCACGACCTGGCACTCAAGATCGCCTCGGCGCAGGACCCCTACGAGCGCGAGGCCGCAGGCGACCTTATGCGCCGCCCCTACCTGCGCTGGCTTGCCGCCCTTGCGTCGCGCGCCCTCATTAGCGGCCGCTATCGCATGTCGCTCGAAGCCGCAAACCGCAGCCTCGACTTTGCCCCCAACGATCCGGCCGCGTCCGTCACACCGCGATGCTCGCCATGGCGAAGCTCGAATACCCCGCCGAGGAGCTCAAGCGCTTTCGCTCTGCCCACTCCGTCCCCTATCTCACCAACACGCCGCTACGCCGTCGTCCCAAGGACGCGGAGCGCGACTTGGACCCATGGACGCTCATCGCGCTGATGAGCGCTGCCTGGCGCGAGCTGGACTACGAGGGTGCCGAGCGCTACTTGCGCATCCTGGTGCGCTCATGCCCGCACGCGGCCGAAGCACTCTACTTCCAAACCGAGTTTCCCGATGGCGTCTATGCCCGCGTCAACGTGGGCGTGGGCTCCACCGACGAGCTTGTCCTTGCGCTGTCCGAGGCGACGCCGGTACTGCAGGAGGGCCTGGGCGCCCCCGACAATGCCAGCTTTGCCGCCTGGGTCGCCACCAACGATATCGTGCGTTCCCAGATCGACGAGCGCATCCTGCGGGCGGCCGAGCAGGGTTTGCCGTTTAAGGGAGGAGACCTCTAATGGATCCGAGCGTCTACATCCCCGCCTACCTGGAGCGCGCCTACGTTGCGTCGCACCCCGAACTCACCGATGCAGCACGCGAGCTTGTCCATAACAACGTGAGCGTCAACCCTCATAAGTATGCGCAGACCGAGCATGCCCAAGCGCTGCTGTCCTATGCCGCGTCCACCGCCACTTGCTCGACGAACTCCATCGCATCGAGGACATGGGCAGCGACGAGGAGTTTGAGCAGACGCGCAACCGCCTGTTCGACGACATGCGCGACGAGCTGCTCAAGATTGTTCGTGTCGATGCGCTGGCCGTCGATGCCCAGTTGCTCGCCATCATCCTGGCGGACACGCCCGTCGATGCCTGCCTGGGCGATCTGATGAAGCTCGAGGCGAGCACGGCCGACTACCTGCAACAGAGCGTGCCCGGGTTTGATATGGAGGCCCCGCACTACTGGGCCAACAAGGTTTTGACGGACGGCGTGACGGCGGCCTATCTCACCGCAAGCGAGCCGGCGCTTATCGGGTGGCTCCACACGCTCGAGGCCATCTCGCAGCTGTGCATGGCGAGCGCTCGCTACCGTGCTGCCGCCAACTATTCTCGCCGCGTTCTTAAGGCGGAAGGCTATCCCACCCGAGCTGCAGGCACCGTGCTACTCGCCCTCGCTCGCCTGGAAGACGAGGACGGCTTTTTTGCCCTGGCCCACCAGCTCGAGGAGCAGATGGGGGCCGATGCCCTCGAGAGCTCCCCCTGGTACCTACTCGCCCGCACGATCCTGTTGTTCAAAACGAACAAGATGCGCCCGGCGACACGCGCGCTGCGCGAGTTTGCCAACCGCTGCGAGGGCGGCGCGTTCTTTTTGCTGAACCCCATGTATCAGACACCGTACCTTCCTGCCGGCCCGAACCGCACGACCCTGGGACCTTTCGCATCAGGCAGTTTGGGAGCCGACGGCATCATCTCGGATACTCCCGACTTTGCCCCCTGGGCCAACGCTTGCGAAGACGTATCGCAGCTTGCCCAGGAATTTGCGCG
>ENA-OQEN01000828-OQEN01000828.1-human-gut-metagenome-genome-assembly--contig:-NODE-828-length-12596-cov-2.282060_pt1 | contig 12596 bp, 11 predicted proteins | sample MGYA00242791_ERZ504627 | MGnify/ENA primary metagenome ERZ504627 (study PRJEB26092, sample SAMD00036316) | human gut metagenome | host: Homo sapiens | study: EMG produced TPA metagenomics assembly of... | reverse complement strand
GAAAAGAAAGAAAAATAGGGAATTTTGTGAAAAACATTCACTTTACAGGATTTATTCTATTTTTATCCATCCGTTTCTAGCCTAATAAATATCCCCCGGCTCCAGAGCGTTGTTTTAAGAAAACGTAGAGGGACAGCTACCGCCGTCCCTCAAAAATATTTCTTATCTCACCGCGCCTGTAGGCGGGGCTTTTTCATATGCGGTCAAAGCCCTATGATATTTGCAGTTCCACTTTGTATGTGCTAAACCATTATTGTCATTAGGCTTTACGTTTAACGTCCTCCTTTTGATACTTTAGTGCAGTTGGCAGACCACATCTTTATTGTATCAAAAGGAGTTTCTTTTCCATATGTAACACTAAAGCTTTTTTTGAACTCCCCGGCAGTTTACAAAGAAAGCCCCCTGCGGCTCAGCAACCACAGGAGGCCTTTGTGTGCCCTAACTAAGAGATCATGAAGGTGTTATTTCTGCCAATTCCAGTTGTAAAAACGCACTTTCACCGTATCGGTCAGAACATTCCCATAAATATCCTCAACAGTAACGGTCACCCACATGGAGCGAGCGCCGATGCCACGGCCATTCGGGGCAATCTTTGCTGTGCTTCCATTTGCGTAATCGTAGCCTCCGGATCATCCACTGACCAATTGGCAGGCGACCAGGTGACGCTTGCGATCTCCGCGCCCTCTGTTACCTGAATGCCCAGGTCTACAGATGCCTTGCGGTAGGGCTGCGTCCACGGAACCTTCACATAGACCATATCGCCGCTGCGCTCGCCGCCTGTGATGGAAACGCTCTCCAGCGGCACGCTCTTGCCGAGCGCAACATATGCATCAAGCAGGGCCGCATAGGCATTGTCGACCGCCGCCTGCTTGGAAAGGGCATCCGAGGCGACCGCCTTCGCCGTATCCAGCGCGGCGAACAGCGTGTCCAGAAGCGTCTGCTCATACTGCTCCGCCGTCAGGGTGTCATCCGCGTCGACAATGGCGATGAGCTTATTGAGCTTCACCATATCGGCGCGTACAAACACCTTGCACTGAGCGGTAAAGCCGCCGTCCTCCGTTGTTGCGGTAATCACCGCATCACCGGGCGTAACCGCCGTAACGCGGCCGCTTCTACCGTTGCGATAGAAGGATCGGACGATTCCCAGATCACAACCTTGTTATTGGCCTTGCTGGGCGTTACCGTAGCGGTCAGTTGTGCGGACGTACCGTCTGGGAGCGTCAGCTCCGTGCGGTCGAGCGTGACACCGGTCACGCCGACCGCAGCCTTTTTGAAGGTGACAGTGCAGGTGGCCTTCAACTCCGGATTATCGTCGGATGTAGCTGTGATCGTTGCGCTCACAGGGGAATACAGCAGGCCTGTGTAGGAGACCTTGCCATTCGCATCCACCCGGATGAGCGCATTGTCGCTGCTCCAATTGACTGCTTTATTAGTCGCGTTTTCCGGAGCCACCGTTGCCGTCAGCTGCGTGGAAGCGCTGCCGATTCCGGCGGTTACGGATGTTTCCACGGTGATCTCGCTACCCTGGTCGATCGTGATACCCGTCACAGGCTGATACACGGTGACCTTCATTTCGCGGGTAATCTTGCCGTTGATCGGCGCAACAGAGCCAGTGTGCGCACGCACATAAAGCGTAGTTTCCCCGCCGCCAACAGCCCGTTACCGTAAACGTGCCGCCCTGGCCGCCGGGCGCGTCGACGTTATCGGCCTTATCAATGCGAAGAACGCCGTCGGTTACGCCATTTTCATAGCGAACCTGTCCGTTCACCATCAGGCCCACGTCAACGTTGTTGAAATCGATCAGTGCGCCGTCGTCATACAGCGCCAACGGATAGACCGTAAAGCTGTAGGTTCCGGTTTCCCCGACCGTCAGATAATCCGGGCCGCTGAACTCAAGATCCGTGGGGCTTGAGGTGTTGGAGCCCAGGATGTTGCCGTCGATCGTGCGGGAAATACCGTCGATCGTCGCCGTGACCTCAATCTTATTGCCCCAGTTTCCGCCGGAACGGATGGTGAGCAGGCCGGTCTCGTCGACGACGGCATAATTGGAGTTATTGGTCGTCCAAACCACATCGCCCGGCTTTACAACCGCGCCTTCCGGCTGAATGTTCGTGATGGTGAGCTGACGGGTTCCGCCGTAGGAATTCAGGCCGTCCAGCTTACCGAAGATCTCAAAGGATTCTACATCCAGCTGCTCCACCACCGTCACGGTAACGGAATCATTGATGGTGATTCCAAGGATGAAGTTGCCGACAACCGTGATGATCTTCCGGAGCGTTTCTGCCTGATCGCTTTGGTTGGCGTCCAGAATCCCCTGGATCGTCTTACCCAGAGCGTCGATCACCGTTTGAGAAACAGTCAGGCCGAACAGCTCGGTGATCACGCTGGCAATCGTTGTGCCGGCATGCGCGATGCCGCCGAACTGGTCAATCAGCTTGGAGATGTTTTGATAGAGGCCTTCTGTATCCGGCTTGGCAGTAATTTTATAGGTGCCGGGCTTGAGGAAGGTTACATGGCCTCTGCATCGATGGTGGCGTCCCCGGTGGGAAGCGTGATCCAATCGAGATTGCCGATCTTCTTGGTGACCTCCCAGTTGACGCCCATATGCAGGCGTAGCGGTGTGGTGATGCCTTCCATATCCATGGAATAGCCCACCTCGACCGTTTGTGGAACCGCATCATGGTTGGTGATATACGTGCCGTTCGGAATGAACATGGAGCTGATCGAATCGTTGTTATCAACCACGACATGCGTAGAGCTGGAGACCAGCTCCTCGCCGGTTTCCGCATTGACCAGCACAGCCTGAATCTCCACGTTGATGCTGTTGAGCGTTTTCCGCAGGGATTCCGCCAGATTTTTGGCCGTTTCCTCGCCCAGCACGGGCTTCAGGCCAACCTCAAGAACGTTAACGATGCCCTCGGTATCCATCTGATCAATTTCATACTCGTCGAACCAGCCGTAAACCATATCGGCAAGGCCCGGGCCGATGAGCCACAGGGAGGCGATATTGGTATCCACCCAAACGCGCAAGATTGCGCCCTTGGAGCTGTCGCGCCTGTGACAACGCCGTTTTCATCCACATGCGCGAGATACGGCGTCGGTGAAGACCAGCGCACCTGCGTGCCTTCCGGCAGCGTTTCACTGCCGTTAAACAGCACGCTCAGCTGCTTTTGCTCCGTCTCCTTGATGTGCATCGGGGTTTTATCGTTACCGGAGACAATCACTCCGTCGCACAAGATCTGCAGCGTATCGTCCGCCGCAAAAGCATACATGGGGATAAGAGTGGTACACAACAGCACAAGACAGAGCAGTATGCTGAGGTACCGTTTGGTTTTGCTCATTTACATCACCTTTTCTTCTCTCAGGAGCCGTCTGAAAGCAGGGCTCGCAACGCCCTTGAACGTTGGTTGGAGCTTGGCCAAAAGAGCCCTGCTCGTCCAACAAATTTAGATCAGGCACACAAAAGTTTTTAAAAAACGGCTCCATATATTTGTCTCGAAAGACGATTTTATCTTATCATTTGAAACGTTTCTAGTCAATAAGTTTTATGCAATAAAGGAATCATAGCATAAAATATGTGATAAACATAGCGGCTGATTTGTTTTTATCCCAATTATTACGGAATAACGACCAAAAATTCCCTTTGTTTATTTTATGCAGCCAAAGCAGATAAAATGGAGATGAAAAAAGCCACGGTTACACTCTATAAACGCAACAGAAAGGATCGGATTTTTATGAAAAAAGCGGTCAAGGCACTTTCCATCATTCTCATATGCTGGTGCTCGCTCATGATTGTATTATATTTAGGCGTCATCGTGCTGAACGATATCGAATGGGCTCCTCCCGGCTGGCTGTGGATGCTTATAAACTCTGCTTCCTATCTATTATATGGCGGTATTCTGATCGTGCCGCTACTATTTGTGCTCACAATGGTTCTCTTGACCATCTTGCGCATCCGCTATGGGCCGCTTTCGGAAGGGCTTTTGCGGCTCTCGATGGGAGCTACGGCAGAATGCCTCGCCATTCCTTTGATTCTGTTCATTGATATCTGGTTTTTGGAACTGCTTTCGTAAATCCGAACAAAATGGGCCGCTGCAACGCTTTGTGCAACAGCCCATTCAAAAATTTTTTACAGTATGTATGTGGGGAAACCTTAAAAAGAGAAGGCCAGGGCCTGCTGTGCCAGCTCCTTTAAATCCAACCCGTTGACCTCAGCTGGATAAGGGCTGCGCCCAAGCACCCATTTCCACTCCATGCGGAACCAATCCTCGGCCTGCTCCATTTCGCTGCGGCGATCTTTCGCTTCTCCTGTCAGCTCCGCCCGACGGAGCGCCACCCACTTCTCCCACCGTGGGCGGTAAAAGTCGTGCGTCAGACCAGCCCACTGCTTATTGGAATAATCACGCAGGCCGCCCTCATTCGCCTGCCGCAGAGAGCCCCAAGTAGTAATCAGGGCACGGGCGTTAAATTCATAAAGATCGTGCGTGAAATCATCCGTCCCTTCCGCAAGCTCCCGCGCGCCGCGCAGCCATGTTCCGAGCAGGAACTCCCTGCGCGTGCCAAGCACCTGCTCGGTCAGGCCGATGAGCCGGAAGAACCGGGTGCTATAATCATCGAATACCGTGAGATTCTTTTTCCGGTATGCCTGTACCATCGTGTTATGATATTCCTGCGCCGTATTCGAGAGCACCTGTTTCAAGCAGTCTGCCAAATCGAAGAGATAGCCGTCGCTCTGCCTAAGCGTATCATAGTCCTCCAGCAGCAGCTGAACCGCGCGCTCAAATTCGTGCTTATCATAGCCGATGACCGCCGTGCCCCAGGAGGAGGCAGAGCGGATTTCAAACGCCGGGCGGGCGTTCACCACAGATTCCGGCGCGCCTCGCCGTTGTGGTTGAGAGAGGGGTTATATACCGTTGTGCGCAGCACGCGGAACGCCTCCCGCGCCGCGCTGCTCTCCGCACCGTAACGCCTGCGCGCATAGTGCGCCAACCATTCATCCGGGTCGATGGGAGAAAGCTGTTCCGGCGTTTCACTCCAGATCGTCTCAAAAAACAGGTCGAATAGAACAGGATTGCTGAATGTCGCCTCCGGCGTGATGCCGATGCCCGCCATGCAGCTTGCGGTGTTCGCGGCGCGTGCAACTTCGCTTGCGACCGTATCCATGTGGCCGTTAAGACCCATGCGCCCACCGAAATTATTGAGCATACACCACAACCACGGCGTGTGGTCAAACTCACCGCCCGCCCAAGTTTCCCAATGCGGCCGCGCCTCGGCGTAGAGGTCAAGCACCAGCGCGTGCTCTTTGCGGCCGCGCAGGCCATGCAGCAGGGCTTTGGAGGGGTTCTCCCCCCACGACTGAATCACCCACACGCTTTGTGGATTGTTTTGGAGCATCTCGTCGAGCACTACCTGCGCCATTTTCTTCGGGGACATGCCGCCGTTTCGTCCGCCCTCATGGAAGGGATCGGTGGCGTAATAACGGCTCACATCACCGAACACTTCGCGCTGGCAGCGATAAAAGAGCCGCGCGAGCCTACGATAAGCGCCCGTTGTGGTTTTGAGCATGGCGGGGCGCGGGAAGCCGTTCCATAGCCCCTGCTTGATAACCTTCGCGTCCCGCACCTTTTCCTTTTGCTTGATATCGGCGGGAACCATGCCGCTGTAGCCCTGCAATACAGGCTGCATACCAAGGCGACGCATGAGCAGATGGTTGCGGCGTGCAAGGCTGGTGCGCGCAGCAAACCAGCTATCGTGCACCGGGCCGCCGAAGCCGCTGATATTCGCCATATAGGCCCAGGCGTAGTAGGCGGGGCCGGCGATAAAATCCTTACACTCCATGTGGGAATAGCCGAGCGCGTGCAAGAACCGCCGCCAGACCTCCTCCTGCGCCGTGATATCAAGCACGAGGTTGACCCCGTTCATAGCGAGCCAGTAGAGCTCGCGTTTCCACTCTGATTCCCCCAGAAAGCCATGGTATAGGAGAGAGTGCAGTAATTATAGCTGTAGCGCGTTTGAAACGGCGTTTCACGCCGCACAGGCTCTCCCACCGGGACGGGCTCGTCCGGCAGATCGACCTGTTTGCTCATCTGCGAAACATGCGCGTTGCAGCAATACTTGAGATAGTGGTTAAACCCTGTGGCCAAGCAGACGCCGGTGCGGCCCTCGATTACAATTTTTCCATCCTCATCGGAGAGTAAAAAATAATCCCGCCCCATTTGCCCCGGTTTCCGGTCATTTTCCGCAAGACGCAGCGTGAACCAGTCCGCGCGCGCTTCGCCTATGGTGTAGGCGATCAGCTCCCGTACTTCTTGCAGCGTATCCTCCTGCGTAATAGGCACGTTATAGGCGGACTGCTCAAAATCCTCCGGAGGTATGAAGCAGCCGGTTCACATCTCTGGCCGCATGGCTCGCCATAGGCCTCCACACCGCGCAGCGACGCGCCGTCCGCCGCGTTGTTATAGGTCACGCGTACACGCAGGAACCGCGCTTCGCAGTCAACGGAAAATGCATCCCCCTCGGGCGGACAGGTCATTTCCTCCACCTTTTGCGCAATGCGGGAAAAATTCACGCCGTCCGCACTCGCATAAACGTCAAACAAAGTCGCGCCCTCAGCCGACGTGCGGATTACAATTCTGGAAAGCCTATAGCAGCCCCTCAGATCGATCTGCGCATAGGCCGGGTAAAGTGTGGAAGTCCAGCAGGTGGAGGGATTTCCATCTGTGATACAGACGGCCGTTTTCCGGTTTTCATTGGTGTGGATAGCTTGTGGAGCGCCAAATCGACGCGTGAAGATATTTTTGACATAGGAGAACCTCCTCAATTTCATATGATTTTACGCAATTAAAAATAAAACGACCATAGCCCTCCACAAAGGGAGAGCCATGGCTGTTTTTTATTCCTCAAAGCCGCCGTCCTCCTGCGCTGCCGGCATTTCATCCGACATCGCATTCATCTCCAGCCACTGCTGCTTGGAGATGAGCACCTTGCGCGGTTTGCTGCCCTCGAATGGGCCGACGATACCGCGTGATTCCAGCTCGTCCACCAAGCGGGCCGCGCGCGCATAGCCTAAGCGCAGCCGCCTTTGCAGGAGCGTCGTCGAGGCCATCTGCGCCTCCACAACCACCTCGATGGCCTTAGGCAGCATTTCATCAGAATCGCCGTCGCTCTCCGCATCCGCCGCGCCACCGCCTTTTTTCTTTTCCGCCGCGGCCTGGCGGTCGATTTCTTGGATGACCTCGTCGTCGTATTCCGCCTTCTCCTGCCCTTTGATGAATTCCACGACCGACTCCACCTCGTCATCGGAGAGGAAGCAGCCTTGAATACGCACGGGCTTGGAGGTGCCGACGGGGCTAAAAAGCATATCGCCGTTGCCGAGCAGCTTCTCAGCGCCGGACATATCGAGAATTGTGCGCGAATCCACCTGCGAAGAAACGGACAGTGCGATCCGGCTCGGGATATTCGCCTTGATGATGCCGGTGATAACATCAACAGAAGGGCGCTGTGTGGCGATCACCAGGTGCATTCCTGCCGCGCGCGCCATCTGCGCCAAACGGCAGATGGAATCCTCCACCTCGTTGGGTGCAGCCATCATCAGGTCGGACAATTCGTCGATAAAAATCACGACGCTCGGCAGCGGGCTTTTCTCCGGATCCTTTTTGCAAAGCTTGTTGTAGCCCGCCATATCGCGCACGTTGTTATCCGCAAAAAGCTTATAGCGGTTGAGCATCTCCGTTACTGCCCAGCCGAGCGCGCCTGAGGCCTTGCGTGGATCCGACACGACGGGCACGAGCAGATGCGGAATGCCGTTATAAATACTCAGCTCAACTTTCTTGGGGTCGATCATAAGAAGCTTTACTTCATCCGGGCGAGCGTTATAGAGAATGCTGACAATCATTGAATTCAAGCAAACAGATTTGCCGGAGCCTGTGGTGCCCGCGATCAATAGATGAGGCATCCTGGCAAGATCCGCGCAGGTGATGTTGCCTGCAATATCCTTGCCCAAGGCAACGTTTAATTTGCTCTTTGCCTGCTGGAAGGCGGGCGTTTCGATGATCTCGCGCAGCGTGACCATGGTGCGCGTGCGATTCGGAATTTCAATGCCAACGGCCGCCTTATTCGGGATTGGCGCTTCAATGCGCACGCCGGAGGCCGCAAGATTCAGGGCAATATCATCGGCCAGGTTGGAGATGCGGTTAATGCGCACGCCTGCGGAGGGCTGCAATTCATAGCGCGTAACGGCAGGCCCGCGGCTGATATCTACGATTTTCGTCTCAACGCCGAAGCTTTTGAGGGTATCGACGAGCTTGCGCGCATTGGCCTTAAGCTCTTCACTGTAATTAAAGGAATCTGCCGCCTTTGGCTGCTCCAGGCAATCGTAGGGAGGTAAAGCGTAATCCGCGCCGTTTTCCCGCGCGCGGGGCGCCGGCTCCTCACGGACGGGCGCTGGAGCGGCTGGCTTCGCCGCCTTGCGGATGATATCATCAAGCGCAAAGGAGGGCTGCGGGGCCTTTTCAACTGCTTGCGGCTCCAAATCGGCCCCCTCCTGCTCCACATCCACCACAGGCACATCCGCAGAGGGGATCGCCCTTTCTTTCCCTACTTCCATTGAGCCGAAGAGGAGTTCGGGCGGCAATTCGGGCAGCGGGGCGGTAGAACCAGGCACATCCAGCGGGATATCCGGATCAAAACCGCACTTGCGGCGTTTCCGGCGGCGCTCTTGTTGCGGCGGCAAAGCAGCCTCCCGCATTGGTTCCGGCAAAGTCTCCGGCTTTTCCTTCGTCTGGCGGGGATGCTTTTCACGCGGCGACCGCGGATTTTCCTCCCGCTCCTGCAAACGCTCTGCAATCATCGGCCAGCACAGCAGCGTCAAATCGACGAGCATCAGCAAGATCACCGTTACAGCGGCAGGGGCTCTGCCAAAAAAGAGCAGAATTCCTCCAAGCATCGCGCCGACGGCCCCGCCCCCGATACCGCCGAAGCCTTGGGCATAGGCATCTTTTAAATCTTCCGCCCAGCCCATGCCAACGGTATCATGGCCCAGAATATGTAAGGCGCTGCTTAGCAACAAGATGAAAAGGGCAAGCTGCACACCGCGCACCACCTGCGGCTTCTGCACGCGGCGCAAAAATAAAAGCACCGCAAAATAGACCAAAAGGCCGATCCACAGAAACACACACCAGCCGAATACGCCCAGCAGAAAGCTTGAATTGCGCCCCACAAGCTCTGCCCAGGCACAACGGCCAAGCAAAACAGAAATACCGCCAAAAACAGCAGCAGCACGCCGTCCCGCTGGCCAGCGCGCATGAGGCGGCGCTCCTCCTCCGCTTGGCGCGCTTTTGCGGATTGGCGGGAACCCCCTGTTTGGGTTTTCCCCTTCCCGCCTGCGCTGTTTTTTTTATTTGCCACAGAAGGCTTTTTCTTCGTCTGACTGGCCATTGTGAGAAACATCCTTTCGGCCCGATGGGCCTGAAGCGCTGCTCCAGGCCCAAAATGCCGTTAAATTAACATCAACCACAGAAGCGGTCGGCTTGAACGATCAGGCGACGCCCGCATATTCAAGCGCGCTGAAAATCACCACTGCCGTGCCGAGCACGAGGCAGTAATAGCCAAAGAATTGAAACTTATCTTTTTTGACGAGCCATTCAAGCGCTTTGATCGCGGCCACACCGACAGCCGCTGCAACAGCCACGCCGATGATTACATAGGTCCACTCGATGGCTCCGGCGATGCGATTGCGTCTTTAAACTCCATCAAATTCGCCGCAAGGATCGCCGGGATACCGAGAATGAAGGAATACTGCACCATATAATCCCGATTCACGCCGCACATCATGCCGGTAGCGATCGTCGAACCGGAACGGGAAACCCCCGGCAGGCTTGCCGCGAGCATCTGCGCGAGGCCGACTGCTACCGCATCCCTGCCCTCGACCTGGGAATGCGTTTTGCGGTGACGATAGCGCCAGGTGCCGAACAGAAGCAGAAAGGCCGTGAGCAAGAAACAGAAGCCCTCCACCATCACGTCATTGTCCTCTGCAAGGCTGCCAACAGCGTCCATCAAGCTCCGCCCGCCGCCGATCGGCAAGAGCAACAGCAGAAGCGGCACACAGGAAAGAACAAACATCACGAGCATGTGCTGCGTTGCATCCATCTGCTTCCACTTGAATTTTCCGGTAAAAATATCCTTCAGCATGGAAAACACCGCTAAAACAAGCTTCCAGATTGTTTTATAATACACTAAAAAAACGGCGAGCAGAGTGCCCATATGGAGCATAACGGAAAAGAAAAGGGAGCCTTCCCCACTGGTATGTAGAAAATGCTGCGCAAGCGAAAGATGCCCGCTGCTTGAGATCGGCAAAAATTCGGTGATCCCCTGCACAACGCCGAGGATGATCGCTTTGAGTACCGTCATCTAAACTATCCCTCCAAATTCATCATCATGATCAGGTATTTCTATATGTATCCTTTCCGCACCGTATGCATGACGGGCGGCAAGGCTGATATTCTATTGATTATTGCCTGCCCGGCCGGTAAATGCGGCCCGGCGCAAAGCTGGGGTTGAGATAATCAAACGGATTCGTCGAGATCAGGCTTTCGATTACCGGCCCGTCCGCGGTCTCCCTGCATTCTACCCCGCCGCTGCCACGCGGGTAAAAAGCCGGGCGTGCAATGGGCTCCGGGGGAAAAATATCAGTTTCGGAAATAATAGTATGGAGCATCCTATTCGCCGCCCTTCCCCTGCGCCTGCTCAATGAGCCATAGAGGCAATCCATCGCGTCCGAAAGGCCGCCAAGAGAATCAATCAGGCCTTCCTTGACGGCGTCCTCCCCATTTAACACCGTGCCAACATCCATCATCAGCTCCCCCGTCTCCATCATCAAGCGGCGGAATTCCTCAGAGGTAATATTAGAATTTTCGCAAACAAAACGAACGATCCGCTCCTGCATCTTATCAAAATAAGAGAGCGTCTGCGGCACGCCGATGACAAGCCCGTTCATGCGCACGGGATGAATGGTCATCGTTGCTGAGGGCACAATAAAAGATTGTTTGGCGGAAACAGCCAGCGGCACGCCGATAGAATGGCCGCCGCCGAGCACAAGCGAAACGGTCGGCTTTTCATCCCGGCGATGAGCTCCGCGATGGCAAGCCTGCCTCGATATCGCCGCCAACGGTATTGAGGATAATGAGCAGCCCTCAATCTCCTTGCTTTCCTCAATCGCAACGAGCTGTGGGATGACGTGCTCATATTTGGTTGTCTTATTTTGGGGCGGCAGGATATAGTGCCCCTCGATCTGGCCGATGATGGTCAGGCAGTGGATATAATGGCCGTTTTTATCTACCGTGATCGATCCGGTTTCGATAATTTGACGGATATCATCCTGCACCTGGCCGCTGTTATCCCCTCCGTTATCAGAATTCCCCTGCTCCGGCTCCGGTGCGGAAAGCGGAGGCTGCTCCGTGGTAAAGGCCGTAGCGGCAGCCGTTTGCGTCATGGCGTCTTTCATGGTGGAAGCTCCCTTCTGTTGCTGTATTCCGTGCTATTTTGCCCGGAAAAAGAAGGGTTATCACAGAAAAGAAGCATATGCTTGCCAAAATGCCTGACGGTTTATTATACCAGTTTTTCGGCATGAGGGCAACTATACAATCGATACTGAAACTGCTTACTTTTTGTCGGTTAAGGGGAAAAATCCAGTTTTTTGTAAAAAATCATCTTCCTATCCGCATACTTTTCAGCATTATGCTATATTGTATTTCAAACAGCGGATGCTATAATGAAGAAGTGATCCGATCACTATTTTTGCAGGACGAGAAAGGAGCCCTATGCGATGTTAAACGAAAAGATTGCCAAACTACTGAACACACAGATTAATAAGGAGTTCTATTCGGCTTACCTGTATCTCCATTTTGCAAACTTTTATGTGGAGCAGGGCTCAATGGATTTGCCAACTGGTATCAGATCCAAGCGCAGGAAGAGCGCGATCACGCGCTGTTGATGCTCCAGTACCTACAAAATAACGATGCCAAAGTCGCCTTGGAGGCAATCGCACAGCCTGACGCCGTGCTCAAGGAGAACATGGACCCTTGAAGCTGGTCTGGCGCATGAGCAATATGTCACCGGCCTGATCCATACCATTTATGAGGCAGCCTATGCGGCAAGGGATTTCCGCACCATGCAGTTTTTGGACTGGTTCGTCAAGGAGCAGGGGGAGGAGGAGACCAATGCCAACGACCTGATCTCCAAGATGGAGCTGTTCGGCTCCGATCCCAAGAGCCTGTATATGCTCAACAGCGAACTGGCCGCCCGGGTCTATACCGCGCCGTCTCTGGTACTGTAAGGCAAAACAGGAACGAAAAGCCGCGCCCCATAAGGGGCGCGGCTTCTTGTTTGGCTGCGGCAGTTTATTTGTCCAGCTTGGCATTGCACTTGGCCAGGAACTTCTCATTGGAGATGATGGCCCGGGTGTGGGTGCCGGAGCCGATGGGACCCTTGTCGTCCCAGCTCGGATGCGAAGTCCACCATCTTGCCCGTTTTCCGACACGGCGGTGATCTCCGCCTCCACGTAGACCTTCATGCCAAGAGGTGTGGGGGCAGTGTGGGAG
>ENA-OQEN01000827-OQEN01000827.1-human-gut-metagenome-genome-assembly--contig:-NODE-827-length-12604-cov-2.694077_pt1 | contig 12604 bp, 15 predicted proteins | sample MGYA00242791_ERZ504627 | MGnify/ENA primary metagenome ERZ504627 (study PRJEB26092, sample SAMD00036316) | human gut metagenome | host: Homo sapiens | study: EMG produced TPA metagenomics assembly of... | reverse complement strand
GGTGCTGAGTCTGGCGAAGCTGAAATAACGCGCCGCATCCTTGCACTGTACGGTGAACCATTGTATTCTGAACACGGAGGTGAGGAATGCGTATCCTTTTGAAAATACTCTGCGCGCCCGTTGTAGCCGTGCTTGCGGTGGCGGGCTGGTTCTTCGCGTTTTTGCTGAGCGTTTCCGCCGCCGTGCTCGGCATTGCGGCGGCTGTGCTGGGACTGCTCGGACTGGCCATACTCATCCTCGACAGCACCGTAAACGGAGTCATCGTGCTGGGCATCGCTTCCTCATAAGCCCCTACGGCTGCCGATGCTCGCCGCGTGGCTCATAGCTCAGCTGCACGGGCTGAGGTACGCCATCCAGGACGCGGTCTACGGCTGAGGGGGTGGCGGCATAGCGGTAACGCGGATCATACCCATGCACGGCGGCAAGAGCGTGGCTTCGGCGCTCAAGCTCCGCACGGACTATGCAATGAACCCGGATAAAACTGAAAACGGAAAACTTATCTCCGCGTTCGCCTGTGACCCTCACACGGCGGACGCGGAGTTTTTGCTCTCCAAGCGTCAGTACAGGCAATTCACGGGCCGCGAGCAGCGCAGCGACGTCATTGCTTACCAGGTGCGCCAGTCCTTTAAGCCGGGCGAGATCACGCCGGAGGAAGCGAATCGCATCGGCGTAGAGTTTGCCGAGCGCTTCCTCAAGGGCAAACACGCCTACATCGTCTGCACCCACACTGACCGGCGGCACATCCACAACCACATTATTTTCAACTCCACGACGCTCGACTGCCGGGGCAAGTTCGACAACTTCTGGGGCAGCTCGCGGGCGGTGAGGGCGCTGAGCGATACGCTCTGCATCGAGCACGGGTTGTCCGTCGTCGAGGCTCCGAAGCGCCGCGGCAAGAGCTACAACAAGTGGCTCGCAGAGCAGCGCCCGAGCCTGCTCATAGACATCCAGGCCAAGCTCTCAGAGGGCAAAGGCGCAGGCTATGAGCGCTGGGCGAAGGTGTTCAACCTCAAGCAGATGGCGCAGACCATAAACTTTCTCAAAGAGAACGGCGACATGGACTTTGACGAACTCTCGCGCAGAGCCGAGGCCGCGAGCGAGAAGTGCAGCGCCTTGACCGAGAAGCTGAAGGCGACGGAGGTGAAAATGTCCGAGGTCGAGGAGTTGAAAAAGCAGGTCATAAACTACCTGCGGACGCGGGAGACTTTTCGCGCATACAAAGCCTCCGGCTACTCGAAACGGTATTTAGCCGAGCACGAGCAGGAGATACTTCTGCACCGCGCGGCAAAGAAGCACTTCAATGACCGGGGCTTGAAGAAGCTCCCCACGGTCAAGGCCCTCCAAGCCGAGTACGCCGCACTCCTCGTAGAAAAGCGAGCCGCATACCCGGAATACCATGAGCCCGAGCCGAGATGAAAAAGCTGCTGACCTACCGCGCCAACGCCGAGGCTATACTTGGTGGAAAGGAATGCATTGCTAATACGCCTTCTAAATACGGGCATAGATGAAAGCGGTACACTTGTCATTTTACACAAGCAGTCATGTGCCTTCTGGTGCTAATATACAAAATCATTGTTTTAGCATCTGTGTTTTGTATTAAATCGACGATTTCTCTTGACATATCTCTATGCTTGTGTAATAAAATAGTTTTTGTAAAGCGCTTAACCAAGCGCTACGGAGGGCTTTGGGATGAGCAGACGCGTCACAATTATGGATATTGCGAAGCACGCAGGCGTGTCGCCGGCGTCTGTTTCAAACGTAATAAATGGAATTGACAAAGTTTCGGGAGCTACAAGGGAAAACATCCTTCACGTCATGCAAGAGCTCAATTATCAGCCCAGCCTTGTGGCCCGCAGCCTGGCCAAGCGTCGCTCGGATATGCTCGGGCTGTTGCTGCCCATAACAGAGGAAGACAGCAGCGCAAGCCTTCTGCTTCGTGATAACCCCTTCTACGGCGAACTCGTCAGCGGCGTTGAGTTCGAGGCCGCAAAACTTGGCTATGACGTGCTCATAAAGGGCGTCAGGATGGGCGAGAGCTGCCGGGACTGGATACTCAAGCGCGACCTTGACGGCGCGATATTCATAGGCAACTATACGCACGTCATCTCCGAGGAGATGCAGGCTCTGGGCCGTCAGCTCGTACTCATAGATTCCTATGACGAGGGCACCCAGCTGCACTCCACCGTCGGCATCGACGACCAGCAGGGCGGTTACGATGCGACGCGGCTGATGATTGACTGCGGACACAAAAGCATTGCTATCGCTGCATCAAACATCACCGTTGACGGCGCTATACATAGGCGCTACAAGGGTTATGTGAAGGCGATGACCGAGGCCGGTCTGGACGCCGAAAGCTTTATATTCCAGGACGCTCTCAGTTTCGGCGGCGGGTATAACATAGGGAAGGCGCTGCTGGAGCGCCCGGAAATAACGGCAGTATTCGCCGCAGCGGACATAGTGGCTTTCGGCATACTCAAGGCTTTTTACGAGGCCGGGCGGGTCATCCCGCGCGACCTGTCTATCGTCGGTTTCGACAACACAAAGGAGTGCGAGTACTCCATGCCCGCTCTCAGTTCCGTAGCCCAGTTTGCGTATGACAGGGGACGTATCACGGTGCAGAAGGTAGTCCAGGCCATCAACGACCCGGGCGCAGAAATAGAAAACATCATCATGCCGGTGGAGCTGATAGAGCGCGACTCTGTCGCCCCTCCCCACGAAAGGAGCTGAATGCCCATTTGAAGAAAGAGGCGATATTCCATCGCACATACTCCGAGTACAGCTTTGCCGAAGCTACGGACCTGGTCGTCATACGACTAAGGGCAGCCAAGGCTGACCTCGAAAGCTGTACGCTCTGCTTTGGCGACAGGATGGAGCCGAAGAGTCCCATCTCCATTACGGAGGCGGAAATGACACTGCGCTTTTCAGACGCGATGTTTGATTACTTCGAGGTTGAGATAGACCCCGGCGTCACGCGGCTGTGTTATTATTTCCGGCTGAGCTCCGGCGGTGAAGCGTTGTATTATTATAGCGACTGCTTCCATGAACAGCCCGAGGAAAACCGCCAGCTATACTACAACTTCCACTACATACGCAGCGAGGACATGGACTCCGTGCCTGACTGGTGGAGGAAGGCTGTGGTATATCAGATCTTCCGGACAGCTTTGCCAGCTCGCGCCGCCGTATCTCCTGCGAGAGCCGCGTCGAACACCTGCCGACGGGCAGGCCTGCGCATCCAAACTCGGCGGAACGCTGCGGGGCGTGACGGAGAACCTGGACTACATAGCTTCTCTCGCTTCAACTGCATCTACCTGACGCCGATTTTTGCCGCCAACAGCCCGCACAAGTATGACACCATCGACTACTTTGAGATCGACCCCTGTTTCGGCAGCAAGGACGACCTCCGTCGGCTGGTCTCAGGCTGCCACGAGCGTGGGATGCGCCTCGTGCTCGACGGCGTTTTCAATCACAGCGGCCCGGACTTCTTCGCTTTCCGTGACCTGGTCGAAAACGGTGAGGATTCCCGATACTGGGATTGGTATTATCCCAAGTCCTACCCACTGGATGTCTCTTCCCTGCCGAACTACGAGTGTTTTGCCTATGTCGGGAGCATGCCCAAGCTCAACACGGGCAATCCGGAGACGGCGCGATATCTCATAGACGTCGGCCTGTATTGGATAAGGGAGTTCGACATCGACGGTTGGAGGCTCGACGTGGCCAACGAGGTAAACCACGACTTTTGGCGTGTTTTCCGCCGCGAAGTCCGTGCGCTCAAGCCCGACGCGGTGCTCATAGGAGAGATTTGGGACGACGCGCGCTCCTTCCTCGAGGGCGAGCAGTTCGATTCGGCAATGAACTACAACCTCACCTTCGCCATTGACGACTTCTTCGCCTACGGCAAGCTCACGCCCGCGATTTCGTGCAGCGCGTACAGCAGCTGCTCATCCGCTACCGGCGGAGGATACAGCAGGCGCAGCTGAACCTCATCGACAGCCACGACGTTCCGCGCTTCCTTACCAAGTGCGGAGGAGACGAACGTCGGCTCAGACTGGCGGCGCTGTTCCTGTTCACGCATCCCGGGGTACCCATGCTGTTCTACGGCGATGAGCGAGGGCTTTCCGGCTGGCATGAAGCAGAGTACAGGCAGGCCATGGACTGGAGCGGTAGCGAATGTCCCCTCTCAGACTTCATCAGGGGCGCAATTTCTCTCCGGCATGAGTACGCAGATGAAATACAATATGGCTGGCGCGAGCTGTACTCGGACGAGAGCGCGCTGGTATACAAAGCTGAACTGAACGGACGCGGTTTCGTCCTCGCCATGAACGTCTCTGAGAATGCAAGGACGCTCGATCTTCCCCGCAGCAATGGAGAACAGATAGGCTGCGAACTTGACGCAATGTCGGCAAGGATCCTTGAATACTGACGGCATTGCGATTTTATGCGCTTGGTTAAGCGCTTTACTTGTTGAATATTGGCTAATTGCCAGAACATTATATTGAAGAAAGGAAGAAAAACATGAAAAAGGTAAAGAAGGCTCTTGCGCTCCTGCTCGCGGCTATGATGCTGCTTGCACTCGCCGCCTGCGGCGAACCCACTGTCACCACCACTGACCCACCACCAGCTGACACCACAGAGGTAAGCGATGTCACACCTGCGGATAGCACAGATGGAGAGGTGGTACCTGAGGAGGGTGCCTCGCTCAAGCTCTGGTTCGACAACGACAACTACAACGAGAAGATAGTTGAGCTCTGGAACGCCAAGTATCCCGACATCCCGCTCACGGTCGAGAACGTCGGCACCACCGACTCCCGCACCAAAATAGAGCTCGACGGCCCCACCGGCATGGGAGCGGACGTCTTTGTCCAGGCGCACGACGGCGTTGCCATCTCCGCTCAGTCCGGCAACATTCTGGAGATCGACCTCTTCTCTGATGAGATACGCTCCGAGTTCGTGGAGAACGCTATCAACGCCGTGAGCTATGACGGCAAGATATACGCCTTCCCGCTGTCCATGAAGACGATAGTCATGTTCTACAACAAGGCCCTTGTGGACACCCCGGTCGATACCTGGGCGGAGATGAAAGAGTTTGCCGCCGAGTTCAACGACCCGGCGCAGAACAAGTTCGCATGCCTCTGGCAGGCCGTCGAGCCCTACTATGCCCATGGCTTCCTCGGCGGCTACGGTTACGACCTCTTCGGGCCCACGCATGACGACCCCGACCAGCTTGGCTGGGACAGCGCTGAGGCGGCCGAAGGTCTGGCCTTCTACAAGACGCTGCAGGAGGACGTCTACCCTGTCGCCTCCGCCGACGCGACCTGGGACGCCATGAACACCATGTTCTCCAGCGGCGCGGCCCCCTACGTCATCACCGGCCCCTGGTCCATAGCCGACTTCACCAATGCTGGCATCGACTTCGGCATCGCCCCGCTGCCCAAGATGGACAACGGCGTCCGGCCCAAGACCCTCTCCACCGTTGATACTGTCTGCGTCAGCGCTATACCAGTATCCCAAGGCCGCCATGCTGCTTGCCCAGTTCATCGCAACCGACCCCGACTGCCTCCAGCTGCTCTATGAGACGAGGAACGAGCTGAGCGCCAGCATCGAAGGCCAGAAACTCGACTTCTACGCCAACGACCCCTTCATGTCCAGCATCGCCGTAGCCGTGAACGACGCCCTGCCGCAGCCCTACATTCCCGAGATGTCTAACGTCTGGGCCCCGTATCAGAAAGCTGTCATAGCGGTCTGGGATGGGCTTCAGACTCCCGAAGAGGCCCTTGCCGCGGCAAGCGAGGAATTTTACAGTTCGCTCGTAGTAACTGAGTAATCCCCTCCAAACGGTTCGAGCAAAAATCCGCACGCCTCTCCCGGCCGGCCGGGAGAGGGCTGAAAGGAGCGTAAAATGCCTCACAGAAGTCAAAAATGGTCAGCCGGGCTGATGAGCGCGGTCATATGGGGCTCAGGTCAGCTCTGGAACAGGCAGTACATAAAGGCGGCCTTCTTTTTCCTGGCGCAGGTGGGGCTTATCGTCTCGCTTCCGTCGATGATACACGGCCTTTGGGGCTCATCACCCTCGGCGAGACGGAGATGATAATCGAAGGCTCCAAGGTCACTCCGGGCGACAACTCCATCATACTGATGATACTCGGAATTGCCTGGGCGATCATAGCTGTTGTCTTTGTGCTGATCTACATAGGCTGTGTTTCAGACGCTGTCCGCGACCGGGGCAGGATAGAGCAGGGGCAGCACCTTCAGGGAACGAAGGAGTGGTTCCGCCGCTTCCGCGACCGTTCCTTCCCCTATGCCATGCTCATCCCCGCGTCATACTCATACTCCTTTTTGTTGTCGTCCCCATTCTCTTCGGCTTCCTCATCGCCTTCACGAACTACTCAGCTCCGCACTATCTGCCGCCGCGCAGTCTGGTGGACTGGGTGGGCTTTTCAAACTTTGCGGATATGTTCCGGCTGCCATGTGGAACGACACCTTCTGGGGCGTCCTGGGCTGGACGCTGCTCTGGAGCGTCATATCCACGCTCAGCTGCTATTTCGGCGGGCTGGGCATGGCCTGCCTCGTGAACAGCCGCCGCGTGAAATTCCGCAAATTCTGGCGCACCATCTACATACTGCCCTGGGCCATACCTGGGCTCATCTCCCTGCTCATCTTCCGCAATATGTTCAACGGCCAGTTTGGCCCCATAAACACTTTCCTGCGCTCTGCAGGGATCATATCTCAGAACATACCCTGGCTCTCGGACGCGACGCTGGCCAAGCTGGTCATCTTCGTCGTCAACTTCTGGCTGGGTTTCCCATACTTCATGACCATGATGTCCGGCGTCATGACCAGCATCTCGCCGGAGCTGCTGGAGGCCGCGAGGATAGACGGCGCTTCGCCAAGACAGGAGTTCCGCCGCATCACGCTGCCGCTCGTGCTCTACTCCACCGCGCCGCTGCTCATCATGTCCTTCGCCACTAACTTCAACAACTTCAACGTCATCTACTTCCTGACGGACGGCAACCCGATAAACCCGAGCTACAAGTTTGCGGGCTCGACAGATATCCTCATAACCTGGATATACAAGCTCACAAAGGACAACCGCCAATTCCAGATGGCGGCGGTCATGTCCATACTTGTCTTTGTGGTCATCGCCACCATATCCACCTGGAACTTCCTGCGCACCAAGTCTTTCAAAGAGGAGGACATGATGGGATGAGCAACTCAGCTTCAAATCTGCCCGCAAGGCGCAAAAAGTTTAGTGCCCGGGACATATTCGCCACCTTCGGCGTCTACGCGCTGCTCATTTTCATGGCTCTGCTCGTCCTGACGCCCATCGTCTGGATAATAGGCGCGTCCTTTAACCCCATGAGCAGCCTGCTCTCGGCCACGGCCTTCCCGGAAAATCCGACAGTGCTTCACTATGTTAAGCTAATCAAGGAGACAAAGTTCGTCTACTGGTACGCCAACACGCTGAAGATAGCCCTCATAAACATGGCCATCTCCGTCGTGCTCACGTCCATGACCTCGTATGTATTCTCGCGCTTCCGCTTTAAGGGCAAGCGCGCGGGGCTGTTGTCGATACTCATATTGCAGATGTTCCCCAGCTTCATGGGCATGATGGCCACCTACAACATACTCTGGCAGCTCAACCTGCTGGATACGCACTTTGGCCTCATCCTCACCTATGCCGCCGGGCAGGTGCCCTACAACACCTGGCTCGTCAAGGGCTACCTCGCCAACATCCCGCGCAGTCTCGACGAGGCGGCAAAGCTCGACGGGGCCTCCAACCTGCGCATCTTCACGCAGATAGTGCTGCCGCTCATGAAGCCCATTCTCATCTTCGTAGCGCTCTCGCAGTTCATAACCCCGTGGATGGACTTCATCTTCCCGCGCATGATACTCTCCAGCCCGGAGAAAAAGACCCTCGCCATCGGCCTTTACGACATGATAAACGCCAACACCAACAACAACTTCACCACCTTCGCCGCCGGCGCGATACTCGTCGCCGTGCCCATAACCATCCTCTACGTCTGCCTGCAGAAGTACCTCATCCAAGGTGTCACCGCGGGCGCAACAAGGCCTGAGATGGAATACCGCTTTGGAAACTGCCGCGTGAGCGTCCTCACCGAGCGACTGCTGCGGCTCGAATACGACGAGAGCCGCGTCTTTGAGGACAGGCCCAGCCAATTCGCGCTGGACCGCCGCTTCCCGGAGCCCTGTTGCAGCGCAAAGCTCCGGGGCGGCAGCCTCGAACTGCGCTCCGACGGCTGCCATGTCATTATCGGCGGCGGGCTGGAGTTGGAGGCCCTTACGGACGGCCTGAGCTGGCGCAGCGGGCAGAAATTGAACCATTTAGGCGGCACTGCCCGGACGTTGGACAACGCCGACGGGGCCATAGAACTTGAGCCCGGCATCTTCTCAAGGGAAGGCGTCGGGCTCCTTTCGGATGACAGTCTGCTCTTCGGCGCGGACGGCGAGCTCCAGCCGAGGCGTCCGGGGACGCGGGATATCTATCTGTTCCTGTACGGCAGGCAGTTTGAGCGCGGCCTGCGGGACTTTTTCCGCCTCAGCGGCCGTCCCCCGCTCCTTCCCCGCTTTGCCCTCGGCAACTGGTGGAGCCGCTTCTGGCCTTATACAACGGAGGAATACCTCGCGCTCATGGAGCGCTTTGCCGCCGAGGGAACGCCCTTTTCCGTGGCCGTGCTGGATATGGATTGGCACCTCACGCATGTACCGGAGGGATACAGCGGCTGGACAGGATACACCTGGAACCGGGAGCTCATCCCGGAGCCGGACAAGCTGCTGGCGCGTCTGCACGGGATGGGCCTGCACGTCTCGCTGAACCTGCACCCGGCGGATGGGGTGCAGCCTTTTGAGGAACGTTACGATGAAGTCGCAGAGTTTATGGGCGTCACCGGCGGCGAGACCATACCCTTCGACCTCAACGACCGCCGCTTCCGACACGCCTATTTTGAACTGCTGCTACATCCGTTGGAGGACATGGGCGTGGATTTCTGGTGGATAGACTGGCAACAGGGCTCGCGTTCCTCTGTAGAGGGCTTAGACCCGCTCTGGCTGCTCAACCACTGGCACTGCCTCGACGCTGCCCGTATGGGACGCAGGCCACTCATTCTCTCGCGCTATGCCGGCCCCGGCTCACACAGGTATCCAGTTGGCTTCTCCGGGGACACGATAGCGAGCTGGGCCTCTCTGGACTTCCAGCCGCGCTTCACCGCCGCCGCGGCGGACATAGCTTCGGCTGGTGGAGCCACGACATAGGCGGGCATATGGGCGATGGCTCAGGGACGAAGAGCTCGCCTGCCGCTGGCTGCAATTCGGCGTGTTCTCGCCTATCTGTCGGCTGCACAGCACATGCAGCCCAGACGCAGACAAGGAGCCCTGGCGTTACTCCCCTGAGATCGCAGAGATAATGCGCCGCTTTCTCGCCCTGCGGCACAGGCTGTTGCCCTATCTGCACTCCATGAACTGGCGCAGTCACCTTGAAGGTATACCGCTGGTCAGGCCGCTTTATCACGCATGGCCTGATCGTCCAGAAGCCTACGAGTATCCCAACGTGTATGAGTTCGGTTCGCAGCTGATAGTTGCCCCAGTGACCGCGCCCGGCGCTGGCGAGAAGCGCGCCGCAGAAGTACGTCTCTGGCTGCCCGAGGGCCTGTGGTACGACTTTTTCACCGACGAAGTGTACGAGGGCGGACGCAGGCTCACACTGCGCTGTCCGCTCGAACGCATACCCGTTTTCGTCCGTTCCGGAGGGATAGTCCCAATGCAGGAGCCGGACTGCACGGAAGATTTACCGGAGCGCGTAACTTTGCACGTTTGGCCAGGTCAAGGCCGCTTCAGGCTGTGCGAGGGTGAGGAGCTCTGCCTTGAAGCTGCAATATACCAGAACGAGTCAGGCGTATACATCAAAGCCCGGTCAAGCCCTCCGGGCAGGAAGTACATCATCATCCGGCATACGTCCGGTAAAACTACGCTCAAATGTGAGGAGGGATATTGAAAACCATAACAGGATAACCCTTGATCGCAGATGGGAAATGTCATGAAAGGCAAGCTGCCGGAAAGGAGAACCATGAAAGAGAAAAAACGCATTCTATCTCTGCTGCTATCCCTGCTTCTTATCACCGCGCTGCTCCTTACACCCGCTGGCGCACAGGGCTTTAACACCGAGCTATTATCTGTTACACAGAGCACTATTACCGACGACTACCTCGGACCTGTCACACCGAAGGATGTAATCTATCAAATCATAACTGACCGTTTCTACGACGGCGACCCGACCAACAACATTCCAGCAGGCTTTGACCCGGACCTGTTTGACGGCACCGGTACCGACATCCGTCTCTATCAGGGCGGCGACTGGCAAGCATAATTGACCAGATACCCTATCTTAAGAGCATGGCATAACCGCGGTCTGGATCTCCGCGCCCTATGCCAACCGCGACCAGGCAACCCATGACGGATGGACAAGCTACCACGGCTATCATGCCAGGAACTACTTCACGACCAATAAGCACTTCGGTACGATGGCTGAGTTCGACGAACTCCAGCAGGAGCTGACGGACGCCGGTATAAAGCTGGTCATCGACTTCGTAACAAATCACTCAAGCGACAGCCGCTACGATGGCAAGATATACGAGCCCGACAGAAACTCTGCCGGCGAGTTTGTCTTTGACTCCGCCGGTGAGCCGGTTGACTACAACAACGACGGCACAACAGAAAACCTCGTGGCCGACCCCAACAATGACACGAACGGTTGGTTCCACCACCTCGGCGACCGTGGCACGGACAACTCCACCTTTGGCTACCGCTTCAAGGAGCTGGCCTATCTCGCTGACTATTCCCAAGAAAATGCCGCCGTAGCAGAATATATGGAAGATGCGCTCAACTTCTGGGCAGAGAAAGGCATCAGCGGCATCCGCCATGATGCTACGCTCCATATGAACCCTGCTTTTGTCAAGAATGCAAAGGATGCTGTTGACTCCGAGAATGCGCCGATCACCCACTTGGCGAGTTCTTCATAGGCAGGCCGGACAGCAAATACAGCGAGTACGCCAGTTTCCCGGACAGGACGGGCGTCACCAATCTGGACTTTGAATTCTACAACTCTGTAAACCAGACCTTCGGCAATTTCTCGCAGTCCATGGCAGACTTTGCGAATATGCTCGAATACACTGACGACGACTATACATACGAAAATCAGTTCGTCACCTTCATCGACAACCACGACGTCACCAGGTTCAGATACGTGCAGTCGAACGACAAGCCCTTCCACGCCGCCATCGCCGCGCTGCTTACGTGCAGGGGCACTCCTAACATATACTACGGCACCGAGCAATACCTGAGCGCTCCCGACAGCGGAGCAGGTCGCATTTACATGGCGAAGTCTCCGATTTCGAGTCTACGACCGCCACTCAGCTCATAAAAGCGTTGTCTGATCTTCGGCAGGAAAATGACGCGCTGGCCCTACGGCACGACTGACATCCTGTATTCCTCAAACGACGTGGTGGTCTACTCCAGGCAGTTTTACTCCAAGCAGGTGATAGTTGCAATAAACCGTCAGCCCGACCAGAGCTTTACCGTACCCGCGCTCAACACCACGCTGCCCAACGGCACTTACAACGACGTACTCAACGGCTTGCTGTACGGCGAGAGCGCGACTGTCAGCTCCGGTAGCTCCAGAGCTTCACTCTCGGCGGCGGCGAGGTCTGCGTGTGGTCGTATAACCCCGATCTCGGCACCGACACTCCCAGAATAGGCAACGTTATCTCGACCATGGGGCGAGCTGGCAATACCGTATACATTTACGGCACAGGTCTTGGTGGGACACCAACAGTCAAATTCGGTGAAGCAACAGCCACTGTCGTTTCTGCTTCCGATGAATGATAGAGGCCATCGTTCCCGCCAATGCCGCCGCCGGTGAGAACACGATAACCGTGACCAAAGGTTCGAGCGTAAGTAACGGTTTTACTTACACAGTACTCTCTGGTGATCCGAATCAGGTCATCTTCCATGTAAACGCAAGCACTAACTTTGGTGAGACCATTCACATAGTCGGCTCCATACCCGAACTTGGAAGCTGGGATACCGATAAATGCACCGAAGCATGATGTGTCCGAATTACCCGGAGTGTTCCTGCACGTCAGCGTACCCGCGGACACAACTTTCTCGTTCAAATTCATTAAGAAGGATGCAAACGGAAATGTTACCTGGGAAAGCTGCGAGAACAGGGTCATCACCTCCTCCAGCAGCCCGGCCGGCACCATTGATACGCCGGTATACACCTGGGGAGTAAATTACACTTGACCGAGCAAAACAGGGGTCAGAGTCTGCAAGCAGGCCCTGACCCCTGTTGTTTTTTACGCCTCGCTATACTCCATATCCGTCTCAGCGTCTCCCAGCAGCTTGTCGAGCGTCATCTGCTGCGAGAGCCAGTCGGCCTCCTTTTCCTTCGGCACGATGACCGGCATGCGGTCGTGGATGAAGCTGATGCCGTCGGCGGCTTTGCGGGTGAGGATGGTGAAGCGCGGCAGGGCTCCCGGCTCGGGCTTTGTGTAGAGGCCGCTAGATAGAGCAGCTCCTTGCCCCTTGGCCGGAT
>ENA-OQEN01000826-OQEN01000826.1-human-gut-metagenome-genome-assembly--contig:-NODE-826-length-12619-cov-3.123759_pt1 | contig 12619 bp, 10 predicted proteins | sample MGYA00242791_ERZ504627 | MGnify/ENA primary metagenome ERZ504627 (study PRJEB26092, sample SAMD00036316) | human gut metagenome | host: Homo sapiens | study: EMG produced TPA metagenomics assembly of... | reverse complement strand
CCGTACAAAAGACTGGTTCCATATCAGCTTCGATGGCAATTCCAACTATAACGATGGACTCTGGTATGAGGGCTGGGGGAAGGAAACTTTGACCTTGTCAAATTAAACCTTCGGAACGAGGAAAGTGATCCAGCACATCTTGTCCTGTGTTAAGGGCTGGATCGATGAGTTCGATATCGACGGTCTCCGTCTGGATGTGGCATATTGCTTAGACCACGATTTTATCCGCAGACTGCGCGCACACTGTGACGGACTGAAGCAGGATTTCTTCTTATTAGGAGAATTGCTGCACGGCGATTACAATGTATTTGTAAATGATGGCATGCTGCACAGTGCGACAAACTATATGTGCTATAAGGGACTTTACTCAAGCTTCAACTGCATGAACATGTTCGAGATCATTCACAGTCTCCTGCAGCAGTTTGGACCAGAAGAATGGACGCGATACAAAGGAAAGCATTTCCTGTCCTTCGTCGATAATCATGATGTGACAAGAGTCGCAAGCATCCTGACGAATAAGAACCATCTGCCGCTTATTTATGCACTTGCGTTTGGTATGCCGGGTATCCCTTGTGTATACTATGGAAGCGAGTGGGGCGCAGAAGGCAGAAAAGAAGAGGGCGATCCGTCCTTGAGATTGAGCTATGAGAAGCCGGAATGGAACGAACTGACTGACTGGATCAGCAAGCTCGCGGAAGCGAAGAAGCACAGCGAAGCATTGAACTACGGTGGATTCCGTTCGGTTGTACTTACGAATCATCAGTGTATCTTGAACGTCGTTCGGAGCATGAGCGTGTGCTTGTGGCAATCAATGCAAGCGACCAGCCGTACACGGCGCATTTTGATGCCGGATGCGGAACCGCACAGGATCTGATTACCGGACAGCCACACGACTTCGGTGGTGGCTCTGAACTTCCTCCATATTCCGCAGCATTCTGGAAGATGGAGCACTAATCATCAACAAATAAAAAGTCTCGCATAAACTATACAGAAAGTGTATGTTTGCGAGGCTTTTTTATGGCAGTGAAAATCGTAATCGACGCCGGACATGGCGGATATGACGCCGGTGCTACGTATAATGGAAGAAGAGAGAAGGACGATACGCTGGCACTGGCACTTGCGGTCGGTGAGATATTGGAGGCACAGGGATACGATGTTGTCTACACACGGACGGACGATGTCTACGATTCGCCAGTGCAGAAAGCGCGGATTGGAAATGAAAGCGGTGCAGATTTCTTTGTATCGATTCACCGGAATTCCTCCCCGACACCAAACCAGTACAATGGCGTGCAGACACTGATCTATAACAACGCCGGACTCAAGGCAACAATGGCGGAAAATGTGAACAAAGAATTGGAACAGGTCGGCTACCGGAATATCAACGTGGTGGAGCGACCGGATCTTGCGGTACTCCGGCGGACGAGAATGCCTGCAATCCTGGTAGAAGCAGGATTTATCAACAGCGATGTGGACAACAATCTTTTCGATACGAAATTCTCTGAGACAGCAGAGGCAATTGCGCGCGGCATCGATGAGACAATCCGAGATGCCGGATATACGGTTGCGCAGGGAGATATGCGAAGCGATGTTGCACAGGTAAGTGCTCCTGTATCAGAGGAAATGTATATCGCTAAGTCAGAGAACGATGCATCCGGTACGCAGATGGTAAATGAATATTATGGAATTTCACGGACGATTCCAGTATTTGCAGAAGAAACGTCGCAGCAACCAATCGGCTATCAGATACTGGTTGGCATCTACCGGGCGTTTGGAACTGCATCGTATCAGGCAAATCGGTTTATCAATGCAGGATACGACGCAATGGTATATGAGGATGAAGGGCTGTATCAGGTGCGTGTCGGAAATTATGATACGATCGAAGATGCAATTATTGCACAGCGGGAATTGCGCGATCGTGGATATGATACGCTGATTGTGCGGAAAATGTAAATAAAAGTGAAAATGGGTATTGACAACTATAGGTTTACGTGATAAAGTAGCAAACGATGAACTGCCGTAGACAGTAGGTGCCGCGAGGCATAAGCAGGAAAACGCCTACCGAGGAAGAATCGTGATGAACGAATTTTAACTCTCATACTGCGGTGTGGGAGTTTTTCTTTTAAGTGCAGTTTCCGTTAATATTATAAGGAGGTGCAAGACTTTGGCTAAGATCGAGTTAAAACAGCCTGTCGTTGAGGAAATCAAAGAGAATATTAAGGACGCTAAGTCAGTAGTATTGGTTGATTACCGTGGACTTACAGTTGATCAGGATACACAGCTTCGTAAGTCAATGAGAGAGGCAGATGTCATTTACAAGGTATACAAGAATACCATGGTAAAGCTTGCTATTGCTGGTACAGAGTTCGAGTCTTTGAAGGACGAGCTCGAAGGACCTACAGCCGTTGTTATCTCTAAGACAGATGCAACAGCTCCTGCAAGATTGGCAGCTAATTTCGCTAAGGCGAACCCGGCGCTTGAACTTAAGAGTGGTGTTGTTGAGGGTACTCATTACGACACAGACGGCATTAAGAAAATCGCTACAATTCCTTCCAGAGACGAACTTATCTCTAAGTTCCTTGGAAGCATCCAGTCACCAATTACAAACTTTGCTCGTGTTATTAAGCAGATCGCTGAGAGCAAGGAAGCTTAATTGGAATCGTTGAGATTGGAAATTACAAAACAAATTTAAATTTATAATGGAGGATTATTATTATGACAACTCAGGAAATTATTGAAGTTATCAAAGGTTTATCAGTATTAGAGTTAAATGACCTTGTAAAGGCATGTGAGGAAGAGTTCGGCGTATCTGCAGCAGCAGGCGTTGTAGTTGCAGCACCAGGTGCAGACGGTGCTGGCGCAGCTGAGGAGAAGGATTCCTTCGACGTAGAGCTTACAGAAGTAGGTCCTAACAAGGTTAAGGTTATCAAGGTTGTTCGTGACTGTACAGGTCTTGGACTTAAGGAAGCTAAGGACGTTGTTGATGGCGCTCCTAAGGTTCTTAAGGAAGGTGCTTCTAAGGAAGAGGCTAACGAGATCAAGGAGAAGCTTGAGGCTGAAGGCGCTAAGGTTACTCTTAAGTAATTTCGACTTAAACATTAAATGTCCGGTTTGGCAGATGCCAAGCCGGATTTTTTATCTAAGAAATGATACAAAGAAATCTTTTTTATTTTTCTGCAATTTTTTTCAAAAAGTGTGTTGACACAAATTTCCAACCATGATAGTATAGTAAAATGTCATTACTATGGATATGTGTGCTATAAATTCGGATAGTAAAGAAAAAACCAAATAAATTCAAGGGGTGAATGCGTCGATGAAAAAGTACAGAATGCGTCCTGTGAAATCGGGAAGAGGTATGCGAATGAGTTTTTCAACTGAGAAGAGAGTTTTGGACATGCCAAACCTCATCGAAGTGCAGAAGAATTCATATCAGTGGTTCCTTGACGAAGGTTTGAGAGAAGTGTTTAAGGATATTTCTCCAATCGTCGATTACACAGGCAATTTGAGTTTGGAACTGGTTGATTATCAGTTGTGTAAGGAAGACATCAAGTATTCTATTGAAGAATGCAAGGAACGTGATGCAACTTATGCAGCTCCAATCAAGGTCAATGTGCATCTTCGTAATGAAGAAACAGGTGAAATTGCACAGCATGATATCTTCATGGGTGATCTTCCACTTATGACAGAGACAGGTACATTCGTAATCAATGGTGCAGAGCGAGTTATCGTCAGCCAGTTGGTTCGTTCTCCTGGTATCTACTATGCATCGATCACGATAAATTTGGTAAGACCTTGTACTCATCTACAGTGATTCCAAACCGTGGTGCATGGCTGGAGTATGAGACGGATTCCAATGATGTATTTTACGTACATGTTGATAGAAATAGAAAGGTGCCAATCACAGTTTTGATTCGTGCACTTGGCTTTGGAACAAACCAGGAGATCATTGATCTGTTTGGTGAGGAGCCAAAGATTATGGCGAGCTTGGAGAAGGATGTTTCAAACAGTTTTGAGACAGGTGTCATCGAGCTTTATAAGCGACTTCGTCCGGGCGAACCAGAGGAAGTAGAAAATGCGACAAATCTCTTCATGGGTATGTTCTTCGATGCAAGAAGATATGATCTGGCGAAGGTTGGTCGTTATAAGTATAATAAGAAGCTTGCATTAAAGAATCGTATTGCAGGTCATGTTCTGGCAGAGGATGTCATTGATCCAAGTACTGGTGAAGTTTTGTTTGCAGCAGGTACCACTCTTACAAGAGAGGATGCAACTGCAATCCAGAACGCAGCAGTTCCTTTTGTGTACATTCAGACGGAAGAGAAGAATGTAAAGGTACTGTCAAACCTGATGGTAGATCTTTCTGAATATGTAGGTTTCGATCCGAAGGAAGTTGGCATACATGAAGCAGTTTATTATCCGGTATTAGAGAAACTCTTACAGGAGTACGATGACGAGGACGAGTTAAAGGCAGCCATCGAGGCAAATGTAAGCGAGCTTGTACCAAAGCATATTACAAAGGAAGATATCATTGCTTCCATTAACTATAACATTCATCTGGAGTATGGCATCGGTAACGACGATGATATCGACCACCTGGCAACCGTCGTATCCGTGCAGTCGGTGAATTGCTCCAGAACCAGTACAGAATCGGTCTTTCCCGTATGGAAAGAGTCGTTCGTGAGCGAATGACAACGCAGGATAAGGATACTGTTACCCCGCAGTCTCTGATCAACATCAAGCCTGTTACAGCAGCCGTGAAGGAGTTCTTCGGAAGCTCTCAGTTGTCACAGTTCATGGATCAGAACAACCCACTTTCTGAGCTGACACATAAGAGACGTCTGTCAGCCCTTGGCCCGGGTGGTTTGTCAAGAGATCGTGCCGGATTCGAGGTTCGAGATGTACACTACACACATTATGGTAGAATGTGTCCAATCGAGACACCTGAAGGTCCGAATATCGGTTTGATCAACTCTCTTGCTACGTATGCAAGAATCAATGAGTATGGTTTCGTTGAGGCGCCATACAGAAAGCTGGATAAGTCAGATCCTGCCAATCCGGTTGTTACAGATGAAGTTGTATATCTGACAGCGGACGAAGAGGATAATTATATTGTTGCACAGGCGAATGAGCCATTGGATGAGGACGGTCACTTCAAGAAGAACAACGTATCTGGTCGTTTCAGGGAAGAGACATCTGAGTTCCCGAAGGCAAACGTTGACCTGATGGACGTATCACCAAAGATGGTATTCTCTGTTGCTACATCCATGATTCCTTTCCTGGAGAACGATGATGCAAACCGTGCCCTCATGGGATCCAACATGCAGCGTCAGGCAGTGCCACTTCTTCGTACAGAAGCTCCGGTTGTTGGAACAGGTATGGAAGCAAAGGCAGCTGTTGACTCAGGTGTATGTATTGTTGCAAAACACGATGGTGTTGTTGAGATGTCATCCAGCGAGAAGATCATTGTCAAGTGTGACGATGGTACATTGGATGAGTACCATGTAATCAAGTTTGCCCGAAGCAACCAGGGTAACTGTATGAACCAGCGCCCGATCGTGAAGAAGGGTGATCGTGTAACAAAGGGAATGGTAATCGCTGATGGTGCATCTACATCAAACGGTGAGATTGCACTTGGTAAGAACCATTGATCGGATTCATGACATGGGAAGGTTACAACTACGAGGATGCCGTTCTTCTGAGTGAGAGACTGGTAAAGGAAGATGTGTATACATCTGTTCATATTGAAGAGTACGAGACAGAAGCAAGAGATACAAAGCTCGGACCAGAAGAGATCACAAAGGAAGTTTCCGGAAACGGTGATAATGCCCTGAAGGATCTGGACGAGAACGGTGTTATCCGTATCGGTGCGGAAGTTCGTGCCGGTGATATCTTAGTTGGTAAGGTAACTCCAAAGGGAGAGACTGAGGCAACAGCCGAGGAGAGACTGCTTCGTGCAATCTTCGGAGAGAAAGCAAAAGAGACAAGAGATACATCACTGAAGGTGCCACATGGTGCTTACGGTGTTGTTATGGATACAAAGATCTTTACGAGAGAAAATGGCGATGAACTGCCACCAGGAGTAAACAAGTCTGTTCGTGTATACATTGCACAGAAGAGAAAAATCTCCGTTGGTGATAAGATGGCTGGTCGTCATGGTAACAAGGGTGTTATCTCGCGTATCCTTCCAGTTGAGGATATGCCATTCCTGCCAAATGGTCGTCCACTTGATATCGTGTTGAACCCATTGGGCGTACCTTCCCGTATGAATATCGGACAGGTGCTTGAGATTCACCTTAGCCTTGCTGCAAAGGTACTTGGATTTAACGTATCTACACCAGTCTTCGATGGTGCAAACGAGCATGATATCATGGATGCTCTGGAGATGGCAAATGATTATGCAAACTCCGATTGGGAGACATTCTATGAGAAGTATAAAGATGATACAGAGAAGGAAGTTATGGATTATCTGTATGAGCACCGTGACCACCGTGAAGAGTGGAAGGGTGTTCCAATCAACCGTACAGGTAAGGTAAAGGTACGTGATGGTAGAACCGGTGAGGAATTTGATTCACCAGTTACAATTGGATTCATGCATTACCTGAAACTGCATCATCTGGTTGATGATAAGATTCATGCACGTTCGACAGGTCCTTACGGAATGGTTACACAGCAGCCACTTGGTGGTAAGGCACAGTTCGGTGGACAGCGTTTTGGTGAGATGGAGGTTTGGGCTCTTGAGGCTTACGGTGCATCTCATACATTGCAGGAGATCCTGACTGTGAAGTCCGATGATGTAACAGGACGTCTGAAGACTTACGAAGCAATCATCAAGGGTGAAAATATCCCGGCTCCTGGTATTCCAGAATCCTTCAAGGTATTGCTTAAGGAGTTCCAGTCACTTGGTCTGGATGTCGGAGTTCTCGATGAGAACGGTGAAGAGGTAGAACTCGGAGAGTCTATGGATACCGGAAATGAGAACGTGAAGAAGTATATGGGCGAAGATCCAGACGACTTCAATGAGGATCTTGGAGAGAACGGATACAGCGGAATTAACGAGGATAACGAATTAGAGTCTTTGAATGATGATTATCTGGACGATGATTTCGACGGTAATTTCGATGATGAATTTTAAGGAAGGAGATTTGTAAGAGATGTTAGCGATGAATAACGAGAAAAATCAAGAGCAGCCTATAAATTGATGCCATCAAAATTGGACTTGCATCTCCTGAAAAGATAAGAGAATGGTCTCATGGCGAGGTTACAAAGCCAGAGACAATCAATTATAGAACTTGAAGCCAGAAAAAGATGGTCTTTTCTGTGAGAGAATCTTTGGACCAAGCAAGGACTGGGAATGTCATTGTGGTAAGTACAAGAAGATTCGTTTTAAGGCGTTGTCTGTGACCGTTGTGGTGTAGAGGTTACAAAAGCTTCCGTACGTCGTGAGCGTATGGGACATATCGAGCTTGCTGCACCAGTGTCACATATCTGGTACTTCAAGGGTATTCCAAGCCGTATCGGATTGATGCTTGACATTTCTCCAAAGCTTTTGGAGAAGGTACTGTACTTTGCATCTTACATTGTAATTGATCCGGGAGAGACGAATCTGGAATACAGACAGGTGCTCTCTGAGGCAGAATACAGAAAGGCAGAAGAGGACTTCGGCGGAAAGTTCCGTGTTGGAATGGGTGCCGAGGCAATTAAGGAACTTCTTCAGGCAGTTGATCTGGACAAAGAGGCTGAGACTTTGACAGAGGAGCTGCAGACAGCAACCGGACAGAAGCGTGCACGTGTCATTAAGCGTCTGGAGGTTGTAGAAGCATTCCGTAACTCACATAATAAGCCTGAGTGGATGATTCTGGATGCAATTCCAGTTATCCCACCAGATATCCGTCCAATGGTACAGTTGGATGGTGGTAGATTCGCAACTTCCGATCTGAATGATCTGTATCGTCGAATCATCAACCGTAACAACCGTTTGAAGAGACTGTTGGATCTGAAGGCACCTGACATCATTGTTCGTAACGAGAAGCGTATGCTGCAGGAAGCCGTTGATGCATTGATTGATAATGGTAGAAGAGGACGTGCGGTAACTGGCCCTGGTAACCGTGCATTGAAGTCTCTTTCTGATATGTTAAAGGGTAAGCAGGGACGTTTCCGTCAGAACCTTCTTGGTAAGCGTGTTGACTATTCCGGACGTTCCGTTATCGTAGTTGGTCCGGAGCTGAAGATTTATCAGTGTGGACTTCCAAAGGAAATGGCAATCGAGCTGTTCAAGCCTTTCGTAATGAAAGAATTGACAGCACGTGGTATTGCTACAAACGTAAAGGCAGCAAAGAAGAAGGTTGAGTCTTTGGAGCCAGAAGTATGGGATGTATTGGAGGATGTAATCAAAGAGCATCCAGTTATGCTGAACCGTGCCCCGACGCTTCACAGACTTGGTATTCAGGCATTTGAGCCAATTCTGGTAGAAGGTAAGGCAATCAAGCTTCATCCATTGGTATGTACCGCGTTCAACGCCGACTTCGATGGAGACCAGATGGCTGTCCACCTTCCACTTTCTGTAGAGGCACAGTCGGAGTGTAGATTCCTGCTTCTGTCACCAAACAACTTGTTGAAGCCTTCTGATGGTGGTCCGGTAGCCGTTCCTTCTCAGGATATGGTACTTGGTATTTACTATCTGACTATGGAGCGCTATGCAAGTATTTCTGACGAAGAAGCTGCAAATGTAGAGATTAAGAAAGAATATCTTGCTGACGACGAGAAGGGCAATCTGGAGCAGTTGCATACAGATTGTTATGCAGGCGAGTTAGATGCAGATGATTATATCAGAGTTCGTGTCGTTGCAAAGAAGACAAAGGCAGAGACATTCTACAAGAATATTGTAGGAACAGTCAGAAACTTCATGAAGCCGAAGTTCAGCAGCGAGAACCTTGCAATGCTCGCATATGAGAACAAAGAGATTACATTACATCAGAAGATCGAAGTTGTTCGTACTGTTACGACTCCAGATGGCGAGAAGCATACAGGATTCGTTGAGTGTACACTGGGACGTCTGATCTTTAACGAGATTATTCCACAGGATCTTGGATTCGTAGACAGAACAAATCCAGATAATATCCTGGAGCCAGAAATCAACTTCCATGTTGATAAGAAGCAGTTGAAGAAGATCCTTGACAAGTGTATCAATACACACGGTGTTACAAAGACCGCAGAGGTATTGGACGATATCAAGGCAATGGGTTATAAGTACTCAACAAGAGGTGCGATTTCAGTATCTATTTCTGATATGACAGTGCCTGCATCTAAGAAGGATATTCTGGAGCATGCACAGGAAATCGTAGATAAAGAGAATATGCTGTTCGGTCGTGGATATCTGACCGACGAAGAGCGTTATCATGCCGTTGTCAAGACATGGCAGGATGCTGATGACAAGCTTACAAAGGCTCTGCTGGATGGACTTGACAAGTATAACAACATCTACATGATGGCAGACTCTGGTGCCCGTGGTAGTGATAAGCAGATCAAGCAGCTGGCTGGTATGCGTGGACTGATGGCAGATACATCAGGACGTACCATCGAGCTCCCAATCAAGTCAAACTTCCGTGAAGGTCTTGACGTATTGGAGTACTTCATCTCTGCGCATGGTGCTCGTAAGGGACTTTCTGATACAGCCCTTCGTACAGCCGATTCTGGATACCTGACACGTCGTCTGGTAGATGTATCGCAGGATCTTATCATCCGCGATGTTGATTGTAGCGTAGATCGTGAAGAGAAGCCAGGCATGTATGTCGAAGTATTTATGGAAGGTGATCGTGTAGTCGAGAGCCTGAAAGATCGTATCACAGGTCGTTACGCAGCGGAAAGCATTTACGATAAAGATGGTAACATGCTTGTAAAGGTAAATCATATGATCACTCCAAAGCGTGCAGAGAACGTTTTGAAGAATGGTGTAGATAAGGATGGTGTTCCATTCACACTCGAAGGTGAGTCAGAACCAAGAAGAGATGCAAAGATCAAGATTCGTACGATCCTCACATGTCGTTCACACCTTGGCGTATGTTCAAAGTGCTACGGTTCAAACATGGCAACCGGACAGGCAGTTCAGGTTGGTGAGGCAGTCGGAATCATCGCTGCGCAGTCAATCGGTGAGCCTGGTACACAGCTTACAATGAGAACATTCCATACAGGTGGTGTGGCCGGTGGAGATATTACACAGGGTCTTCCTAGAGTTGAGGAGTTGTTCGAGGCAAGAAAGCCAAAGGGACTTGCAATCATCACAGAACTTGGTGGTGTGGTTGAGATCCGTGAGACAAAGAGAAAGCGTGAAGTAGTCATTACAAATCAGGAGACAGGTGAAGCAAAGGCTTACCTTATTCCTTATGGCTCACGTTTGAAGGTACAGGATGGACAGGTACTTGAAGCCGGTGATGAGCTGACAGAGGGTTCTGTAAATCCACATGATATCCTGAAGATCAAGGGTGTACGTGCTGTACAGGATTACATGATCCAGGAAGTACAGAAGGTATACCGTCTACAGGGTGTTGAGATCAACGATAAGCATATCGAGGTTATCGTTCGTCAGATGCTGAAGAAGATTCGTGTTGAGGAAAGCGGAGATAGCGATTACTTACCAGGAATCAACGTAGATGCACTTGAGTTCACAGAGCTCAACGAGAAGCTGGAAGCAGAAGGCAAGGAACCAGCAAAGGGAACGCAGATTATGCTTGGTATTACCAAGGCTTCTCTTGCTACAAATTCCTTCTTGTCAGCAGCATCCTTCCAGGAGACAACCAAGGTATTGACCGATGCCGCTATCAAGGGCAAGGTTGATCCGTTGATCGGTCTGAAGGAGAACGTCCTGATTGGTAAGCTGATTCCTGCTGGTACAGGTATGAAGCGTTATCGTAATGTGAAACTTGACACAGGCGATGGAAACATCGATATGTCAGAGGTAACAGGCGAAGAGACAGGTGATTTCGAGGAAGCAGATGCAACCGTAGAAGAAACTGTTAACACAGAAGAGTAATAAAATAAACACACATGGTTGGTGACAGCCATGTGTGTTTTCTTATAAATGACTTTATTTTCTAAAAAAATGAAATTTTTCTTATATTTTGCGGGTTCCCCTGTTGACATCCGACGATTTGAATAATATAATAGTCAAGCATGCGTTTAAGGCATGTAATTTTTGTGTATACTTGTGTATGCATGGTGTAAAATATTTTGAATGGAGGTGAAAACATGCCAACTTTTAACCAGTTAGTTAGAAAGGGAAGACAGACTGTAGAGAAGAAGTCTACTGCACCAGCGCTCTTAAGAAGTTACAACTCACTTAAGAAAAAGCCTACTGATACAGCTTCACCACAGAAGAGAGGTGTTTGTACAGCAGTTAAGACAGCTACTCCTAAGAAGCCTAACTCAGCTCTTAGAAAGATCGCCAGAGTTCGTTTGTCAAACGGAATCGAGGTTACATCTTACATCCCAGGAGAAGGTCACAACCTTCAGGAGCACAGCGTTGTTCTGATCCGTGGTGGTAGAGTAAAGGACTTACCTGGTACAAGATACCATATCATCAGAGGTACTCTTGATACAGCAGGTGTTGCTAAGAGACGTCAGGCACGTTCTAAGTACGGTGCTAAGAGACCGAAGGATGCAAAATAAATCGGTAGATTAGTATTGTAACAGTTCGTATTTCAAGAACTAAAAAGTGCGAAAGTGGGTTATGTTTTCCGTATTATATATTTATAGAAGGAAGATAGCAATTTCCGCACGAACACATTTCCACAATACTCAAGTACAGCAGGTAACGGTTTGCTGTATCTCTATTGAGGGGAATGTGAGTACCGTTGAATTAATTCGGATTGAAAGATCCAAAAATAATTAAGGAGGGAAGAACCGTGCCACGTAAAGGACATATTGCAAAAAGAGACGTATTAGCGGATCCAATTTACAACAATAAGATCGTTACAAAGCTTATCAACAACATCATGCTTGATGGTAAGAAGGGTGTTGCTCAGAAGATCGTTTACGGTGCTTTTGATCGTATCGCAAACGAGACTGGTAAGGAGGCTTTAGAGGTTTTCGATGCTGCTATGAATAATATCATGCCATCACTCGAAGTTAAGGCCAGACGTATCGGTGGTGCAACATACCAGGTTCCAATCGAAGTAAGACCTGACAGAAGACAGGCTTTAGCGCTTCGTTGGTTGACAACTTACTCACGTGCAAGAAGTGAGAAGACTATGGAAGAAAGACTTGCAAAAGAGCTTATGGATGCAGCAAACAATACAGGCGCATCTGTTAAGAGAAAAGAAGACATGCACAAGATGGCAGAGGCAAACAAGGCATTTGCTCATTACAGATTCTAGTTTTCGGGTGCATATATACTAAAATAAGGAGGAAAAAACCTTGGCTGGAAGAGAATATCCACTTGATAGAACAAGAAACATCGGTATCATGGCACATATTGATGCTGGTAAGACAACTCTTACAGAGAGAATTCTTTACTATACTGGTGTAAACTATAAGATTGGTGAGACTCATGATGGCGCTTCTACCATGGACTGGATGGAGCAGGAGAAAGAGCGTGGTATCACAATCACGTCTGCTGCTACAACATGTC